>Ga0137397_10003552_pt1 | contig 10855 bp, 17 predicted proteins | sample czorhiz116metaG_FD_106658 | JGI IMG/M metagenome (GOLD analysis project Ga0137397, IMG submission 106658) | Vadose zone soil microbial communities from Angelo Coast Range Reserve, California, USA - czorhiz1.16 metaG | ecosystem: Environmental > Terrestrial > Soil > Vadose zone | place: USA...
CCCCGGAACTTTGCCTATGGGGAGAAGGACCGAATCGCTCGGGCTCACAGACGGGCGAGATGGGTCAAATGCCTCGATATCCCCTATAGGGGTGGTTGCGCGAGAGGTGTTTGGCGTAATGATCTGGGTATTTGCGCTGAAAAGCCAGGCGGCAACAGTGGGGTAAAAAGCGAACGAGGGGGTCAATCGCCGTCAGACCCCACAAAAATCAAGCCTTACATCGCCTCCCAGTACAGGTAAGACACTTCTGTGCCAGTGGTCTTGTCGACAAGTGTACCGCTGGGCTCTGCCGCTATCGTCCAAGTAAGGGATTGCGCGGTTTGGGTTTGGTGTTCGCCGAACTGGAGGGGGGTCTGCGGCGGGGGATATATCGCGGAAAAACGCCATGACGGTGCGAGGTGCAGCTCTACGTTGACATCCGGAAGGCTGGTTGGCGGATAAAGATAGATGATGGGTTTCCGGACCTTCGCCGTGCGAATTCTCAGGCTGGTTGGGATGGATTCCAGACCCGCAGCAGAGGCAGCGCCAGTCTGCACGGCATCGCTGGACTGTGCTGGGAGGTCTCTCTGGGGAATACGCAAGTGATGGTGGTGTGTTGATGAAGGCATGCTCGGCGGGGGTGCAGGAAATGGCAATGCGAGAGGAGGCTCTCCGGTGCTAGTTTCAGCCCGTGCTTCCTTATAATCAGGCAAGACTGGCGAGCTACACTCGTTCGAGGACCGCATTTCTGGGTAGAATCGACCAAAAGAAAGGTCCCTGGTCAGTGTCTGACGCCGCGTCGCCGTCGCCGTCTGATAGCCAACTAAGGAACGCACCAGAGTCGAGAGCAATCGTCACGGAATGCACGACAGCGCTGACCGTCGACCAAATATCCTTCGAGAGTTCGACCTCGCCCGGGTCTGGATAATCGGGGATCGCAGATAGGAGGACGATATCCTCGGGAGAAACGCCGTGCAGGGCTCGAAAGTTGCGCTGTGCAACCACTAGGATGTTCTGTGCCGACGACGCGATGCGATGCGATCCAAGTCAGATGTGCGGGCAAAGCGACTCGGTGCCAGGGATGATGATGACTCACTTCATAACGAAGGCATTGATCGCGAAACACGGCGACGCTCCTGCCGCGAAACTTGAGGACGAGAAGGGACAAAGGATTGAAGGCCATGATGGGGGCAAGGGGATACACCCGTCGTCGCGGTTTTTATTTGGAATCACGGAGCATCAGAGCATCCGGCGTTGATGGCTCGGATTGGCAAGATGGCACGATGAAGCGCGCGGCGGCGGCTAATAGAGTATGTGCTGTATTTGGGCGTTTTTCTGTGCTCCTGATGTTTGCCTTACCCGCCACAACCTCGCCTCATCCGTCTCTGACAACACCATCAGGAGCGCTGCGGAAGTTGGCATTTCCTGTCTGTAGTTGCACCATCGCTGCTTGCGGTCAGTGTCTCACGGTGGGGCACACCATCGTGACGCCGTACGGATTGTGTTTGTTGGTTCGGCGGCGGAGAATTGAATGCACTATGATACATCGCATTCAGGGCAGCGGAAGGGCTGTGGTAATGAATGAAATCCACCCCCTTAGCTAAGCACGTGCACGCTGGTCAAAGATACTGACACTTCCCTAGATACCGTAGGTTTACGGGTTCCCGGAAAAGGAAATTATGGGTGATTTTTACAGCCAAAACCTAGCAACCCGTAGGCTGACTCAGCTACGAGTACCCGGTAGGCGACAGTATTGTTGTAATCCGTCAGGCAAACGGAAGGACCTCAAAGGTCGGTTTGTTACAGACATTTTTATCGAAACAGATGTTTGACAAGCTCATAGGGAGTCAGGCTTGTAAAGTGCTGAATAGTACTAACGTCTACTGTTGACTGCGTTTATTCCTTTTCATAAGCAGGCAAAACTGGAAAGCTGCTCTCGTTCGAAGTTCGGTCTGAATTTCTGGATGGAAGAATCGAAAAGAAAGCGCTCCCCCGTCAACGTCTGCCGACGCACCGTCTCGCCCAAGAGCCAATTGGGTACGCACCAGATTCGAGAGCAATCGTGACGGTCAGCACTCGTGTCCTGAGCATCGGCCAAACTTCCTTCGAGATTTCAACCTGGCCATGTTTCTCTAAACCAGGAATGATCGCCAGGAGGACGATATCATTGGCGGGGACGCCCCGCAGGGATCGAAAGTTGCGCTGTATGACCGCGAGGACGTCCTGTACCAGTGGCGCGATCACACATGTGGATAAAGGGACAAATGGTGGCAGGGACGACTCACACCATGCTGGCCGCAGTCCCTATGAGAAGGGATGAAGTGAATGATGAAGCGGATGACATGATGGGGAAAGGGGTTAAACATCCTCCGAGCTCACTGCTCACCCCTATTTGCGATGCGTTCTCGTTGAGCCTCAGCCTCACCACCTCACCTAAAGCCCCAGATAAAACGGTCAGGCGCGATGCGGATGCTTCTTACGTTTCAATCCTATACAACAGGCACCATTTCTATCTGTGATAGCAGCTTATATGTTTCTGCGAACGGCTCGCTAGTTCAGCTGTGGGGAAGAGTGTACATCGCATCGATTCGCATATAGGGCAATGGGCAATGCCCGCGATCGCAATTATGGATGAAGTATCGATTTCGCGTTAACACCGTGGCTCTCTTAGAATTTGACGCCCCTTGGTCTATTTCAACGCGATCAATGGAATTTTGCTGCGTTATCAGACTAGCAGAAGGGTCAGGAACAGATGCTGTCCACGCCCTCATCGAAAGCGCCAAGCTGCGGGTTGACGTGCGATATTCGTGCGGCACACTTATGGAGAGTCAGGCTTGTACTATGCTCTCTCATGGATGGGCAGAAAAACCATCAATGCTTCAAATTTCCTCAGAAGGCCGCATATGCGGAGAAAAGCCAGACATAAAAAGCCGTAACACTACGATAGTACGCACCTCACTTTACTTGCATGCCACCCCGCTCCGAAACGCGGAACAAGCTGCAATCCGACACACGCACTGAATCAACGCCGACGACCGACGCCCAGAATATCGCGGCCGCGTGTGCAGCTGCCTGCTACCACGGGTCCAGTTTGCCTGGAGCGACGCCGCGGAAGAGCATGAAGACGCGGGTGACGACCTCAGGTGTGGGTGAGACGCGCATCCTGCTCGCACGATGCCTGTGGGAGGAAACGCAGTGCGACGTATGCGTGCTTGAACAAATCGGAGGTAATAACTGCGAGTCCAGTCCGGAAGAAGTCTTGCGGATGATAGTGAGTTCCATTTTTCGTACTTTTTTTTCTTTTTCTGAATCAAATGAAGAAATGATAATGATAAGTGGTGACAAAATTTGTCCCGATGAGATTTATGAAGTGGGAGAGCTGGGAAAGGAGATGCATACGTCGCGCCCATACCTCATTTATCACGAGAGCTTTTGAGAGCCGCGTCCATGTAACTAGGATCTTTGTCTATCGGAAGCTTGCGCGGTTTGGTGTTCGCCAGAGGGGAGCGTGGTCAACGGCAGAGGTACACCGTAGATAAATGCAAGGATGAGGCGAGCAGCAGCTCTACGGTGACATTCGAAGGTTGGATGGCGATACATAGACGACGGGCTGCCAGGGCGCAAGTCCGTTGCCGACGTTTGGGCGGAGTCCTATCGGAGTTCTAATCCTGGCGCACTCTACAATAAAGTGACATCGGAGGTCGCAATGCGACCAACTCGATGGCACTTTGTCTCGTGCTCGCAGTCCAGCTCACTTAACTTACCCTCTCATTGACCCGCTCGTTGCCGCACGCCGCGTGCCCTAACCTTCACAAGACAGGTGCTGGTTTCAGGACGGAAGATGGGCGCAACTCTGAGATCCATTAAGGTGAAGCGAGGACGGATGCCTACGCGTGTGAGAATGCAAGGCAGGTCTGAGTCTGATATTAGGAGGAAAGGGATGAGCAAGCGATGGATAATCCGATAAGGGATCAGCCATGCGTGTACAAGGAGGCGAGATGAGGCAAGGGATCACACTTTATTGCAGTGCAAGGGAGTTCTGAGACGAACGCGAAAAGGGAATCCTTTATTCAGAATGCAAAACTGAGTCATTTTATATACACAGAAGAGGCTGTATTCTAAGGCCGTCTGAGAATATCGAATCTACAAGTAAGTATGCGAGAACATCGGGCAACAAGAACAAAGGGAAGCACATGGCAGCGATCGAGTGGTGGTGGAATGAGCACGCAAGGGCAGTGCTGATGTGCGTGGCTGGCGGACGCGATGGGGTTTTCCGCATGCAGCGGCACTGCTCACCTTACAAAGGACGCGGCCCGACCCAGTGGCTTCGATCCCTGTTGACTCGGATGACCATCTGATAGGGCGATAAGACCTTGATGAGCACGCAGCACGCGAGGCTTCATCCCCCTTGAAGTCGGGTTTCCTCGTTGATTTACTACAGGTGGAAGGACCCTAGTACAGAAGCAAGAAGCAAGATGTGAGGGGCCTTATCATGCCGGTGCTATCACTGCCATACACATGCTTGGCCTAGCTTTATGAGCCGGTACACGAGGTGCTGCTTCGAATCCTTCGATGGGCGTTTACGCCACATTCTCGTGCCTATCAACGTCCGAGGCCATTCACGGGATGAGCATTAATTGCCGCAAGCGCGGGTAACAGGTCGGATGTCCCATGATCATGAACGTTTTTCAAGTCAGCTGGTCTTTGTACCCATATCTGTGCATTGTCTTCCGGAATGTTTATCATCCACACACACTGGCACAAGGCTATATAGGTTCGCTCTCTCGCCGCAATCTCCACCAAATACACCCCGCTGGAGAGTCTTCCTTCAGATTCCCTATTGCTACCTTTCTGCCATGGATACACCTCAGGATCTTCCCAAAGCCCCAAATGTCCAGTTCCGAGTCCTTATTATTGGCAAGGCCAACGCAGGAAAGACATCTATCCTACAAAGAGTTTGTGACACCACCGAGAGTCCAGAGATCTACACCGTCGATTCATCGGGAGCTCGCAATCTGGTACGTTCTCGTTCCTAGAGGTACTTACAATCTCATCGCCCGGCCAGGTTCAACTGAACCCTACAATGGAGGTTGGGCTGGCTTTTTCTTCTCCGTCGGTGATGCTGATATCAGGATCCGGCTTGCAGCGTGGCGAACACGACATCGAGCATGAGATTATGTTCTCAAAACATGAGGGTTACGTTTTCCATGACTCCCGTGGATTCGAGGGTGGCAGTGCAGACGAGTTGAAGACTGTGCAAGATTTTGTCCGACGTAGGTCGCAGGAGTGGCGACTGAAGGATAGATTGCACGCCATATGGTTTATTCCTTTGATGTCTTCAACCACAAGTTCACAAATGTTTGCCTTCCAGGTACTGCGTTCCGATGGACTGTGCTCGGCCATCCCTAGAGTTAAAACATTTCGACGATATTTGCCTCGATAAAAATGGTACGTCCAAGCATCACTGAATGAACTGGGATTGATCAAGCGAGGATTTCAAGTTCCTGCGATCGCGGTATTCACCAAATATGATCAGTTTAAGCGCGACGTTGGGATGAAGTTGGAGGATCAAGGTCGTGACTCAGTGATCCTCGACGACGAGATGGACAGAATTTTCAAGGATGAATTTCTGGCCAACCTTAAGGGATCTCCACCGAGCGTACGTTTGGAGAGTGAGTGTTTTTACCAACTGGCACGTATTACGCTAATTGCTGTCGTACAGGAATGCACAAGCCTGGCCAACGATGCTTTGATCTTATTCAAGCGACTGCAAATGCGCTTTCCGGCAGCGTCGTCTCCCTCATGCTCCTAAGTGTTCAGAAAGATAATCTGGAGCTAAACATAAACGTAGCTGTTAAATGGTAAGTTCCTATGTATAGTGGGACAAAATGAGCGGATGATCGTGCCATCACAGGGTCCAGTCTGCGTTTCAAGACGGAAAGGGGAGTACAGAAATAGTAATAAAGGGGTGCATACTGGCATTTCCATCGATCTGGGTAAGTTATAACGCCGTGTTCCGAATTGCTCGTTGAAAAAAGATGACCACCTAGTATCCTGTCAGTCCATCGCCTGATATCTGTGTTGCAAAGTCGTGAATTCTTATTCTGCGCTCTCATCCCTCTGTCACTCCCTTTTTCTCGGGTGTCATGAATTGTCCTGCCCGCTGCGCTCTCCAGGAAGTTGTGAGTGTTCTTTGCTCACTCGCTTTCTTTCGTTGTCCCTGACTTGTCCCTCCCTCTGTGCTTTATAGGGTGTGAGTGTCCTGCGCAAGCTCGCTTTCATTCGCCGTCCTGACCTGTCCCTCTCTCTGCGCCCCCTAGGGTGTGAGTACCCCATGCGAGCTCGCTTTCTTTCCCTTTCCTGACTTACCCACCCTCTACGCTCTCCAGACAGTGAGTTCATCATGTGAGCTCGCTTACTTTTACTGACCTGACTTGTCCCTCTGTCTACCCTCTCCAGTGGGTCAGTGCACCTCGCTCGCTCGCTTTCCTTCGCTGCCCTGATTTGTCCTTCACTCTGCATTCCCCAGGAAGTGAGTGCCCCTAGCTCTCTCGCCTTCTTTCGGTGTTCTGACTTGTCTCCCCTCTGCTCTCTCCAGCAAGTGAGTAGCTCTCACACTTTCGCTCTCTTTCTTTTGGTATTCTGACTTGTCTCTCCCTTTGCTTACCCCAGTCTGTGAGTGTCGCTTGCTCGCTTGCTCTCTTTCGCTCTCTTGACTTGTCCCTCCCTCTACGCTGTCCAGAAAGCGAGTACCCATTGTTCATGCACGTCTTTCGCCGTCCTGACTTGTTCCCCACCCTGCCTTCTCTAGGAAGTGGGTGCCCCTCGCTCGCTCGATTTATTTTGGTGACCTGGTTTGTCACTCCTTCGGCCCTCTCAAGTTGGTGAGTGTGCCTCGCTCACTCGCAGACTTTCCCCGTCACTGACTTGTCCTACTCCTTGTGCTCTCCAGGACGTGAGTACTTCTCTCGCTCGCTTTCTTTCGCTGTCCTGACTCGACCTCCTCTCTGTGCTCTTCAGGAAGTGAGTGCCCCTTTCGCGCCCACTTTCTGTCGCCATCATGACCTCTCTCTCTCTGACTCTGCGCTCTCCAGGAAGTGAGTGCCCATATCTCGCTCTCTTTCTTTTGGTGCCCTGACTTGTCCCTCCCTCCAGTTGGCAAGTGAACCTCACTCGCTTGCTCGCTTTCTTTCACTGCCCCTGACTTATCCCCCTCTCTACCTTCTATAGTCTGTGAGTGATCCCGCTCGTTTACTTTCTTTGCCGCCCCTGACTTGTCCCTCCCCATGTGCTGTCCAGTCTGTGAGTGCCCGTCGCTCGCTTGCCCTCCTTCAGTCTCATGACTTGTCTCTCCTTCTGCGCTCTCCAGAAAGTGAGTGCCCTTCAGTCGCTCGCCTTTTTTCGCTGTCCTGAGATGTCCCTCCATTGGCGTTCCAGCACGTGAGTCCCTCGCTTGTTCCTTTTCCTTTGGTGCCCTAACCTGTCCCTCCGTTTTCCCTCCTTAGTTGGTCAGTGCACCTCGCTCGCTCCCCCATTTTCGCTGTCCTCAGATGTCCCTCCATCGGCGCTCTTCAGGAAGTGAGTGCCCCACGCATTCCCTTTCTTTTGCCGTCCTGAGTTTTCCCTCCCTCTGTGCTCCCAAGACCGTGAGTGACCCGAGCTCACTCGCCTTTTTTCGCTGTCCTGAGCTGTCCCTCCATCTGTGCTCCCAAGGACGTGAGTGCCTCACTCGCTTGCCTTTTTCGCCGCCCTGCCCTGACTTCCATCGGCGCTCTCCAGCCTGTGTGTGCCGATCGCCCGCTCACTTTCATTTTGTGCCCTGACATGTCCATTCGTCTGCGCTCTCCACTGGCAGTCGGTGCGTGCCCCTCACCTGCTGGCTTTCTTTCACTATCCTGACTTGTGCTTCCCTCTCCACTCGCCAGTGGGTGAGCACCAATCACTCGCTCACTTTCTTTTACTATCCTGATCCTGCCCCCTTTGCGCTCTCCAGTTGGTGAGCGCCCCTTGCCCGCTCGCTTGTTCACTTTCTTTCCTTGTCCTGACTTATCTCTTCCACTTCTCCCTCCAGTTGGTGAGTGCACCTTGCTCGTTCTCTTCCCCTTACTGTCCTGACTTGCCTTTCTCCTCTACACTCTCCAGGGAGTGAGCACCCCTTGCCCCATCACCCTTCTTCACTGTCCTCAGCTGTCTTTCCCTCTTCGCTCTCTAGGAAGTGAGTGTCACTCGCTCGCTCGCCTTCTTTGGCCGTCCTGACCTGACCTTCCTGGTGTCCAGTTGGTGTGCCTCTCTTGCTCTCTTTCTTTTGGTGTCTTGACTTGGTATCCCCTCTGCACTCTTCAGGGTGTTAGTACCCCTTGCCCTCTGCTTACGGTCACTGTTCTGAGTTAATCTATCCATCTGTGCTCCCTAGGATGTAAGTGCCCCTCCCTGGTTCATTTTCTTTCATGGTCCTGACTTTTCCCCTCTGTGGTCTCCAGGAAGTGATTGCCCCTCCCTTGTTCACTTTCTCTTCCCGTTCTGACTTGTCCCTGCCTTCGTGATTTTCAGCATGTGAGTGACCCTTGCTCGCTCACCTTCTTTCGGTTTCCTGATTTGTCACTCCCTCTGCACTCTCCAGGAAGTGAGTGTTTCTTGCCCACTCACCTTTGGTGTCCTGATTTGTCACTCCCTCTGTACTCTCCAGAAAGTGAGTGTTTCTCGCTCACTTGCTTTTTTGTACTTTCTTAACTTGGTCCCTCTGCTTCCCAGTCTGTGAGTGCCCCTTGCTTGCTTGCTCTCTTTCCTCTCCTCACCTGTCCCTCCCTTTTTGGTTTCCAGTTTGTGAGTGTCCTCACTTGTTCTCTTTCGTTGTCCCAACTTGTCACTTCCTCTACACTCTCCAGTTCGTAAGTGCCTCTCCCTGTCCCTCTTCCTTTTGGTATTCTGACTTGTCCCTCCATCCCCACTCTCCAGAATGTGAGTGCCCTTGTGAGTTTTCTTTTGTTCACTGTCTTAACTGGACCCTCTCTTTGCCCTCTCCAGCTAGTGAGTGGTGCTTGCCTGCATTCATTCATTCTTACAACTTGTCCCTCCATCTGTACTTTCCAGGAAGTGAGTGACCCTTGCTTGCTTGCTTTTTTCTATCCAACTTGTCCCCCCTGTGCTCTCCAGAAAGTGAGTGCCCCTCACTTACTTGCTTTTGTTCACTGTCTCTGACTTGTCCCACCCTCTGCACTTTCAGTCTGTGAGTGTCCCTCACTTGCTCACCTTCCTTTCCTCTCCTTGCTCTCCTGACCTATCCCCTCATCCGAGTTCTCCAGAGAGTGAGTGCCCCTTGGGAGCTTGCTTTTCTTACTGGTCTGAGTTTTCACTCCCTCCAGGTTGTGAGTGACTCTCACTTGCTCACTTTCTTTCACTGTCTGGACTTGACCCTCCCTCTTTGCTTTCCAGTTGGTGTGTGCCCTTTGGTTGCACACTTTCTCTGGTGTCTTGACTTGTCTGTCTCTTTGCCCTCTTCAGACGGTGTGTACTTTTCATTTTCTATTTGTTGGTGTATTGACCTCCCCTGGTCCCTTGTGTTTTCCAGAATGTGAGTGGTCCTCTTATATATACTTGATTGCTGTGTCCTCACCTCTCTGTTTCTCTGCATTGCAGGCACTATTCTCCAAACTAAGCTCATTTTTCATCAATGTACTGTTGTCATTTTAGAGCTTTCTATCCATTTTACTAACTCACTTTCAGTCACCCCTTTTGACACTTAGGGATGATGATATTCATCACCAATTGATTTGTACATTTCTTCCATCTGCCTCTGCAATTTCTAACATCTGAAATAGTGATGATTCTTGTTCTTGAGAACGCATGTCTTTCTTATGTCTCGCAGTCTAAACCGACCAGAGATGTGGCTTTGGATCAGGCATATTCTCAATATTGTGCCTCTAGTGTTCATAATGAAGTCACGAGGCAGTTTTCCTTGCGCCCTGAGGCATATTCCGACCATCAGTTTACAGAATTCATTCTTAAGCATCGTCTTTGATACTTGTCTTTTAAGGTTTGCTTGACCCCATGTATCTTGACCCCATGTATCGTTTTGTCTTTTAAAATCAAGTTTTGAATTAAACTCCAATCCGAGCCGTTGCGCATGTCGATCACCGCTCACCCCTAATTGCGATGCGAACACATTTCTCTCGTTGTCAGCCTCACCATCACCACCTCACCTTAAGTCCCAGATAAAACGATCAGGCGCGCTGCGGATGCTTCTTACCTTTCAATCCTATACAACGGGCACCATTTCTACCTGTGATTGGTTGGCAACTTATATGTTTCTGCGAACAACTTGCTAGTTCAGCTGTGGGGAGAGCACATTGATTCGTATACAGGGCAATTATGGATGAAGCTTGATGAAGTATCGATTTCGCGTTAGCACCATCGCTCTCTTAGAATTTGACCGCTCGTTGGTCTGTTTCAACGCAATCAGTAGATTTTTTCTGCGTCATCAGACTAGCGAAAGGGTCAGGAACAGATGCTGTTCACGCCCCATCGAAAGCACCAAGTTGCGGGTTGACGTGCAATATTCGTGCAGCACGCTTATGGGGGAGTCAAGCTTGTAGTAGTGAGCTCTCTCGTGAATGGGTAGAAAAAACCATCAATGCTTTGAATTTCCTCAGAAAAGGCCGCATACGCAGGGAAAAGTCCCACATATAACACGCGCGCCATTACCAACCCAGACATAAAAGCCCCGACGGCCGACGCTCCGAACGTCGCACCGCCGCGGTGGAGCATGAAGATGCGGGGGGACGACGTCAGGTGCGGGTGAGACACGCATCGGCGCCGCCTGACTCGTACGATGTCTGAGGAAGGAAACGCAGCAGTGTGACGTATTCATGCTTGAGCA
>Ga0137397_10003554_pt1 | contig 10853 bp, 17 predicted proteins | sample czorhiz116metaG_FD_106658 | JGI IMG/M metagenome (GOLD analysis project Ga0137397, IMG submission 106658) | Vadose zone soil microbial communities from Angelo Coast Range Reserve, California, USA - czorhiz1.16 metaG | ecosystem: Environmental > Terrestrial > Soil > Vadose zone | place: USA...
CTATCAGCGCCACTTGCCGCCCGAGCGTCTAGTCCGCATCGTCGGCACCGACTATCGCGTGCCAGTGGACATCTCCATGCTGCAGGACGACGTGGATATCAACATCGACGCGGACATCTACGAGTTAGATGGACCAGCGAAGCAGCAAGCACTCGCTCAACTCATGCAAGCCGCCGCCGTGCCGCCATTCGCCACATGGCTGCGGCCCGACGAATTACTGCGCGACGGCATCGAATCATCACTCAATAGGGACGGACGAAAGTATGTCAAATCGCCAGACGAAGTGGCTGCAGAGCAGCAGGCTCAGATGTTCCAGATGGTGCGCATGGCTTCTCAAGGTCTTGAACCTGACGGTAGCGGAGCCAACAGTCTCGCCGTCGAGCAACTCAGACTTAGAGCAGCGCGCGAGAAGCAGCGTTCGCAACTATCTGGAAGGTCTGCATAGCCAGCGGCAGCCGGTGACTACTATGAGTTATGACGACGCCATGCGACGTGCCGAATGGGCTGCTAGCTTCATTCAGCATCCCTACTGGCAGATAGTGAGTCGCATGCTAAGCGGCACGATTCAGAATGAGACGGAGCAGGCGCTTGCGTCAGATGAGCACATTGCAATCAACCGGGCCAGTGTGGCCATGTGCCGCAAGGTGCTACAGATGCCGTTTCTTGATGTCGAGCAGGGTCGAATGGCAGAGGCCGAGTTCATCAGAGCGAAGGTCCACATTGCCAGGAGACGCGGAAGCCAAAGCGACCAACCGTCGCATGAGGTGCAATAATGGCTAATCAGCCAACCGAATTCAATCTGAACATGGACGAAGAAGTGAAACTCCGCGCGCAGCAATCGAGCGCTACCGAGGCCGCAGAACGCCAGTTAGACTCTGGCACGAGCACCGAGATAGCCGCGAAGATTGATCAATACATGCGCGACAAGGGGTTGGACCCGAACGCATCAGCCGTTGGCTCTGAGACTATCCAGCGCGACCTGGACTATCAGCGCCAACTGGAGACAATGCCGCAGCCCGAGAGCGCGCCACAACTGATGGAGCAGACTACGCCGGAGTTGGACCGGCTGGAAACGCTTCAGAAGGAATTGGACGCTACGAAGGCAGAAGCAATACGTTGGAAGAAGGAGTTCGGCCGCCGTGAAGGTACGGTTGGGCAGATGAAGTCTGAACTGCAGCAACTCAAAGCGCAAGTGCAGCAGATTCAGCCCGCCATCAACGTGCAGCAGATTACGGGACGCGAGCCGGGGGAAGCCATCACCGCTCAAGACGCCGTGAATCTGCTCATGTCCCAATCGCAAGCCTTCGGTAATGCCATGCAGAGACTGCGTGACGAGTTGCTCAGTCAGGCTGCGAGTCCGCAGAACGATGGCTTACCTCTTGATATGGAGGCCGAACTGGTCGAGGCGCACCCGTGGCTCACCGACTTGCCTCGTCCGCAGAAGATGCGCGCGATGCATGACATTCTCGCAAGCTCGGGTGTATCCGTCGCTCCGCAGCCGTCTGTCGCAAGCGGCCAGCCGCAGCGACCCTTAGCGACTCTGCCTGAATCTGCTCGCGCGCAGGTTCGGCAAGCCGCATTCATCGAACCGTCGAACAGGGGAAGTGCAGCCGAGCGCACCGCTGTCCAGCCGGAGCGTCAGGCATTCAACGATAAGGTTGAGAAGCTGAATGCTGCACTCAAGAAGCCGGGTGGCAGCGACGAGGCGCGTCGAATACTCGCCTCTCTAGGCGCGGGAGTGGTAGACGAGACGCAAATCGGCTACCTCAACACGTCGCGACGGTAACTTAGAGGATTCATGACTCAGACCACCACAGCTACATTCTTAGCAACCTATATACCTAACTACTATGACAGGTTGCTGCTCGACAATCTCTGGATTCGGAGCGTGCAGGAGTAATTCTGCATGGAAAACCTCACTAATCACGGTGAAACCGAACCAGTGGATATGGTATATACTCCACAACAGGAGGATACTACCATGCCCAACAGGCGGCAATACCGTGGCAACGAGGGATTGGCTTGGTTAGCCGGAGTGCTGGATGGCGAAGGTTATATCGGTGCTTGCCAGACAAGCGGAGCACCGATTAAAGCAGACTTAGCCATCAATAACTGCTCTCTGCCGATGCTTGAGACAGCACGCTACATTGTGCATCGAGTCACCGGCAGACGCTACAGCATTCATCAGTGTTCGGACAAGAAAGGACGCAATTTTGTGTTCTATTCCTTTCGCGTCAGCGACCAACATGGTATCTGGTTGCTGCTACGGGCCATTAAGCCGTGGCTAGCAGCAAAACGTAAGCAGGCTGATGCCATGATTGAGTTCTGCGAGAGCCGAAAACTGAACCGGCACAAGAGAGAGGGTTACACTGCATATGAACAGGGCATCGTCGCCCGTTTGCAGGCGCTCAAGAAGGCGCATTATACCCCTCACCCTCGGGCCGTAGAGACTAAACGTGAGGCCCCGCATGCGTAAATTGATTGCAATACTGGCAATCATCCTCGCACTGTCGGGTGATTCGATAGTCCGCGCTCACAGTAATGTGAGATTCAGCGACCCAGATCTGTATCTCTGGCAGTTTGGGGTGAAGAAGTCTATCCCGCGTAACTAGATTGCGCCTTCACGGAGAAATTCGTGATGAATAACCGCTCTGAATTCGGTGAAACCGAGCCACGGCAACGCCGAGCCAACCGTGCAAACGGAGGTGTATCGACTGAGCGAGCGGCCCCTAAGTGGTTAGTCATCGTGCTAGCCATTGCTCTATGGGTGATGCCACAGTCAGCCCTCGCAGGAATGCGAGACGAAGCGAATTTCGGGAAGACGATTACCTTCACCCGCTATTTCAAGACGACTGGCGGAGCAGGCAACCAGATTCCATTCCAGATTACGGAAGGCACGATCATCGGCTTGTCGGCTCTGTCAGCCACGACCATCGCAGCCACCATCAGCGGCTTCGGCAGTGCTATCGGTGTCAGCGATCTAATCGTGATGACGGCCATCAGCGATGTCGTACAGGGTGCCGTCACCGAGTTGAGTAAGGGTGCGGCACTCAAGATCGAGCGCAAGACGCGCCAGACGATCAGCGCGACGGGAGCCCTGCTGCCTGCACGCAACGCAGCCGGAACCTCGTCTCAGTTGATTGCCACACTCTCGACGACTCAGGGTAAGGATCTCTACCGTGCAGTCGCCAAGCTGCGGCAGTCTGATGCACGCACTTGGCCGGATGGTTACTTTGCCGGGCTCATGCACCCGCGTGTCGCATTCGATATTAAGAATGACATCGGGACGACTACGCCGGGCGCATGGGTGGAGATCAACAAGTACGCCACCAACGAAACCGTCAACATGTGCTATCGCGGTGAGGTTGGCCGCATCGGTGGAGCGCGTGTTGTCGAATCGAGCGAGGCCAAGCAGCTTTACGGTGTCCCAATCTCACTGTCTGCATCCGGGTTCATGACGATGGTGATCGGTCCCGGCGCGTATGGTCAGGCTGAGTTGGATGGAGCTGCCGCGAAGGTGTACGTGCATCAGGTCGGCAGCGCAGGTTCAGCCGACCCGATCAACCAGAAGGGCAGTGTCGGCGTCAAGGTGTACTTCGCACCGGTTGTCCTCGAAGCCGCCCGCATGGTCCGCATCGTCGGCGGCGGAAGGAGTCTGTAATGGCCGGGCCGAAATATCCATGCACGGTGAGTTTCGGCACCTCTAAGGAGAAACCGTCGCTTGATTGGCTTCATACCAATCTAGGCGATGCTTATGCCTTTCTCTTCTTCGAGACTGATACTCACACCATCAGCGCATGGTATCCGCTTGACAAAGAGTGGACCTCGGTTGGTACATTCGGAAAGGAGAAGTGAATGGAGAGGCAGAATCGGGATCCCACCTATGATTTAGGCAGGCATATAGCCAGCGGTGAGAAAGGTCCATTGAGCGGCGATCCGGCAATCCGTCAGTACGACGCAGAGTTGGATCGCAATGACCCGATGGACCCGGCGTTTTCTCACGTTGGTGATAATTTCGTTCTGCCTGTAGCAGACCTGCCGTCGATCGATGCTTCTCAGACGGCAGTAATCAACCAGCGGGCGCTTGGCGATTCCGAAGGTACTCACTCGAATCCTATCGACATGGCCAGCGCCAGCGATTGCAACGACACGCCTGACAAGGGTGGACTCGCTTACGGTCCGCGCTTCATGGGCAAACAAGGAGACTACTGATGACTGAAAGTGGCACTATCAACTGGGAAATTGCCAATTCGGAGACTCTGAAGACAACTGAGATTGGCAATAACGCCAATCGGTTTGATGCTCACAATCAGACTGGTACACTGGGGCCGAACAGTCCAATGGCTCCCAACGGTCCAGTCGAGACTGGCGATACCACGCACGAAGGATCGTAGGAGCAACAATGCGTCCAGGTAGACATGGCGGCATGTCGTCTAGCGAGTTAGAGTCGATTATCGCCCGCAATGGAAACTTTCTGTCCGTGCGCCGTGCCTGGAGCGGTGCCGGACTCTATAACAGTGTAACTGGTGACTATCTTGGTGGTATTGGAAACGGCTGGCTACCAGAATACTCACGCAACCTACATCCAAAGTATGACTGTGAATGTACTCCTGGAGGGTTATGCCGCACCGGCATGCATGGCATCAAGATGATGCGTGGATGGCGCAATATACTCTATGAGTTACTGTCTCAAGGACGTATACGCACCACCCGAGAGATTAAGCGTGTGTTGGGAGAGCACGCAACTTACATGGCCCGCGAGTATGGCATGATGACAGCGCCCATGAACGATCCGTCTCCAGCATGGAACCATAGCAGCCTATGAAAATATCCTCCGTGGTGCTTGCCTACAATCGTCAGCGGCTGCTCAATCGCACGCTAGACTGCCTTCTGCATCAGACGCAGCCTCTACATGAGATTATCGTGGTGGACAACGCCTCCAGTGTGCCGCTTCATGTACCTGATGGTGTGAAACTGTTACGTATCAACGAGGCCAACGGGCTGAGTATTGCGAAGAATGCAGGTGCCGCACTGGCCAGTGGCGACTGGCTGCTATTCTCATACGACGATACTCTGCACCTGCCCGATGCGGTGAGATGCGTATCGAAGCGGGCGCAGCGACTCGAACGCAAGGATTTAATTATCAATGTTCTTACGGTGCCAGTGCGTATATCAGGCAGGATGCCTAGTGAAGCATCTCTCTATAAGCAAGCTGCTGAGTGCGACAGTGAGATGATACGGGCCACTCTGCGCGGTGGCAGAGGCGGATTGTGCTTCGAGCAGCACTGCGGCCTAATCAACCATGACTTCTTCAACCGCATCGGCGGCTATGATACCCAATACTTCAAGTCGTGGGGGCTCATCGACCAGGACTTATGTCTAACCGTCATCCGTCATGACGGTATACTCGATTGCGACGTGCAGCGAGCCAACGGTAAGCCTTTATTCTGCTTCCATCAGTTTGATTCCAGTAAGTCCACCAGCAAGGAATCGGCTGCCGTGCGCGATTCTGAATTCAAGGCCAAGTATGGCTACAACTGGGAAGACGCCTGGACACGCCGCTGGGCACTCCGTCAACTCGCCAATAAGGAGAGACAAGTTGCATCCTTCCTATCCGTTAGTTAGCATCGTCATCAGTACCTACAACCGGCCAGCCAAGCTGAATGTGACGCTGGCGAGTGTGTATGCTCAGACGTTCAGCGACTTCGAGGTGGTGATTGTAGACGACTGCTCGCCGCATCCAGCCGACTCGATACTCTCGTCAGAGGATCAGTGCATCCAGTTTCCTCCTGAATATCTTTCTGTACTGGAGAAGTGGGCGCCGGTATTTGATAAGCGCGGCATCGACATCTGGGCCTACCGTTTAGGTGAGAACAGCGGCTATCACTGCATGCCGAAGAATCGTGGTGTGGAGAAGGCACGCGGCGACTACATTGCCTATCTGGACGACGATAACGAGTGGCGTCCCAATCATCTGCAAGTCTGCATCAATGGCATCGAGTCAGACTTCAGCACCGACATGGTATACACCCGCATGTGCTACCGTGGCGACCAGATGCAGATAGACAAGTTTAATGAGAGCATCCCGGATGGGAAGTTGCCGGTAGGCGACGCACCCGGCACTGCCTGGAATCCCATGCTGCTGAACAATCGTAACTACATCGACACCAGCGTCATCATGCACAGCAAGGGTGCCTTCTGGCGTCTGGTGCGTGAGAGTGGCTATGGCTGGGACGAGACACTGCGCCGATTCGGCGACTGGAATTTCGTTTGGCGCTGGGGTGTATTCGGTCTCACCGGCAAGATGCTTGATGTCGTCACGCTCGACTACAACTGGCACGCCGAACAATTGCAGTTAACCCGTCCATGCGTAGAGATACCTGTTTGCCTAAATTATTCTCAATACGTGTCGCTTCGGAAAGACCGCAGCCGCGAGTTGCTTGCTGCATCGTCACCCGTGCAGGCCGCGAGCGTTATCTAAGGCGCACGCTGGCCGCCCTGCGTAAGCAGGACGTGATGACGATGCTATGGGTGAATGGTGAGACTGACCATTCGCTTGCGGACGGCCATGCCTTCTATCATGCACATCCATTCAACGTTGGCCAGCACATCGCGCACAACGCCATGCTGGACGAATGTGTGAAGCGCGGCGTGAAATGGCACATCCGAGTGGACGATGACTGCTGGATTACCACACGCACTTGGCTGCGCAAGCTGCTGGCCATGCAGGAGGAAATCAAGCGGATACGCGGCAAGTATTGCGTGCTGGGTATCAACATCTCCGGGTTGAACAGTCCACCGCAGGCCATCCGGGCATTCGAGTCGAGTCCGGGCCACACGGACGGCGGCATCTTCGAGTTGGTGGGCATCCTTGGTGGCATCTTCCGCATGACGCCTATGTATCTCATGCGCTATTTCCGCTGGGACGAACGGCAGGCGATGGGCTCAGGTGATGCCACGCAATTCAGGAGTTTCTGTGAGTCTACTGACACGCCGATGTTCAGGGTGCGCACGGTGCGCGCCTCTCATGGGCACAGTACTAATCAGCAGAATGAACTCGATAGAATGTGGGAGTACCAGCACGACATGGACCAGTTCATGCCTCTCGGCCTCTAAGGAGACGATATGCCACCGCCCGGCTCGATGAGTTACGATGGACAAGCAAGTGTAACGATAGACCCAGGTGCCGCTACCGGTGGCACCATTACCCTGCCAGCCATCAGCGGAAAGTATCATTACATCACCCGACTTGACTTCATTAGGAGTTCCACCGCTGCATTGGCTGGAACAGCCACTCTGCAGATTACCACAACCAACCTTCCTGGATCGCTTCAGTGGCGTGTTGGTAATGCAATGGCTACAGGTGGCACGCAGATTGATTTATCCGCTGCTTATGTTCCGCCGATGAAGTCAAGTGTTGCTGGCACGGCTACCACATTCGTATTCCCTAGCGCCGGTGCTGCAGTCCTCTGGAATTGTACGGCGCATTATGTGATCAGTGACTAATGGATAAGCGAGTGGTGCTGGATTTCGATGACTTGTGCGACATCAACGATCCAATTGACGCACTCATACGTCTGAAGTCACGCGATGACAACTTCCGAGTTACTCTCTTTACTATCCCGACACGCTGCAGCGATGCGCTCCTTGCCAAGTACGAGGCCATACGACAGTGGTGTGCATTGGCGGTGCATGGCTGGAGGCATGCGCGTCATGAATGCCTCGGCTGGACTAGCGAGGAGACACAGGACAAGTTACAACGTGCGCTCGACATCTATCCAGGATTCACGCGACTGTTTAAGGCACCCAACTGGGAGATAGACACCGAGACTTACGCAGGCTGCAAGGTGGCTGGATTCGCCGTGGCCGATCACATCCGCAACATCGAGATACTTCCGGCCCAGCAGCCTCACTACATCTATAACATCAGGCTGCGACATGACAAGTTCACCCGCATGCATGGTCACATCCAGCCGTGGAATAAGACTGGACTAACGGAGAATGCGAATGGCAATGGAATCAACCCAGCGTACCTCTTGCCAGTCGGCACCGAGTACGCCTTCTGCACGGAAGCGGTCGTCGAAGACAAGGAAGTTACCGTCTAAGCGGCGCACGCGCGTCTGGCAGTCGGATGCAGAGTATGTGGCCGACCAGAATGAGAATAGTTCATGGTCGAGTGTCGATACAGCCTGGGGCGACGCTGCATCTCTGAAGTTCGTCAAGTTCGGCGACTGGCTGGAGCAACGCGGGGTACTCTGTCACGATGACAAGGTGGCCGACTTTGGTGGCAACGACGGCCGTTCATCCTTCTGCTTCTACCAGAAGCATAAGATCAAGCCGCTGGTGGTGGATTGCGAGCCGCAGCGCCTTCAGCACGCAGCCAACTACTACCACATGGAGACTTATCAGACATTCGTCGAAGACATGCACGACTTGAAGGATGACAGCATCGACTGGGGCTTCTGTTCGCACACTCTGGAGCACACACGTGACACCGAGAAGGCCATGCGTGAGATTGCGCGGGTAATCAAGCGTGGCTGCTACTTCGTGCTGCCGCTGGAGAACCTGTCACACGCACGCCATAATCATGCCCATGCCATCTGCTTCACTCAGATGCGCGACTGGAAGAAGATGCTGCAGCGTAATGGCTGGACTGTCAAGTTTGGTGAGAAGGTGGATACGTATGAGGCGCAATTCTACGCGGAGCCCAAATGATCGATGCCAAGGATATTACCCGCAAGGTGATGGGTGGATGCGGCCATAGTGTGCCAATTAGAGTCCCGTGCAGCCACTGCGTCGAGCAGATGATGTCAACGTGGGAGGCTGCCATCCGGGATGAGATTGGCAGGAGTGAGCACAAAGCAGCCAGCGAAGCCAGTGCAGACTTGAAATCAACTCTCGCTAGTTCCGAGAAGAAGGTACGCGAGTTACAGGAGTCCAACGGAAGACTCAGCGGACTAGTCAAGAATCTGCAAAGTGAGAATGCTTCACTCACTGAGTCGCTGGGCAAGTCCCGCGACGAGGCTGACGGTATGCGTGTGCAGTTGCAGACTGAGGAGTTCGCTAAGTCTCTCCAACTTGTCGCTAAGAGGAATACCGCGTGAAGATTGTCGGCATCCATCTTGAACCAGGAGGAGTCGGCTGGCTGCGCTGCTGGAATTGGACGACTGCGCTCAAGTCTCGCGGACATGACGTGAAGCACCGGCCGCACGAAGCGACTCAGTTCCAGTGGAGCGAGATAGACAATCTGCTGCGTGGAGCGGATGCGGTGATTACCTGCCGCATGGCCAACGCGCAAGTGTTCGCAGCGCTTATGGCTGGGCGCGATCATTTCGGCTACAAGTTGATTGTTGATACCGACGACTACTCGGACGACTTGCCTAAGTACAATCAGGCGCATAGCGATTATCACGCTGGCGCGGGGGTGAGTCGTCTGGTACGCGGTGAGTTGCGCGAGGCCGACTTGGTGACGGTGAGCACCGAGCCGCTGGCAGAGTGGGCACGCAAGTATGCCAAGCGAGTCGTCACGGTGCCCAACTGCATCGACATCCGCATGTACAAGGATGTGCGCACCCGCCAGAAGGAAGCACGTCACCGAGACGACATTCGCATCTACTGGGGTGGGGGCGGCGGCCATTACGGTGATTTGCTGAAGGTGAGAGACTCACTGCTGCGCATCTTCGCAGAGCGATCCAATGTCAAACTCGTCTTCAGCAATATTCTGCCGGATTGGGCTGCCGACCTGCCTCCCTATCGCTCATTCTTCATCCGCTTCGCCCACTGGAACGCCTATCCCAAGGTGCTGAAGTGGATATGCCCTGATGTGGTCATCTCGCCGTTGGAGGAGAACCAGTTTAATCGCTGCAAGTCCAACATCAAGTATCTCACCTATGCCATGGCTGATGTTCCGGGCGTCTACCAGGACATCGAGGCATATGATTGTGTGCAGCATGGACTGACCGGCATGAAGGCGCGCACCGATGCCGACTGGTACAAGCACATCAACACGCTGCTGGATAACCGAGTGCTAGCATCTGAGATAGCGCACCGTGCCAAGCAGGACGTGCTGCGTCGCTGGACTATCGACTCACACATCGCACGCTACGAGCGCATGCTGGAGGAATTAATTGCTCCCAAGCCAACCGTAGAATTGAAGATGCTGGAAGAAGGCAAGCCAGTGGAGGCAACGCAATGGGTGTCATCCTAGTCTCAACAGTCAGTGGCAGTGGTCAACCAGCGTGTGACTCTGGCGCTCATCTGGTGACTAATGTAGCAGCCTGTGTAGGTGGGGTGGATGAATCCTTGCTGCGTGCTCAGGCACTTGACTGCGTTAACCGTGCCCGCAATGAGATCAACATGCATGACTGGCGCTTCCTCAAGCGCTCTGTCACCAGCACGGCTTTCGTGGCGGCCACAGCTACCTATACTTTGGCCAGCGCATTCAAGTCGCCTAGTTCCTTTCGTCTGCTCGACAGCAACGGCAAGCCATACCGCGACTTGCAGTATGTAGATGATGCCACAATGACTCATTCGTTGCCTCAGCAGACGCTTACTGGACCTCCAACGATCTACTCTCTGCGCAATACATTCAACGATGGATTCATCACATTCTATCCAGTGCCTGATGCTTCGACGGTGAGCGGCTATACATGGTCTGGTGAGTATTACACTCGGGTAGCTGAGATTACCGATGACGCGACTGGACTAGCTAGTATTCCAGAGGAGATATGCAACGTCATCATCGCTGGTGGCCAGTATTTTCTGGTCAGCGAGCGCGAGAAAGGTAATCCGGCTATCATCAATCACAAGTGGCAGGACTATCAGCGCGTGAAGATGCTGGCGCTCACCAACGA
>Ga0137397_10003555_pt1 | contig 10851 bp, 6 predicted proteins | sample czorhiz116metaG_FD_106658 | JGI IMG/M metagenome (GOLD analysis project Ga0137397, IMG submission 106658) | Vadose zone soil microbial communities from Angelo Coast Range Reserve, California, USA - czorhiz1.16 metaG | ecosystem: Environmental > Terrestrial > Soil > Vadose zone | place: USA...
CGAAACCATGATCGGCAAAATCGCCAGGCCCAAGACCATCCACATCGTTCCGGACATGCCCAAGACCCGCTCCGGAAAAATCATGCGCCGCGTCCTCGCCGCCATTTCCAACCACATGGACACTGGCGACATCACCACCCTCGCCAACCCCGACATCGTCGAACAGATTCGCGAACTAGTTCAAGGCCGCGCAGCAGGTCCTCTCCGGGAAGGCCCCGAAGACATCAAACGCTTCGGCGACGAGCGCTAGGAACATCGCAAGCACGCCCTAGCTTGAGCGGCGCCAGGTCAAGGACTGCGCAGTTTGGATTGCAGGGGCGCACGCCGGGCTTTCGCTGGACCGCCTTGAGCTTTCCGTTGGATGGGCCGATGAAGTCAAACGGCGCCGGGAGAGTCTATGTTGTGCTCTCCGGGCGCCAGAAAAACGATTGAAGTTGTCTGCCCTAGAATTCGAAGCGGAGGCCGAACTGGACCCAGCGGCTGCCGTCGGCAAGCGTGTTGTCCCGGCTGGTGGGCACTAATTGCGTTGAAATGACGCCGAAGCTAGCTGGCCGAGTTGCGTCGAGGCTCGGATCAACAAAGTTGACGTGGTTGAAGATGTTGAAGAAGTCGGCCTGGATGCTGATTGAGACCCGTTCAGTCAGCGCAGTCTTCTTGCCCAACGATGAGTCCAGGTTCCAGAACGGAAGCCCATGGAGCGGGTTGGAGCGGCCTGTGCGCCCGTCTTTGCTGATTTGCACGTTCCGGAAGTTGCCAAATACCGCTGCGGGATCTGCGAACAGGTTGAGGCCGCTGCCCTTCTTGGCGGGGTCGCCGGACGTGCCGATCCCGCTCGAGCCGGCCACGCCGCCGTGCACGGAGTTGCCGAAGGTGTTCGGGTTCACGGTCGGGATCATGCCCACATTGAATCCGAAGATGCTGCCTCCCCCCCACACCTGGCTGCTTTCGGTCACGAAGAGCGGCAGGCCACTGAACGCGGAAAAGATCCCAGTGGTGTACCATCCACTGAGGAGCCGATTAGCTAAGGATCCTCCGCTAAACCGATGCCCTTTGCCCAGTGGCAGATCGTAGACATAAGATAAGTTGAAAATGTGTTTGCGGTCGAATAGCGAGGGTCCGTCGTCCACATTCGGGAAATAGCTATTCGAATAGATTCCTGCCTGATTTTGGTTCGAGATGTTTTGGTCCAGCGTCTTTGAGAAAGTGTAAGTAGCATCGAACGTCAGCCCATGAGATGTCCGCTTCCGCAGCGTGGCGATCAATCCGTTGTAGTTCGACTTGCCGATATACGTCCGCATATGCAGGTCGAATAGTTGTCGGTTTTGGAATGTCGGCAGTCCAAGGCAGGTCCGCCGTCCATCTATCACTGAGAACAGCGAACTCACCAGCCCGCCAGTGAAGGTCGAAGCCGCTGCGCTTGCCAAGAATTGCGTGGCTGTCGCCGCTGTCGACTTGCCTGCGCAGCCCGAGGCACCAATCAAGCCCGCGAGTTCGTTCTCGAACCACGGCTGGGATTGGAATGCCGGATTGGGATTCCCGTTCGCAAGCAACGGGGAAACGCCGGCCTGCAGTTGAGTCGCCACCGCGTCGTAGGCTTGCGCAAACGACGTTTTCGATGTCGGGTCAACAAAGAAGTACGGGGCGGAGTTGAAGTTCACCCCTTGCGGCAATCGGTCAGACCATCGTCCCGTCCACCCGATTTCCACAATCATGTTGCCTGGGATTTCTCGCTGGATCGTTAAATCGCCCGCCCGGCTTCGTCCGACCTTGGTATTCGGATCGTCCTGGAAACTAAACAGTTCGCCAAAGGGTGTCCCCGGCACAATCGGTATGCTCACAGAGGGAACGGCTGGTACGGGAAGGTTTCCATCCACGCCGACGCGGAATGATGCGGCTCCCGGGCTGACCGCACCTGCTGCTGCATTGCAACCAGCTCCAGGTGTACCCGAGGCATTACACAATGGAGCGCCGACGCTAATCGTTTGCGCAAACCCTACGCCCAACATCGGAATGATCACGCTCTGAACGGTATTTATGCGGTCGTAGACGATGCCAAATCCTCCGCGGATCACTGTCTTCCGATTTCCGGTCAGCCGGTGCATGAACCCCGAATCGAAACTCGGTGTCCAAGCCACTGACGCGCGGGGAGCCACATCACCCCAATCAATATTAAACACGTTGCGCCCTGCCGACTGCACAGGCTCGAAGCCCAGCGTCGGGTTATACGTCTGGCCTTGCAGCGCCGCCGCCTGCTTCGCCGCGATATATCCCGGTCCAGTTAATGGCTGGTTGTTATTGCTCGTGTCTACCACCAACGTCTGCCGGTCCAGCTTTTCCTTCGGTGCGGTCTGCCAGCCATAGGATAGGCCGTAGGTAAACGTCAGGTTAGGAGTAATGCGCCACACGTCCTGGCCGTAGAACTCCACGGCATTCAGAGTAGTGTTGTTCACCAACGGTGTTCCGAACGGCAACGGGTTCAGCTTGCCATCACGCGTGGTTAGGATGCCCACGTTGTCCACGAGACCTAGCGTCGACGCGTAGAGACGGTCCCACCGTTGAACGTCTCCTTTTTGCAAACAATTCGTCGTTACTGCCGGAGAAGTCGTTGATGCCGGAGAACAGGTAGGCGGGCGCTCCGACGAAGGAATAGCCGACAAGAACGTACTTACGTCTGCATCCGACAAGACCTCGAGTGATGCCAGTGAACCCACCACCTTGTCATTCCGGGTGTGAATTGTCGGGATGTGCCGGAAGTTCCCGCCGAATTGCAGGGTGTGCTTTGACTTAATCCAGCTCACGTCATCCACGTATTGGATGTTCCGGCCGGTGCTGTTTTGGAAGCGCGCCCTCTGCGTGTCCACTTCGATCGGTGCGTCCACCAGGTTTGTCGCCGCCTGACCCGGTGCCAAGGCAATTGGCCCCGCCGACGAACCAGTTCCAACAATATTCTCAAGCGCCGCGGCGGACGAAGGCGCCAGACGGTTGAACGACTGGCGCGACCTCACCCAGCCGAAGTGGAAAGCGTTGAACAGGTGAGGAGTGATCTGTCCCGTCAGCCCTGCGATAATCGCATCCCGGTCTGTTGGCGCTGTCGATGTGGCCTTTGCGGTGCCGCCACGAATGTCGTATTGCGCGCCTTGCCCGCCGGACACCTGTTTAGTCTGGAAGTATGTGTAGCTGCCGTTGAACCGCCACTTCGCATTAATTTGGTGATCAGAGCGCAGCGTGTAAAAGTTGGTGGAAAGCGGTGCTGAGGCGGTGCCATGAAAACCCAATGTGTTCAGGCCATCGGAATTCGCCACACTCGGGTCTGTACCCGCAGGATCCAGTGCCCAAAGCGCTGCGACCGAAGGACTGATGCCAAGTCCCCGGGGATCGCAAGCGCCCGTGGGATTCGAGCCTGTTATGGGGCAACCCATAGAGGTGGCGAGATTGTAACTTCGTGAAGTGCCACCCCCTGTGCAATTGCCTTTGCTGTCAAATTTCCCCGACGAGCAGTCCGTAAACTGCAGAGTGCCCTGCTTGAGCAAACTGCTTGGCATCAGACGAGTAAACGACGACTGCTGCGGGAACCGCCGGCCCTCGTAGTTGAAAAAGAAAAAAGTCTTGTCCTTCCAAATCGGGCCGCCCACTGCCCCACCGAACCGGTTGTCCCGGATGACTGGCCTGGGCAGGTTGATTCGGTTGAGCTCCCACTCGTTAGCGTTGAGGAAGTCATTCTGGTGGACCCAGTAGGCTGAGCCATGGTAGTGGTTCGTGCCACCCTTGCCGATGACAGATATCTGTCCACCCGAGGCCCGTCCAAATGACGCATTCGGGTTATTTACGCCTACGCGGTATTCCTCCACTGACTCCACTCCCAGTGGGATGACCGAAATGTCGGCGCCAAGCCCGCCAACTATATTGTCCGTGACGTCAATCCCGTCCAACGTGAAAGTATTCTGGTCGTCGATCGCTCCGGCGACGCGCATTCCGACCCTTGGAAAAGTGCCCGTCCCCGGTGTTACACCCGGCTGCAGCGTGAGCAGCGCTGCGGCGTTTCGGCGCAGGGTCGGCAATCTTGTCATCGCGTCACTTGTAACCTCGCTCCCGACCTGGGCGTCGGTGGTTTGCAATTCGACATGCGCGCCAGCCTCAACCTGAACGACTTCGGCAACTTGGCCCAACTCCATCTTTAAGTCCAGGGTGTAACTTTTCGCCACATCCACTGTTAGGGCGGCGACTTCCACGGTCCGGAACCCGACCTTTTTTACCCCAACCTGATACTCGCCGGGAGCCACGTTTGCAAACGTATATTGGCCGGCCGCATTTGTATTCTGGGTTGCCTGACTATTGGTGCCCTTGTTATGCAATACGACCGTCGCATCGAGAACGGCGGCGCCACTCGGGTCGGTGACGGTTCCAATTACAGTCCCTGAGGTCGCCGTTTGCGCTCTTGCAGGTTGCAAGATGGTTGAAAGTATTAAAAATAGCCCAGTAAAAAAGAGCATTGTGCTTATCTTTTTCACGGATCCACCCCTTTTCATTTTCGGAAATTCAAGGAGATTGGCAGACAGCGGAGCGCAGGCACACGACAGCGGAGACACGCAAAACACAGCGGAGGCGATACCGGACCATTCGCTTGGCCACACACCGCGACCCCACTCGCCACTTATTCAACCACTCGCAGAGTTCCCACCCTAGCAGGCGCGTTCCCACCAAAAGCCGAGAAGAATAGCCTCCATATATGCCAAGCTCCCAGGCTCGGTCAAGACAATTTATCCAATTTCCTGAATCGGTCCCAGGCCCTCGTATCGGACCAACTTGGCTGCCCGGTCGTCCTCGATCTGACCCATCGGAGCATCCTCTACCCTGGCATTCCCGCGTGCTTCATTCCCAGTGCGAGTGCAAGAAGCCACAGTAATTGCGGCTCACGTCCGCGTTTCTGGCACCATCGGATTACTTTGGATAAGTCCCCTTTGGCTGGATGGCCGGGGCTGGTCGCGATCCCGCCGCGTATCTTGCGAAATATCCGAATCGCTATCGCCAGCTACATATCAAGGACTTCCAGCCCACCGCAACTCCGAGCGCGGGCCTCGATGATAGCTCCCGTCCCAAGCCTGCCGAGCTTGGCCGTGGACACATTGACTACCGGTCCATTTTCACCGCCGCAAAAAAGGCCGAAGTCGAGTGGTACTACGAGCAGGAGCCTCCCTACACCGACATGCCCGCGCTAGACACCATCAAGGTTAACTATGACTACTTGCACGCCTTGGATTGATTCGCATTCGCTATTTCAAAACTCCCACGCGCAAGTTCGGCGCATCGGGCAGCCAGTCGCCGAGGTCGGCACCCACGGGTGAGTAATCCTGTGCGCCTGAGATCAAAAAGTCTTGATCTCGGGAAAATCAGGCCGGATCGTGGTCTTCCACTCCAATATCCTGGTTTCCTTCCCATCGGCCAGCACCAATTTTTCCATCGGCAACTCACCCTCAAGCATTTGAATGCGGAGGCTCCGGCGATCCAGTACAACGGTGCCAAAGCCGAAGCCCGTGCAGAAAAAGGTCCTGAACGGCCGGCCGCTTAACTGAGGACCAAACCAGAATGTCCGCTGGACCGCGGAGTACCGGAAGCCCGCCAGCGCGCCAAGCAGCGCATAACTGGCCATGGCGCGAGCGTAATAATTGCCGCACTCATATTCATTCCAGGGGTTGCGAATCCTCCCGTCATAGCGGCTGCGCATTGCCTTTACGATGGTCAATCCTTCTTTGACAAAACCTTCCGCGATGAGATGGGCGGCCACTTGGTATTCAATCCCAGTCCAGACCTCGTCGGAATAGACAAAAGGCAACGTGGGCTTGCCGCCCCGAGGCCAAGTGCACAACAGCAAGCCGGGCTCGTGTCCCATGGCGTAGCCTGGTCGTTGCGCATTGGCATGCTGGCTGAGATCGGTCTTGAAATTGTGCTTGAAGATCGCCTGCAGCGTCCCCTTAACTTTTTCGTGCGCGAGCGGTGTCTCGATACCGTAGATTCGCGCCATCCACGCGCCAATGACTCCGTCCGAGAGGCATCCGTTCCCATACTGATATTTCGGGCCTTCACGTTTCAAAAGTTTCTGCATTTCGCTGCTATGTTCATCAACGTGAGCTACTATGGTGGCAAATGAGGCGTTCCGCAGTCCCAGGTATTGCACCTTCTGTTGGAAATACTCGCCATTAAAGAGTTGCTCTTCCATAAAGCGCGCACAACGATGGGCCAGTTCCCCATAAAACTCGGTATCCATCGCTTGACCAACAGCTCTGGCCATATGCGTCATTGCCGAGAGCGCGCCCAGGTAAATGCTGGTGCACATTCCATCCGGTCCCCAAAATTCAATATCGTAGGTATTGTGATGAGGCTCAAACAGGCCTCCCTGGTGGTCCGGATCCCACTCGCGAATGCAATAATCCAGGCTGCGTTTCACTAAAGGATACATTTTCCTTAGCCAGTCCAGGTCTCCAGAGATCTGCCAGTCGCGAAACACTTTCATGATTCCACCTAGCTGGCCGTCGGAAGCAGCGTGGAAGTCGTGTTTGACTGGGCCTTCGGGAAGTGCAGACCGGAACGTCACGTGGCCGTTCTCATCCATCGAGCGGCCTAGCTCCAGTTCGCGCAACGTCCGCTCCAGTGGCGGGAAAAGGTTCGCGAACGCCTGGGCATAATTCCACACATGCGTGCAGGAACCATGGCAGCAGCCGGCATCCGGGAAACAGCCCTCCCAACCCCAAAGGTCGCCATTCTCCATTCGTAACACGGTGGGAGACTTCAGGATGCCCAGATTGGCGGAGACGGCGTCCAGCACATACGGCGGCAACGTGGAGGAAAACAGCGCTTCTTTGAACGCCAGCGTGCGTGCTCGCAAGGAAGCGTACTGTTCTTCGACATAGAGGGCCACTTCGCGGGCATCACTCCAATTCGCGGCATAGTACGGGCGCCACAGCGGAGGCGTCCCTTCCGGAAAAGAACGGCACCCGGCAGCGCCTTTGACTTCAGGCTGAACGCCCCCAACTTCCAGGTAACAATTGGGGAAATGCCAGGTGATAAGAATAGGGTAGGTCCGCGATTCGCCTGGCGCTAATGCTCCCTCAAGCAGAATGGAGCCCCCATTCCTCCCACCAGTATCGATTTCGTTTGATCCCTCATTCGCAGTGAATTTCCCTTCGGAAACTTCTCGCCAGAGCGCCGACAGCGAGTCGAACTCCCATCCTGGGCTGCGAAGCCACATGCCTTTGATTCGTGGCCTATTGCCTATGCCGATCAAGCAAGCGCTGCCGTAACCTTCGGAATTCGGTTTTTCCAGGTTGTGCAGAAACACGCCCTTTTCAGGGATCACCGTATTGCGGCTCGCCGATTCGTCGCGGTTGCATCCGGGAGCTAAATGAGAAAGATGATAGGAGAACTCATACTCCACGCTCCGCAATGATTTGTTGTGAAACGTGTATTCGAGGATGGCGCAAGGTATCCCAGAGTTCTTGTCATCCAGCGGGATAAAAGGGTTCCAGGCAGTCAGCGTGATGTCCAGCGGAACCGCGGTGTCGCTGATCTTAGCCTCTCCAAACGGGTACTCTCCCTTGAAAACACATTTCTCGAAACGCGGAAATCCTTCGAACCCTCCGCGATGGTATCCCTCTCCCTGGAGTCCCTGATCATAGATCTTCAGAGCCGGGAAAGGTCCCTCGACAAGTTTGGTGACCGGAGCAGCCCCTTTGATATGCAGAATCGCGAAAGCAGCCTTGGTGCCAGAATAGCCCTCAGGCAAAGCGGTTGTTGCAGGACGATTCCAAATAGAAAAATCCTGCAATCCGCCGTAGCCATTGAGACAGATGCAACCGGCTCCGATTCCTCCCAATGGCATCGCGATTTGCGCGGCTCTGTCGCCGCTGTAAGTGCGTTGCGGCCCATTTGAAAAAAGTTCTTCCGTTGAATAGGGAAGCGCTTCAGCACCCGGCGCCGCGGGAGTGTCTGCGGCTGGTGAGTCCAGCTGGCTGCCGGCAAAAGGCACTGCGGCGCCCAGAGCAGCGGAGGAAGTGGTGGCCAAAAACTCTCTGCGAGTGGGTTTATCCGAGGGTGACATCGAACCTCCTCTTGCCGAGCGCCGGGTAACTCACCTGTCCCGAGCCAGTCGGGATACTTGCAGGTCGTGGAAGGAGGGATTCTCTCTTCTCTATTTTCCAATTTCAAGTTTCTAGCTTCTGATTTCTAGCGATTGACGCTCGTCAATTTGCGCGCGCACCTGCCCGCAACAATGGCAAGATGGCAGTGTCAATCGCATCATCTGTGAATTCCGTGAGGTTTACGCCGCGATGCAGACTCCATTGTTCGGCCTGCTCGGCCGTCTCTCCAGGTGGCAGCTTCGTCAACGGTCCGAGTGTTTCTATCTCCAAAAACTCGTTGTTTGTAAACATCTCAAAAGAGCACCCGAAATCCGGATACGTCTCTCCAGACTTAACATGTGCGCGTTTGATGAATGTTTCACCATTTAGAACGTACGCACCCCAAGTATCTGGGTTGAACATCCCCAACTTCTGCGCTTCGGAGTTTCTCGGATCCTGCTTCAATACCATATATTTTTTGGTGAAGACCCAGCGTTTGTCCGACAGGTTCGTGTACGCCCACATCACCAGAGGATTGGTGGCCTCCAGGTTCGCAGGATGTCTCCCCCGCGGCGGAAAACCCGTGATCGCAATACCTCCCGGTGCCATCATCGTCAGCGCCCAGGCCGAATATTCCAGCGAGAAGAGAGAACGGTTCGTAATGCGATGAAGGACAGTCACGTCCGTGCCCGAAGTAGCCATCTTCACCTCAATCTCTTTCTGTAGGCTTGTCAGTGACTCCACAGGAGCTCTCGCAATCAGTCCGTTTGCAGTAATTGTTATTTCGACCGGTATGTTGTCGGGCGCCCACGTCGCCACCGGATCCTCGGGAGCTTTCCAAACGCGGTCTCCACCGCGGAGCTGGAACTTTTCTTCTCTGTTTCCTCCCAGTTGATCCGGAAATTCTTTGAAAACGTTTTGGCCGCCTACGAATCCAAAGCGGATCACTCTCGGTCCAATGTCGCTAGTCACAATTAGCTCCACTTCGCTGTTGCTGACTCGATAGCAATTACGCCACCCTTTGTATTCAATTTTTTCCACTTTAACATTTGCGCAAGCAGGCAAAGCAATCATCAAGCTGAGAACAAGTAACAGAATCACTTTTGACATGGCACCACTCCCGTCGACGACGCTTGGTGACCTGGTCTGGATCCTCGCGGGTGGATTTTACCTCGACCCGGCGGGTGGCACAGCCTAAATGAGCGGACAGGTAGGGGTGGCCCATGCTTTCGGTTTTTGAAAGCGTGGGGCCTTTGATTTTGCTTTTTCTTGTTCGCCTCTGTCAGCCACCACCATTCAACCCGCCGGGTGCCCCGTCCTCGGTTTTGGAGGGCGGGGCTTTTGACTTTGCTTTTTCTTGCCCGACTCGCCTCTTCGCCCAACCGTTCAGTCCTCCCTATTGCCGTTCGACCCTCAATTTCGGCCGTACACTGCGTAGCACTTATCAGCTTAAATAAGGCGCGCTATCCTCCTCTGTGTTTGTCGAGGGTCAACCTAGCAGAAGTCCTGATCCGTTCTCCGGTCCGCCCCCTATTTATCCCGCCTGCTCCGATACAGTCGGGAACCTTGCCGGAGAGCGCGGTCGATCAAAGCTTCCGACCCTGTCGGAAAGGAGGGTGCCGCCGAACCATGCTCGCCGCCTGCCCTTCTCCAATTCACGTCCGTTGCTTTTCCCCCCACTGACCACTGTCCACTGACGTGCCCCGACCCTGTCGGGGTTGCTGCTCACTATCGCATTAAGTCCTTTAGCTGCAACACTTATGGGCCTCCCCGCAAGTGTTGCAAACAAGCAGCTTACGGCCCGGCTAAACCCTTTAGATGCACTTACGAAAAACCGGGGGAGGGGTGTGGGAACCTCCAAACCGTAATCTTCCAACGCCACGCCGCAATTAGATTGAGGCCAAATCCACTATTTGGTCACCAGCTTGCCCCTCAGTTCAGAGAGCTTTCCATGCTGTTCCGGCGTCAACTTGTTCTTGATTCGCACCAGCAGCGTCACTTGCTCCCTTTTGACTTCGCGTTCCGCAGCCAACAGCTTTTCCAATTGCGCGAGAATCTGTTGCTCGTCGACGTGCGGCTGCTTGGCCAGCGTAACGAGCTTCTCCATTTCATCCTGCAGCTTCCATTGCAACTCGGTGAATTTCAGCTGCGCCTGGCGGATTTCCGTCTTGAAATATTCTTTTTGCTCCGCGCTCAACCCAATCGCTTCCTGGTGCTGGATCACAAGTTCCGGAGCAAAGAAGCTCCGACCGATCGGATCCTGATCGGGTTGTTGCGCGTGGGCCGCTCCCGCGGCGAACAGAAACGCCGCGCAAATGCAGAGAGCTCCCGTTCTCATTTCATTCCTCCTCATCCGTCTTCACCCGAACATTAAGATAGGATTCTCCGAGCCTCGGCATCGTCCGCAAAATCTCCTGCCCCGGAGTCACCAGCAGACCATCGCTGGGCGCTCGCCACTCTGCCAGTTTCTGCGCGGCGGCAAGTTCATCCCCCAGAATCATTCGCGCTGTTCTCCGTTGCAATGTCACCGCAAGCATCAGAACCACCGCAACCACGGTGGTCACCCCGGCCAGCGTCCATACTCGCCACGGCCGCGCGCGCTTTCCTTCACGGGCGGCCCCTGCCGCAGCTAGCACTCGCGCCCAGAAATTCGCCGACGGCTCTGCCCCCTGCGTCACCAGGGGCAGCAGCGCATCCAATCGTGCCGCGCGCGCTCGAACCTCGTCCAGCTCAGCGGAGC
>Ga0137397_10003556_pt1 | contig 10851 bp, 11 predicted proteins | sample czorhiz116metaG_FD_106658 | JGI IMG/M metagenome (GOLD analysis project Ga0137397, IMG submission 106658) | Vadose zone soil microbial communities from Angelo Coast Range Reserve, California, USA - czorhiz1.16 metaG | ecosystem: Environmental > Terrestrial > Soil > Vadose zone | place: USA...
ACCTACCTGGTACTCGTACAGCTGACTCAGCGTACGGTTGCTAGGTTTTGGCTGTAGAATACACCCATTTCTTCCTTTTCCGGGAACCCGTACAATGTACGGTATCTGGGTGATTAACAGTATACTAGCTCTCCAAAATCATCTATTCTACCGGTTAGGCATGAAGTATAAACAATAAGTCAATGCTCTGCACGTGAAAGTAAAAGAACTAACTACGTGGTGGTATAATCCCAGTAGGTACTCTGTTGTGGCAAGACCTAAGGTAAAGGTTAATGTCGTGAAATCTAATCGTCCATGTTCACGAGCTCGGCGGCGCTGTTCATAATCCGCTCCAATGGCCATCGCTCCCCAGGCAAATGTTTCAAGTCCATTACATCGCCAATCTCATCGCACGCGCGCATGACGGTATCGATGTCGTCCTTCGTGTGTGCCGCACTCACGCAGAAACGCACACGTGCGAGTACCAAAGGAGTAGCGGGATACGCAGCGACGACCACGACGATCGGCGTCTTGCGAGCAAGCATCATACGGGTGAACACGCACATCTTTCCCGGGTTGAACAGGAGCAGGGGCACGATGGGTGAATCAATGTGGCCGTACGTGATGAATCCGAGTTTCGCAAGACCCCGTGACAGATACCGAGAATTAAACGCGAGACGTCGAAGACGCATACGGCCTTCCGATCCATCGCGCAACGAAGGAGGAAGCTCCATCCATGCTGGTAGTTGAGAAGCGTGCGCTGGACCAGGGAACTGTTGGGCAACTTCGAGGGGCGAGGAAGTAGCAGGAGACAGGCCCATGATGCTCGCCATGCTGGCAAGAACCTGCGTCAGGACAGGCGGAGTCATTGATTCAGCGTACGCGCCGCCGTGCCCACGCAGACGTAGCCGGTCAATGAGAGCTTTGGATCCCGCAACATATCCACCTGCTGCACCGAAAGACTTGGTGAATGTACCCATGAGGATGTCTACCGACCGCGGGTTCACGCCGAAGTAGTCAACCACACCGCGACCGTTGGGACCTAAAGCGCCAATCGAGTGTGCCTCGTCCACGAATAAATAGAACTGTTCTTATCATAAGACGCTACACACAGCAAAAGATGAGGAAACGAAGCGAACCTTATATTTCTTCTTAAGTTCCATGACAGCAGGTAGATTCACCATCGTCCCTTCCATGCTGTACAGGCCCTCGACGATAACGAGGATCTTTTTCCATGATCGATGCGTCTTAGGTTGGCCTTGGCTGATAACCTCTCTTAACAGGGACTCGAAGGATTGCATGTCATTGTGCTTGAACATCCGTATGTTGGCGCCGCTCAGTCGCGCACCAAAACGAATAGATGCGTGATTTAACTCGTCGGAGATGACGAGGCAGCCTTTGGAGACGAGCGCTGGTATAATCGTGGAATTTGTTGCAAAACCCATCGAAGAAATGAGAGCGTCTTCCTGTCCAACGAAACGGGCAACCAGCGCTTCTCCGGTCACGTGCAACTCCGAGGAACCACCTTCGAGGCGGGCGCCGCAGGTGGTGACTCCATAACGACGAAGGCTCTCCTCGACGGCGTCTCCACACCCACCTTGATCTTGCACAAAGCCAAGGTAGTTATAGGACGAAACGTTGAGACCACGGGTCTTCGTTCCCGTCAAGGAAGTGTTGCTGTGATCTTTAGCGCGATCGAGGAGCGCGATCGTTCGTCCAGGGACACCAGTAACTGGCGCGAAAAAACAGTCATACAAACGTGACTGAAGCCATCTGGTGTAGAAGGAGTCGAAATCCGAATTAAGAGCGGCATAACCCTGTTGAGAGGTCGCACGCAAGTATACAAATTTGGAGGTCAGAAGCAGAAAACACCCGGCCGCGCAGGAACGTCCCAAAGGTGGATAACTTACATTGGAGGGGAGTAGGTGACGGTAGGACGCGGGATGAAGGCGCTTCCCCAGAAAGTCGCGTATATTCCCCAAGCAAAAGAGGAAGAGATAGCTCAGATATGTGGTGAGAAGAATGTAGTAGGGAGGATCCTGCATATGTTCTTTGATCTGGGCCCCTGGTTTGTGTGCCGATCTATATCGATAATTTTCGTTCGCGCAGAAACCAAAGTTTAAGTGCTCGGCGGAAACAAATTGTTCTGAGGTCGGAAGAATGACTGGGTATGCTAGACCGTCAGGATTGTCATAGGGATAGTCGTTGGAAGCGCCTTCAGATAAACCCGTGGCAGAAGACGAGAGGTAGTAAAGGGTAGAGGTAGACGTTGTGCTTGCCGAATCGCGACACCTTGAGCGGGTATCTGCTTCTGAGAGGGTCATGAGGTAGGAAGGTCGTTAACGACGATGAGGGACCGCCGTCTGTCACGACGGGGTGGGGAGTGTGCGTGAAGCAAGGAAACGAGGAGACAACGAAGGCCCGGGTTGGATTCACCATCTTCATGATAAACCACCGATAAATAGGTGTAGTTAGGCCCCGGGTCCACCCACTTGTTAGGCGGAAATATTGGGTACCGGTCCACCCATCGGAGCTTACCTCTGCCCGACTGTTCTTCCGGTGTACCGCAGGCGCCCTCAATGGCAAGTATATCATGATCATGATCAACACAGTGATGTCGGAAGTACTAGAGAGGTGCAGCCACGTGGCAGCCACACACGTCATCCCAACAGCCGGGCCGGCAGGCCCGCCCCAGACCTCAAGGCTCTAGACCTCGAAGTGCACTATGACTATTGTCAGGGAGTCATAAAATACCTTCTGTAGGCTCTCAAGACTCTAAGGCCACGGCACCCAGGTAGGCGAATAAGCACCGTGATCATGTAACCTATGAGATAGCGCAGTATGCATAAGAGCATGAGACCTAATGGAGCTAGTAAACGGGCCAGTGACAATATGCGCGGCGGCGTATCGCTACATCTTCTCAACTGTCTTGTATGCAGTACTAGTGGCAAAGTCAAGATGGACCAGTGTGCCCTCGGATAATGTCTTGGAATACCTCACGCAAACCGGAGAGCACCTCGTCTCAAGTCGTGGCGCACAGACACTCACGATCGCGTTCGCACTCGGTTTTACCGGACTCTATGAAAGCCACTAGGTGAGCATTCCTATTCCTCTCTGTCTTGGTAAGGGGCTCATCACCATCACCATCACCATCATCACCATGCCAGTGTTTCTCAACCTCAGTTACCTCACACGGGCACCCATCATCATGGAATCGCACTCAGTCCGAGACATCATCCCGAAACGTTCCAATGGCATGCCTGGTTCATGCTGCAAGCTGACGACGACCTTGAGCCACATCAGTTCTGCTCTCGCCGGACGTCCTGTAGCCTACTGTGCTAGGGCGGCTTAGTCCGCAGGTGCTACCGCAGACAACGCTAAGGTCGAGGTCGAGGCGCTCTATGAGTCGGAGGAGGTGCCGCGGCCCGACACGAGGACCATATGCGCGCTGCGCCGGAGTCAGTGTCAATAGTCACAGCTTGAGACCTTGGCCGTTATGGATCGTGGGAAGAGAGGTCCCGCGAGGGTGCGTTTTTGTGAGCTATATGCGTGACACCGTTTTTTCGGTGATGGAAGGTCTCACGACCATTGTCGTCTCGCAGGGATAAACGCGGCCGCAACTGAAAATCTCAGATGAAGAAGGCGCTGCTTGGTCCGCGGGCCAACTTCAATCCGAAATCGGTCCCAAACAAAGGAGGCAATCACAAACGCGATTAAACCTTCAGTCGTTTCGAGGTTTCATCACTCTTTCCATTGGCATTTATGACTCCCATTGGATGGCTATATCCCCTTGAGAAGCCTAAAAACTACCGTTGAGAAGAGCAACATGTTCGCATCGGGAAAAGCTGGATTTCAAAGTTTACGCTTGCTGTCTTTATTTACTGTCAATTATCAGTAATTATGCAAATTTTGATGGAGCTTGACGGTCTATTCATGACTAGCCCAAACTTAACGTTAGACCAGATAGTTGCAATTTACATGCATTATGATTAACTAACGCATATGATTTGGGAAAGTTGCTGGTAGTTCTTTGGATTACGCGGCGGTGAAGGACGTGCCCTTTGTTGAACAGTCGCTCAAATTCGAACGCCTGAGATACTCCGAATCCACACGCCGCGTTAAAGAGACGGCGATGACGCGGGATGATTGAGGTGGCGGCAAGCATGGGGTTACGCAGGCATTGGCGCCCCTGTGGCGTGAGGGCACGATGACAGTGAAGCAATTTATGATTTGTATCTTGTGACCTCTGAAAGTGGAGTAGTACTAGTGCGGGGATAGACTATGGCGCAGGCAAATGGGTAAAGTTGACTAAACGTAGATCAACGAGCGCAAGATGGGTCGCAAGCAAAAAGTTGAAAAAGGAAAAAATAATATTGTACCACAAAAATGGGGTTCTTTTTTTCTTGGTGCAAGAATGACAGGATCGACGCTTGATCCAGTACGCGTTTTCCAACACGGATTCACGGCTCCGACGCCTTCGGCTTGCGAAGCTTGAGCTTGACCCCCTCAACGGCACGGTCGAAACGGTGGGTCATCTGCTGTAGTACAAGGCCTTGTCAGATCGGTGACGGAAGGACCGAGGAGAGATAAGGGAGCACCGAGAAGAAAAATCCCATCCTGACGATGGTGCTATACTTCGCTGGCGGGCTTTGTGTTTGAACCTCGGCTCCATCGTTGGGCTCCTCTGGAGCAGAGCCGAGGTCGATGGCCGTTTTCACTGGAAGTGGAGATTGATAGCCGAGAACTGGCGCGAACATTACTGGAGACTAGGGGAGATAAATATATTTGTTCTGAACTTAGTGCAAGGGCAAAGCGTACCGAAGACCCCGAACCCAACACGGAATCGTAGTCGGTCCCCTCGGAGTCCGGAGAGATAGGCTGTGGTGTAAGTACGGTGGGTGAACAACTCAATAGGGAAGGAGTGAAAATTATACCCCGTAGAGAGGCGACGAGGGAGAGTCCCTAGGCGAATCACTTCGGTTGTTGAGGGAGGGCCAAAAGAGATAGACGTCGTAGTCGTCTCGCTGAGACATTTATCGAGGCTGAAAGGTCCGATTATTGTTGGGAAAAGGGAGGCCGACGGGGAATCTCAAGGATTTGAACCATTTAAATAGCGGCGCGGTGTCTTCAAGAGTGTAATAGACAGCCACGCCCACAACACACTGGGCGGGACTTGGACTGGCGCCGGGTCTAGAATCTTGTTCCTTTCCCCCAGCGTCCGCGCCTCAGATCTCACACTCGTCCACCACCTCTTGGCCACGTTCTCCAGGAGCCATTCTCTGTAAGGGCGACTTCTAACTCTCCAGAGTGCAATTCTCTGGCACTTGCCCTCGCGTCACGGAAGGAGTGGTGTAGGTGTACTGAGTTAGCGACTTTCTTCTCGAATTTTGCTTCCGTCAAACCCAAAGAAGGCAGTAAAAATCTGAGCCGAGAGCTTGCGCACATGTATCCTCCGCTCGCTTGTTCCGACACCGTCCCCTAGTGACCAGCTAGAAGACGCGTCCTGAGGGCAATGATTTAGACTTGCTTCCAAAGCCTGTCGGGCGAACAGACATGCTGCAGCCGCGATCTAGGAGGACGGGGGTCACTGATTCACGTTTCGCCCCCCATTTTCACCTTTCCTTGTTGGGTCTCTGCTCCGTCGCTCATTTATCCTCGTTTCACGTCCGCGCTTGCTTTGCCCGCAAGCGCAAGCGCCCGGACAGGGGAAGATGGCAAACACGTGCCAATAAAACGGATGTCACGTCGTTACGTGACAGCGTGACAGGGCCTTCATGTTCGCGCTGAACGACAATGAGCAAGACACCTTCAAGTGAACCTGGTGATCAAAATCTGTGCGTGAAGTTCTCAGTCAAGACATAGAAGTGCTTGTTTCTGTACTTGGACTGAGCGTTGAGCATGCAAGAGCTCACCGGCGTAACCAAGCCACTTTACTCCACGAAGAGGACGCGCAACTGGTCGTCCGAAGCGCAAGACAAGACTGAGTGATCAAGAAACATGAAAAGAAAAGATAACCTGAGTGATTTGCTGTGAATCTGTCCCAAGTACCCAGAGAAGCTGCTTGACTTGGCTATTGTGGACTCTACTGCCTTCGCGTCCTGCCCGATGACAATAAACTTGAGTTATTAAAAGGCCTGCCTCGGCCATGCGTCGAGTTTCAAGAGCGTCTTGAATCCTTTCCCACCACGAAGAAACAATTTGGAATAAATTGCACCGCTATTTGGGCGACAAACCTTGACGGCATCTATGTCTGACCGGAAGGCCCCTCAAGGTCGCACAGATCGGAGGATTTACAAGAGGGGTCGGCAGTGATACGCTGAATAACAACTGAAGAAGGCAAGTGACTTGGTGCAAGGCAAACGATTGTGGCAAGGGCAAGGTGATCAACAAGATTGGAGAAAAGAGACTGGTCCTGACGGGAACTACCACCACGAATTTGGTGTCCCGCTGATTTGTGGTTGAACAAACACGGTGTCCACCTCAGGTTAGGGGCGCGCAATCAACGGTCCCCCAAAAAATTATTTTTATTTTTTCGATTCGAGTAATTCGAGTGCCTCCAAGTCTCCCATCCACCAACGTCCCCCTTCCCCCTCCATCGTCTTACCCAGCTACCCAGATTGATCCCCGTCCAAGCCGCTCACATCACCTACTGTGGCCCTTCTCCCCAATATGTCCTGCCCCACTTCCCTGACCACACTCAGAAGACACCTCCCCGTACACCATCCTACCGACGCTCGAGCTCACCACAAATTGTTAATCGAATTTGTGCGTTTATCCCCTACTGGACCTGTAACCATTAACTTGCAAGACGACGCCTATCAATCATGATAGCCAAACTATTGTACCCAAGATGAATTTACCGTCGACTTGTGAACGACCCATCCTTCCACCAGAATTGCGGAGACTCTGGGCGACAGTACAGGACCCACTTCCCCCATCCTGTCCCTCCTCGGTTTCCACTAAAATTATCTCCCAGCTACTCGTCCAAAAGCTCTACCCCAAAGCTACCCGACTTCTCAACTACTTCGCCGCACATGCTCGAATGGTCCTGCCCGTTCACAATCTTCGTCCGGCTCGTCGATCCCCTAACCTCACCTCAACCGCCACAAAAATTTCCTCTTTCCCCTCCCATCCTCGAGTAGTCGGGACAGGCGAGGGGGGACATCACCAGATCACGGTGCTCGTGCAGCGCCAATGTCAAATCACCCCCGTGCTACCTCGCGCGCGCAGTCAGCTTCTTCTCCCGCTCAAATAATCTCTCATCTACACCTGTTGCGGCAGGGAATAATGTCGCCCGACCCGATGTCCTCACAAGGATCATTGCCGAGACGCAGAGTGGGACTGGCACGATGGTGAGGAGTTTGAGCATAGTGAGACTCGAAGAAGTGGTCGCAGACGTTGCGGCAGAGACAGAAGCCATGGCTAGGGTTGAGAAGGGGGTTAGAAACGCGACCGTCAATAAACCCTTCCCGTTCCACTCGCCTTATCCGACAAACCATCTGCCTATGGCGTTAATCTGCGAGTTGTCACTCAAGAAAGATTTTACCAACCAGGACCTGGACAAGAGAGAGGGGCAGAGATAGAAACGGAGGTAGGGGCAGATACAGTTCGTTCCCAAAGCCAAGTTGACACGAACAGGTTACCGACGCAATGGTGGATTTGCAAGTGCCCCTCCCCCCTGTGGCCTCTTTCTACCTGTCCCTTCGACCGTCTCGCCCTCTCCCACCCGCAGAGGGGACGTAAAAAATGAGGTGTCTGTCAATGTCATGCGTCATGCGTATCTGAATCCCGATAGCCCAATCGCATCTCGGCCGCTTTTCGAAAAAATATACTTTCAAGCACCTGCGAACTCGTATCTTATAATGTATATATGCGATGTGAGTATGCCGGCTCGTGAAGAGAGGATGAACTGCAAAGCCTGACGGGTCGGTTTAGATGAATGCCTCCACTCTAAGCGGTAACACCGGTTACGAACTCAGCTCAATTCTGGTCAGTTACCCCGTAGTCAGCTCTTTCAGGGCTGCCACATTTGGGTTATGGCCAAAAAGGGGCCAGTAAGGGAAACCAGTGCAAAGACCAGGTCGCAGAAGTCGCAGAAAGCGCAGTTGTTTGGTTCTTTTTTTGCCCTCAACACTGGTAAATCTCATTGCAAAGAGTGTCCCACTCGGAATCTGTCTGTGACAGGTTTTACTAGCAGGATTCGATGGGCTTTGATGGGCTCCCTAAACACCGCTGACCACAGGCAATACATTAATATTGTCGCTCTTCACCATTATGCACTTCTTCCTGTCTCAGTATTCATTAACAATGGATGATGGTGAGGGGGGTAAAAACATCGGTGCAACGACTGGAAAAGTTAAACATGGGCATGGGTCCGGTTTCTTCAGGATCTTGAGGACTCTGAGGCGTTTGGTATCCGCCCTCGTACGGTGGGGATGGACCGTTCCGGTTCAGGTTCAATTCGAGCCGGAAGGAATGGTAACTCGGGCTCGGTATAGTGCTTTCCAAAAAAGAAAAAAAAAGGTAAACAGGATCAAGGACAGATCTTCGCACAATACCATTGGTCACCAGTCATCGGTCGAGAAGGTTGAGACGATATTAGATACCGAGGTGCATTGACCATGACTTAGGAGTCCGCCAATCACCATGGAGAAAGCAAAGATCTGTAGTGCGGCCACGCGAAGGCTATACGCTAATGTTTTACGGAACACTCATAACCAGGCCTCAGATTTCTTCGGGGGTTGTTTGCCGCCCCATGTAAGTCCCCTTTTCTGGGTACAGATCACGCGAGTTGGTGCAAGGCAACCAAAGGAAGTGTGCAGGAACCCAGCTCGTTCCCGTGAGCCATCGGCCAATCATAAGGTTACAAGGGTGTATGCCACGTCATCTAGGTATCACTGCGCACTCGCTGCAGATTTTGCTTTTCTACGGCGAGGGTCCAGCCACCGTAAAGCTGGTTCACGATCGCACCCCGCTTGAGAGCGGCGAGTTCCTTCACGCTCTCATTGTAGAGAGCCGCCACACGTTCCGGATCTCGTTCATTCTGTCGCGGGTAAGGAAGTGCGTCATTGAGGTTTGTCATCACCAAGTGGAGACACATACACACACCTGCATCTCTCTGAAAACGCTTTTGGTGCGACGGACGAAATATTCTCGGAAATTGTAGGAGCTGAAGGACCTAGAGGCCCTCAGCATCGAGGTGTAAAGCTGTAAAATCGACTTGGTGGATGCTGGGTTGGACATTGGGGGGCGGATGAAGACCGGCTCGCGTGCGGGGAATGACTAACTAGGTCGACCCCATGTTCCATAATAGGCAACATATTCTCATGCGTTAGCGGGTCTGTCCGGGTTTTTTTACGGCTGATGATGAATACCCGTTCGTTATTTCGTGGTTGCTTCCTCCCCCAACCCGCGTCGCTACAGACGGCGGTCCCTTGACCTCTAAGCACTATGCCATCCCCTATCGCTCTTACGACCCCTCCTCGAAAAGAGTCAATTTTTAAGAAGCGCTCTCCATCCTACCTCACAGCCATGAGATCCGCACAGTCTTACCTCGTGGCGCTCTCAGAGGCAGATGCCCGTTCAAGGAGTCGCGATTCGGCAAGCACAACGTCTTACTCTACCCTCTCCCCCTCGTCTTCTGGCACGACTTTATCTGAAGACGCTATAATCAACGACAACCCCTATGACAATTCTGACGGTCTGGCATACCCCGTCACCCCTCCGACCTCAGAACATTTCGTTTCCGCTGACCACTTGCAATTTGGTTTCTGCGCGAACGAAAATTATCGATATAGATCGGCACACAAACCAGGGGCCGCCCAGATCAAAGAACTTCATGGACAGGATCCTCCTTACTACATCCTTCTTACCACATATTTGAGTTATCTCTTCCTTATATGCATGGGCCATATACGCGACTTTTTGGGGAAGCGCTTTCGTTCCGCGTCCTACGGTCACCTGCTCCCCTCTAACGTGAGTTATCCACCTTCGGAACGGCCGGGTGTTTCTCAATTCGCCTCCAAATTCGTATACTTACGTGTGTCCTCTCTACAGGGTTATGCTGCTCTAAATTCGGATTTCGACTCCTTTTACACCAGACGACTTAAGACTCGTATGGATGACTGTTTCTCCGCGCCGGTCACTGGCGTCCCTGGACGAGCAATCATGCTCCTCGATCGCGAGTCCGAAGATTACAACAAAACCTTCTCCTTGACGGGGACGAAGACTCGTGGTCTCAACATTTCGTCCTATAACTACCTTGGCTTTGCGCAGGCTCAAAGTGGGTGTGGAGACGCCGTCGAGGAGAGCCTTCGTCGTTATGGAGTCACCACCTGTGGCGCCCGCCTCGAAGGTGGTTCTTCGGAGTTGCACGTGACCGGAGAAGCGCTGGTTGCCCGTTTCGTTGGACAGGAAGACGCTCTCATTTCTTCGATGGGGTTTGCGACGAACTCCACGATCATACCAGCGCTCGTCTCCAAAGGCTGCCTAGTCATCTCCGACGAGTTGAATCATGCATCTATTCGGTTTGGTGCGCGACTGAGCGGCGCCAATGTACGGATGTTCAAGCACAATGACATGCAATCCTTCGAGTCCCTGTTAAGAGAGGTTATCAGCCAAGGCCAACCTAAGACGCATCGACCATGGAAAAAGATCCTCGTTATCGTCGAGGGCCTGTACAGCATGGAAGGGACGATGGTGAATCTACCCGTTATCATAGAACTTAAGAAGAAATATAAGGTTTGCCTCGTTTCCTCATCTCCTGCCACGTGTAGCGTCTTATGATAAGAACAGTTCTATTTATTCGTGGACGAGGCACACTCGATTGGCGCTTTAGGTCCCAACGGTCGCGGTGTGGTTGACTACTTCGGC
>Ga0137397_10003559_pt1 | contig 10846 bp, 9 predicted proteins | sample czorhiz116metaG_FD_106658 | JGI IMG/M metagenome (GOLD analysis project Ga0137397, IMG submission 106658) | Vadose zone soil microbial communities from Angelo Coast Range Reserve, California, USA - czorhiz1.16 metaG | ecosystem: Environmental > Terrestrial > Soil > Vadose zone | place: USA...
GCCAAATCGCGCCTCGGCGTCGGGCTCACCGGCAAGCCCGTGGACCTGGTGATCTACCGCGAGAACACCGAGGGCTTCTACGCCGACCGCAACATGCACCAGGGCCTCGGGGAGTTCATGGTGACCGAAGACACGGCGCTCTCGGTGCGCCGCGTGACCGCCAAGTGCTCCGAGCGCATCGCCCGGCGCGCCTTCGAGGCGGCCGTCGGCCGCCGGAACAAGGTCACCGTCGTGCACAAGGCCAACGTTTTCCGGATCTCCGACGGCCTGTGGCTGCGCGAAGTGCGCAAGGTGGCGAAGGAGTTCCCCGGGGTGCGGGTCGAGGAAGTGATCGTCGACGCGATGGCCGCCCTGCTCCTGCGCGACCCGATGCGCTTCGACGTCATCGTCGCCGAGAACATGTACGGCGACATCCTCTCCGACGAAGCCTCCGAGCTCTCCGGGGGCCTGGGGTTGGGCGGCTCGATCAACGCCGGCGACACCTGGTGCCTCGCCCAGGCGCAACACGGCTCGGCGCCCGACATCGCCGGGAAGAACATCGCGAACCCGACCTCGCTCATCCTCTCGGCGGCAATGCTGCTCGAATGGATCGCCGCCCGCAGCCACGACGAAGCCCTTGCCGCCGCCGCTCGGAAGATCGACGCAGCCGTGGACACCGCGCTGAAGAACCCCGCGACCCGGACCGCCGACCTCGGTGGCAGGCTCGGAACGGTGGAATTTGCAAAAGCGGTGGCGGCAGGACTATCGTAGTCGCCTCCCTTCCCCACACAAGGAGACCCGCATGAAGGTGCTGATTCCCTTGATCGCCGCTAGCGCACTCTCCGCCTGCGGAGCGGATGTCGCCAGCAGCGCCGCGACCGCCGCCTCGCTCAAGAAGCAGGAGCTCGAGCAGGGCAAGAAGACCATGGACCAGGCCCAGCAGAAGATCGGCCAGGCCATGGAGCAGCTGCAACAGTCCCAGCAGAACCGCGAGAACGCCGAGAAGTAGCAGACAAAGGAGATCAACCATGGACCAGGTCGAAGTGGTGGCCGGGAACGGCCTGCTTCACCGCCGCGCCTTTCTGCGCGGCGGGGCGCTGATGGCGGCGGCCTTCACGGGCTACGCCTACACGAAAACCGCCGGGGCCGAGGCCCTCGCAGACGCGCCCTGGAGCCGGGAAATCGGCACGGCCACGCCACCCGTGCAGGCGCCTTCGCGATTCGAGAAACAGGTGGCGCGCACGCTCAGCAATCCGAACAACGAACCGCGCAATTCGCACGCGCGCACGCCGCACCAGATGCTCCAGGGCACCATCACGCCGGCCAGCCTTCACTTCACGATCAATCACGGGGGTATCCCCGACATCGATCCCGGGCAGCACAAGCTCGTGATCCACGGCATGGTCAGGCAGCCCCTCGTGTTCACGGCGGAGACGCTGTCACGCTATCCGATGGTTTCGCGCATGGCTTTCGTCGAGTGCGGCGGAAACAGCGCGCCGATGTTCTCGCCCGAGCCGATCCAGGCGACTGCACAGGCACTGCATGGCCTGGTGTCCTCCTCCGAATGGACCGGCGTGCCGCTCGCCGTGCTGCTCGACGAGGCAGGCGCCGACCCGAAGGCGAAATGGTTCATCGCCGAAGGCGCCGACTCGCCTGCGCTCAGCCGCAGCATTCCGCTCAGGAAAGGACTCGACGACGCGATGGTCGCGCTCTACCAGAACGGCGAGCGCCTCATGCCCGGTAACGGCTATCCGATGCGGCTGCTGCTGCCCGGCTATGAAGGCAACATGAACGTCAAGTTCCTGCGGCGGATCAAGCTGATCGACCAGCCGGCGATGAGCTACTACGAGAGCCGCACCTACTCGCAGCTCCTGCCGGGCGGCAAGGCCTACCGCTTCTACTTCCTGCAGGAAGTGAAGTCGTTCATCACACATCCTTCCTTCGGCCATGCGCTCAAGGGCCCGGGGTTCTACGAGATCTCGGGCGTCGCGTACTCCGGCACCGGCCGCATCGCAAAAGTCCTGGTCTCGGCCGACGGCGGCAAGAGTTGGGGCGAAGCGGCATTGCAGGAGCCGGTGCTGCCCAAGGCGTTCACGCGCTTCCGCATGCCCTGGCGCTGGGACGGGCGCCCGGTGATCCTGCAGAGCCGGGCCTGGGACGAGTCCGGCAACGTTCAGCCGCTTCGCGCCGAGTTCGTCGCGCAGCGCGGCGAGACGAAGAAGCCGCCGAATCCGCTCGCCTTTCCCAACCAGCACTACAACAGCCTCACGAGCTGGGCCGTGGACAACAAGGGGGAGGTGAAACATGTCTACGCTTGAGCGCACGATCGCCGCCGCCCTCCTCTTCTGCTCGGGCGCCGCTTTCGCGCAGTCGCCAGGCCTCGGAGCGAAGGTCCCGGAAGCCGACATTGCCGCCTGGGACATCAGCATCCTGCCCGACGGCACCGGCCTGCCACCGGGCAGCGGCACCGCCGCGCAAGGCGCGCCGATATTCGCGGCGAAATGCGCGATGTGCCACGGCGAAGGCGCGAAGGGTACGCCCGCCGCAGCCGCACTCGTCGGCGCACCGCCGCTCACCAGCGGCATCGAGGCGACCAAGACCATCGCCAACTTCTGGGGCTATTCCACCACGGCGTTCGACTTCATCCGCCGGGCGATGCCGTTCCAGGCGCCGCGGTCACTGACGAACGACGAGGTCTACGCGCTCGTCGCCTACATCTTCGCGCTCAACAAACTCATCCCCGAGAGCGAGGCGATGAACGCGAAGACGCTTCCCCAGGTGAAGATGCCCAACCGCGACGGGTTCATCATCCGCTTCCCGGAGAGGATTTAGACGTAACGTTCAACGTGGTAGTAAATCGTTTGAGAACGCGTGTGATCGCGGCGTTTCTTGCGCTCTTGTGGAGTATTGGCTTAGCGCGCGCCAGCGAGGATGATGGCTTCATACGCGACCAGAATCAGTGCTTAGCCCGGAATTCCTTTCCGAAATCGAATGAAACGGTTACCTGGACGGGGAGCTGCAAGAACGGCTTCGCCGACGGGGAGGGAACGCAGCAGTGGTTCGTCAACAATGCCCTCACAGGCCGGTATGAAGGGCGAATGGAAAAAGGAGTGTACGAGGGACACGGAAAGTACACGCAAGCCAGTGGACGCATTTTCGAGGGCGAATACCACGATGGCAGAAGACACGGTAAAGGCGTGTTGATCGAGCCTCAAGGAAACCGATTCGAAGGCGCATGGGAAAATGTCCAGATAGTCGGATTGGCGACTGTTACAAGTAGAGCCGGAAGCCGCTACGAGGGTGAGATCAAGAACCTTCTACCTGAAGGCAAAGGGGTGATGACCTACAGCGGAGGCGGTCGCTATGACGGTGAATGGAAAAACGGACAACGCGAGGGCCAAGGCGCAATGACGTATGGCGACGGTGGTCGCTACGAGGGCGAGTGGAAGAAGGGACGACGTGAAGGCTCCGGAGTCTTTACCAACCGCGTGGGCTACCGGTACGAGGGAACCTGGAAGAACGATACGCTCGATGGGCAGATGAACATCACGGGCTCTGACGGATATCGCTTCCAAGGAACAGGCACGTGGCAGGGATCGTATATCACCGGCATCGGGACGAGCGTGTTCAGCGATGGTAGTCGGTACGAGGGCGAGCTCAAGACCGGTCTTCGTGATGGAATAGGCGTATTCGTTGATCCCAAGGGCACCCGTTCGCAAGGCGAATGGAAAAACGGTCGACTGGATGGCAGGGGAACGCGAACTTACGCCGATGGACGGCGGTACGAAGGAGACTTCAAATCCGACGACTTCGACGGACGCGGGGTCATGGATTACAAGGATGGTTCCCGTTATGAAGGTGAGTGGAAGCAAGGGCTGCACAACGGACGGGGCCTGTGGACCGATCCGAAAGGATCTCGCTTCGATGGCATCTGGAAGGAGGACCGTTTCTGGGACGGACGGGCTTCCATTGTGACGAACGAAATGCAACTGAAAGGCGAATGGAACAACGGCTCAATGAAAGGCAATGGAATCGTGACCGGCAACAAAGGTCGCTATGAAGGGGAGTTGAAGGATTTTCTACCCAACGGCAAGGGGAAGCGTGTTTTCGCCGAGGGTGGCTCCTATGACGGGGAATTCCTCGAAGGAAAATTCAGCGGGCACGGAATTCGCACGTTCTCCGACGGCTCGCGTCACGAGGGAGAATGGAAAGCAGATCTTCCAGACGGTCCCGGCCTTCGCATCGATTCCTTCGGCGACCGCTATGAAGGTACTTGGCAGCACGGGGAAATGACAGGCGTGTTTGTTGGGTCATACAGGAACGGCGATCGCTTCGAAGGCCAGTACATGGCTAGCGCCAAGAACGGGCCCGGCATCATGCGGTATCAGAACGGGGCGAAGTACGACGGTTCGTGGAAAGACGGCGTTCCCGAAGGGATCGGCATTCTCACCGAAGCATCCGGCTCCCGATACGAAGGTGAATGGAAGGGAGGCCTTCGAAATGGGCGCGGCGTTTACGTCGACTCCGAACGCAATCGCTACGAAGGTTCATGGATCCGCGGCAACATGGACGGAAGCATGCTCGCGATTTATGCGAACGGCGATCGGTTCGAGGGCGAATACGGTGCTGGAGAGAAAAACGGCCTTGGCATGATGACGTACCACGATGGTGCCAAATACGAGGGCTCTTGGAAGCAAAGCCTTCCTGATGGAAAGGGCACATACACCTACGCCTCCGGAGCGCGCTTCGAGGGGAACTGGAGGCTGGGGAAACCGCACGGCAAGGGTGTTTTCATCGACGACGATGGGAAGAAGTATGAGACCGAATTCGACGAGGGACGGCTCGTGAGCAGATCAGGCCGTGAAATCACACTACCTGACAAGAGGACCTAGATGGTCAGTCGCAGAGACTTCATAAAGGAATCCGCGCTCGCCGGCGTCGCTTTCGTCGGCTGCAGCCTGCTCGACGCGGCGCAGGCGCAGACGGGCAAAATTCGCCGCGAGGTGCTGGTCAGCGGCAAGCGCGTGAAGACCATCGACGTGCACGCGCATTGCGCGATTCCAGAGGCGATGGCGCTGATGGGGATGAAGGCGGCGCCGCAGTCGCTGGTCATGGGCGAGGACCGCCTCCGCGCCATGGACGAGCAGGGCATCGACATGGCGGCGCTCAGCATCAATCCCTACTGGTACAAGGCGGAGCGCGACGTCGCACAAGGCGTGATCAAGCTGCAGAATGAGAAGCTCGCCGAGCTGTGCGCGTCGAAACCCGATCGCTTCGTCGGCTTCGCCTCGGTCGCGCTGCAGTACCCCGATCTCGCCGCGCAGCAGCTCGAGGAAGGCGTGAAGAAGCTGGGATTGCGCGGCGGCTCGGTGGGAACCGCGGTCAACAGCGAGGACCTGGCGGATCCGAAGTTCCACCCCTTCTGGGCGAAGGCAGAGGAGCTCGGCTGCCTGATCTTCATGCATCCGAACAACGGCGGCGCGGACTTCCAGAAAAGGCTCGCGGGCAACGGCGGACTCTCCAACGTGATCGGCAACCCGCTCGAGACCACCATCGCGCTCTCGCACCTCATATTCGAAGGGACGCTCGACCGCTTCCCCGGCCTGAAGATCTGCGCCGCGCACGGCGGCGGCTATCTGCCCTCGTATGCGGCGCGCTCGGACGCGGGCTGCGTGACCTTTCCCGACCGCTGCACGAAGCTGCTGAAGAAGAAGCCGACCGAGTACCTGAAGCAGCTCTACTACGACACGATCGTGTTCACCCCCGAGGCGCTGCGACACCTCGCCGCGGAGGTCGGCCCGGGCCAGATCGTCATGGGGACCGACTATCCCTTTCCCTGGGAGAAAGCCGCCGTGAACCTCATCCTCGCCACGCCGGGCTTGAGCGACGCCGAGCGCGCTGCGATACTCGGCGGCACGGCCGCCCGCCTTCTGGGCGTCAAGCCCTAGCTCAGGTCCGCGTCGGCAGCGGCGCGTCCTCGACCGAAGCCTCGGGCGGCGCCTCGAGGCGCATGTCGTCCGCTTCGGGCGGCTCGGTCTCGGTTTCCGTCGCGACGATGTCGTGCGGGAGGAACCCGCCCGACTGGTGGCGCCACAGCCTGGCGTAGTGACCCCCGCTGCGCAACAGCTCTTCGTGCGTGCCGTCCTCCACGATGCGTCCCGCGTCGAGCACGATCAGCCGGTCCATGCGCGCGATGGTCGACAGGCGGTGCGCAATGGCGATCACGGTCTTGCCTTCCATCAGGCCGAGCAGCTGCTCCTGGATCGCGAGCTCGACCTCGCTGTCGAGCGCCGAGGTGGCTTCGTCGAGCACCAGGATCGGAGCGTCCTTGAGCACCACGCGCGCGATGGCCACGCGCTGGCGCTGCCCGCCCGAGAGCTTGACGCCGCGCTCGCCGACGTGCGCCTCGTAGCCTTCCCTGCCCTTCCAGTCCTGCAGCCCGACGATGAAGTCGTGCGCCTGCGCCTTGCGCGCGGCGGCGCGGACCTGCTCGTCGCTCGCCTGCGGGCGTCCATAGCGGATGTTGGCCGCGATCGAGCGGTGCAGCAGCGAGGTATCCTGGGTCACCATGCCGATCGCGGCACGTAGGCTTTCTTGCGTCACCTCCCGGATATCCTGGCCGTCGATGCGGATCGCGCCGCGCTCGAGCTCATGGAAGCGCAGCAGCAGGTTCACCAGTGTCGATTTCCCTGCGCCCGAGCGGCCCACCAGGCCGACGCGCTCGCCGGGGCGGATGACGAAGTCGAGCCGGTCGAGCACCGGCTCGCCGTCGGCCCTGCCGTAGTCGAAGCTCACGTTCTCGAAGCGGATCTCTCCGCGCGTCACTTTCAGCTCGCGCGCGCCGGCGCGATCGGTACCGGCGAGGGGCACGGCGATCGTCTGCATGCCCTCCTGCACGACCCCGATGTTCTCGAAGATGCCGCTCACCTCCCAGCTCACCCATCCCGCCACGTTGGCGATCTGCCACGCGAGCGGCAACGCGGTGGCCACCACGCCGGCGCTCACCGTTCCCTGTCCCCACAGGACGATGCCGATCGCCGAGGTACCGACCAGGAGGAAGGCGTTCATTCCGGAGAGCACGAAGATGAATCTCGAAATGAGGCGCATGTGGGCCGCGATCGCGGCCTGGTGCTCGTCGATGACCTCGCGCACGTATTGGTCCTCGTCGGCGAGCTTCGCGAACAGCTTGACGGTGAGAATGTTGGTATAGCTGTCGACCACGCGCGCCATCACGTGAGAGCGCACCTCCGAGCTCGCCCTCGCCAGATCGCGCAGCCGCGGGACGAAGTAGCGCAGGAAGACGATATAGCCGACAAACCACAGCAGCGTGGGCACGCCCAGGCGCCAATCGGAAGCCGCCATCAGCGCAAAGGCGCTGACTCCGTAGACCACGATGTACCAGGCCGCGCGAATGCTCGCCATCACGCTCTCGCGCAGCGCGTTGGCGGTCTGCATGACGCGGTTGGCGATGCGCCCGGCGAAGTCGTTCTGGAAGAAAGGCCAGCTCTGCCGCACCACGTGCCAGTGGCTCTGCCAGCGGATCAGGCTGGTTGCGCCGGGGATGAGCGCGTTCTGCCGCAGCGCGACGTCCGCGAGGATCACCATCGGCCGAACGAGGAGAACCAAGCCCACCATCCCGGCGAGCATCGGCCACTGAGCCGCGAGCGCGGCCTGCCGGTCGAGCGCTTCCATCAGCGACACCAGCTTGCCGATGAACACCGGGATGGCGGTGTCGATCAGGGCCACGGCAAGGCTGGTGACGAACATGAGCGCGTACCAGCCCTTCGTCTGGCGCACGAAGTGCCAGTAGAACGCGAGCAGGCCCGCCGGCGGCTCGCCCGGGCCCGGGCTGGCGGTTCCGCGAATTCGCGATCGGAGGTAGGTGAACAAGGGAGAACCCGGCTTATGCGATACGTATGCTTATGGCATTCTATAGAATAGCCAAACGCAGGAATATCCCGCCTCCCGGCGGTGTTCTCCACAGCGTTGTCAGAGACTTTCCCATTCCAACCAGGAGGAACGAAATGAAACCGATTGCAGGTATTACCCTCGCCGCGGCGGTAGTCCTCGCGCTGAGCGCATGCGAGATGTTCAAGCCGGAGAACAAGATGTCGTTTTTCGTGACCAGCACGGGATCGGGCAAGGGCGCCGACCTCGGCGGGGTGGCGGGCGCGGACAAGCACTGCCAGTCCCTCGCGGAGTCCGCGGGCGCCGGCGGCAAGACCTGGCACGCCTACCTCAGCGCGGCAGGGGTGGACGCCCGCGACCGCATCGGCAAAGGCCCGTGGCAGAACGCGAAGGGCGAGGTCGTTGCGAGCAACGTCGATCAGCTGCACGGTGCCAACAATCTCACCAAGCAAACGGATCTCAACGAAAAGGGCGGAATCGTCAACGGCCGGGGCGACACACCCAACATGCACGACATGCTGACGGGCTCCACGCCTGACGGCCGCGCAATCACCGGAAGCGGCGATTCCAATTGCAGCAACTGGACCACCAGCGGCGTTGGAGCCGCGATGATGGGCCATAGCGACCGGCAGGGCCTGACCGACGACGCTGTCGCCAAGTCGTGGAATTCCTCGCATCTCTCCCGCCCGACCAAGGACGGCTCCTCTCCGGGCTGCAGCCAGGTCGCGCTCCAGGGCACCGGCGGCGCCGGCCTGTTCTATTGTTTCGCTGTTAACTAGCCTGTAGCTCGCTCCACCCCTCTCCCCGTCCGGGGAGAGGGTCTCCCGCCCCAGCGGCGGAACGAACCACGCGTTTGCTATAGTCGCGCATCTTTCCGCAAGGAGATTCGACCATGGCCGACGGCCGCTCCGAATCCGACTACGACGTCCTCCACCGCATCATGACCACGCGCATGAGCGTGCGCCGCATCAAGCCCGATCCCCTTCCCGACGAGACCATCGAAAAAATCCTCGAGGCCGGGCGCTGGGCGATGTCGGGGGCGAACGGCCAACCCTGGGAATATCTCGTGATCAAGGATCCCGGGAAGAAAAAGGAGCTCTACGACGCCTTCCAGGACACCAATCAGGAGTTCTGCTTCTGGATGGAGCAGATGCGGCCTTTCGAGCTGCGCCATCCCGCGTTCCAGGTGAAAGGCGACGATCTCAAGGACGAGTGGCAGAAGATCCGCAACTCGACCGGCGGCCAGCAGCGCCGCCCGTGGCACGAGGCGCCGGTGGTGATCGTGGTGCTCGGCGACGGGCGCAGGCAATGGGCCACGGTCAACGCCGCGTTCACCTTCGGGCGTCACGCGAGCCATTTCACCGACGGCCTGGCGAACACGTGCACGCACATGCAGCTCGCGATCGCCTCGCTCGGCCTGGGCTCGCACTGGGGAACCGTGCACGTGCAGGAGCCGCTCAAGCGCGTGCTCGGGGTGCCGGACCTGATCGACGTGTATCTCATCATTTCCGTCGGCTACGCGGACATCGAGCGCAAGCCCGGGGTGCGGCGCGAGCTCGCGGAGATCGTCCACCACGACCGCTACGACATGTCGAAGTACATGTCGAACGAGGACATCATCGACTACTTGTACAAGCTGCGCGGCAAGACCATGTTCCGCTATCATCTGAAGGACAGCCTGCTCCCGGGCGAAGGCGGGAAGAAGACCTGATGCGGCGGGCAGCGATCGGAGCGGCGCTCCTGCTCGCCGCGAAGGCCGCGTGGCCGCAGGCTTGGCCGTCGAAGCCGATCCTCGTCGTCAGCACCGCGTCGCCGGCATCGAGCGGCGACGTGGCGCTGCGGCTGATGGCCGCGAAGATGACCGCGAGCCTGGGCCAGCCGGTGGTGGTCGAGCTGAAGACCGCCGCGCGCGGCGCACAGGCGGCCCAGGCGCTCGCGAAGGCCGGGGCCGACGGCTACACCATCACCTACGGAACCTCCGGCACCTACGTCAACGCGCGGTTCCTCTTCAAGAACCTCGCCTTCGATGTGCTGAAGGACTTCGCGCCCATCAGTCTCGCGGTCAGCTCGCCGAGCTACGTAGTGGTCAACGCCAAGGTCCCGGTGAATTCCCTGAAGGAGCTGATCGACTACGCCAAGCGCAATCCCGGCAAGCTCGAGTACGCCTCCACCGGCTCGGGGTCGGTGTTCCACCTGACCGGAGAGTCCCTCAAGCTCTACGCCGGCATCGACCTGCTGCACGTGCCTTACGCACAGGCGAACTTCTCGCAGATGATCAACGATTGGGTCACCGGCCGCGTCGCGCTGTGGTTTCCGACCTGGGCTTTCCTCGCCCCCAACATGCCCAAGGTCAGGCCGCTCGCGATCGTCGACACGAAGCGCAGCGCGCGGCTTCCGGACATTCCGACGGTCGCCGAGGTCCTCCCCGGCTTCCAGGGCTTTCCTGCGTGGTGGGCCTTCTTCGGTCCGGCGGGGCTGCCCGCCCCTATCGCGGAGCGCCTGAGCGAAGAGGTACGCGCCGCGCTCAAGGCACCGGACGTGCAGCCCAGGCTGAACGATCTGGGTCTCTCAACGCTCGCGAGCACGCCCGAGGAACTGGCGGCGCACCTGCGCCGCGAAATCGACGCGGTGGGAAATCTCGCGAAGGCGATCGGGCTCGAGCCCGAGTAGCTACAGGGGATTGTCCGGGTAGATCAGCGAGCGCCACATGTGCGCCACCGGGCTGCCGTCGAAGCCCAGGCCCTCTTTCGGCTGCCTGAAGCCCCGTCCGATGATGTCGACGAAGGGATCGAGGCTCACCTTCAGCTCGGCGTCGAAGGCGTAGAGGTCGTGCACCGTGATCATGCGCGCCTCCATGTACCACTTGTGCTTGCGCGCTTGCTCGTACGCCGTCTTGATGTAGGGCTCCGGCTGGTAGCCCTCGCCGAAGATCTGCACGTAGCGCTGCGGATACTCGTAC
>Ga0137397_10003560_pt1 | contig 10845 bp, 7 predicted proteins | sample czorhiz116metaG_FD_106658 | JGI IMG/M metagenome (GOLD analysis project Ga0137397, IMG submission 106658) | Vadose zone soil microbial communities from Angelo Coast Range Reserve, California, USA - czorhiz1.16 metaG | ecosystem: Environmental > Terrestrial > Soil > Vadose zone | place: USA...
ACCGTTGATGATCGTTGCCCGAACGGTCACCATGCGCCCAGAGAATTTTTCCGGATGGGCTGCAATGTCACAAATGGTCGTCTGCAAAGGCATGGTCTGCGCGCCTGCTAGATTGGAAAGCACGACCAGAATGCCCAGTACCAATGTTTTCCTCATGATTAGATAGACGTCGCTTTCCGTTCCAAGGTTCCAGGCCAGCATCACCCTTCATTTCACCGCCAGGCTTAACTTTCCCGTTCCCGTATTTCATACCTGCTCACCGCCTCGTGCCGCCATGTGGAGGGTATCGAAGTCCACCTTCCCCAACACCTCATGTTTGCGCCCTGCTTATGCTCTTACTCCATAGGCGCAGTGATATTGACTGTAGGCAAAATTGTAGCTGCCGAAGCCTCAAGGAACCGTACGGCTCAATAGCATTCCGTGAACGACCTGCAACAGATTCAATATCAATCACTTACAAGCCACAGAATTCCACAAGACGCAACAAGCTTCAGAATGTGGTTCGGGACCAGGGGGTCGGAGGTTCAAATCCTCTCTCCCCGACCATTTATTTTCAATAACTTGCGGGCTGTTTCTGGCATTTCGTCCTCATCACGGTAGGCGATTTTGAGGCTGTGAAAGCCTCAAGGATCAACAAGATTGAAACTCCAACCTAACAGGTTATCCGAGTTCCCCAATCCACACTTGTTAATTAGGCCCTTCCTCAGATAATTTCCCACTCATGGACATATTCATTAGCTGGTCAGGCGAACGAAGCTTGGCAGTTGCGGATGCACTTCGAGAGTGGCTGCCGATGATCATCAATGCTGCCAAACCGTTCCTGTCTATTGCGGATATTGATAAAGGGGCGCGATGGCACTCTGAGATTGCAGACCGATTGGAGAAGACAAGCGCGGGTATCATTTGCCTCACACCCGCCAATGTGAATTCGCACTGGATACTTTTCGAAGCTGGTGCTCTTTCAAAGACGGTCAAGAACACATATGTTTGCCCACTACTGGTGGGCCTCAAGCCCACAGACGTGAAGGGACCTTTGGCGCAATTTCAGTTCACGACGATTGATAAAGTTGACATGCTGCAACTCTTCAAGACTCTCAATTCTGCACAGAAAGACAAGCCGCTTCCGGAGGCGCACATAGAAAGGGCATTTAGCCTTGTCTGGCCTCGCCTCCAAGAGCAACTCAAAAAAGCCCCGACGGACGAAACAAAAGCACCACCCCAGCGCTCGGAGCGAGAGATGTTGGAGGAGGTTTTGGAGTTTGTACGAAATTTTGGGAGACTGCTTCCACTTGAAACGGGGAGACTAACGCATTGGCGGATGTCACCTGATGACATTTTGGAAAAAGTGAAACAGTCCCTTTCAGAGTTTTTAGAAAAGAGGGGAGATCATCTTCAATCTTGGAAACTTGGGTTAATTTCACCTGACAAATATGAATTCAATTTCACCACGACAAATGGCTTCGAGTTCTCGGAACAACTGCCAATGGCTTTGCATCCCGAGGAACTAATTTCGAAGCTTCGACGCTGGTTTGTCGACCGCTATCGAGCGCGAAGACGATCTCCAATTGACGTACAAGACTTTAGTGAGGCCCCGGAATGAGGACCTCTGATCCGGGTGTTTTTGGGCTGAATGCTGTGGATCATTTCTCAGTTGCAAAATTGACTGCAGTACCCGCTGTGCCTCACCCATTTACCGCGTAAGCTGCTCAAATTGAAGGGCCAACCGGCTGAGTCTCGAAAGATCGACCCTCTGGTGTTGCATCAGGGGGACAACCACCCAAGACTGCACTTTGGTAGCTGTGAGTGCCCAGGACACCGCAAGCTCAGTAGCATTCACAGGAGCCGCCTCGCATCAACAACCTGCCTGCCAGGCGATTCGTATAGTGTTTGCAAGTGCACAGGGCAGGCGCGAATTCGCGCCTGCCCTGCGTGCCGCGTACATCGCCGAACTACGGGCAGACCGGGATGCACCGGGTGCCGATCTTGGATCTGCCGGTGATAGGAACGTTTTGCGGACTGCCAGGGACACTGTCGCTGATCACCAACGTGTCACTTCCGCTGAGGTCGAAGGAAGGATCGAAGGTTATCGTTACGACGCACGATGCTCCCACAGCCAGACTTGTCCCGCAGGAGTTGGCTGAGATAAAGAAAATTGAGCCATCGGCGAGGTTAATACCGGAAATGGCAATCGTGCCGCTCCCTGAGTTGGTCAGAGTTACGTTCCTATTTGCGGGAGGGCTTGAGTCCAATAATGTCCCGAAGGCGATCGACGTCGGCGAGATAGTGATGGCCTGTCCGCTGCCGGCGATCACTGAAAGCGATACAGTAGTGGTGTTGCTGAGCGCACCGCTCGTTCCGGCCACGGTAATCGGGAAGCTTCCTGTCGGGGTGGCAGCGGAGGTCGAAAGCGTCAGGGTGGAAGAACCCGATGTCGCAATCAAAGACGGACTGAAACTCGCTGTTGCGCCCGCAGGCAATCCGGTTGCGCTGAGGCCCACGTTGCCTGTAAAGCCACCCGTGGCTGCGACGGTTACCGTGGTGGTGCCGCTACTGCCTGCGGTAAGCGTCATGGCGGCCGGGGAAGCCGACAGCGAGAAGTTCGCCGAGTTCGGCGGAGGCGGCAGCACGCAGTTGTTCGCGACGTTGGAGAACTCCAGTTGGATGGTGTAGGTCGTACCATTGGCTGTGTAGGCGCCCTGCTGGGCGTTACAGATGTCGCCAATTTCACCGTTCGTGCTGTCGTACCATGCCAGCGGTGCGGCAATGGTGGGTGCGAGTCCGACGAACGCATCGGTAATGGTTTCTGTCAATTCATGGCTGCTCACCGACGTAGAGTTGCCGAACGTCGTGGATGCGCCGCATCCCGTACTGCAGCCTCCCGACTGCATGTCCGGGTGTACACCATAAAGCACATGTTTCGAGTTGAGGGTGGCGGAGGTGGTGCCGTGATAGGCGCAGAACCCTCCTGCGACGCAACTGGTGCTGCTCTGCAGGACGAGCGTCTTGCCCGGCGGGAAATAGATCATGTAGATCGTGTCCGCATTGCCGGCGGCGTCATAGACCGGGGCCGGCAACTGGCCGGCGCTTATCTGCGCCATAAGCTCTGCCTGGATTTGGGTGTCATTGATGGTCGAGCCATTGTTGGCTGCGGAGGGAACAATCTGAAAAAGTCCGTCGAAAATGCCGTTCCCGATAGTTTGGTTAGTACCGCCCGAAGCAGGCGTATTGTATTGGGCGAGCAAATTGATGTATCCACTGTGCAGTCCCAGGATATCGCTGAAGAAACTGGCCATGCTGGGAGTGGTTGTAGTGGTAAGCTGAGGCAGAAAAGAGCCGCTGCCATATAGTATCTGCACTATGTGGGCATTGGTTACGACCGGCCCACCGAAGTACGAGAGGTGCGCTCCGGCCGGCGCCGCGAACCCTGTGGGGGATGCATTCGGGTCTCGCCAGGGGACGATCTGCACCCTTGGCGCGGTTACCTGATGTTGGACCGGGATATTGGGCTGTGCTACCTGCGCCATGATTGGCAGTGCTGCGTAGAGCATGAACAAGCTGATGGAAAACACTGAATCTCGCAACAATCGCGTCATTTCAGACTCCTTATTTCAATTGTCAGATTTTGTATTGCCCTGGTCCCTGCGGATTGAGTTCGCGGTCATATCGAAACCAGGAGCGGCTTGAGTCAGATAAGCAAAGTTGATTTCGTGGTTTGCCCCCGGCCTGATTGCCGGATTGGACTGGAATAAAACCTATATCCTCCGGACTGATCGGTACCGTGGTGATGTTCTCAGGCGAGAATACTTCCGCCTGGCCTGAAAAAATATTGGGAAAATTTAAGATAAGCCTGTCGACAGAGCAGCTTGAACCGATAACACTCGCTCAGCTACCCGATTGCAGGGTTGAACTTGTCCGAATGCCGGAAATATGGAAGTTAGGACCGCCTTGCGTAAACAATTGAAGATGCTCAACGCGAACGCACTCCAGTCTCTAAATGGATAGTGACGGAGAGCCTGAAAACGTTACATGAAACCGCTGCACAATTTCAGACGAGCACTGCGACCAATACCGGTCAAATGGTGGGTAATCCCAAGTCCCTCGGAGCCGACCCGGTCATCGATTATCGAGAGGCGCGGTTTGAGAAGGTCCTGCGAGAGAAGGTCGATGTGGTCTTCGACTTGATCGGCGGCGATACACAGCGCGACGGAGCCGCAACCAAAAACAGGATCAAAACCTTGAAACGCAGAGGTAGCAGAGGAAGCAGAGGTTTTTTTTGGGTTGTAACGTTGGCCAAACCTTTTGGTCGGCCTGAGAGCAGACCCTAAACCTTGAAACGCAGCGCGATGGAGGCGCAACCAAAACCCCTCACCGCAGAGGGACGCAGGGGGCGCAGAGGACGCAGGGAAAAGCGGTAGGCAGGGGTTGTTTTTTCGAGTCAAAATCGTCGCAAGCTGCGAAGACTTTCATGATTAGCACTACAGAGGGCGTTGCCGGTGACTTGCGGGAAAGACTATTCGTATCTCAAAGCGACCATGGGATCGACGCGCATGGCGCGGCGGGCGGGGATGTAGCAGGCCAGGAGCGCCACCGCCGCGAGCAACGCCCCGGCGACGACCCACGTCACCCGGTCCGTCGGGCTTGTATCGTAGAGCAGGCTCGCCAATACACGCGTAAGCGCGAGCGCCGCGGCCCCGCCGAGAGCGAGTCCAGCCATGACGACGAGCATCGTTTTTCCGATCACAAGCTTCAGCAGATCGCCGGGTGATGCGCCAAGGGCCAGGCGAATGGCCATTTCACGCACTCTTTGCGCCACGGAACAGGAGACAACGCCGTAGATTCCGACGGCGGCCAGCAAAAGCGCGATGGCGGCGAAGATGGCCAGCAGCGCGGTGCGAAGCCGGGCGGGCGCCACCGATTGTGATTTGATTTCTTCCAGGGTTTCAATGTTCGCCACCGCCTGGTTTTTGTTCACTTTCCAGATTGCCTGTTCGATCGGTCCGCTTAAGAGCGACGGATTCATGGCGGCCCGGACTACCAGGCTGTTGCGAGTGCCGGGACTTTGATAGAAGGTGACGTAGACGACCGGAATGTCCTCGTCGAGGCTGAAGACTTTCCCGCCGACTTTCTCGTCCCTGACCACCCCCACGACCTGCCAGGGGATTTCCGGGCCGCGAGCGGACTTCCCGAACACGAGCTGCCGAATCAGGATGCGCTTACCGATGGGACCTTCGCCTTTGAAGTAAGTCTTCGCCATCGTTTCATTGATCACGGTAACAGGCACGGCACCGGCAACGTCGCCCTCGTCAAGGCTGCGTCCCTTCAGCAATCTCATGCCAACCGTATCAAAATACGACGGCCCTACCACCTTGAACCCGGCGACAGAGGGCGAGTACGGATCATCGTTCCTTCCCTCGATCAGGAAGGGCGCGCCGTTGGCAAAGCCTTCCATCGGCGGTTTATCGGTGATGGCGACGTCCCGCACTCCGGGCACGCTTTTAACTTTCCCGGTCACTTCCCTGAGATAGTTCGTCAGCGCCGCGCTGTTCGTGAATTCTGTCGGCGGCATCGGAAGGTCCATGGCAAGAACATTGGTCGTATCCACGCCCGGGTCGAGACTTGCAAGCCTGTTGAAGCTTCGGACCAGCAGGCCGGTGCCCGCGAGCAATACAAATGACAGCGCCACTTCGGCAACCACCAGGGCCGTCCTCATCCGATGGGGTGTGAGGCCGCCGGTCGTTCGCCCGCGCTCGTTCAGCGATCGGGCAAGATCGGACCGCGTGCCGCTGAGCGCCGGCGCCAGGCCAAAAAGGATTCCCGTAAGGATTCCGATGACCATCGTGACCAGCAACACGCCGTAGTCCATGCGGACGTTTGCCTGCGCCGGCAGCATGTCAGGCGGCAGGCACAGTTTCATTCCGCGCATGAATGCACTGCCCAGCGCCAGGCCCGCCACGCCACCGAGGAATCCGAGAGATATGTTTTCGGTAAGCAACTGCCGGACCAGACGGAGACGGTGCGCGCCCAATGCCGAACGAACAGCGATCTCGTGCTCGCGGGCCGTACCCCGCGCCAGGGTCAGATTGGCGATATTGGCGCACCCGATCAGCAGCACGGCCCCCGCCGCCGCGAGCAGCACCCAAAGCGAACGGCGGAGTTCCGGCTGGACCACCTGATCGATATAAGGATCGACCCTGACGCCCCAACCCTTGTTCGAATCCGGGAACTGGGCGGCAATGCGCGCGCCGATCGTGTCCATTTGGGCGCGGGCCTGCTCCAGAGTGACGCCGGGCCCAAGGCCGGCAATGGCATAAAGCCAGTGATAATTGCGTGTCATGTTCGCGGGTGTGAAAGCCAGAGGCAGCCACATTACGGCCCAGCTCCGGTCAAACTCACTGTTCGCCGGAAGCACGCCGATGATCGTGTAATTTTTTGCATCCAGCGTGATCTGGCGGCCGATAACTTCGGGGTCGCCGCCAAACCGGCCCCGCCAAATGCGGTCCGAGAGCACTACTTCCAGATCGTTGCCAGCCTCGTCTTTGTCTTTGCTTTCGGCGAAGGTGCGTCCCAGCGTCGCGCGCACGCCCAGCACATTGAAATACGATGCCGAGACCCTGTGAACGTTTAGCTCCTCGGGACTGCCCGGGCCGGTCAGAGTCACTGTGTCCCGGGCGATGGCCGAGAAAAATTGAAAGCAGCGGTTCTGGCGCTGCCAATCGAGGAAGTTGAGACTGGAAATGGGATTGCCGCCTCCGCCCGGGTTCTTTTCCCACACGCTGACGATTCGCTCCGGATGTGGATAGGGGAGAGGCCTGAGTAATACGGCATTCACAAAACTGAAAATCGCCGTGTTGGCGCCGATGCCGAGGGCCAGAGTCAGCACAGCGACGGCGGTGAAGCCGGGAGATTTGCGCAGCATGCGCAGGCCGAAGCGCAGGTCCTGAATCAGGGACCCAAAGAAATGCGTGCCCTGGGCTTCGCGGCATTCTTCCCTGAACTTCTGATAGCCGCCGAACTCGAGCCGGGCGCATCGCTCGGCCTCCGCGCGCGGAACGCCTGAGCGCTCGAGGTCATTGGCGCGGTCCTGGATGTGCGCGCGCAGTTCCTCTTCTAGTTCGTTCTCGGCCTCGTTCTCGGCCTCGTTCTCGAACACGGAACGGCGGAACAGCGCCGAAACGACCGAACGGAGCGAGGCGATGGTCCTCATATTTCCTCCGGCTGCGCCTTAAGCGCCGAGCCAATTGCGGCGACCAGGCGGTTCCAGCCGTCCTCCTGTTGGCGCAAACGTTTCCGCCCGGCGGTGGTCAGCTCGTAGAACCTGGTCCGTCGATTGTTCTCGGACGTGCCCCAATGGGCCTTCAACAATCGCTGCCGCACAAGTCGAAACAGCGCGGGGTAAAGTGCGCCCTGTTCGATCAGCAGCGCTCCATGGGAAATCTGTTCGATGCGCAGCAGAATGCCGTAGCCGTAGAGCGGGCCCAGAGAGACGGCTTTCAGAATGAGCAAATCGAGAGTGCCGGGAAGAATCTGCGCGCGTTCGGGCATTTGAGTATCCTAAGCTACTTATGAAACTAAGCCCGCATTCAGGGCCTGTCAAGGAGAAAAGCAGAGTGGCAGCGCACCAATTGGGTGGAGTTCTCGGCCCCCATAGAGACTAGCTTGCTACGTCTAAAAGACGGAAGCCTTGAAAAGCCCGGCGGTTAAAAATATTGTGGCTGTGAATGGGGCGAAATGCGATGCCCCCACCGGTCAGATCGCGGCAGAATTTATTCGCAATATGCTTTTGCATCTGATACAGTTGCCCAAAAACGCCCTCCGGATCGAGAACCTCGCGTTTGACTACCTTGTCCGGCGGGGTTCATCCATCTATTGATTTCTACTTCTCGCCACCTCATCTGCTGCCCGAAAATCATGCAGTAACTTATTCCTTCTGCTCTCCTGCGTTCAATGTGTCGTGTCCAGTATGCACTATCCAACCCACGGCCCTTATCGATCTCAATGTAAGTTCATTCGTTGAAACTTCGACCATTGATCAAGGTGCGTACTTCGCTCAGCCCGGCGGAATTGCAGGAGTGCTGAACATACCGAACTGATGTTGGACGGGATCGCGAAGTGAAATTTCGCGATGTCCAGTAAGGGATACTAACAAGAAGTGTCGATTGGGTCAGGCTCAGCATGCCGCTGGGCGATGCGGGTTCTCTTGAAAGTCGTAACCGAGAACCTCATTAGCCAAAACAGATGATTGGTCTTTGCCCACAGGCGCAGACGCTCCAGCTTGTCGTTGCTCAATTGTGAAATCTTATTTAATGTATCGGCGGTTGATAAAACACAGAGATACCCCAAAGTGTGAACACAGCCTCAATCAGTCCAACCAGCACCCCAGTCAGCGCACCACGAATAATCCCCTGTCCAAACGGATGACCTTTGCTCTCACCCAGGGCAGGATCTTCTAGGGATTGAAGCAACAATTCTTTAGTAGAAGCCTTGGTTGCTCCAGCGATTGCCCTTATCGTGAGATGGACAAGCAATCCGCTTAGAGACCCGATGATCATCACCGTCACAATAATCACGATAATCAGGAACAGCGCTGACCAGAAGCCCATTCCCCCAGCTCCGCCAAACCCTGCACCAGATCCACCCAACCCTCCGCTGATAAATTCAATTAGAGGATAGTGAGTTGAGAATACATGCTCTGCTGTGCCAGTGATGGCCTGAGGAAAGCTGATAAATCCGTCAGCACCCGTCAATGCGCCAACAAGAAGCCCGACAAAAGTACTGAGCATGACCTTAGCCCAGAACAAACTATCTAAGGACGGTGCAGCAAGGCCTTTTGAAAAAAGAGCGGAGACAAAGGATTTTTCAATACTTCCCGGCTTTCGGCGTAGCGATCTGATCATAGTTGCTGCAATACCCGCAAACACCCCAGCAATGCTGCTCAATATGATGTTCGAAATCACGCCATCAGGTGCGAGACCAAGCATAGTACCTATAAGAGCAGTAGCGGAGAAAAACACAAGTTCGGCTGCAATTACCAAGGCCCAAATTAGAATGCCAGCGCCAACCAAGCAGGCGACACCAGTCAACAGTTCAACTGGATTTGGGGTGTCAGATGTGCCTCGGTTATGAGGGCTAAATACCGTTCCCATTAGAAATTCTACGCTTCCCAGCAAGAGTCTATATCAGAGCCGCCAGGCTATCAATCTCTAAAAATGGGTAGCTGCCATAGTCGGCAGCTTTCATGCCGCGAGGCAAATGCGGACAGTGGACACTTGAAGCTTGTTCTTAACAACCCTAAGAAAGCTCTTGAAGATATTGGAATGGCCTTGCGAAAAGGAGATCCGGAATCCCATCGTTGTTTACATCCACAGCCTGAACCTGAAACGACTCCAGATCGGTCGCCATCTGAACAGGGGTGCGGAAGGAGCCGTCGCGATTGCTCATATAAAGCCAAACGTTTCTGGATCAAGCCGAAGGTAAATGGTTTGACGGAACTCGGGAAAACGCCAGGTGCGTCGGTTACCGGAATGAGAGGCCATGTATCGCAACGACTATAGAGCTTGCGGAAAAATGCCGGTACAACTGAAAATGCCGGTACAACTGTAGAAGCGGGCGGCTTCAGCCGCCCGACTGGCGCGAAATGCTTTTGGGCTTCAGCCCCGGTTTGACCGCATGGTCCGTCGATGCGCATCCGGGATCGCGATTTCATTCAGCTTCAACAGTTTGCGTCCCTCAAAAAATTCCAAAGACCCGAAGGGTCAAACTGCGGCTGAAGCCGCCCTCTTCTACGGTTGTCCAGGCATTTTTCCGCAACGACTATACTCATTTGCCGAAGGCAAGTGCATTCGCGCTGTCCTGGCGCACTTGCTCGATGGTGAGCGGAAGATCAACGCCATGGGCTTTGAGAAAAGCCTCCATTTGATGGCGGCTGCGGAACCCGAGCACCTGGCGGGCCTGGGATGCGGAGACCTTATTGGATCGGATTGCTTCCAGAACCAGTGCTTCGAGGGCGGCGCGGGAGAGAGCGGCGGCATCCTGACCCAGGCAGACGGCTATTTCTTCCGGTAAATTGAAAGTCACCTGCATAATAGTTCTCAACTAATTATCACCGTTTGGGACTTTGCTTCACAGTCAATTCTCGTATTCGCCCGAACCACGAGAGCCGCCCGGTCGAGAGACAGCAGGTTCCTCTTCGCTGCGCGGTTCGGAATGACAAAAGAGAGTGCGTCGCGGTGAAATTCCTGATCGCCAGCCGCCAGAACTCTCTACGACAACAACACTTCCAGGTCTTCTCTCTTCAGATTCCGAATCAAACTGTTATCTTCTCCGATAATCGCGGCGGCCAGATCGCGCTTGGTGGCCTGCAACTGAAGCACTTTTTCTTCGATGGTATCGCGGGCGATCAGGCGATAGGCGAAGACCTGTTTGGTCTGCCCGATGCGATGGGCGCGGTCGATGGCCTGCATCTCCACCGCCGGGTTCCACCATGGATCGAGCAGGAAGACATACTCCGCGGCGGTGAGATTCAGCCCCAGCCCTCCGGCTTTGAGGCTGACAAGGAAGAGTTTGCACTCCGGATCGTTTTGAAAGCGCTCGACACGGGTCTGGCGGTCGCGGGTTTTGCCGTCCAGATATTCGTAGGTGATGCCGGTCGCATCCAGCCGATTCCGGACGATGCTGAGCAGGCTGGTGAACTGCGAGAAGACCAGCGCTTTGTGACCTTCTTCGAGCACTTCGGTGAGTTGTTCGATCAGCATTTCCAGCTTGGCGCTGGGGTCGCCCGATCGCGCCTTGTCGATCAGGCCGGGATGGCAGGCGGCCTGGCGCAGCCGCAGCAACGCTTCGAGGACA
>Ga0137397_10003561_pt1 | contig 10844 bp, 9 predicted proteins | sample czorhiz116metaG_FD_106658 | JGI IMG/M metagenome (GOLD analysis project Ga0137397, IMG submission 106658) | Vadose zone soil microbial communities from Angelo Coast Range Reserve, California, USA - czorhiz1.16 metaG | ecosystem: Environmental > Terrestrial > Soil > Vadose zone | place: USA...
AGTATGGAGAGCAACGTGGAAATATGGTAGGCCAGCCCAGCAAATCTAGCGAGTCAACGCAGGTTAGAGTATGGCAGATACTCTATATATCCGGTTTGATTGTGTTCGCCGAATACATAACTATCGTGTTGTTCCTCGCGTTCCAGTGAAGCTCTAGACTCTCAACTCCTGGTAAGTCGGGTGCATTCGACAGGTCGATGCAACACTCAAGTCGAACCCGACTTGTATTGAAAACAAAGGCTAAATCGCTCGCTAGGGTTAGATCAGCCGGAACACTACCCTGGCTAGGTTTTGACCGAGGACAGCCGAACAGATCACTTCTCCCGGGGAAGCATTGTCGAATCAACGCATTGGATGGTGTTGCATCGACCGGTTGAGCTGGCACGCCTTACCGGACATGTGGAAAACGTCAGCCAGTTCGATTCCGGGGCCCGGCATGGACCGAACGTCTACCCGTTCGATTCAGAGTGGCTGGCGGCGGCCTAATGACCTAATGAGACATCGCGATCCTGGCTTCGAACATGGGTTCGATTCCCATTGCCCGCTCCATAAACACTCAGGACAAACAAGTTAGGCTGCGTTTGACTCCAATTCAGCAGCGTGTTCGATTGAAGTCCAAATCACCGATCTTCAGGCCAAGCATTTCACCAGAGAAACTGAACAAGGCGCGCGAACTCGTGCATCTTCTTAGGCGCTCTCTCAACAGCTCGACCCTGGCAAAATTTACAGTCGAAAGCGTCTATCCCGCTTGGCACACTCCAAACGGGCTGTAGGCCAGCCTTGTAACAAAGTTCGTTTTAGCAACGAGAGAATACGACAATCAAATCGACATATCGGTTTATTCCAATCGTTCGTGCCACTTTTTCGAAGGCTGGCATCCGAAAAGAAGACTGGAGTAACCAAGACTTCAGGAACGCTGCCCCGTCCACATTGTGAGTCGCATGAGACAAACGGACAAGACAAAGGCAAAGATAAGGCGGTCCCGTGTGACCGTCGTTGGCGCCGCTTTGATCGGCAGATTCGTTGCTGTGATCGCAAAGGAACGCACCAATGGTGTCACTAAGCTTGTGAGATGCTGGTGCTTTCTGTTTGGTCTGCTGATATTCGCTCCTAACAGTCAAGCACAATATAAGGGCGACCATATCCCCGGCTTCCTTGGATTAGAGAGCGGAACACAAGCGCCGCCGGGTCTATATGTGGGCAATCTGGTTTGGGTCTACCCGACCAGTACGATCAAGGACGACACCGGCAATAGCATCAACCTGCCCGGAAGTTTGACCTCTACCGCTGAGATAATCCTTGTGAATGTGGTGACGAACTATAAGCTGTTTGGAGCTAACGTTGGTGGGAGTGTCGCGTTTCCGTTCATCAAGAACCGAATACAGTTGAATTCGTTTGATGTGAACACCAGTTTCGCCTACACGGACATGTTTGTCGGTGCGACTCTCGGTTGGCACCTCAAGCGCGCCGACATCACCGCGGGCTACAACCTCTACATTCCTACAGGAAATTTCACGCAAGGAGGAACCGACAACACCGGCCTCGGCATGTGGGGCAACGAATTGACGATTGGCACTACCGTCTATCTAGATCAGAAGAGACTATGGAATGCTGCGGCGAACGTCGCACTGGAATTCAACACTAACAAAAGCGGTACCAACATCCACGTCGGCGACTTAGCCACACTCGAAGGAGGCCTGGGGAGAACCTTTTACAAGAAAGTCAGCGGTCCCATCCCCATGATCATGAACCTGGGCGTCGCGGGATATGCTCAATTCAAAGTGACCGGCGACAGCGGCTCTGATATTCCTCCTGCATTACGCGGCCATAAGGATCGGGTCTTCGCACTAGGCCCTGAATTCAACATATACATTCCGAAGCCGCGGCTAACGTTCCTGGTGCGATATGAACCGGAATTTGGCGCGCGCGTTCGTACTCAAGGTCAGACAATCGTGTTCAGCATTGCATGGGTAGCGAGGGCTTTCGTGAAGCACCAACCGTAACTGTTGCGGGGCCAGGGATGCATAGGGAGGTTGCCTGTCAGTGGCAAAGAATCGCCGCAATATGACGGGTCAAACGGTACGGCCAAAGCGTCGGCGCGTAAACCTCGCTTACTTGATCGTGGCTATTCTGTTGGCAGGGATCGCGGGTTGGGCTCTGTATTCCGGGCGCCGGGAGGTGAACGCACCAGCCGCGGCAAGTACCTTCGATTCTACGCCAGCAGTTGTGGCCTTGACGTTTCAGCCCACAGTTGTAAACACCGCCACGCCTCCGGGATCGCCGCCGCACGGCATGGTCTGGATCTCCGGAGGCGAGTTCTCCATGGGCGCGCAGGATGCGCCGGACATGAATGATGTCGCCATGCACGCCACCACAGACTCTCGGCCCATCCACCGCGTTTACGTGGACGGCTTCTGGATGGACAAGACCGATGTTACCAACGAAGAGTTCGCGAAATTCGCAGAGGCTACGAGCTACGTCACGGTCGCTGAGCGCAAGCCCCGCGCGGAGGATTTTCCAGGTGCTCCACCCGAAAATCTAGTCGCCGGCTCGGTTGTCTTTTCTCCACCCGATCACAGTGTCCCGTTGAACGATCACTTTCAATGGTGGTCATACGTCCATGGAGCAAGTTGGCGCCATCCGCTTCGTCCCGACAGCAACATCAAGGGCAAGGAAAAGTATCCCGTCGTTCACGTCGCCTATGAAGACGCACTTGCCTATGCGAAGTGGGCAGGCAAGCGCCTGCCCACTGAGGCGGAGTGGGAATTCGCAGCACGCGGCGGCCTATCCGGAAAGCCGTTTGTCTGGGGCGATCAATTCCGGCCCGGTGGCAAGTGGATGGCGAATACCTACCAGGGCACATTCCCCATGAAGGGCTCGGACAAGGGTGATGACGGCTTCGTCGGCATTGCTCCGGTCGCGCATTACCCTCCGAACGGCTACGGCCTCTACGACATGGCCGGCAACGTCTGGCAGTGGACCAGCGACTGGTATCGCCCGGACTATTACGCGCGGCTTGCCGCTGTGGGAGGCGTTGCGCGCAATCCTCAGGGTCCGTCGTCTCCATATGATCCGACCGAGCCGACAGAAAAGAAAAAAACGCAACGCGGCGGCTCCTTCCTTTGTACAGATCAGTATTGCTCCCGCTACATCGCGGGAACGCGAGGCAAAGGCGAAGTCAGTACAGGAACAAATCATCTTGGATTTCGCTGTGTGAAGGACGTATCGATCAGCAATCGTTCCGCGGTCCAGTAGGGATTTCAAGTTTCGGTGGCAAATTGAAGATGAAGGGGACGAACGAAGGTGAAAATCAAAACCGTACTTAAGTTGATCGTCGCTACACTCGCGGTGCCTGGTTTCGTGCTAACGGGATCCACCGCGAAGGCGGAGCAGAAGAAACCAAACATCCTCATTATCTGGGGAGATGACATCGGCGGCTTCAACGTCAGCGCCTACAACCAGGGAGTGATGGGTTACAAGACGCCCAACATTGACCGCATCGCCCGTGAAGGCGCGCTCTTCACCGACTGGTACGGCCAGCAGAGTTGCACCGCCGGCCGCGCTGCCTTCATCACCGGCCAGTCACCGATCCGCACCGGCCTCACCAAAGTCGGCCTGCCGGGGGCATCGGAGGGCCTACAGAAGGAAGACCCAACGCTCGCCGACTTGCTCAAGCCGCTTGGTTACGCTACCGGGCAGTTCGGCAAGAATCATCTCGGTGATCGCAATGACTTTTTCCCGACGGTTCACGGTTTCGACGAATTTTTTGGCAACTTTTATCACCTGAATGCGGAGCAGGAGCCCGAAATCCCCGAGTACCCAAAAGATCCGAAGTTCAAGGCAATGTTCGGCCCGCGTGGCGTGTATCACTGCTTTGCTACGGATAAGGACGACCCCACGGTGGACCCGCGCTTCGGCAAAGTGGGCAAACAAAAGTGCGAAGACACCGGTCCGCTCACCATGAAACGCATGGAGACGATTGACGAAGAGATCACAAACGGCGCGCTGGCCTTCATTGACAAGGCAAACAAGGACGGTAAGCCATTCTTCGTTTGGTGGAACTCCACCCGCATGCACGTCTTCACACACCTCAAGCCCGCATCCGTCGGCAAAACCGACCTCGGCATCTATGCCGACGGCATGGTCGAGCACGATGGCATGGTCGGCCAGCTACTCAAAAAGCTCGATGATCTTGGCATCGCTGACAACACGATTGTGATGTATTCCACGGACAACGGTGCGGAGACCTTCACCTGGCCCGACGGCGGCACGACCATGTTCCGCGGCGAGAAGAACACTCAATGGGAAGGCGGCTATCGTGTGCCCTGTGCCATCCGCTGGCCCGGGCTCATCAAGCCCGGCACCATCATCAACGAAATCGCTGCGCACGAGGACATGATCCCGACGTTGCTGGCAGCGGCACGCGATACGACCGTCAAGGAAGACCTCTTGAAGGGCAAGAAAGTCGGCGACACGACCTTCAAGGTCCACCTCGACGGCTACAACCTGCTGCCCGCGCTCAAGGGCGAGAGCGAATGGCCGCGGAAGGAGTTCCTGTACTGGACCGACGACGGCAGCGTGGCGGCACTGCGTTACAACAACTGGAAGATAACCTTCCTGAGGCAGAACTCCGAGGGATTTAAGGTCTGGGAAACCCCGTTCGAGGAACTGCGCGCGCCGATGGTCACCAATCTGCGCATGGATCCCTTTGAACGCGCCGAGTCTACGGCCATGGATTACACGCGCTGGTCCGCGGAGCGCATGTTCTTGCTCGCGCCCGCGGGGGCCTACGTAGGCCAGTGGCTTCAGACCTTCCGCGAGTTCCCTCCGCGGCAGAAGCCGGGCAGCTTCAACCTCGACAAGATCATGGAATCGATGACCGCGAGACAAAAAGGCAGTGGCAAATAACGGCGCGCTGAATGAGGCGGTGACTCGGCACGGAGGCATTTGGGTGTTTCCGGGGTAAGACCAGTGATGCCGCTTCGTGGGCCGGGCTGCGAGCGATGAAGATACTGCTCGATCAGGAGAACGACAATGGGAAATGAAAGCCCACCCGCGGTAAAACATTTGCACTGGTTAGGCATCGCCTTGATCGCCCTCGGTGTGCTTGCGGTGCTGACTCCCGTCGTCGCCGGCAGCGCCGTGGTCATCGTCATCGGATTCATTCTGCTCGTCGCCGGGATCGTGCCCATCGTTCGGGGACTGAAGGCCGAGGCCTCGACGGAAAAGACAACGGGTCTCATCCTGGGCATCGTCACTGCGTTGGCGGGAATCGCGGTCATCGGCCACCCGCTCTTCGGCCTGGCGTTTCTCACATTGTTACTGGCGGGATATTTCGTGGCGGAAGGCGCCTGGAAGATCGTTGTTTCATTCCGCTACAAACCGAACACCGGCTGGAAGGGGTTGCTGGCCAGCGGCGTGCTGTCGTTGATTCTTGGGTTGTTGATCTGGAGTCAATGGCCCGTGTCCGGGATGTGGGCCGTGGGCCTGCTGGTGGGCGTCAATCTGCTGGGGACCGGGCTGGCATTGGTGACGCTGGCGTCGACGCTGAACAAGTCGCCCGGCCGCGGCGCCTGACGACACTCGGTGTGCGTTGGACCAAGGTCCAATTTCGCCTGGTCCTCCCCCGCAGTAAGGTTCCTCCAGGCGCTCAAAACACCGAAAAGGCAAGACCATGAAAACAAGAGCCATTCCCGCGGCACTCGGCATCGCGTTCGCTGCGGCGAGCAATGCCGCTGCCGACACGGCGAATAAGATGGAAGCGGCGAAATGATCCGCATTCCAACGCGCGTAATCCTGTGCCTGTTCGCCGCCGCCTGCCTGAGCGCGCAGGCGCAGCCCGCCGATCCGCTGCCCTCGTGGAACGAAGGCGCATCGAAGGCGGGCATCGTCGCCTTCGTCCAGGCGGTGACCGACACGGCGAGCAAAGAGTTCGTCCCGCCGGAGGAGCGCGTCGCCACTTTCGACAACGACGGCACGCTGTGGGCCGAGCAGCCGCTCTACGTCCAGTTCGTGTTCATGCTCGACCAGTTGAAGGCGGCCGCCCCCAAGCATCCGGAATGGAAGGACGACCCCGCCTTCGCGGCGATGATCAAGCGCGACCGCCAGGCGCTGGCCAAGCTGGGCCAGAAGCCGATCCTCCTGATGCTGGCCGCGGCGAACAGCGGCATGACCGTCGAGGCCTACGACAAGACCGTCCGCAAGTGGCTCGAGACCGCGCGCCACCCGAAGTTCAAGCGCCCGTACACCGATCTCGTCTACCAGCCGATGCAGGAGCTGCTCGCCCATCTGCGCGCCAACGGATTCAAGACCTTCATCGTGTCGGGCGGCAGCATCGAGTTCATGCGTCCGTGGGCGGAAAAAGCCTACGGCATCCCGCCCGACCAGGTCATCGGCACGATCTCGGACGTGAAATTCCAGATGAAGGACGGCGCGCCGGTCCTCATGCGCGAAGCCAAGATCGCGTTCATCGACGACGGCCCGGGCAAGCCCGTCGGGATCTACCGCGTCATCGGGCGCCGTCCCATCGCCGCCTTCGGCAACTCCGACGGCGACCTGCAGATGCTGCAGTTCACCGCGGCGGGCCCCGGAAGGCGCTTCATGCTGATCGTGCATCACGACGACGCGGAGCGCGAGTACGCCTACGACCGGCAGTCGCACATCGGCAAGCTCGACCGTTCCTGGGACGAGGCGAAGGCGAAGGGCTGGACCGTGGTCAGCATGAAGAACGACTGGAAGACGATTTTTGCTTTCGAAAAGTAAGGAGGCATCGCCATGAAGAACAGGATCGTCCTGTTGACAGCGGCGCTCGCCCTAGGTGAGAAGCCATGATTCAACCTTGGACTCAGCGGCAATGAACGGGCCAACTCGGAGAATCGCACCCATGAAAATCATCCTTGCCGTCGCGGCGGCGCTGCTCGCGTCTCCGGTGTTCGCCCTCAACTGGAGTGGTTTCAAGGACGCGCCGATCTCGCGTCTGAGTGAAGACGAGCTGAAGACATTCCGGGCTTTCGTTCTCAAGACCCTCGATGAGACGCCCGACGGAACGACGGTCGAATGGAAAGCGCCGAAGACCGTCTTTACCAGCAAGATCACGCCGCTCAACAGGTTCGACGACGCCGGCATGAAGTGCCGCGACGCGACGGTCGACTCCGACGCCCAAGACCGTCAAATGCGCGGCCGCTACACATTCTGCAAGAAGGGGAAGAGCGATTGGGAGTTCGCGAACCCGACCGCGAAGCGGCCGGCCGGGAGTCCGTGAAGAGGAGGCTTCAGGGCCGCGGCTCGTCGTCCGGGCGCTTCAGCCAATCGCGCATCGACCGGGTGGTCCAGTTGAAGCGGATCGCGAGCAGGCGCAAGCCGCCGGTCACCGCAATCGAGATCCATGCCGAGGTATTGGTGTCGACGCCGGAGTAGTAGGACAGCGCGACGAAAAGCACGCAGCCGCCCAGCGCGGCGAGCGCGTAGAGCTGGCCCGGCTTGAACACCAGCGGCTCTTCCCTCACCAGCACGTCGCGCAGCAGGCCGCCGCCCACCGCATTGCACATGCCCACGAGCAGGGCCGGGAGCGGCGGGATGCCCGCGATCATCGCCTTGTTCGCGCCGACGACGCCGTAGACCCCGATCGCCAGGGCGTCGGTGTAGGCGAAGAGCTGGCCGAAGCGGTCGGCGAGCCTTTGCGTCAGCACCCCGACGACGACCGCCGCGGCCACCACCAGCAGATAGCGGGCGTCCTGCATCACCAGCGGGATCTGCTTGATGAAGACGGCGTCGCGAAGCAGGCCGCCGCCGACGCCGGTGACGAAAGCGAGCATGAAGGCGCCGACCAGGTCATAGCCGCGACGGCTCGCGAGCCAGACGCCGGTGAGCGCCATAAGGAAAGTGGCGGCGAGGTCGAACTCGATCGGCAGCAGAAAAGGAATGCCGGGCACGGTGTCGTCCCTTTCAGCTTTCCAATAAGGTGGCGAGCCTTACCCCCGGCACTTGCGGCGACCAGCTGTGGCTGCTTCCTTCCGGACCTGACCAGGTTCACCAGACCGCAATGCGGGGAGGCCCGCCGTGTTCTGTGGTGCCCGCCGATTATACGGGCTCGAGTCGCGCGCGTGCGTTTTCGGCGGCCCGGATCGGGTTATGATGGCGTTCGAAAAATTCGAGCCGATCCGAGGAGGGAACATGCTTCGACTCACCAGGGCAGTCGCCGTGATCGCGGCACTGGCGCTGCCCCTGCCTGCGCTGGCCCAATCGGCCGATTCCTACCCCAGCCGGTCGGTGAGGATCCTGGTGCCGTACGCCCCCGGCGGCGCCACCGACATCATCGCGCGCATCGTCGCCGCGAAGCTGACCGAATCTCTCACCCAGAGCTTCGTCGTCGAGAACCGCACGGGCGCTTCGGGCAACCTCGCGCTGGAGGCCGTCGCCAAGGCGCCGGCCGACGGCTACACGCTGTTCGTCGGCAATGTGTCCACCAACACGATCAACGAGAACACGTTCGCGAGCACGCTCACCATCAAGCCCTCGCGCGATCTCGTCGGCATCGCGAAGCTCGTCGAAATCCCGCATATCATCGCGACCAGCGCGGATTTTCCCGCCAACTCCGTGGCCGAGCTGGTCGCTCTCGCGAAGAAGGAACCCGGCAAGATCAACTACGCCTCGGCCGGCCTGGGAAGCTACCCGCACCTCGACATGGAGAAGTTTCAAAAAGCCGCCGGCATCAAGCTCACGCATATTCCGTACAAGGGCGGAGCGGGCCAGATGATCCCCGCGATCATCGCGGGGGAAGCGCCGGTCGCGTTCCTCAACCTGTCTTCGGCCCTACCGCAGATCCGCGGGGGAAGGATGAAGGCCATCGCCACCACTGCGCCCGGCCGTCTCACCGAGCTTCCGGACGTGCCGACGATGGCGGAACAGGGATATCCGGGCATCGGCACCAACGCGTGGCAGGGCATGTTCGCGCCCGCCGCGACGCCCAAGCCCGTCGTGGACAAGATCTACATCTCGGTGGCGGCGGTACTGACGAACCCGGAGATGAAAGCGAGCCTCGGCAAGCAGATGATGACCGTCGAGCTCTCGAAGTCTCCGCAGGAATTCACCGAGCTCGTGCGCAAGGAGACGCAGGGTTGGGGCGCCTTCCTGCGCGAGGCGAACATCAAGATCGAATAGCAAATCTACACATGTCATCCTGAGGCCGCAGGCCGAAGGATCTCTTCCGGCACGACGTGCCTACGGAGATCCCTCGCTGCGCTCGGGATGACTCCGTGGATGCAAAGAGGCGGCTTTGGCCAAGACCAAGAAAACGGCGCAGCGCGGATCGCGCCCGCGCCACGACCTGATCGTCGAAAAGGACATCGAAGTCCCGATGCGGGACGGCGCCCGGCTGCGCGCCGACGTGTTCCGCCCCAAGTCCGCGGGACGCGTTCCCGTCATCATCAACCTGGGCTCGTACCAGAAGGACAAGCTCTGGGTGCCGCCTCCCGACCTGGAGGAAAAGCCGAACGAATACATGAACTGGGAGACGGTGAACCCGCTGTGGTGGGTCCCGCGCGGCTACGCCTGCGTGCGCGTCGACGGCCGCGGCTCCGGAAAATCCCCCGGCCGCACCGATCCCTGGTCGCCCTCGGAGGCGCGCGACTTCTACGACGCCATCGAGTGGGCCGGCGCGCAGCGCTGGAGCAACGGCCGCGTCGGCGCGAACGGCATCTCCTACTACGCCATGACGCAGTGGCTGGTCGCGAGCCTGAAGCCGCCCTCGCTCAAGGCGATGATCCCCTGGGAAGGCGCGGCCGACATGTACCGCGACTTCGGCTATCACGGCGGCATCTTCTCCTTCGGCTTCGCCTCGGGCTGGTGGAACAACCACATGGCGCATCATCTGCTCGGCAGGCCCCAGGGCACGGCGACCGACGCGTTCTCCACGCCCTGGCTGTGGGAATACATGAACCACAACCTCGACGGCGAATGGTGGCGCGGCCGCCGCGCCCTGTGGGAGAACATCGACATTCCGCTCTACAGCGCGGGCAACTGGAGCGGCATGGGCCTGCATCTGCGCGGAAACACCGAAGGCTACGCTCGCGCCGCGTCGACGCAGAAGAAGCTGCGCATCCACGCCGGCACGCACTACCACCCTTTCTATTCCGAGGAGGGCCGCAGCGACCAGCTGCGCTTCTTCGACCAGTGGCTGAAGGGCGAGGACACCGGGATCATGGACGAGCCGCCGGTGAAGCTCCTCATCCGCAGGGGCGGCCACGGCAACACCAAGTGGCGCTATGAAAACGAATGGCCCATCGCGCGAACGCGCTGGACCAAGCTCTATCTCGAGCCACGCGCACGGAAGGGCGACGCCGAGGGCGGCCTGGTCTACGACGCCCCGCGCAGGGCCACGTCGGTTTCTTACGCCGCGAGCGGCATGACCAAGGCGGGTGTCGCCTCCGCCTCCTGGACCTCGACCGCGCTCGCCGGCAGCCTGCCCCGCATGGGCGCCTCCTTCGATACCCCGCCGCTCAAACAGGACACCGAGGTCACCGGGCCCGTCGTCCTGGTGCTCTGGGTCTCGAGCACCACCGAGGACATGGACGTGTTCGCCACCGTGCGCAACATCGCCCCCGACGGCAAGGACGTGCTCGAGCTCGGCCAGCAGAGCCAGCCGGTGCCGGTCGCGAAGGGCTGGCTGCGCGCCTCGCACCGCGAGACCGACCCCGAGCTCGACCTTCCCTACCGGCCCTACCACGCGCATCAGCGGCGGCAGCTCCTTGCGCCTCGCGAAGCCGTGCGGCTCGAAGTCGAGATCTGGCCGACCTGCATGGTGTTCAAGAAAGGCCATCGTATTCGCCTGGACATCCAGCCCCGCG
>Ga0137397_10003565_pt1 | contig 10838 bp, 5 predicted proteins | sample czorhiz116metaG_FD_106658 | JGI IMG/M metagenome (GOLD analysis project Ga0137397, IMG submission 106658) | Vadose zone soil microbial communities from Angelo Coast Range Reserve, California, USA - czorhiz1.16 metaG | ecosystem: Environmental > Terrestrial > Soil > Vadose zone | place: USA...
GATAAGGAAAGGAAAGGGATGAGCAAGCGATGGCCAATCCGATAAGGGATCAGCCACGCGTGTACAAGGAGGCAAGGCGAGGGTCACACTTTATCGCGGTGCAAGGGAGTCCTGAGACGAACACGAAAAGGGAATCCTATTTTGAGCAAGCAAGAGAAACACTTTTATATACAGGTGGGAGGCTGTACTCTATGAGAGACCATCCGAGAATATCGAATCTACAAGTACGCGAGGGCAGTGCTGAGGTGCGTGGCTGGCAGACGCAAAGGGGGTTTCCGCGTGCAGCGGCACTGCTCACCTTACATTATGATTAGTGTAAGCTCTCCTCGGTGTACAAGCAAGGGTTGTCACGATTTCTCTTTTCTCTTCAGATCATGATCTTGGCCTCTTGCTCCATTTTCCTTCACTCCGAAAAAAAAACAATATATATTTCTTCCATATTCATCGCCGTGGCCCAACAGCTTGTAGTGCGTGACACATTCTAAGGGATCACCCTCGGATTATATTGATTTCGTGATTTGGCGGCTAGGGAATCTACCCAACCATCGAAGTCCTACTCGTGGAGAAGAACCGGTCGCTCAACTCCACAATTGGTTCGTTTGGCACCATCATTGACGTCCGTGGAGGTCGACGACCTTCACAAACGGCGGAACCCTTGAGCTGAGCACGCGGACTGGTACTTGCATCACGCGGCCAGATAGATTTATCGACGAAGCCACCAGGTACTGACATTCATGTTACATTTGACCACGCGTTGGGACAAGGAGGCACGGGAACGAGCCCAGGAGACAGCGAGGATTTGGATTCGATCGAGGAGCACGCTATTTCTTAGCATATCTTTTGCGTAGATTGCCAATATCTAGTCGCGTGACTTGTCGTTGGTGGCGTGTATATGTACGTTTCTTGTCTGGTTATTCCCGCAGCATGACTTTTCATAGTCGACCTCAACCTTCAAGATAAGTGCGAATGTACTGCGGCTCGACATTATGCTGCCGGGAAAAATGGGACATCAAAATCGAGTGATCGTCTATCATTCTCGTCAGCTTCACCGTTCGAAAATGCGCGCGGAGGAAAAGAGCGAGTGGCGTTATCCTTCAACCTGTATCACACAGCGCAGCTTACCGTGCGGGCACCATAGCCCAACGCCTTTCTTCCACCTTAACCGGGTCACACGCGCCATACGCCTCGAGCTTAGTTTGCAGCTCCGTTAACGTGGTCTTCGTGGCAGCTATTCGGGCTGGCATACCGTCGCGTCAACCCTGCAGTGATGGGAAGAGGAGAGGCCTGAAAAACGTCTTTCTACTGGGCGTCAATATAGTATAAAAGGCCTCACGCAAGACATCTACCTCTCATGAAAGATCTCCAAAGGTTTTACTCTCTTCTCTTCTGCCGAGAGGCTGCGGGGTGTCTGTGGGAGCCTGGAGTAGTAAATAATATATGTGCGTTTTGTATGGCACATCGCCATGACGATACTTGTTTGATAAATGGCGCTTGATTCCTGTGGGATATAGGATGTGCGAAGAAGACACGCAAGACTCAATCCCAGACTGACATGATCGCATACGCACTGTATATGCACCAGTACTGCGCTCCATAGGGCGGCCTGTCGTGTCTCATCAGAACAAGCTAGATCCGGAGTAGATGGCGCTACTGTAGTACTCCGCATGTGGAAGAGTCTCGCATGACCGCAGGCAGCCAGTGTGGTAGAAGGATCGGGCCGTCAACACCCCCGTTGATCGGTCAGCGTTGACTCAATAAGTCAACTCAAATGATGTAAGGAGGTGAATGTTCAGGAGGGTGGTCCAAGTGGGTGACGGCTTGATCATCCTTAGTGAGAGTGAAACAGACTGTGAAACCGAATCCATGTGTCTCAAATCAGATTAGTGGCCACCACATGGCCCTTGTCGCTTGTTAAAGTTCCATTTTTTTAGATCCGTTGAGCAGCAAGCCAGTGGCGGCGGTGAGCGCACATGTAGCTTCGTGCCTTCCGAATTCTGGTTCCTGGACCGCGAGATCGGTAGACTGGGGGGACACGGCAAACCCCACTGGAAAATTGAGTGTTGAGCCCTAGTCCTAGTACAGTAGCATAATGAAGGCTGAGCGAAGGTCGGCCTTTGTTTTTGGTGCGTATGTAGCGCCCTTCGCTGTTTTACGTGTCATGTCATTTAAACTGTTTGAGTAGTATGAAAGTGGATCAATGGATCAGTCGGTCGGCGCTGCGCATGATATTGATTCTGCCGAAATGGTTGGATGCATTTACTTACTGTAAGACCGGAAGCGTTGTGTAAACTGTGAAGCTAACGAAACACAAAATAGAAAAAGTTGTTGACGGGGCAGGGTTAGTATACTGTTAATCGCCCAGATACCGTACATTGTACGGGTTCCCGGAAAAGGAAGAAATGGGTGTATTCTACAGCCAAAACCTAGCAACCGTACGCTGAGTCAGCTGTACGAGTACCAGGTAGGTTACAGTACTTCCAACAAAAAAATTAGGTTGGGGCGTCAGTACAAAGATGGGAACCAAGGGCTTTCAAAGCCCGCTCGGCAGAATGCGAGATGGCAGGTCCTTTCCTTTGGGCGACCACTCTCAGACTACTCTCAGTCGTCAGTTTTGTCGCAAAGAACTTATGAACGACAGCAGATGGTATACTTCCTATTCGCGGCCATCACGGAATCATCTCAAGTTTTGACAAGAAGAACGAGTATCTTGTGCGTTCACCTCACTTCCAGTAGCTCAGCTCGGCCGGGATAGGACGGCATGCTGTAACTCCCACCATCGTCAAATTTAAAAACCTTGGCGTGATCATCCGGCTTTGCAAAGCCGGCGGTCGAGCACGCGCTGTTCTTGCACCCTCAGACATCCGATGTACGGACACGGTACATGGAGAGCCAGGACCTTGTCTCTTTATTGTGCCTTGCCTGTCGTAGCTAAACATATATATAAGTGACGCGTGGGTGATTGACTCACGGGCGATACTCTCGTTCCCTTCCTCTTACAATGGCCCAAAATGTAGCATCAAATCAAGGTGAGACTTTGTCGTCGCCCCCGTAACCTGAGTCCCAAACTGACACAAACTTTCGTTCGACACTGATAGGCATCCTGTTGATTGCCATCTTCCGTATGCATCGCAAACCGCCTAGATATGAAGCATCATTGATTCTTTGAATAGTGAATGCGTATCTGTTCGGGTTGGTGAGCCAACAGTTCTATGCTTATTGGATCACTGGTACGTAGAAGCCTTTTTCCTCCTCGCTCCAGTGATGACTGTGTCGGCAGGCTTCAAGGATTCACTACGTCTGAGGTGAGCACCACCATCATACCGTGCTGATCAGCCACTCACGCTTCCACAGACTTTTCGTCATCGTCCAATTTGTCATTGTTGCATTCCAGAGTTTGATGTATGCTCTCGCTCCCATTTCTTGCCATTGGCGTGCTCAATTAACCATGTGATTTCCAGTATGTGGTATCTCGCGTGGATTTTATTGTGAGTTCCGTCCTTCCCGGTTCAAGTTGGCGATGCCATGCTTACCAGTCTCGTAGCGTTAGATACCCCTCTGCTCCAACGTTTGGCATGCGTCAGTTCTACATTGTATCCGCCTTTTGTCACTCGCTGATACCCACCGAAGCGTCGTCATCGCCGGTGGAGTTGTGGGAGGGGCCTATCAATTCGTTGAGTCAATTAGTTATCATCCTAATGGCGAACATGTATCTTGCATCTCGGTCGGTTAACCTTGGTCGACTCGTTCACACTGAATAGATACTCACGCATTTTTTCAGCATTTACGGCCTGACCAAGAGTCGCATGCAAAGTGGTGTGGTTATCGCGCTTTCCGTCATTGCGTTCATCCTTGGGATGGTCACTAATGTGATGGCTTGGAAGATGGCATCGTGCGGGTGCTTTCATGCTAAGTACTTACGCCCTTATTGACATGGAGTTGACAGTTTTCCGTCTGTGCGAAAAGGTTTATCGGTCGCCTGGCACGCGGTGCAAGCTGTGGCCGAGTGCCTCATCACCTGTACGTCTTATTTATCCCGATATTCGACGTAGACGCATTTCCCGCTCCGCACAGTTTTCCTTTCTCGCATGCTTCTGAAGTCCCGCAGCGGTGTCCGCCAGACAGACTCGACGGTGAACCACATCGTTCGCAAGATCTTCCAAACGGGCTTTCTGGCCACCACCTGGGCCATCTTGGCATTGGCAACATGGTTCCTTTTGCCGAATAACTCGGCTTACAGAGTATTCGACGTGACGTCTGGTACAGTGTACACACACGTGAGCGATTCTTTCCTGGTTCCACTGTCCCATTTTGAAGGTGGAGGGGTCACTTTAAGGCCATATTCGAGACACTTCTGTCACGCATCCGCCTTCGCGAGCGCATGAAACTTTCGGGCTGTCATTTCGAGCTGGGATTGCAGGTGTGGCGGCAATTTTCTACTCTCACTGTAGCGAATTAACGAACCGAACATTGGCAGTCGCAGGAAGGACGAAGAACATCGTCCAAAATCTCTGGGGGACATCGTGCCTCCCTTTCTGTTTCGAAAGTGTACGAGCTCTCTCCCCAGCCATTTGGTACGTCTGGGTCGGGGGCTGAATCAACCCGGGCTGGCAAGCACGACATATGTGAGAGTCGGGCCGTGGAGTAGTCGGGAAGTCTACAGGTCTCCACAGGAACGCCTGAGTTTTGTGATGGGAGGGTGGTCTGGGGCGTGCAGCGTCCTCGCATGGGGTATAAATTTGAGGCTTTGTTTCGCAGGATGCATTTCAGGAATCAGATGCTCTATACTCTCGTATGTAACTCGATCCGTGATCTACGTCCCCCAATGCTACGGCCGAAAAACCTGGCCATCGTACGCGGACAGACGTTGACGCTGGTCCTGTTAAAGACACAATGTACGGGACGTCATGAAATGAAATAAGTTGTTTATTTGTTGTGCAGAGCACAACTTTGAAAAATTTGAGAATTTCCCTGGTACTTTTTGTCCTGAGTCAAGCGCAGGGGGAGGGACAAGTCAGGACTCCGAAAGATAGAGAGGGAGGGCTTTCTTTCGGTGTCCTGACTTGTCCCTCCGTCTGCTCTTGACAGGACGTGAGTGCCGCTTGGTCGGTCGCTTTACTTAGATGTCCGGACTTGTCCTGACCTCCGCGCTCAAGGGGTGAGTGAGAGCCATTTGTTCGCTTTCTGTCATTAGGTTCTAAGAGAAAATGGAGTTATGTATGGTTGCTACGTACCGCTTCCAGTCGTAAACTTGGGGCGGCATTTGGAAAATACGTACCTATCCACTCAACATTCGCCCGAGCCAAACCTGAGTGGATCGCATCGCCGCCGCACTAAAGTCAAACAGTGATCGACCTGTCACTTTGAGTCCCTTACGACGACGGGTGTGCATCAGCTATGCCGCATTTTCCCGGAGGCGCGGGAGCGCCTCATGCAGATGTATGAAGTTTCGAAAACACCCGGAGACGGATCTATATGACGCATGAAATTTTTTGCCTTGGGTCTAACGCAAACGACGAGCCATCGGGAACGGATACGTACGCGGATATAAAACACTAGCAAGTGAGGGACGTCTCCTCACCGCAATGATGTGCGTTAGCGCGCGCAATCAATCTATCGCCGATCTTGCCTTGGTAATCGGGCCGATGCGGCATCCCGTCCTGGAGCGGCCTGCAATATGCGAGGGGGTTTAGTTACTGCAATCGACGAAATTTTGGGCAAGACTCGAACATACAAAGTTCAGGAACAGATATTTTTTCCCCCTGCCACCGCAGACCGCTTGACGACCACGTTGACAGTCAGTTTATCGCCACACTTGTATCAAAATGGGTGAGACAACGCTGCTGGAGTAACAATTAAGCCAGCGCCATCGAACCATTTCTGGTATAATTGTGTCAGAACAGATCGTTTCTCAAGGGTGGTGGAGGGGGATGCACCACGACTAAGCCCTATTCTCCGTACGTGGAAAGTTTACATGGAGAGGAAACAGTCGGCCCATGGAAGAGGGGGAGAGAAGAGTTCCCGAGAAGATAAGGAAAGGGAGGGGGTCTGATAAAGGGTGAAAATGCCTGTTTGCCAGTGTTTGGATGGTGATAGGGGCAGTGATATCATACTGAGATCATACTTCAGGGAACAGACCCAGACCCGAGTCATGCCTGAGGAAATAAACGGTAGTGAACCAAGTCCCCTGAAACGGCATATGGACTTCCGCGGATATCAGAATTGCATTCGGGGGGGGGGCCTTGGAACTCGATGACCAGACTGATCAATACTGATGATGACACTTGAGACCGAATGGGCTACGCCGCGGGCTGCTAGTGAGTAAATGCAATGTCTGAAAAAAAAATGAAAAAGTAGCAGCACCTCGTTTCGATCGAGGGACCTCAGGGTGACCATTTTATGGGCCCTGCGCGCTATACCAGCTGCGCCATGCTGCTTGATCCAAGTGTGCCACATTTGTCATTTATTTGTGGCGATGCGGCGCGGCGTGCGCGGTGTTTAGTCATTGTTCACCGTCGAATCTGACATCGTTCCTTGTTCTCCGACTACGATGGCAACACCAGATGCTGCGCTCAAACTTGAAATTGCCCGTCTTACAGGTATTCTCCGTCCTTTTCACACATTGATACCTTTTCTTAGTCAAAGCCTAGGTGCCATCAACCGTCATCGATCTGGACAGGGCCAAGCAACGACGCGCACAACCTACGTCAACCCCTCGTACAAGCCTCCGTCTTCGAAACCATACGTTCGCCCAGAACACCAAGCCCCAAACGTCACCTCAACAACAAGTTCAAGTCCATCGACCACAGCTACCACAGTACGTCCTCCATCTGGCCCTGGTCCATCGCATTCGCAGCCCCACGATGTGACCATTAACGGGGTCGTGTTCGAGAGGTCCAAACGCTCCCTCGTCCGCAAAGACAGTGCGTCAATACCTTCCTTTGCTCAACCTTTCGAACAACATCACTCCAGTCATACCCTCCGCCAACCCCCTCTCATCTGTTGCCCGTCCCCGTGTGCAATCGCAGTTCAGCCGGAACAGATTAGAACTCGGTCCGAGAACTCGAGTATACAAGCCCAAGGGTCCCCCACGCAGCCGCCTTAAGCTCGACAACACCCGCAAGACTTACCAGTCCGTCCATGCCGAAGCTTGCCTTTCACGCTGGATGATGACCCTTCATAGATCACAACGTGCCCATGGAAAGAAAAAATACGTCGACAAGCCTTGTCCTAGGTTTACTACCACCGGTGCGCCCCCACGAATCTCAGATCCTCATTGCTGAACCTGTTCTTGGTTCCCTTTAACCACATCCCCTCCTCATGGCAGGTTCTTGCAATCGTGGCCTTACATGCGTCTACAAACACGACCCAGCCAAGATCGCAATATGCTGGCCTTACCTCCAGAACAACTGCCCGCACTCCGCTGAAACTTGTCCGCTCTCCCATGACTCGAACCCTCACCGCACGCCTCTTTGCGTGCACTTTGCGAATGCCGGTCGTTGCACACGCGCAAACTGTCTCTACCCCCACGTGCATGTAGGGCGTCGCGAGGGTGTTTGCCGTGATTTTGCTGTGCTCGGGTACTGTGAGGCCGGCATCGACTGTCTCAAGCAGCACGTCCGCGAGTGTCCTGACTTTGCTGAGAGTGGCGAGTGCCCGAACAAGTTCTGCAAGCTTCCGCATGTCATTCGCGCCAACCGCACACGCAAGCCTACTTCCGCACCGGCTCCTGCCGTGGTTCCTACTGCTGATGATGTTGTCTCTGATATAGCCCCACCCGTGCTGACAGTTAAGGACAGTCAGTTAGGTGATGAGTATATCTCTCTTACTTTCAACGAGAGCGAGGAAGATGAAGAAAGTAGTGATGACGACGGTGACGAGGAAGAGGGCGACGGCTCCAGCGCAAGTGATGACGACGTTGCTCAGGACTAATTTTGGTGCTCTTTATCTCGCTGTCCCATTTGTCATGTATTCTTGCGGCTGTACATCTGCCTACGCGTTCGCTAGTAAATATATATTCTTGGATTCATACCCTTTCGGTAGTAATTTTTGCTCAAATGTGATGTGCTATAGACGCTACTCCAATCACAGTTCACCTCGCGAGCTGAATCGCAGCAAGTCTGGACGTCGCCCTCGGACTACGGACATTTACAGTCATGGAGGCATATGGTCATTGATCTTTGTATGGTAGGAGAAACATGATAAACTCTGATAGTGACCACCATTTTTATGCCTCTGTGAGGTCACGAAGACGTCGAATCGTGCTAAGGATGTGGTCGGCCTTCATCATATAAAGCAGGGTAAAAAAGAGGGACTGACCTGCGCACTGTCGCAGCTGCCGTAGTAGACACTGTCCATGCGCCGCCCGCAATGACCTTCTTACATGCAGAGCAATTCCAAATGCCGACCGCCTGGCGCTTCACACTATCCTAAAGAAAGAAAATAAAAAGGGGACGAGTACGCGACGTTTCAGCAAAAGCAAATCGAACGACCCGTGAAATGCCGGGGGGGGGGGGCTTTCGCTCACCTTTCCGCAGAACGTGCAGGTGTACCGAGCGTGCTGGGTGATTTCCATCTTTTTTATTTTTATTTTTTTGGGGGGGGCAGTCACGAGTCAGTTGTCGTCTTGTTCTGTGGGACGTGCACCTCTCTGCACCTGCGTGCGAGGAGGGGGGTTCTCTCATCGCACCTTTTTAACTTGCTTGCGCAGGGAAGCACCGTAGCGCTAGTGCGAGACGCATCAGCTTGGGACTAATCTTGGATTGCAATCGCTTACCGTGCCGTACTTGCCAGTGACGCCGACCTTGCGTGTGCGTTTTGTCTACGACATGTCAGTACGATTTGATTGAGTTACTGGGTGGATCAGTCACCATTGTGGTTGGTCTTTAGGATGTCGAGAAACTGCCAAAAGAACGTCGGTGTTGGGCCGATTCCGTCTGTTGGTAAGCGTGGGAACTACTGCCACCAACTGTATAGTTGTGGCCCCATATATTCGCACGGCTCACATCGAAATTCCAAGCAATAAATTATACTGGTACCGGGACTGTCAACTGCCGCGAAAACGTCGTACAATGCCTACCAACTCGTTCTCTACGTCTGCCAGACTCGTCTCTTTCCGCAACATTTCTAGATACACCGTGCCCTCTGGCTCCCGTCGCGCGACGTGCCAATGTTGCGGACCCTGAGTGCGCGAGAATACCTCTGTGGCATCGCCATTGCTAAGAGCGAGTCAGCATTGATAACCTGACGAACAGCAGGAGGTTGTTGCGGAGGAGGCTTACGCGATCATCAGACTTCCATTGAATAGATGCTCAGAGTGTGACGCAAATTCGGCGCTCATGACCGCGGTGTCATTACCCTTCACAATCAGGTACTTGTCCTTTGGCTGGAGGATCTTCGCCGCCGTGATGGGCGTTTCAGCGTGACTTGCTTCGTCGTGGTCTATCAGCCCTTGTACGTTTGCTAAGAGAGCGGATGAGGCTTGATATAGCGTGGTGTTGTCATCGTCTGATACGGTTGGTGTGGGTTCAAGGAAAGCGAATGTCAGTTGCTCTTTCTGTGACAAGATTTAGTCAAGTTGGATATGGCATTGAAATGTACGCTCACAGTGATATACAACACGCGTCTTTGTGCAGTTGCCAAGGGGTCATCGTGAGAAGAAAAATGTAGTGAGAACGACCGGAAGGAAGGTGCAGGGACAGGGACAGGAATGGTGCTCTGAGAAGATGAGAGGGATGGTGGTGACGTTAAGTCGGGAGGGTGAACGATCGGTGTGGATGGCGATGGCGGGGGTGGATCTTGCTCATCTTGCACAGAGTCCCTTGCCGCCTGCGGTGTGACATCTGCGACATCTCTTCTTTCTTCTGTTGGTGACGTCGAATCAACCTGAAGCAATTCTCTACCGTCGGTAGACATTGCCTCGTGCAGGCTCTCTGTATCCACCTCGCCCCGCAGACCAGCCTCAGGGCCCGGAGAAACAGACTGACCCGCGACATCGTCCGGGGTCGCCGCCGCCGGCTCCTCCTCCTCCTCCAAAGTGTTCTGCTGAGTAGCGTCTGCCGGTTGGTGTTGGTCCTGAGGCGCGGTCTTCTGCGAGACCCCGCCCTTGCTGAACGTCAAATACCCGGGCCAGTTCCACTTTCGCACGTCCATGCTCGCCCCGATCGTCACGAAGGCATGGCCCGTCGCCTCCATCGCGTCGCGCGTCGCGTTCATGCTGCTCGCGAAGAGCTCCGTCCCGCCGGCAGGCTTGGGTGTCATCGGGGAAGGCTCGCTCGGAGTGGCGGGGAGAAGGGGTGACGGGGAGATGCGCAGGCGGGAGCGGACGTAGAGCGGTAAGGAGGGTGGCGGGGGATTCTTCGAGTACTCGGCAGAAGGGATCAAATGCGGATGTGGATGTGCGAGCACAAAGGGCGCACAGCCCTTCAAGAAGGGGTGTTCCAAGACAAAATCGTCCATGAGTGATCCGATGGACTTATACAGCGGGTGCAGTGGTACACCTGCGAGTGTCCCGTTAGAGTTAGAGGCTTTGCAGAGGCGAGGAGGGGGTGCCGGCGATGAACGCACCGAAGCTGTTGCCGAATTCCGAGTCCTCCTGGATATCCCACTTCCAAGCCCACACCGTAAAGAACCTCTCGAGCTGTAGCTCCAGCGCCTGCCGTCCCAGCGCGCCAAGGACGGACGTGAACGATCCATGGGTAAGCTAAGCAAACGATTTCGATGAAAAAAAATGAATGAACGAAAAGGAAAAAAAAAAAAACACAAAACGGAGGCCCCCGCAGGGCCCCCCCCCCCGGGGGCGCCCGGACCCCCCCCCCGTCGATGTCCCGTCACCCCCCCCC
>Ga0137397_10003567_pt1 | contig 10837 bp, 14 predicted proteins | sample czorhiz116metaG_FD_106658 | JGI IMG/M metagenome (GOLD analysis project Ga0137397, IMG submission 106658) | Vadose zone soil microbial communities from Angelo Coast Range Reserve, California, USA - czorhiz1.16 metaG | ecosystem: Environmental > Terrestrial > Soil > Vadose zone | place: USA...
CACAAAAGGTCGACCTCCTTACGCGAATGGGGTCCGTGCTGGTTGGGTCGGTAAAATTAAGTGAGTGATGCCAACCTCTCGCGGACAATGATCTCATCTCATCTATCTGCCCAAGCGGCTCGTCAGTGATCACCCAATGCTGCATCCACGAGCTGTATCTCCAAGGTAAATCGCACCAGCCTGCCACAGACCTTGCCAAGTCCTTCGAAAGGCGGAAATGCAACCACAAAGAGGCGATACCCGGAAACGAGTGTATCGCTGCCGTCGTTGGTGGGTTCTCCTTACACGGACGCCGAAGGCGTCCACTGACTGGAGGCACATGGACATAATATCTTAGGCGAGACCAATAAACATCGATACGTAGTCGCGACGCAGTCGCATCCTCTACGCGTTCGCCTCCGCACCATACCCGGAGTGCCCATCGTGCACGTAAATCGCTCTGTCATGATCCTGGAGCCAGCCAGCGACGCTACACTCCAGTCCAAGCAGCGTGTACGTCGCGTGCTTGGTTGTCCACCGACGCTGCCCCTCTTACTCATACGATGGTACATCCTACAGGCTGAGCAAAATGCTCTCGGGCCATCCGTATCAGAAAAGGCTATGCTGAACGCAGTCGCACCTCAGCCAGAACCTAGAGTGAAGAAAAAGAAAGGTCCAAAGGGCCCGAATCCTCTCAGCGTGAAAAAGAAGACGCCGAAGCATAGAATCCAGCAAGAAAAGAAGACAACTGCCACACCTGCTGCTCAGGATGAGAAGGTTGACGCTGGAAAGAAGAGGAAACGAGAGGAGGCAGAGGGTGGCAGTGGTAGTGTATCAGTAGAAACAGAATCCAAACCAAAGCGGAGGCGAAGCGCGCGACAAGTAGAGGCTGTTTAGCCAATACATTGATCCCCTTCCGTTGCTATTCCCCTTACGATATCACTCGCTGGATAAGACTCGCGACAGATGAAAATGACGTTAGATTGATGTGACTACGTGGACACAGAGGCAGAGCGCTACACGGATAATCAAGAATGACCAAGATCACAAGCCACCACGGAGGCGCAGCACTGCGTGGACGGTCAGAAATGGCTGCGTGGAACAATGGCTGAAGAAAGACTCACCCAAATGAAGCGTGCTCTCCTTCTGGATATTGTAATCGGAGAGGGTACGTCCATCCTCGAGTTGCTTGCCCGCGAAGATCAGGCGCTGTTGGTCGGGTGGGATGCCTTCTTTGTCCTGAATCTTTGCTTTAACGTTGTCGATGGTGTCCGAGGACTCCACCTCCAACGTGATGGTCTTGCCGGTCAACGTCTTCACAAATATTTGCATGCCACCTCGGAGACGAAGAACGAGATGCAGGGTCGACTCCTTTTGAATGTTATAATCCGAGAGTGTTCGACCATCCTCCAACTGCTTCCCCGCGAAGATAAGGCGCTGCTGATCCGGAGGAATTCCCTCTTTATCTTGTATCTTCGCCTTCACGTTGTCAATAGTGTCCGAAGACTCCACCTCCAGGGTGATCGTCTTTCCAGTGAGGGTCTTCACGAAGATTTGCATACCTCCGCGCAGACGAAGGACGAGGTGGAGTGTCGACTCCTTCTGAATATTATAATCGGACAATGTGCGGCCATCCTCGAGCTGTTTCCCGGCAAAGATGAGGCGCTGTTGGTCCGGAGGAATACCCTCTTTATCTTGAATCTTCGCCTTGACGTTGTCAATAGTATCCGAAGATTCCACCTCGAGGGTGATGGTCTTTCCGGTCAACGTCTTGACAAAAATTTGCATGCCCCCGCGTAGACGAAGGACGAGGTGGAGTGTCGACTCCTTCTGAATGTTATAGTCGGACAGCGTACGGCCATCCTCGAGTTGCTTTCCGGCAAAGATGAGGCGTTGTTGGTCCGGGGGGATACCTTCCTTGTCCTGAATCTTCGCTTTGACGTTGTCGACAGTATCCGAAGACTCCACCTCGAGGGTGATGGTCTTTCCAGTCAGCGTCTTGACAAAGATTTGCATGCCTCCACGAAGGCGGAGCACTACGAGAGCCATTAGGATGCGACTAACACTCGTATCTGGCCACGAGACCCACCGAGATGAAGGGTACTCTCCTTCTGGATATTATAATCAGAAAGAGTCCTTCCATCCTCGAGTTGTTTCCCAGCGAAGATGAGACGTTGCTGATCGGGGGGGATTCTAAGAAAATGGTCAAGATCCGATGCTGCGCCGCGGAAAACAACAGGAGAAAACGCACCCCTCCTTGTCCTGAATCTTAGCCTTTACATTGTCGATAGTGTCGGAGGACTCCACCTCAAGGGTGATAGTCTTTCCTGTGAGAGTCTTTACGAAGATTTGCATGGTTGAGATGGGAGATGTAGCGAGCTGGAGTACAGTGGTGGGAGGAAAGGGTTAACCTATTTGTACGGGCCAGCGGCGGCTTATAAATGAGCCACTGGCTCTCGCACCTTCTCGCACTTTCTCGCGCGCGGCACGGCGCGGCACGGCACGGCACAGCACAGCAATAGGTGTGACTCGACTCGCAGACACAATTACAGACAGTAGCTACGGAGCTACAGACTACTCGTCCGACCATAACCGGATAGTCAGGTCCTTTTCCATCGATGCAGACGCAATCAAATTCCGGGTCGGGTGTGTCTAAGGGCCGTGTAATCAGATCGTTGGTTTGATGGATGAAAGGGCTTACATCTATAGCCAGAACAACGTCTGTAGTCTACTAGTCAGTAAGAGATGCGATCAATGTCAATACTACCGACCTTTGTGGCCTTCTAGTATCTGCGCGATGCGGCGAGTCTGTAGATCCCAGATGTAAATCTTGGCGTCTTCGCTTCCGCTGACGATATATTGGCCACCAGTAGTGCTGAAAGCGGCGACTAGCGAGTATGTCCGATTCGTGTGGCCCGTATACGTTTTGACGCAGCGCGAGGTTTGGTAGTTCCACAACCGGATCGTCGAATCCTGTGTGGATGCCAATACATATCTTGAGTTCGATGAGAATAAGACGTGTGAACTGTATAAGGTCGGTGAAGACGCCTGCATCGCGAGGTTTTCCGGACGGTGTACATACCACATAGGGTTGTCATCATCTACAAGGGTTTTCAGACATTGACCAGAGTCTGCATCCCAGATACGGCTAGGAAAAAAAGTCAGCACACGTCCTTCCGCGTCGTAAGCGTAAGATTAGACATACATGAGACCATCCATAGCACAGGAAACAATGAGTGTCCCATCATGACTGAAGCTAACCGCTGTGACGGGGTCTGAATGGGCTGGGAGTACCTTCAATGACTTTCCTATGTCCCAAAGATCAGGTCCATAGTCCCGCAATGTCGCGAAGGTGGGCTCATACCCCTCGCAACATCCCACACCCGCACAGTCTCGTCAAATCCTCCAGAAACCAAGAGGTTGGACCTTGGGTTGTAATTCACACAAAAGACAAAGTTCGTATGCCCTCTCAGTATCTTCTCCGAGGTATCCTATAGGGAGGTTCATCGACAGCACAACGAGTTACGATGCACGGCGACTCACATCCAAGTTCCAAATCCGAACGGTCTTGTCATCCGAGGCCGATGCGATATAGTCGCTGTGGGCCGACCATGCTATGTCAGATATGCCCTCTGAATGTCCAGACAGTGTCTGAATAATATCCCCAGTCGTCGCGTCCCATATTTTTATCAACTTGTCCGCGGCTTGCCTGTACGGTCTGTAGATATGTGGAAAGGGCTATCGATAACGACACACCTGCAGACGCGAGTAAATTCCCATCCGGGCTGAACTTTACAGAAGAGATGGATTTCTTGTGTCCGCTCAAGATGAGCTGTGCCTTGTAATTCAGCGGTGTCGGGGTCGCGATGGGCTGAGACATGACGCGTGATCATAAAATCTCGACCACTACCGCCATGTCCGCGACCTCAGACTGGGTCACCCCGCCAACACGGCCAGCGCTCATCGAGAGTCTCGTCTCTGGTGTAGGTCTGTGTCAATTTGAGCTTCCTTACCTCAACGATGCTGAAATGTTTACAGACCGCTACAATCCATCAAACGTCGGAATCCTCGAGGATTACCTCTACCACCAAATTCGTAGCAGGGAATATGACTGCCTCGCGAATCTCGCAATTTTAAAACTGTTCGCTTTCCTTTCCTTCCTATTTACCGGAGCTCATACTGGTTTTCCTTTTTTTCAGATACCAGTTCAATCGCGATCTGTACAATCCCGATGTTGTCGTAAACATCTTGGTGAAAGCTCTCGCATCCGTTCCGTTTCCCGACTTCAATCTTTCTGCCGCCTTGCTGGATGATAGAACGTCTAACGTCAACATGGAAGAACCGGACCCTCTCCCCGGTCTCCTCCCGTATCTCACAAATCTCCACAGTCTTTTGCAGCAGTGCAGATTCCCCGCGTTTTGGACGTTGTATCGCTCCGATGCCTTGGAGTCGCTGCGCGATAATTATACCGTGGAAGTAGTCGGTTTTGAAGACTCCATCAGAGATGTTGCCGTGCGTGCTGTAAAGGCTACATTCCAGAAGATTGGCAGTAAGCGATTAGGGTCCTACTTGGATCTTGAAGGTGACGTAGCCGACTTGGGTCTGTTCGGTAATGCTGATCTATAACGCAGGGGCGGAGTTGGAAGAGTACATTGCGAGGCTTGGATGGAAATTCGACTCCTCGACAGATGTAGTCGAAGTACCACCGAACCCGGATAACCAGATCGCATCGAGTGTCGTACAGGAGGATATCAAACTACAGCGTATGTCCTGACCGGTTTCATTTCGACCGCTGTGCTCACTGCCAACAACAGAGCTAACAAAAGTCATCTCACATGCCATTTCGGCGGTGTAACACCTAAAAGAGGCCCGTATAACATTCGCTTTGTCGTACGAATAAGCATAATCATAACGCGCCACCATTGCTACACTCAACTACAGCTTAGCGTGCTTATTCATTTGTTCTTTGATGTATGCTGCAAGACGGTGTACTACTGATGCACAGATCTTCCTTCCTTCGTTTGAAAACAAACCTACTTCACCTGAGTTGTAGACCAGAAAGCAGCTCCCATTCCCCATAGCGCCATGACAGTTGAGGAAATCAGAATCGTCACGTCCATAACCGTTGCCTTTCTATCCAAAGAAATCTTCGCTGCTATAGGACCTATGACGCACAGCGTGAAAACCGAGAAGGATCCAAGGATAGCCATGATCGAGCCGAACTCAGGAACGAGTATTGATACGGTGACCGCGAGGAAGAGAAAGCTAATACGCTCGCAAGCAACCAATACCCGTTTAAGCGAGCGATTGAGCCTGCGAGCCTGGGTCACGGGTAACTTCTGGTCCGCTTGATCTACAGTGTGGGAGTCAAGACCACACATGGCCTCCAAGGCAAGGTTGAGGGGCCTGGTGCAGAGAGGAAATTTGGTTCTGTGCCCGAAAATTAGACCAGTTGGGGAAGGCAACACAAAATCTTGGCGTACAAGGGTGTCACAACAAGCATCCAAAGTACCAGCTTATTCAACGTTGAGTTGTACCCTGGTACCTGGAGTAGGTTCTGACTGATCTGGTCCGCCGAGCTCATATCAGAGAAGGACTGATGGAAATCCGTTTACCGCTTACTTCGTCATTAACGTCATTCCCAAACATTAGGTATCCCACGATTCCAATGAGGGCGTATACAGCAGTCGCAAAAACCTGAGCGAGAGCCCTAGTCAGGTAAAATACTTGGACAGTACGACGCATCACCCACAAATGAATAATTCATAACTTCTTTGAACCTGTGGGGCTCAGCCATGTCCCCAGCCAGATAAGGGAGGGCAGAATGGGCTCCGAACTGAGCATGTTGAGGTTAACCAGAGGCGTTAAAGAATGTGAGAACAATGCGTACCCCCGCCATGAACAGGCCAAAAGCCAAACCAAGCTCGCCTATGTTGCAATAGCCAAATGAAGTTTTTGCGGGGCTCCACAGACTTCCAGGTGCATCAAATTTCGACAAGCCATCATAAAATACAGTGCCAATCAATAAGACCGTGGACACTATTCCAAGAAGCGAGGCGTATGAGAGAAGAGACAGTGGGATGAATAGGGTGGGTATAAGACTGGAAAAGATTGGCATATTAGCAAGGCAAGACAGAGAAAGACGACGGGCCCATACATGACGAGGCCCAATAACTTGTACGTATCTGGTGAGACAGCAGGGGTGATTTCATGCAATGAATCCGCGTACAGCGTGACAAGAACGACACTGGTGGTGGATCAGAATAGGTAGGTGTATGAGGTTTGGTGGATCTTACCCGACGCTAAATGTCTCGATGCAGAACATGAAATTTACGAAAGGCATAGAGCGCACACCAAACGCCTTTGCGCCAATGTCCGCATAAGTGCGAACGCGCGAATCAGAGATCACAATACCCGCCAAAAATTTTGCTCTTCAGATGAACTCGTTAGTAAGAGACACTATCGTGGAGTAGCTATCCAGCAGCAGGAGTGACATACGTATAACACGTGATGAAGCCGTAAAGGATGAGGAATACGGTCCCACAAACCCACCCTGCATAGGAGAACGCAAGAGGCTCTGAGAGCAACCCAATGCCAAGCAATAAGGCGGTAGCATTGAAAAGCTGATCGAGGCGTCGAATGCGATGAACTTAGAAGAAAGGGAAGATTGTGGCTTACTGTCTGGAAAAACGTGCTCTGTCCAACGGTGGTGGACTTTCTGAGAACAGAGCTTTGAGAGTGTCGTAATTGCGGTGCTTCTTCTCTCATGCGAGGAAGCAGGGGGCTTCGCTCGTCTAGAATCCTAGAAGCCGTCGATTGCGCTCCACCATGATCCTCGTCAGAGGTGTGCTCAGGTTGTTGAAGCGAAGGATAGGCCGAGGTAACGAGCTCATCTTCATCCCAATCAAGGTCATTGGCGAAGGCTTCCTGTGGAGTACGGGTGCAAGGACGTGGCGTCAAAAGATTTCCTTCGTCGTCATCCGCTGGTCTAGGCTCGTCCGCGCGAATGGTAAGACTGTTATATGAAGAGACAACTCTAGCTGAAGACATGAGCTTGGACTGACGATCTGAGGAGTCAAAAGTGTGATAAGACATAAGCCAAAGGGCGCATGAAACATCCGCGTTTGGGGCACTGACAAGACTCTATCGCGTCTCTTATGCTACACAAGCTAGAGACAGAACCTACGTGGAGTTCTTGGGGGTCGAGGGAAGTCATGATGTTCGTCAATGTTGTCGTGAGGTAGTTTAGCTAGCGGGCAGAAATATGGCTCTCTGGGCGCCCCGGGCCTTTTTGAGGGGCGATTGGGGCTCGCGGCTCGGGCGGAACCTGGAGCAAAGTTTTACGTCTGTTCGGTACGGGTAGGTGCGTACGGCTCTCAATAGGGCAATATACATTCCATATTATTAATCAGCCAACGATAACTCCAATGAAAAAAAAATACAAATCAAATGGCGAAGGGGCGTACAACGAGTGTGTTTATTGCAAGGTGCACTGCTACGACATGCTCACTGCTTTGCGGTTTGTCCATATCATGTAAGGAGCCCGCGAGATATCCGTAGAGCCGCCTTGTTTGACTCGCGTACTCCGGCGAGCTTCTGGAAGTTTCGCGATATTATTCAAATCCTACATAACGTTATGTTCAGCTCCGATCAAGACCCGCTGCAATGGAAATTCCCAATAGACGTACAGAGAGGCGTTTTCGGATCCCGGGCACAATGTGCGGCCACCATTTCGTGAGAGTGTTTCTCAGTGCCAGTTCCCTGTTACCCTTGGGATTCAGCCAAGCTGTGAACTCATCTACCTGCAAGCTTGCTGAGCCCGGAATATCCATGAAAGCCACACATTCACTTACCTCCTCCAAATCGGTGTACACTGCCCACTCCCCAACGCCTAGCAGCCCTTCTTCACCTTCCTCCTCTAGCCGTCTATTTCGGATATCACCTTCTTCTCGCCGGTCTAAAATCTCTTGATCGAACACACTCGGGCCTTGTATAAAGAGGCGGCCAGTGCCGTATTGCACAATTCCACCACTACCAAGGAGTGACGCGGATCCCATCCCATCGAACCACCAGATACGGTTATAGAACCGATCTTTGCCCATAGGCTTGACCCGTACTGAACCGAGAAGTTGCCGGAATTCGCGCTCGATCCCCTCTAAACGCCGTTCGAGCTTATTGACTTCTTCGTCAAGTCGTCGGTGTTCGGCCATAGCCTGCTTCACAGACGCTGCCTTGGCACGAGCTGCCTCACGCTGCTTGGCATGCGCCTGACTCTGTGCCTTTCGGCGCAAGTCTGTTGCTTTTTTAGAAGCAACTCCTTGTTCAGAGCTATTCTCAGAAGCAGATACGTCTGACAATTCGCTCAGGTCATTCATCGGAGTATCGTCGTCGGCACCATTGGTAGTTACGTCGCCCTCTTTGTCTTCGCCAAGAAGGGTTTCGCGAGTCTCGACGCTGCGAAGTTCATCAGGCATATAATAGAGGGGGGCCAAACGAGAATACGCACAGGGCTTTCCGAGCACGGTTGAGTTCAATCTTCTCTTTTCGTCTGGAGGTCAATTCTTCTTCGCACGTTTCCATGTGCGCGTGTATAGTTTTACTGGAGACCGCGACGTTGCACAGGAATGCTAAGATCGCAATTTTATCCTCAGGGGAAAGCAGTGGATAACACTGTTTTGGGTTTGAAGGTTGAGGTTGGGTTGGAACGGGGCTAGATACTCTAGAAGTTGGAGAGGCTGTTGATTGTTCTGATGGTGTTTCAGGCGCGAAAAGGAGGCGAGTCAAAACCCGTCGCAGAGTTGGAAAGCTTGATAATGTCGCATGCTATAAAGCCATCAACACAGATCCTTGCTTGTGAAAATGATGACAAACATCTTTGAGGCATCCTACTATGGATTCTTCCCAGCCGTCACGTCCTTCGCTGTGCCGTAAAGGAGTACGCTCCCAGTTGTTTCCGACGTCAGCCATAGCGGTAGTCAGTTCTTCGATTGTGACACCCAAGTCATCATCATCAGCTTCCGAGGAGCTCATGAGCGACATCACTGCGCTATGGCGTTGAAAGCTGACGGTGCGGAGGTTGTAAACGAGGCTTGAATGGACTTCGGCGATCAATTGACAGGGCGACTCGACTAGGGTATGCCGGATAGCATGTTCGAGCTCGTCCAGAGTGAAGGTGGACAGGTGCAACGGTTGGCTATTGTCGCGTTGATTAGACGGTATAGCACGAAGCGCACGAAATTTACCCATAAACAATCAAGAAGTTCCATGTCATTAGGAAAGACTCGAAAGACCCCTCTCTGTCGTTGAACGGTAGCGCAGAGCGACTTGGAATTGGTCTTCGAACTTTCATTCCGGCTTTCTTTTCCTTCTCGGACAGCGTGACATCCAAATCTTCTGTTGGATACCGGATAGGCTTTTTCTTCTTCTTTTCCGCTGCTTGTCGCTCTGCCTCTGCTTTGGCTAGCTTCTCTGCCTCGCGTTCCTTCTCCAGTGCAAGAGCTGTTTATGTGGTAAGAAGGACGGCCAGCCGCTATGCTATGTGACGGGTCATCACCTTTCTCTTCTCGAGCTGCTGAGAGCTTCTTTTGCTTTTTGAGCGGCCCTTCTTTGTCCTCCCAGACCTTTTTACGCTTCTGGATCTCGCCTCTCTTGATATCCTCGACTCCTTGACGCGTTGCCTCGGGCATTACAGAATCAACACCATAACGTGCTGCTACGGGAAGTTTAACGGTCCAGGGAGAGGCAACCGCGGCATCACGGTCGACGCAGTCACGAATGAACCGCCTCAGGATGCTCTTAGAAAACGCGAGTCGGTCGCGGCTAGAAAGCGAATCAAGGGCAAGCACAGATCGGCCAGAAGAGTACCCACCTCATAACGTTGCACCGTACTTCCGTGATAGTGCCATTCCATTTAGCACGAGCCTCCTTAGTGGACGCGGTATGTTTGTCGCGTCCCTCCGGTTTCTCTTCCTCTAGAATTTGTAACTTGTACAAGTACTTCATCGGGTCGTCAGCAGCGTTGACCTCCTTAGAAGAAATTTTTAGATCCCCATGGATTTGGTGCGGGAGAGGTTGGTCATCCGAATAAGGGGACGAAGACGTGGAAGCTGTGGGAGCAGCTTCGGCCGATTCACCATTGACCTTCACGTTTGATCGCGGCAAAAATACTTCTACAACGCGTGCCACAAACCTAGAGTCAAGATAGGTCAGTAAGGACCGAGATGGGACCTGGAGACCCAGTACTTGTCTCCTTGAATGTCAACATAGATCTCTGTAACATAATGTCAGCCTCAGGACTGTTCGTGGTGGGCGGAAAACGCACTCTCGTCACGGAAATAGCGGTCTTTATACCGCTCATACACGGCCTCGACCAGGTGATCAAGCCGCCCCATAACCTCTTTAAACCACGGAGGCGCTCAGTAAATTGGGACAAGGGAGGGGGGGTGAGGTGTCACTCACGCCACTGGACAGCTTTGAGAACCGCAGGCTTGAGTTGCTCAGGGAAGCGGGAATGCATTGTCCGCGCCTCGAGCTGTTCACTTTCTAGCGCTTGGAAATAGTCAAGGCCGCTCTTCCCAGTGACCTCGCACTGGAACTGTTTGAGACGGTAGAAAGACATGCGGGCAGCATAATTCCTGTGAAAGGACGAGGGACGCGTCAGTTTTGAAGGTAAAAGAATGAAGGTATGAATGCTTGCTCGTAGGTATCGAATATTTCACCCGTCTTTGCGAGGTAGTAAACATGTTTGTTGGGATCGGATTTAAGGGCTTGGAGGAGGGAGGGAGGGGGGTCTATGAGGAGCACGCGCTTCCGCCTGCATGTCGGCATAGAGGGCGAGACGGGGAAAAGGGATGTGAGG
>Ga0137397_10003568_pt1 | contig 10836 bp, 4 predicted proteins | sample czorhiz116metaG_FD_106658 | JGI IMG/M metagenome (GOLD analysis project Ga0137397, IMG submission 106658) | Vadose zone soil microbial communities from Angelo Coast Range Reserve, California, USA - czorhiz1.16 metaG | ecosystem: Environmental > Terrestrial > Soil > Vadose zone | place: USA...
CCACGCGCTCGAACCCCGCGAGCTACGTCGGCGCCTGGGACGCGATCCGCAACATCTACGCGAGGGAGCCGATCGCGAAGGAGCGCAAGTACACCGCCGGCACTTTCAGCTTCAACTCCGGCAACGGCCGCTGCCCGACCTGCGGCGGCAACGGCTTCGAACACGTCGAAATGCAGTTCCTCTCCGACGTGTACCTGCGCTGCCCCGACTGCAACGGCAAGCGCTTCCGCGACGAAGTGCTCGAAGTCGTCGTGGATAGGAAGTCGATCGCCGACGTGCTCGAGCTGACCGTGTCCGAAGCGCTCGCGTTCTTCCGCGACCAGCCCGAGGTGCAGCGTGCCCTGAAACCGCTCGCAGACGTCGGCCTCGAGTACCTGCGCGTCGGCCAGCCGGTGCCGACGCTCTCCGGCGGCGAGGCGCAGCGGCTGAAGCTCGCAGGCCATCTGGTCGAGGCTTCCTCGAAACCGAAAGGAGCGCGAGGTTCGCTGTTCTTGTTCGACGAGCCGACGACGGGCCTTCACTTCGACGACGTCGCGAAACTGCTCTCCGCCTTCCGCCAGCTGATCGCCGCGGGACACTCGCTCGTCGTGATCGAGCACAACCTCGACGTCATCCGCGCCTCCGACTGGATCATCGACCTCGGCCCGGAGGGCGGCGACGCCGGCGGCGCGATCGTCTGTACCGGAACGCCGGTCGAGGTCGCACGGCACGCCGGTTCGCACACCGGCAAAGCGCTGCGCGAGTATGAAACCGCGCTGACAAGACCCGCCGCTCTTCGCGCGGCAGAGCCCGGCTTGCCCCTGCAATCGAAGCTCAACCAGGCGATACGCATTCACAACGCGCGCGAGCACAACTTGAAGAGCATCGACGTCGCGATCCCGCGCAACGAGTTCACCGTGATCACCGGGGTCTCCGGCTCGGGAAAGTCGACCCTCGCTTTCGACATCCTGTTCGCCGAAGGCCAGCGGCGCTACCTCGAATCGCTCAACGCGTACGCGCGCCAGTTCGTGCAAGGAGCCGCGCGGCCCGACGTCGACGCGATCTTCGGCATCCCGCCGACCGTCGCGATCGAGCAACGCACCAGCCGCGGCGGCAGCAAGAGCACCGTGGCGACGCTGACCGAGATCTATCATTTTCTGCGCTTGCTCTACGTCAAGCTCGGCACGCAGTACTGCCCCGACTGCAAGGTGCCGATCGAGCCGCAGAGCGAGGCCGCCATCGCCGCGCGCCTCCTGCGCGAATACAGGGGACAGCGCATCGGCCTGCTCGCCCCGCTGGTCGTGAACAGGAAGGGCTACTACACCGACCTGGCGAAGTGGGCGCGCGGCAAGGGCTACGCCTTCCTGCGCGTGGACGGCGAGTTCCTGCCGACCGGCAAGTGGCCGCGGCTGTCGCGCTTCCAGGAGCACACGCTCGAGCTCCCGGTCGCCGACCTGCGCATCGCCGCGGACAACGAGGCCGAAATCCGCCGGGCGCTCAGCCGGGCCCTGGAATTCGGCAAGGGCGTGGTGCACGTGATCGCGGGGCTCGATCGGTTGGAAGAAGCCAAGGCGAATTCCCGGTCGGCGCGAGTGGAAGTGGACCTGCCGATGCGCGTCTTTTCCACGAAACGCGCCTGCCCCTCGTGCGGGCGCAGCTTCGCCGAGCTCGACCCGCGGCTGTTCTCGTTCAACTCCAAGCACGGCTGGTGCCCCGGATGCTACGGCACGGGCCTGAAGCTCGACCGCGTCGAATGGGACGAGGAGCGCGAGAAGACCGGCACCGAGGACCACGTGCTCGACTCCTGGATCGAATGGCTGGAGGTGGACGAGGCCTGCCCCGCCTGCGAGGGCAAGCGCCTCAACCGCGAGGCGCTCGCGGTGCGCTACCGGGAGCGCTCCATCTCCGAGCTCGCCGCGCTGCCGGTAGGCAAGCTCGAAGCGCTGTTCCGCGGCCTGGAGATCTCCGGCCGCGAAGCCGAGATCGCGCGCGATATCGTCGCGGAACTGAAATCGCGCCTCGCGTTCCTCGATCAGGTGGGCCTCTCCTACCTTTCGCTCGACCGCTCGGCGCCGACGCTCTCCGGCGGCGAGGCGCAGCGCATCCGCCTCGCTGCGCAACTCGGCTCCAACCTGCGCGGCGTGTGCTACATCCTGGACGAGCCCACCATCGGCCTGCATCCGCGTGACAACAAGATCCTGCTCGACACGCTGGAGCAGCTCCAGGCGAAGGGCAATACGCTCGTCGTAGTCGAGCACGATGAAGACACCATCCGGCGCGCGTCGCACGTGATCGATCTCGGGCCCGGCGCGGGGAAACAGGGCGGCCGCGTGACCGCCGAAGGCTCGGCCGACGACCTGATGCGGAACGCCGATTCGGTGACGGGGAGATTTCTAAAAAGCCCGCTCATGCATCCGCTGCACCCGCCGCGCGCGGTGGCGCGGGGCACGCCCTCGCTCGAGATTGCAGGCGCTTCGCTGCACAACTTGAAGAGCATCGACCTGCGCCTGCCGCTCGGCAGGCTCAGCGTGATCACCGGCGTCTCGGGTTCCGGAAAATCGACGCTCGCCCGCGACATTCTCTATCGGAATCTCGAGCAGAGGGTCGGCGAGCACCGGAAGGGAAAGAACGCGCCGCTATTCGGCTGCCGCGCGATCCGCGGCGCGGAGGGCGTGGGCCGCGTTCTCGAGGTCGACCAGACGCCGATCGGCAAGACGCCGCGCTCCTGCCCCGCGACCTATGTCGGCTTCTGGGACGCGATCCGGCGCCTGTTCGCGGAAGCGAACGAATCGCGCATGCGCGGCTGGAGCGCGAGCCGCTTCTCCTTCAACACCAAGGGCGGGCGCTGCGAAACCTGCGAGGGTCAAGGAATCAAGAAAATCGAAATGAGCTTTCTGCCCGACGTGAAAGTCACCTGCGAGGCCTGCGGCGGCGCGCGTTTCAATCCCGAAACGCTCACCGTGCGGTGGAAGGGAAAATCGATCGGCGAGGTGCTGGCGATGAGCGTGGACGAAGCGGTCGAGTTTTTCGCAGCGCACCCTTCGACCCATCACGCGCTGCGTTTGCTGCAGGACGTGGGCCTGGGGTACTTGACGCTCGGCCAGCAGAGCCCGACGCTCTCGGGCGGAGAAGCGCAGCGGATCAAATTGGTCACCGAGCTCGCCAAGGTCCGCACCGACGCGCAAGGCAATGCCGCATCGCGCCCCGGACGCGGCGGCGCCGACAACAAGACGCTCTACGTTCTCGACGAACCCACGGTCGGCCTGCACATGGCCGACGTGGAAAAGCTCCTGCGGGTGCTGCACCGCCTGGTGGACGCGGGCAACACGGTGGTGGTCATCGAGCACAATCTCGACGTGATGGCGGACGCGGATTGGATCGTCGATCTCGGGCCGGAGGGGGGCGATGCGGGCGGGCGCATCGTCGCGCAGGGCGCGCCGCAAGCGCTGACCGCCGCTCGGGAACCGGGGCACACCGCGGAAGTGCTGAGAAGCTTCCTGAGAGAGCGGCGCTTGGCGGCGGCGGGCGCCCAGGAAGCGAATACGCTCGGCGTTTAGGCGGAGCGCTCGGCTTTCTTTGCCTGCATGTACCTCTGCAGGTTCGCCGTGGTCTCCATTTTCTTGCGCTCGGTGATGTCCTGCCCGCGGATGAAGGTTCCTTCTCCCTCGCGGGCGGGCCGCCGATCCCATTCGAAGCACCGGTACGATCCGTCGCTGCAACGGAGCGAGAACTCGATCCGCTTGGCGTCGGCTCCGCGCGTGTTCACCAGAGAGAGCGCCACGGCCTGCTCGCCCGGATCGATGATCCGCGTCAGCTGCTTGCCGAGCAGCAGGGTGCGCGGATAGCCGAGGAGCTTCTCCCAGGTCCGGTTCAGGTTCTGCAGCCGCAGGTCGAGCGTCACCACCCCCAGCAGCAAGGGGGAATCCTCGATCACCCAGTCTTCTCGTCTACGCCCGAATTCTTCTGCGGCCATCTGCAAATTCGTCCATTGTGCTCGCTGGCGGAATCTGTAATTCTGACGCCTCCGGAGCTTGTCCGCCTGAAGGATCGAAGGCTAGCGGGGAGCGAAGCGGCCGTCCAGCGGGTTTACCCAGGCAACCATGTCAGGAAATCACGATAGCTAAGGCGAATCAAGGGATTATTCGATATATTCCGGGCGCAGTGGAGAGCTTGCCACGAATTCTGCGCCCGATAGCAGTGCCGGCGGTGATTCTGTTGGCGGCCGCGCTCGCCCTGGCCGCCGGTCCCAAGCTCCCCAATTCTCTTTCCGGCCTGATCATGGTCGGGCCGTACGTCGTTCTGCTCCTCGGGGCCGCGATCAGCGCCTGGTTCAACCGCGGCCGCGCGCTGATCATGCTCGCTTCGCTCCTCGCCGCTTTTACGGGCTACAGCCTCGCGGCAGAGCTCGGCCCGAAGAGCTTCGCCGTGCGCGCGGTATTCACGGCATTCGCGGTGCTGGTGCCTTTGAACGTTCTCCTCGCCAGCTGTTTTCCGGACGGCGGGGTGCGCCAGCACAGGAACTACCGGTGGCTTCTCCTGGGATTGGCCGAGATCCTGATCGTGATCTGGATCGCCAATGCCGGTCGCTCCAACCTGTCGGGGATAGGGTGGCGCGACGTGCTCGAGCATTGGCTGCTGCGCTCGCCCCCGACGCCCCTGGTTGCGCGCCTCATGATCGCTGCGGCGTTTGCGGCTGCGTTGGCGAGAGCCTGGCCCCGCCGCGGGCCCAAGGAGCTGCGCAAGGAGCCCCGGCCGATCGACGTCGGAATCGCCTCCGCGCTGGTCGCGTTCTTCCTCGGATGCGAGTGGATGGACGCACCGGGGGCGTTCAGCGCCTTCATGTCGGCGGCGGGCGTGATGCTGCTCGCCGCGGTTCTCCAGGAATCGCACCGGCTCGCGTTCCGGGACGAACTGACGAACCTGCCGAGCCGGCGCGCGCTCGAGGAGCGCCTGGCGGAGCTGGGGCCCAGCTACGCGATCGCCATGATCGACGTCGACCATTTCAAGCAGTTCAACGACACCCACGGCCACCACGTCGGTGACCAGGTGCTCAAGCTGGTCGGCGCACGCCTCGCCAGAATCGAAGGCGGGGGGATATCGTACCGCTACGGCGGGGAGGAGTTCTGCGTGCTCTTTTCCGAGCGCACCCTGGACCAGGCAATGCCACACCTAGAGAAACTGCGGAAGGACATCGAGGACTATAGAATAGCCGTGCGCGGGGGAGACCGGCCGAGGGAGAGAGAAGCCGGGTCGCGGCTTCGCGAGGCGCGGCCTCCGGAAAAGACTCTGTCCGTGACGGTGAGCATCGGCGCCGCAGAGCGCGACGAAACGCTCATACGGCCGACGCTGGTCATCCGCGCTGCAGACGAGGCGCTCTATCGCGCCAAGCGTTCAGGGCGGAACCGCGTAATGCGCTAGCGCGGGCCGCGACGCCGACCTTGCGCCGGCCTTACGGAAAGCGGCACAGAAGGTGCTTTATCCATAACATGAGGGAGTCCGCCCGACTCAAGCCCGGAATGCCGCGCCGCGTCATTGCGCCTAAGCGGGCCGAGCAATTGCTGCGGCTTGAGCATACGGTCGCGCGCGTCATCACGGAAGCCGACAGCGTTTCGGCGGCTCTGACAGCAGCGATTCGAACGGTGTGCGAGACCCTGCACTGGGACTGCGGGCGTTTTTTCCGCACCGACGAAGACGCCGGCGTACTGCGCTTTGCCGAATTCTGGGCGCAACCCGGCCCGCAGTTCGACCTCTACATAGAGCGCTCGCGCAAAGTCACGTACACCCCAGGCGTCGGGCTGGTCGGAGTCGTATGGAAGACGGGAGAGCCGCTTTGGGTGGCCGACGTCGCGCAGGACCCGCGAGCATCCAGAAAGACGATTGCAAACGAAGCCGGCATGCACGGCGCACTCGTCTTCCCGATGAATTCGGGGGGGAAAATCATCGGCGTGCTCGCGTTCAACAGCCGCGAGATCCGCGAGCCCGACGAGGGCCTGCTGCAGGCGATCCACGTGGTCGGCGCGCAGATCGGCCAGTTCGTCCAGCGCAAGCTCGCCGAAGAAATCTTGCGCCGCAGCGAGGAACGCTTTCGCAATCTCACCGAGCTCTCGTCAGACTGGTACTGGGAGCAAGACGAAAATTTCCGGTTCACGATATTCTCCGACAACCTGCACCGCCGTCTCGGCCCGGAGATGGAGTCGCTCCTCGGCAAGACCCGGTGGGAGCTGCCTACTCCGGGCACGAACGAAGCCGACTGGGCGGCTCACCGCACTCTGCTCGAAGCGCATCAGCCTTTCCGGGACTGGCAGTGGCAGCGCGTCGACCAGGACGGAAATCTCAAGATCGCGAGCATCAGCGGCAAACCGATTTTCGACTCGGAAGGGCGCTTCCGCGGCTACCGCGGAATCGGCCGCGACATCACCGAGAGCAGGCGCAGCGAGGAGGCCCTGCGGCGCTTTCGCGCGTCCATGGACATGTCGGACGACATGATCCTGCTCGTCGACCGCAAGACCATGCGCTTCGTCGACGTCAACGAGGCCGTCTGCCGCAATCTCGGCTATTCGCGCGCCGAGCTCCTGCGGATGAGTCCGGACAACATTCTTCCGATGACGCGCGCGCAGCTCGAGACCGTGTATGACGGGATGATCGCGACCGGGGCGACGCAGGAGATGAGGAGCGCGTACAACTGCAAGGACGGCTCGACCCTGCCGTTCGAATCGCGCCGCCGCGTGATGCGCTCCGGGGACAGCTGGATCATCGTCGTCACCGCGCGGGATATCCGCGAGCGGATCGCGCAAGAGGAGGCGCTGCGCCAGAGCAACGAGCGCTTCGACATGGCGGTGCGCGCCACCAACGACGTCATCTGGGACTGGAACCTGGAGACCGACGAGATCTGGTGGAACGAAAACTACACCAAGGTGTTCGGGCTTCCGCGCGAGACCGCGGACCGCAGCATCCAGTCGTGGTACCAGGGCATCCACCCCGACGACCAGGGGCGGGTGATCGCCGGGGTGCACCGCGTGATCGGCGCGGGCGGCGAAAACTGGAGCGACGAGTATCGCTTCCGTCGCCAGGACGAAGAGTGGGTCCACGTGCTCGACCGCGGCCAGGTAATCCGCGACGAGTCGGGGCGCGCGGTGCGCATGATCGGCGCGATGGCGGACATCAGCGCGCGCAAGCAGGCGGAGGAGAGAATTCACAACCAGGCGATGCGCCAGCGCCTCATCGCGGAATTCGGCCAGCAGGCATTTGCCAGCACCGACGTGGAAGACGTGCTCAAGCGCGCGGTCGAGCTGGTGTCCGTGTCGCTTAAGGCCGATTATTGCACCGTGCTCGAGCTCGACCGGGACGGAAAGCACCTCTTGCTCAAGGCCGCGTCCGGCTGGCCGGAGGATTTGAAGTCGCGCGCCGCGGTGCCCATCCGCCCGGGAGGCCGGCTCGAATTCGTCCTGTCACACCGCGAGCCCCTGATCATCGACGATCTGCCGAACGACGAGCGCTTTCCGGAGTCTCCTCTCCTCAAGCTCGGCGTGCGCAGCGGCATCCAGGTGCCGATATTCGGAACGGCGGGAACCTACGGCATATTGAGCGTGCACTCGCGCGCCCAGCTGCACTTCGGCCCGGACGACGCGAGTTTTCTGCAGAGCGTGGCCAACATATTGGCTGTCGCCATCGAGCGCAAGAACGCGCACGAGCGTCTCGAGCGGCTGGCTCAGTTCGATTCGCTCACCGGACTGCCCAACCGGCAGCTGTTCCACGACCGTCTCCTGAAGACGATGGCGCACGCCCGGCGCGGCGGCAGTCCCATGGCGGTGCTCTTCATCGACCTGGACCGCTTCAAGCTGGTGAACGACACCCAGGGACATAGCGCCGGGGACAGGCTTCTCCAGGAAGCCGCCAACCGCCTGTTGCAATGCGTGCGCGCCGGCGACACGGTCGGTCGCTTCGGCGGAGACGAGTTCGGCGCCATCGTGACCGACCTCGCGAAGCCGGGGGACGCGGGCGTGGTCGCGCAAAAGGTTCTCGACGCCCTCGCCCTGCCGTTCAAGCTCGACGCCCACGATACCTACGTGAGCGCGAGCATAGGCATCACCCTGTTCCCTGCCGACGGGGACAATCCCGAAGCGCTGGTGATGAACGCGGACACGGCGATGTACCGCGCCAAGGAGCAGGGCCGCAACACCTACCAGTATTTCACCCGCGAGATGAACGAGCGGGCGCTCGCGCGGGTGCAGATGGAAGCGGCGCTGCGCCGCGCCATCGAGCACAAGGAGTTCCTCCTCCACTATCAACCCAAAGTGGACTTGAAGACCCGAAGCATCTGCGGCTTCGAAGCGCTGCTGCGCTGGCAGCACCGCGACCGGGGCCTGGTCCTGCCCGGCGAGTTCGTCTCGGTCCTGGAAGACGCCGGCCTGATCGTGCAAGTCGGCGAATGGGTGCTGCAGGAGGTATGCGCTCAGATCCGCTCGTGGCAGCGCGACGGCCTGCCGGTCAAACCGATCACGGTCAATCTGTCCGCCCGTCAATTCCAGCAGAAGGACTTCGAAGCTGCAGTAAGGCACGCCCTGCGCCAAGCGAATGTCGATCCGTCGCTCGTCCAGTTCGAGCTGACCGAGTCCCTGCTGATGAGCGACCCCGAGGGTGCGGCGCGCACGCTGCGCGGGCTCAAGGATTCCGGCGTGAAGATTTCAGTCGACGACTTCGGCACCGGCTATTCGAGCCTGGCCTACCTCAAGCGGTTTCCGATCGACGCGCTCAAGATCGACTACTCGTTCGTGCGCGACATCACCACCGATCCGGAAGACGCGATGATCACGCTCGCGATCATCGGCCTGGCTCACAACCTCAAGCTCAAGGTGGTCGCCGAGGGCGTCGAGACGCAGGAGCAGCTCGACCTGCTCGCCGCGAACGGCTGCGACGAGATCCAGGGCTATCGCTTCTCGGTGCCGACGACGCCGGAGGAATGCGCCCGGATGATGAGGGAGAACCGGCGCCTCGTCTGAGCCACCGCACCGGGAACGAGTCCATCCCGGCCGCAAGTAGGTCATTCGCAACCCCGAGTACTCGAGCAGCGGGCTGTGCTGGTCTGCGTCGCCCCTGCGCGGCCAATTCCGGCCTTGACAACTATTGCCTAGGCAATTATAATCCTCGGCTTGCCATGAAACCCGTCTACGACAAGAAGACCTTCCAGCCGCGCCGGGGCATCGGCGCGCTCATCAGCCGCACGCGCAAGACGATGATCCAGAAGATCGACGCCGAGCTCGCGCCGCTGGACGTAAGCGCCGCGCAGTGGATCGTCGTCCTGCTGGTGGGCGAGAACGCGGCCTCGAGCGCGGCCGGGCTGTGCGAGGTGCTGGCCCACGATCCGGGCGCCATGACCCGCCTGATCGACAGGCTGGAGCGCAAGGGCATCGTGCGCCGAGTGCGCAGTCCCGAAGACCGCAGGACGATACAGCTGGAGCTGACCGGCAGCGGCAAGGCCCTCTACCCGAAAATCATCGGCGCGATGGTGGATGTCAACAACAGCCTGTTGCGCGGCTTCTCGCGCGACGAAGTGAGCCAGCTCGAGGACTACCTCAAGCGCATGCTGGCGAACGCCTGATTCCGAGGCTCATGCAGATCATGTACAACACCCTCGACATACCAATCCCGGGGCGCGCCGCGGCGTCCGCGATCGCCCTGATGCTCGCCGCGTGCGCCAGCACCGGAGGCCTCGCGCCGAAGTCCGCGACCCTAGCTCCCGCTTCGCTGCACGCGAGCCGATCCCTGTCGGACGCGCCGCTCAAGCCTGCCGACTGGCCTGCCGCCGACTGGTGGAAGCGGTTCGGCGATGCGCAGCTGGACGCCCTCGTCGACGAAGCGCTCGCCGGCAATCCCTCGATGGGTGCTGCGCGCGCGCGATTCGATCGCGCCGCGGCTCTCGCCGGGGTGGCCGGCGCGCCGCTGACGCCGCACGTGAGCGCCGGTGCCGATCTCAACCGGCAGCGCTTCTCCGGCACCGGCATCTTCCCGCCGCCGATCGGGGGTTCTTGGTACACGCAAAGCCAGCTCGCGCTGCAGTTCAGCTACGAGCTCGATTTCTGGGGCAAGAACCGCGCGGCCTACGACGCGGCGCTCGGCCAGGCGCGTGCCGCGCAAGTGGATGGCTTCGCGGCGCGCCTGCTGTTGTCCGCCGCTGTCGCCCACGCCTACGCGCAGCTCGCCCACGCTTACGACCAGCTCGACGTCGCGCAGGCAACGCTTGCCCAGCGCCAGGCGATTTTCGAGCTCACCCGGCAGCGCCTCGCCGCGGGCCTCGACACCAAGGTCGAGCTCAAGCAGGCGGAGGCCTCGATCCCGGCGGTGCGCCAGCGCATCGCGCAGATCGAGGAGGACATCGCGCTGGCGCGCAACCAGCTCGCCGCGCTCGCCGGCAAAGGCCCGGACCGCGGCCTGTCCATCGACCGCCCGCGCGCCGAAGCCGGCCCGGTTTCGCTCCCTTCGATGCTTCCCGCGGATATGCTTGGCCGCAGGCCCGACGTCGTGGCGCAACGCCTGCGCGTCGAGGCCGCGCGTCGCGACGTCGACTCGGCCAAGGCGCAGTTCTATCCCAACGTCAATCTCGCCGCGCTCGCAGGCGTGCAAAGCGTGAGCTTCTCGAAACTCCTGACCAAGGATAGCGCAATTCCCATGGCCGACGCCGCGCTGCAGCTGCCGATCTTCGACGGAGGTCGCTTGCGCGGCAACCTGGGCGCAAAGGACGCCGACTACGATCTCGCCGTCGAGCAGTACAACCAGACCGTGCTCGATGCGGTGCACGAGGTCGTCGACCGGCTCGCGTCGCTCCGCTCAGTCGACACGCAGAACGCGGAAGCCCGGGCG
>Ga0137397_10003570_pt1 | contig 10834 bp, 9 predicted proteins | sample czorhiz116metaG_FD_106658 | JGI IMG/M metagenome (GOLD analysis project Ga0137397, IMG submission 106658) | Vadose zone soil microbial communities from Angelo Coast Range Reserve, California, USA - czorhiz1.16 metaG | ecosystem: Environmental > Terrestrial > Soil > Vadose zone | place: USA...
GAAGTCGATTCTCGCTTCGGTGGCTTCCTCAACAACAACCTCGCCGAATATCAGGTGCCGGTGAACGGAGACGTCCGCAATTTCGAGGTCGAGTTCATCGATGAGCCCGACCCGCAGTTCAATTCCCTGGGATATACCGATTCGAATCGAGAAATTGCTCGCGTGAAGTGAGCAGGCCCGCATGACCAGGTCCTCACGGGACCGCCGGCACGCTTCCGCGAAGCATGAAGAAGATGACCACGCCGGTCACCGAGACGTAGAGCCAGATGGGCAGCGTCACCCGGGAGATCGCGCGGTGCTTCACGAAGGCGCGCTTCCAGGCAAAGTAAAGGGAGGTGAGAGCCATGGGGACGATGCCCACGGAAAGCACGATGTGGCTCGTGAGGATGACGAAGTATATCGCGCGGAGGGGTCCTCGGCCCTGGAACTTCGTGTCGCCATGGACGAAGTGGTACGCGAGATACCCGATGAGAAAAAGGCACGACGACGCGAACGCGGACACCTGGCAATATCGGTGAAGCTGGACCGCCTTGCGCCGGATGGCCACCCAGCCCGTCGTGAGCAGGCAGGCAGAGAGCGCGTTCAAGCTCGCGTTGACAGCGGGCATGAAGCGCAAATCGAGGCCAGTCCCAGCGGTTCCGCGGCGGATGACCAGGATGTAGAAGAGGAAGGCTACGGCGCTCACCGAGACTACGGCGTTGAAGACGTAGAAGGTCCGGTCCGACGTCGGCTGCGAGCTCGTGGTGCCTTCCATGCCCGGCTCATACCACGTCGGCGCTGGGGAGAGCGTGGCCGCGAACCAACGGCTGAAGCCGCTACCTGGTCGACCTCAGCGCGACGGGAGCGGCGTCCGTCGCCGGCTTGTCGACGAACTTGCGATCCGGATGCATGGTGAACGCGAGCGCCGACCCGAGCAGCAGCAGCACCACCGATCCGATGAAGGGCAGGTGCCAGTTGCCGGTGACGTCGACGATGTAGCCGAAGGCGAGCGGCGAGACGATCGCTGCCACCGCCGAGCCCGTATTCATCAAGCCGCTGGCCGTGCCGGAGTACTGCGGCGCGATATCCATCGGTACCGACCAGATGGGCCCGATGACCAGCTCGAGGAAGAAGAATCCGCCCGAAAGGCAGAGTGCCAGCGTGAAGATGTCGCGCGAGAAGAGGACCGGAATGAGGCACGCGGTGGCGCCGAGCATGCCCGTGACGATCACCGAGAGGCGCGACAGCGTGACGTTGCCGGTCTTGTGCAGAAGGTGGTCGCTGATGATGCCGCCCAGCGCGTCGCCCACCACTCCGGCGAAGAATACGCCGCTCGCGTAGAGCGCCGATTTCTTGATGTCGAGGTTGTAGCCCTGGAGGAAGAACGATGGCAGCCAGTTGAGGAACAGCCACAGCGACCAGCCGTAACAGAAGTAAGTGAGCGTCACCGGCAGCATGCGCAGGATGAGGCTCCCCCACGGCACGTCCTTGGCCCTGCTCTTCGGCGCGCCGGGCGGAGGGAGGCGCGCGAGGTCCTCCGAAGTGATGCCCGGGTGCTCGCGGGGATCGTCGCGGTAGTACAGCCACCAGACGATGACCCAGAGGAGACTCGCCACGCCCAGCACCACGAACGCGCCGCGCCAGCTCAGCCAGATCATCAGCGCCGCCACGATGGGCGGCGTCACTGCGTTGCCGAGCCGCGCGAAGGAATGCGTCACGCCCTGGGCGAAGCCGCGCTTCCCCGCGGGCGTCCAGCTCTGCATCGCTCGCGTTGCCGTGGGGAAGGTCGCGCCCTCGCCGAAGCCGAGCGCGATGCGGAAGAACATCAGCGAGACGAGACCGGTCGCGAGCCCGGTCAACGCGGTGGCCACCGCCCAGATGGCGCCGCAGATGAGCAGCGTCTTGCGCGCGCCAAGCCGATCGCCGACCCATCCGCCGATCACCTGGAACAGCGCATAGGGATAAGCGAAGCCCGAGAAGACGAGCCCGAGCTGCGTGTTGGAAAAGCCGAACTCCTTCTTGATGCTGCTCGCGGCCGTGGAGACGTTCACCCGGTCGATGTACGTGAGGAAGTACATGAGACAGAGCAGGAAGAGGACGATGCCGGGGGCGGTCGGTTTCCGGATCTTCATGGGTGGGTGATCTCAGGATTGTGCGCTGCTCACGAGATACTTCATCGCTTCCTGTACGCCGCCGGCGCGGTGCGGGACTCGTGCCAGCGCGAGTCCCATTTCCACGCCGGCGAGCGTTCCCATCAGGGTCAGATCGTTCAAGTCCCCGAGGTGGCCGATGCGAAAGACCTTGCCAGCGAGCTTGGCAAGGCCGGTGCCCAGGGACATGTCGAACCGTTCCAGGACGGCGGTGCGAAAGGCGTCGGCGTCGTGGCCTTTCGGCATCATCACCGCGGTGAGGACGCTCGAGTACTCGGCCGGCTCGGCGCAGAGGATCTCGAGGTCCCACGCGCGCACCGCGCACCGGGTCGCCTCGCCGTGGCGCGCGTGCCGGGCAAACACGTTGCGGAGCCCTTCCTCGCGCAGCATGGCGAGCGCCTCGCGCAATCCATAGAGAAGGTTCGTCGCGGGCGTGTAGGGGAAAAAGCCGCTCGCGTTGTTCTTCACCATGTCGTCCCAGTCCCAGTACGAGCGCGGCATGCCGCCCTGCTTCGCCGCGGCGAGCGCCTTGTCGCTGACGGCGTTGAAGCCCAGCCCCGGCGGAAGCATGAGGCCTTTCTGGGAGCAGCTCACGGTGACGTCGACGCCCCACTCGGCGTGGCGGTAGTCCATCGAGGCGAGCGACGAGATGGTGTCGACCATCAACAATGCGCCGTGGCGCGCCTGATCGATGGCCTGGCGGATGAGGGGGATGCGGCTGGCCACTCCGGTCGAGGTCTCGTTGTGGACGACCATCACGGCTTTCACCGCGCCCGGGCGATCCTCGCGCAGCTTCGTTTCGACCACGCCCGGATCGACGCCGCGCCGCCAGTCGCCCGGGACGAAATCGACTGACAAACCGAGGCGCTCGGCCATCCTCTTCCATAGCGCGGCGAAGTGGCCCGTCTCGAACATGAGCACCTTGTCGCCCGGCTTGAGCGTGTTGACGATGGCCGCTTCCCACGCGCCGGTCCCGGAAGAGGGGAAGACGATCACCGGCCCCTTGGTGCCGAAGACTGGCCGGAGGCCGTCGGCGATCTCCGCCGCTAGACGCGCGAACTGCGGGCCGCGGTGGTCGATCGTCGGCCGATCCATCGCCCGCAGGATTCGATCGGGGACGTTGGTGGGTCCGGGGATCTGGAGGAAGTGACGGCCGCTCTTGCCGGGCATGGGTGCTGATTCCACGACGAACTGCATAATGTATTCAGCATACATCTGTCTAGCGGACCTAGGACTCGACGCACTGCACCACTGAAATGGGCGGCTGCTTTTTGAATTCAGAATTGTGTGTTACATTAGATAGCGCCGGACGGGGGCCGGAAAGAGATGAAGATCGTGAAGGCGTCGCTCCACAACGAGGCCGTGGCGCGCATCCGCGACATGATCATGGAGGGTCGACTCGAGCCGGGCAGCAAAGTCTCGGAGAAAGAGCTGTGCGAGCTGTTCGGCATCTCGCGCACTCCACTGCGCGAGGCCCTCAAGGTGCTGGCCACCGAAGGCCTCATCGTCCTGCTCCCCAACCGCGGCGCGCGCGTGGCCCAACTCACCGGGAAGGACATGGCCGATCTCTTCCAGGTGATGGGAGAGATGGAAGGACTCGCTGGCGAGTTGGCCTGCGCCAAGGTCACCGACGAAGCGGTCAACGAGATCCGTGCGCGCCACCACGAGATGCTGGCGCACTATACGCGCGGCGATCGCAGCGCATATTTCGCCGCGAACCAGGCCATCCACGAAGCGATCATCGCCGCGGCCGACAACAACGTGCTCACGGTGATGTACGAGAGCTTGCGCGGGCGGATCCGCGCGGCGCGATTCATGGCCAACGTCACGCGCGAGAGGTGGGACCAGGCGGTGCGCGAGCACGGCGAGATCCTCGAGGCGCTCTCGCGCCGCGACGGCGTCCGCTTGCGGGGACTCTTGCAGGAGCATCTCCGCCACAAGTACGAGGTGCTCATCGCCTCGGCGGAGAAGAGCGCGCGGCCCGGCGGTGAGCAGCCGACTGCTGCAATGCCGCGCTGACATGTTCCCGCTCGCCAGGCAGGTGCACATACGGAATTGCCGGCTGATCATTTCCAGACAGCATGTCGGATCACTGCCGGCCGGTGGCCTGGTCCGCCTCTAGGACAATGTGACCTGACACGGCACGCCCTTCGCACGGCCTTTGCACACGGAGGTCTTCATGTGCCACCGTCGCGAGGCGCGCGGCAGATGTGCTCTCGTGATCGCCCTCGTCGCGCTGGCCTGCGGCTGCACCAGGCGGGAATCTGGAGAAGCCCGCAAAGGAGGCGGTTCCCCGCCGCAGGTCCCGGCTGGCGAGCTTCGCAGCGCGGAGTCCTTCGCGCAGATCGGCGATCGCGCAGAGCGGTCCCGCGCGCTCTTCGCCGAGGCGAGCCGCGTGTTCCTGCATCCCCGCTGCGTCAATTGCCACCCGGACGGCGACACGCCGCACCAGGGCATGGACCAGAGCGTCCACGACCCTCCTGTCGTGCGCGGCCCCGACGACAAGGGCGTGGTCGGCGTCCAGTGCACGAGCTGCCACCAGGACCACAATCTCGAGCTGGCGCGCGTGCCGGGCGCCCCGCAATGGCATCTCGCCCCACGCGTCATGGCCTGGGTCGGCAAGAGCCCGCACGCGATCTGCGAGCAGATGAAGGATCCCGCGCGCAATGGCGGCCGCGCGCTGGCGCAAATCGTCGAGCACAACGCGCACGACCCGCTGGTCGCGTGGGGATGGAACCCCGGCCACGATCGCGAGCCGGCGCCGGGAACGCAGGAGCAGCTCGGGCGCTTGATCGCCGCCTGGGTGGAGAGCGGCGCGGAATGTCCGAGCGAAGGAGCGAGGCCGTGATCAAGTTGAAGGTGAACGGGGCGGTGCGCGAGCTCGACGTCGATCCGGAGATGCCGCTCCTCTGGGCTCTGCGCGACGTCCTGGGCTTGACCGGCACCAAGTACGGCTGCGGGCAGGCGCAGTGCGGCGCCTGCAGCGTCCATCTCGACGGCGAGGTCGTGCGCTCTTGCGTCACTCCCATGCGGCGCGCCGCGGGCCGCGAGGTGACCACCATCGAAGGCCTCTCGGTCGACGGAAACCACCCGCTGCAGCGCGCGTGGTGCGAACTGGCCGTTCCGCAGTGTGGTTTCTGCCAGGCCGGCCAGATCATGACGGCGGCCGCGCTCCTGGCGAGCAATCCGAAGCCTTCGAATACGGACATCGAGCGGAGCCTGGCGGGCAATCTCTGCCGCTGCGGAACGTACCTGCGCATCCGCGCCGCGGTGAAGAAGGCCGCGGGCATCCCGGAGGAGTAGCGATGGCGATCACGCGACGCCGTTTCCTCGAGTATTCAGGTGGGCTCGCCCTCGCTTTCGCCGCCGGGCGCGTCCTGGCCGTGGATCCCCGGAACGGCAAGCCGAAGAGGACCACGTCCGGCTTCGACCCGAACGTCTTCGTGCACGTCGCCACCGACGGCTTGGTGACGCTGGTCTGCGCTCGCTCGGAGATGGGCCAGGGCGTGCGCAGCACGATCCCGGCGCTGCTCGCCGACGAACTGGGCGCGGACATGGCGCGCGTCACGATCGTGCAGGGCGACGCCGACAAGAGATACGGCGATCAAAAGACCGACGGCTCGACCAGCATCCGCAACGGATACGAGCCCCTGCGCAAGGCCGGCGCCACTGCGCGCACCATGCTCGTCGCCGCGGCGGCCCGGCGCTGGAAGGTGTCGCCCGCTTCCTGCGTGGCGCGCGATCACGCCGTCTTCCACGGCAAGCGCTCGCTCGGATTCGGCGAGCTCGCGGCGGAAGCGGCGAAGCTCCCGGTCCCCCCGCCGGAAGAGGTGAAATTGCGGCCGCGCAGCGAGATGCGCCACGTGTTCAAGGATCTGCCGCTCATCGACGGGCCGGCCATCGTCGCCGGCAAGGCAACCTTTGGCGCCGACGTGCGCCTGCCCGGGATGCTCGTGGCAGTGATCGCCCGGCCGCCGGTCGTCGGCGGACGCGTGTCCCGCTACGACGCGAAGCGTGCGCTCGCCATCCCGGGTGTGAAGCGCGTCGTCGAGATTCCCACGCCCAAGCCGCCGTACGCCTTCCAGCCCTGGGGCGGCGTCGCGGTGCTGGCCGACAATACCTGGGCAGCCCTGCGCGGGCGCGCCGCGCTCGAGATCGAATGGGACGAGGGACCGAACGCGGAATATGATTCCGATCGATATCGCATCACGCTGAGCGAGTCGGTGCACGCCCCCGGGAGCCTGGCTCGCAATACCGGCGATGTCGACGCCGCACTGTCCAAAGCCGCGCGCGTGATCGAGGCCGAGTATCACGTTCCTCACCTCGCTCACGTGACGATGGAGCCGCCCGCGGCCATCGCCCGCGTGGAGGGCGGCAAGTGCGAGGTATGGGCGCCGACGCAGTATCCCCAGGAGGCGCGCACGCAGGCAGCGACGACCACCGGCCTCTCGGAGAACGACGTGCAGGTGCACGTGACGTTCCTCGGCGGCGCATTCGGGCGCAAAGCCAAATCCGACTTCGTCGCCGAGGCGGCGTTCCTCGCGCGCGAGGCGGGCCGGCCGGTGCGCATACAGTGGGCGCGCGAGGACGACGTGCGCCACGACTATTACAATGCAGTCAATACACAGCTATTGACTGCAGGCCTGGACGAGCGCGGCAAGGTCGTCGCCTGGCGGCTGCGGACCGCCTTCCCACCGATCTCCTCCACCTTCAAACCGACCAACCAGCCCAGCGCCGACGACCTGCAACAGGGCATCACCGACCGGCCGCTGGCGGTCCCCAACGTGCGCGCCGAGACCTGCCGGGCCGACGCGCACGTGCGCATCGGCTGGCTGCGCTCGGTCTACAACATCTTCCACGCCTTCTCCGTGAACTCGTTCATCGACGAGATCGCCCACGCGCGCGGCGAGGATCCGCGCGCCGTGCAGCTCGAGATCCTCGGTCCGGATCGGATCGTGACGCTGGCCGAGCTGGGCGTGGACAAGCTGTCGAACTACGGAGACTCGCTGGAGAAGCACCCGATCGACACCGGGCGCTGGCGGCGCGTCATCGAGCGCGCGACGGAGATGGCCCGCTGGGACAAGCGGCGCGCGGATGGCAGGGTGCTCGGGCTCGCCGCGCACCGCAGCTTCCTGACGTACGTGGCCGTCGTCGTGTCGGTGGTGCGCAACGGCGCAGGCCGGATCGCGGTGGACGAGGCCTGGCTGGCCACCGACGCCGGCACCGTGGTCAACCTGGAGCGCGCGCGCGCGCAGATGGAAGGCGCGGTCATCTTCGGCATGAGCCACACCTTCCACGGCGGGGCCACGATGAAGCGCGGTGTGACCGAGCAATCGAGCTTCGCCGACTATCGGCTCGTGCGCATCGGCGAGGCGCCGCGGAGGATCCACGTGGACATCGCGACCAGCGACGGCCCTCCCGGAGGCATCGGCGAGCCGGGCGTGCCGCCCGTGGCGCCGGCGATCGCCAACGCCGTGTTCGTGCTCACCGGCCAGCGCATCCGCGAGTTGCCCCTCACGCTTCGCTTGGTGACCTGAGGGCCGAGGCCGAAGGACGGATAAGGCCGAACGAGCTACCGGAGTGAAGAAGCCTGTCAGGCAGTCTGCCGTGTGGAAGGGGATTCCTTCCCAGGATCGCCTTTACTGTCTGTCCTCCCGGCGGAGGAGAGTTGACCGTGGTTGGTATGCAAACGCGCGCGCGAAGCTCGCCCGCATGAGAGACTGCGGCCCGTTCCGGGACGAGTTGAGTTCCGAACAATCGCCGTGCTCTGACCGAGTCGGGCGAGCAGCGTTCGCGTGCAGCGGTTTCGATTACTCGCGCCAGCGAATCGGACCTTCGGCGCACCCCCGGTAGTTGACCGCGGACGCGAAGGCACGCAGGCTGCGCACCTCGGCACTCAACTCCGGAGGGGAGCCTTATATGAAGCGTCTTTCCGTGCTCGCGCCGCTCTTCGTCGCGTTTGCCGCTGCTGCTCTGCCCGCCGCCGCGAAGGCGGAGTCCTTTCACCTCGTCGAAGCCACCCTCGACGACATCGAGGCCCAGTATCGGTCGGGGAATCTCCGTCCCGAAGACGTAGTGAAGATGTATCTCGCCCGGATCGCGGCCTACGACCGCTCCAGCGTCGGGCAGCCGCTCAACGGCGGAGTCGGCCAGCAGCCTCTGAACAGCTTCATGCACGTCAACGAGCAGGCGCTCGAGGACGCGCGCCGGCTGGGTGACGACTTCGACGATGGCGACGACGACGGTGGGAAGCCGCTGTTCGGGATTCCGATCATCCTCAAGGACAACATCGCCACCAGAGACATGCCCACCACCGCGGGATCGGTCGCGCTCGGCGGATCGCATCCGAAGAGGGACGCCTTCATCGCCGGCAAGCTCCGCCGCGCCGGAGCCATCATCCTCGGCAAGGGCACGCTGACGGAGTACGCCAACTTCATCGCCCTCGGCATGCCCACCGGGTTCAACTCGCAGCTGCGCTTCCAGCTCTTCCAGGTCCCGGGCGCCGATCTCTCGAAGATCGGCTTCGGCTTCAACTCTTATGATCCGCGCATCGACCCCAGGACCGTTGCGCCGGTGAACGACGGCCGCCCGGTGCTGGCGACGGGAGGGTCCAGCTCGGGGCCCGGCATCGCGGTGGGCGCGAACCTCGCCACGATCGGTGTGGGGACGGAGACTTCGGGATCGATCCTCAGCCCGTCCGGTCAGAACAGCCTGGTCGGCATCAAGCCGACGCTCGGCCTGGTCAGCCGGCACGGGATCGTGCCCATCACTGCCGATCAGGATACCGCTGGCCCGATGGCGCGGACGGTCACCGACGCGGCCAGGCTGCTGGGCGTCCTCGCCGGCTTCGACGAGAAGGACCCTGCCACCGCCCCCTGCCGCACGCCCGGCAAGTGCTTCCGCGACTACTCGCAGTTCCTCGACCCGAATGCGCTGAAGGGGGCGCGCATCGCAGTGCCCAAGAAAACGTACTTCGTCGATTTCGGCCTGGGCGCGGCGCGGACGGCGCTGATGGAAGAGGCCATCGCCACCATGACGTCGCTCGGCGCGACCTTTGAGACCTGCGAGATCCCTTCCCAGAACATACTGAACAGCTACGGCACCTGCGTCACCACGTCCGACGTCGCCGCCCGCAGGGCCACCCCCGCGGGAGCGATCCCGAAGTGCTCGACCGTGCTGCTGTTCGGCTTCAAGCGCGATCTGAACACCTATCTCGCCGACAAGGACTTCGGGCCCGGCGTGAGCGCTTCCAACTCTAAGATTCCAGTGCGCACGGTGCACACGCTCGCCGACGTGATCTCCTTCGACGCGGCACACCCGGAGGTGGCACTGAAGTATGGACAGGACATCGCGATCGGCGCCGACGCGCTCAACGTCGGGCCCGGCCAGGATCGCGACGATTACCTGGCCGATCGCGCGTTGGACCTCAAGCTGACCCGGACTTGCGGCCTTGACGTTCTCTACACCGGCGTCGTCCCGAAGGAGTGCGCCGGGCTCGTAGCCAGCCAGGGGAGCTGCGCCGGGAAGAAGTTCGACGCGGTCCTTTTCCCGGCCAACTTCGGCGCCAATGCACCCGCCCGCGCGGGATACCCGAGCGTGATCGTGCCCGGGGGGTTCTTCCCCAATCCGGCGGCTGTTCCAGCGAGCTTCGGCGCGAAGTCCTCACCCTTCGGCGTGACGTTCTCGGGCCCGGCGTTCAGCGAGCCCAGGCTCATCGGCTACGCGTACGCCCTCGAGCAGGCCACGCACCACCGCGCACCTTCGCCGAACGTGCCGCCTCTGCCTTCGGACACCGCCTCGCGCCGCCAGCGCGAGTAACGGCCCGGCGCAGAACCCGGTAAGGGTCACGACGCCATTCGGCCAGGCACGGACGACCAGCGCGCCCGCCTCGTCGCTCCCGACGGGCGTGCTTGGTCTTCCGTCGGAAGTCCAATCGGCGCTTTACATCCCGAGACGCGCGCGGAGCTCCCGTGCCGTGAGCAGCTGCGTGTACACCGGCGATCCGACGTCGAACATCTTCGCTTTGGCGAGCGGCCCGACCACGACCGGTTCGAACCCGGCGTCTCTCACGAGACGCGCAGCGACATCCAACGCCCGGGGGTCGTCCGCGGCGATTGGAATGCCCACGAGCTCCCCGGTCCGGTGCGCCTCGCTCCGCAGGTTGCGATAGCTGATGGCATTGAAGGCGCGCGCGAGGCGAACGCCCGGCAGGAACTGCGCCGAGGCGACGCCGGTGCCCTTGCGACGGGCCTCGACCGCCATCTCGCCATCGCGCTCGGGATACGGATTGCCGGTATCCACCACCACCTTGCCTTTGAGCTCCTTTTGCAAATCCTTACCGATCTGCGGCAGAGCTCCGTAAGGGACCGAGACCAGGACCACGTCTCCGAAGGCGGCTGCCTCTCGCGGCGTGCCGGCGCGTGCCTTGGGACCGAGCGATCGCGCCAGGCCCTGGAGCTCGTCAGGATGCCGTGACGAGATGAGCACCTCGTGACCCGCCTTGACCCACAGCGTGGCGAGCGTGCCGCCGATCTTGCCGGCGCCGATGATGCCGATCTTGAGCGGATTCGCATCCGCTGGCATGGCGTCCCTCGACGCCGCGGCGATTCCTACGATGGCGATACAGATCGTGGCGAACCAAGCACGCGGCGCTTTCGACATGACGTCCACCTCACAGAAGACTCGCCCACACTGTTATCCTACTC
>Ga0137397_10003573_pt1 | contig 10828 bp, 11 predicted proteins | sample czorhiz116metaG_FD_106658 | JGI IMG/M metagenome (GOLD analysis project Ga0137397, IMG submission 106658) | Vadose zone soil microbial communities from Angelo Coast Range Reserve, California, USA - czorhiz1.16 metaG | ecosystem: Environmental > Terrestrial > Soil > Vadose zone | place: USA...
GATCGATGCTCTCGTCGTAGACTTGTAGATTTCCGGGCTGGCCCGAGCAGGTGGTGTTGGCCGGGTCGAAGATGCTGCGGTTGAAGCTCACGTCGTAGAAGAGCCCGAGGCTGTTCGGCGAGCCGCCGCTCACGAGCGCCAGAAGGCCCGGGAACGAGTCTGAGTTCGCCGGCGTGCGCGCGTTGGAATACGTCAGGCCGTGGTTGACGAGCTGGGCCAGCGCCGAGTCGGGATGCGCGGCCGCGTAGTTGGCGACGTCGAGAGCGTGAAGGCCATCCACGCTCACGAGGAGGACGTGATCGAGCCTCGCGGACTCCTCGGCACGGGCAGCAATCGCCACGAGGCCCAGCGAGAGGGCTGCCACCGCATTCTTCCGCATCTCGGTTTCTCCCGGTGAATGAGTTGGGGCTCGTGTTGTTACGCCCTGGCTTTCCGGCAGGGCAGTGAGGAGTGCGTGACTTTGCCGCGCCGAAGCGGTGGATGCCCGAACGTCTCACCGCGCCCCCGGGGGAGCCTGACGGATGATTCGCAGCGGTGCAGGACGAGCGTCTGAGCCGCGTCGGGTCCGTCGAAGGTCCCGATCGCCCAGAGCTGGTAGCGAGGAGGCAGGGGGGCGGCGAGGAGAACAGGACTGCGCTTCCTGCCCGATCAAGGAGCCGTCAGCTTCCGGATGGCGAAGTTGCCCTGGTCCGCGACGTAGATCGCTCCGCTGAGGTTGTCGCGCGCGATCCCAAACGCCGCGGTGAAGCGCGCCGCGCCGCCAACGCCGTCGGCGAAGCCCGTCGTCGCCATGTCCCCCGCGATGGTGACCACGGCGTTGGTGTTCAGGTCCATCCGGCGGACAGAGAAGATGTCGCCGATGAACAAACTGGTCCCATCGCTGACAGCCCGCCGGGGCTGGGCGAACAGGGCCTGCGTGCCGAGGCCGTCGGTGCTGACGAAGCCGGCCTGCGGCGCACCCGCTACCGTGATGACGTCGTCGAACCCGGGGGAGATCTGCCGCACCAACCCGTAGGCGTTGCTGATGCGGCTGTCCGACTCGATCAGGTAGAAGGGGTCGTCGCTGACGAATGGAAAGACGAGGCCAGCCGGCCCGAGCAGATGGGCCGTTGCGATGGGACCGTCGTCCGAGCCCGAGAAGTCAGGCACGCCCGCGACCAGGCTGATGACCGGCGGAGTGGAGGCGAACGAGATCTTCCAGACCACGAAGTGGGTCGAGTCGGCCGCGTAGACGTCCCTGCCGCGCACCGCCAGATCCAGATCCTGCGCGCCGAGCCTGCTCACCGTGGGCCGGCAATCCCATTGGTTGGGATCGGTCGACGCGCGGGTGCCCAGGAGCGTGGTCACGATGAACGGCGGCGTGGTGCTCATCGCCCGGATCGCGCAGCGGTCGGCGATGATCAGGTTGCTTCCTGAAAGCACGGACGAGAAGAGGCGGCTGAAGCGGGCAGTCGCGCCCGGCCCGTCCGCGGTGCCAAGCTCGCTCAGCGAGCCGGCGATGGTGGTCACCGCTCCGGTGGCGAGATCGACCATGCGGATGGCCATGCCGAGCGACGTGGCGTCCTCGTCGTTGCGGTCGCCGACGAACAGCTTGGTCCGGTCAGCGCTCAGCGCGAGGTTGTTGGGCCCCGCGAAGCGCGCCAGCGATCCGACGCCGTCCGTGGTGCCCGGCACTCGGCCCACGCCGGCGATGGTGGTGACGGTATAGGCGTCGCCGCCGAAGTTCGCGCCGACGGTGGCGTTGGCCCGGGCGTGGAAGTTGAGCTGGACCGAGATGGGCGGACCGGGGTCGACCTGCACGGTGAGGTCGTCCGCGACCCAGTCCGGCGGAGTGATGAGATCGACGAATCCGCAGGGCTGATTGAAGGCCCGCCCCGAGAACATCACGCTGCCGGTCGGTATGCCGTTCATGCTCAGCGCCGAGCTGGACTGGCCCGGCGTCACGCTGAAGGTCTTGTTCGCCGTCCGCAGCGGCGCGGAGGCGACGATCTGGATGCACAGGACTCCGGCGGGCGCGTTGAAGAGAGCGTCCACGCGGGCATCGGTGAATTGGAGCGTCTTCTGTTCGGAGCTGCCGCAGGCCCAAGCGAAAGCAGCCGCGCCGAGCGCGGCGATGAAACGCATCGACATGTCGGATCCCCCTGCCTGTAATATTGCGTTGATTGCAGTATTGCGGCCCGGATTGCAGCCGATTGACTGATCGGATGCAAGACAGGCCACCGAGGCCCGGCTCGGCGATGCTCAGGACCCGACGGCCTTCTCCGAGGGGCACAAGAAGCAAGCACCGCGGCGCGGCGCCTGGATCTGCGACTGTCGATGGAGGCTGATGCGTCCGACCGCGAAGTCCGCCAGCACCGGGTTGTGATCGCTGAGGCGGCTCCACGTCGTCCCGGCGATCACCTCGCACCGCATCAGCCTGGGACGCCACGCGCGAGGCGCGAAGATTCCATCGCAGTGATAGGGCGTCGCGCGATTGCCCATCCAGCGCAGCGTCTGAGCGAGCGGAGTGCGCGGGTGCATCGCCTGCCAGCAGGGCATGAGGTCGAACTCGCGCGCCATCCGCTCGAGCAGGACCCGTTCGCCGCTTCGCAAGGCGTTCCCCCTGCGCGGCGGTGCGTAGCACAGCCGCGTGGGGGGCTGCTACGTCAGCGCTCGATCACGGCGTCTTGAACCGGTGCTTGTTGATCCGAAGAGCCCGGATCCTCGATTCGAGCCTCTGTCGGGAAATGCCCAACCGGGTTGCCGCTCCGGAAGGACCGGAGACTCTCCCCTGCGAGGCAGCCAAGGCCGCTTCAATCCTCTCACGATCGTGAGTCGCGGGCGCCGAGGTGGCGATGCCGCCGGTATTCCGGCTCAACCACGACTCATCGACGTAGAACACTTCGCCGTCGGACAGGACCACCGAGCGTTCGATGACGTTCTGAAGCTCACGGACGTTTCCGGGCCAGGCGTAGGCTCGAAGCAGCTCGAGCGTCCTTCCATCGACGTGGGTGATCTTCTTTCCCGACTTCTGCGCAAAGCGCTGGACCAGGTACTCGACCAACACCGGAATGTCGTCGGCCCGGTCCCGAAGGGCGGGGACTTCGATCGGAACGACATTCAGCCGATAGTAGAGGTCCTCGCGGAACTTGCCCTCCGTGACGGCGCTCTTGAGATCGCGATTGCTCGCGGCCAGGACGCGCACGTCGACGGAGAGCGGCCGGTTGCTTCCGACCCGCTCCAGCTCCCGTTCCTGCAGCACCCGGAGGAGGGAGACCTGCGTTTCTGGCGGCAGCTCGCCGATTTCGTCGAGGAAGATCGTACCTCCGTCAGCCGCCTCGAAACGTCCGATCCGGCGCTGCACCGCGCCCGTGAACGCTCCCTTTTCATGGCCGAACAACTCGGAGGCAATGAGCTGGTGAGGGATGGCGGCGCAATTCACGCGAATGAATGCCCGGCTCGAACGCTTCGAGTTCAGGTGGATGGCCCTGGCGATGAGCTCCTTGCCCGTACCGGTCTCGCCGAGGATGAGGACGGTGGTGTCTGCGCCGGCCACCCGTGCCACCTGGTCGAGCACGCGCCGCAGCGGTGCGGACGAGCCGACGATCTCCTCGAACATCGAGGAGCGATCGATCTCCTCGCGGAGGGCCTCATTTTCGTTGCGCACGCTCAGCTCGGCGCGCTTGCAATCATCGATGTCGGTTCCGGTGGCGTACCAGCGCAACACCTGTCCATGCTCGTCGCGAAGCGGGTTGTACTGGATGAGGAACCATCGGTATTGGCCGTCCTTCCGGCGCGCGCGCTGCTCATTGGAGAAGGGAAGGCCACGCGCAAGCGCCGCCGATCGCTCTTCCCGCAGCCGCTCGATGTCCTCGGGATGAACAACCACCTCGCGAAAAGTCTGTGCCCTCACGGCCTCCATCGAGAGGCCCGCGTAGTCGAGCGTCGATCGGTTTACGCTGACGACGTTGCCGCTGGGGTCGAGCACGGCGATGTTCAGGGGAATGAGGTCGATGAAGCGACGAAGCTTTTGCTCGCCTCTCCGCAGCTTGTCTCCCGTGGCCTTGCGGTCTTCGATCTCGGTGTCCGTGCCGTACCACATGATGATGTTGCCCAGCTGGTCGCGCACGGGTTGGGCTCGGCCAAGAAACCACCGATACTCACCGTCGAATCGCCGCAGACGTGCCTCGATCTCCCCTGGCTGCCCCGACGCAACCAGCTCCAGCCAACGTTCTCCCACCGCTGTCACGTCCTCGGGATGAACCGTGACGTACCAACCTGAGCCGTGTGCTTGCGCGGGCGAGAGGCCGGTGTACTCGTGCCATCGAAGGTTGAAGAAGTCTCTTGAGCCGTCGGGCAAGCCGCGCCAGGAAAGAACGGGCAGGTTGTCGAGCGTTCTTCGAACTTCGGCGTCCGGCTCCTGGTGGGCCACCGCTCGGGTACTGATCGCTCCCCATACTGTGCCGTTTACGTTGCTCATCGCCGCCAGCTCCACGTCCTGACCATGGAAGCCACGCGCGACTGTGCAGATGCCGGACAGCTGGTGCTCAGAAGATCAACAGGATCCAGGCAAGTCTCCACACCAGGCGAGTGACCCGCAGGCATGGCGGCAGTGCGATGCAGCCGGCGCGCCACATGGCCAGCCAGGTGGGAATCCTACTTCCTCTCCAAGGCCATCCAAGCATCGACGAAGCGGGGACAGTGGCGCAGCTCGACGCCCGCCTGTTCGAGACGCACGAGGAACCGGATCACGGCTACGTCGACCAGCGTGACATGTTCCAGGTCGAGGACGATGTCCGGCCCGGTGTCCTCGAGCTGCACCTCCAGCTCTTTCAGACCCTGTGCCTGGATTCGCCCACTCAACTTCAGGAACGTGTTGTTCCGGTCGGAGCCCTTATCACTCCTGAACGTCACGGCCGGGCGAGCAGCAAGCTGCGGGCCACGCTCCTGTACTGGTGAAGTCAATGGATCGCGCACACGTAGTCAGGCAAATGGTGGGCAAATGCACGCCGGCCATTAGGCAACCGTCGAGCTTCTCGCTCTGTGAAAGGGATGGCCCGCAGGTTGCTCTCCTTGCCTTCGAGGCTGTTGTGGAAGGTGCTGCCTTGCCGATGCACGCGCTGAGCAATTCTGCCAGCGATAAAAGGAGGTCATATGATTGGATGGAATCGATTGAAAGCCGGTTGTGGTGCCGCGCTGGTGGGCCTGTTGGCCGCGTGCGGCGGCAGCGACAACCCCAGCAACCCAGGATCGACAGCGCCGCCGGCGGCGGGACCCGCTTCCTTGCAACTCGCGTCCAACGCGAAGTTCGGCAACTACCTGGTCGACGGCAACGGCCGGACGCTCTACCTCTTCGCCATCGACCTGCCCGCAGGCGGTGGCAATCCAGCGGTCTCCAACTGCACGGGCTCCGCCACGGACACCAGCTCGTGCGTCTATCTCTGGCCGATCTTCCACGTCGACAACCCCACTGTCGCAGGCATCGACGCGGCGGACGTCGGACAGTTCACCCGCTCCGACGGGATGCCGCAGACGACGTACAAGGGCTTCCCGCTCTACTACTTCAGGCCCGACGCCAAGGCAGGCGACGTCGGCGGCGAGGCGATCCCCGACTGGTTCGTGGTGCGCAGCCCGTTCTACACGATGATCTCGCTGAACGCGGGAGGCAAGCACCGCCTCACCGACGGCGCCGGCCGCAGCCTCTACTTCTTCGCGCAGGACACCGTCGGGAACCCGCCGACGAGCGCCTGCACGGGCACCGCTGGTGATCGGACCACCTGCGTGGGCAACTGGCCGATCTTTCTCGCCAGCACCACGGTGGTGCCCAGCAACATCAACCCCTCGAAGATTACAGTCTTCACGCGCAGCAGCGACAACCTGCAACAGTCCGCTTTCGACGGCCATCCCCTCTACTACTTCGCGGACGACAAGGTCCCCGGTGACGATCTGGGCCTGATTTTCCCGCCCGGGCTGGGCCAGTGGTTCAACATCGACGTCGCGGTGCAGTAGTCGCGCCCCGGAGACAGCGGCCATGGATGCGCTCAAGCTGCTCGCCTCGCTGCTTCTGATCCCGGCGAGCGCCCCACCGCCGGCGCCGGTGGAGCGAGCCGGAGAGGTGTCCATCCTCGCCCACGGCCCGGGTGGCGTAAGCATCGAGGGCAAGAGCACGGAGGTCTCCATCGCTGAGGAGGCCGCCGTGCTGTTGTTCAGGGTGCCGCTCGCGCCGATCGACACGGGCATCGGCCTGCGCAACCGACACCTGCGCGAGTCGCTCGAGGTGGAGAAGTTCCCCGACGCCACCCTCCGCGTGCAGCGGGGTGATCTGCAGTTTCCCGCAGAGGGCTCGCCGGTGGAGCGCCAGGTCACCGGGGAGCTGAGGTTGCACGGCCAGTCGCGCACGGTGCCGGTGCATTATCGCGCGGAGCGGGCGTCGGGCGGCGCGATCCGGATCGAAGGGTCGCTGCAGCTCGACATGCGCGATTTCGACATTGCGCCACCTTCCTATCTGGGGCTGGCGGTGTCGCCGGCCGTCGAAGTCGCGGTCGGTCTGACGGTGGACGGTTTGTGAAACTGTCAGGGGCGGCACTCGCGGCGATGGCGCTCTTCTCCACGGCGGCGGGCGCGTACCCGTCGATGATCCGGCAAGGGTACACCCAGTGCGCGGCGTGCCACACCGACCCCTCGGGCGGCACGCTGCTGACGAAATATGGCCGGGCGCAGAGCGAGCTGCTGCTCAGCTCGCGGTGGGGCTCGGGTCAGGAGGACGAGCCGTCCAGGGCGGCCGACTTCCTGTTCGGCCTGCTCCGGACGCCCGACTTCCTCAACCTCGGTGGCTGGCTCCGCTACGGGTACCTCTGGAACACCGTCGGCGGAAAACTGGTCGACGACCGCCTCCTCCAGATGCGCGCCGATGGCGCGGCCGAGCTGCGGGTCGGCCCGCTGCGGGCGGAGGGGCAACTCGGGTATGCCAGCGCGTCGAGTGCGCCGTTCACCGAGCTGGCCTGGGTGACGCGCAACGCGGGCGGCGCGAATCTGGTCTCGCGGGAGCATTGGGTCGGGCTTGCGTTCGCCGACGACACTGGCCTTTTGCGCGGTGGTCGCATCTACGTTCCTTTCGGGCTGCGCATCCTGGAGCACACCTCGTTCGTCCGCACCGCGACCCGCACCGATATCGACGTGGACCAGCAGGACGGCATCTCGGTCGCCATCGCGAAGGAAAGCTGGCGGATGGAGGTCATGGCCGTCCTCGGCAACTACTCGGTGCGACCCGACGCGTTCCGGGAGCGCGGATTCTCCGGATACCTGGAGGTGGCCCCGTTCCGCACCCTCGCGCTGGGCGTCAGCGCCCTGGTGACGCGCGCCGATGCGGCGCTGGGGAGCTCAGGACCCACGCTCCGCCAGGCGTATGGCGTGACGGCGCGGGCTTCGCCGTGGACTCCGCTGGTCCTCCTCGCCGAAGTCGACGCGTTGATCACCACCACGCTCGGGAGCGGCGGCGCAAGCGCGGGCCATGCGGACTGGCTGCAGGCCGACATCGAAGTCGTACGCGGTGTCCACCTGCTCACGGCCATCGAGGGCATGAAACCCCCGGGCGGCGGACCTTCCAGCGTGGGATTCTGGGGCGGGGCAGCCTGGTTCGTGGTCCCCCACCTCGACGTTCGCGCCGATTGGGTTCGCCGCTCCACCAGCGGCTCGCTCCCGACCAACACCTTCCTGATCCAGTTCAACGGGTATCTCTGATGTTCCTCTTGCTCGTCGCCATGCTGGCGACGCCGGAGTTTCCGGCGGTCATCCAGCAGCAGCTCGGGCTGGCGCAGCCGCCAGCCTGCACGATCTGTCATGCGACCGATGCGGGCGGCGCCGGCACCGTGGTGAAGCCGTTCGGCAAGTATCTCGTCAGCCGGGGACTCGTGCCCTTCGACGACGACTCGCTGCGAAACGCGCTCCTGGCGGACATCGGAGAGCACCATTCGAGCAGCGGCGGACTGACGGACATCGACGCCTTGAAGGCGGGCCAGGACCCGAACGGGACCCAGGGGTCCGGTCCTGTCCCCGCTTATGGCTGCTCGACCGCCGGTCCAGCGACAAATCCGGTGACGCTGATCGTCGCCGGGACATGGCTGATGCTGCGGCGCCGGAGCCGTCGTCGGTCTGATTCGGCTGCTCCATGATCGCCTTGACTCGAGAAGCAATTGCTCTGCAACCCGCATGGCCCCGGCAGTGCTGCTGCAGGAGGAGGACATGATGACCCGACGAGACATCCTGGTGGGAAGCATGGTGATCGGTGGCGCGGCGCTCGCGCAGCAGACCGGCAAGGAGACCGGCACCTTGCCGGGGGGCGATGCCTTGGTCGGCAAACACGCGATCCAGCCGCTGCCGTTCGACCCGAAAAAGCTGTCAGGGCTATCCGAGAAGCTGCTGGTGTCGCACCACGACAACAACTACGCCGGCGCGGTGAAGAACCTGAACAAGGTCGAGGAGGCGCTGTCGAAGGTCGGTCCCGACACACCCGGGTTCACCGTCGCCGGCCTCGAGGCCGCCAAGCTCAAGTTCACCAATTCGATGGTCCTGCACGAGATGTACTTCGGAAACCTCGGTGGCGACGGCAAGGCCCCGGCCGGAGCGCAAATCGAGCGCGTGCTGGTGCAGGCTTATGGTTCGCGCCTCCGGTGGGAGGAGCTCTTCCGCGCGCTCGGGATGTCGCTCGGTGGCGGCAGCGGGTGGGCGATCCTCGACTGGGACTTCCACGCCCACGGCCCGCGCATCTACTGGGCCGGCGACCACACCAACGCGGCGGCGTTCTGCGCGCCGCTCTTGGTGATGGACATGTACGAGCACGCGTATACCATCGATTACGGCGCATCGGCCAAGGACTACATCGACGCGTTCTTCAAGAACATCCAATGGGCGGAGGTGGAGCGCCGACTCGGACGCGCGCAGAAGGGCGACGCGGCGCTGCGTGGCTGATGGCGGCGCGATGCGCGGCCAGTCCTCCGCATTGGCCGGCGCGCTCATTTCAGCTCTGGGGCGGCAAGCGCCGCGCGAGAAGGTACCACCGCGGTGAGGCAATTCAGGCTGTGGCTGGAGCCTTCGGGCTGGTCCGCGCGCACGCGTTCGATGTGAGCCTTGCCCCAGAGGCGGACCAGGTCCAGCATCGGCAATACCGAGCGTCCATAGTCCGTCAGCGAATAGATCACCGGTGCCGGCGGGGTACCGGTCCGCTTCCGCTCGACGATCCCGTCCGCGATCAACTCGTGAAGCTGCTGCGCCAGTACCTTTGCGGAAATCCCTTCCGAAACAGAGTCCAGCTGACGGCGCAGACCGGCGAAATGCCGCGGGCGCTCCGCCAGCCAGTAGATGATGGTCAGCTTCCATTTGCCGCCCACCGCGGCCCATGCGGCGGTCAGCGGACAATTGCTCACCGGGTTCGGTCTGGCGACGGGGGACATGGTTACCTCGAGGTGCGTTCTGGCGTTCCGAGGCTCGCTACCATAACAGTCTCAGTGCGCGCCGCCGCTCAACGCGATCGCGGAGGGAGACGACATGCTGCGAGCTCTCTGGCCTTGCGCGGCCCTGGTGCTGACGCTGTATCCGGCCCGCGCGCTGACCCCAACCCAGGACGGCAGGCACGACTTCGATTTCGAGATCGGCAACTGGAAGACCCACCTCCGCCGCTTGCAGCATCCTCTCAGCGGCTCGACCAAATGGGTGGAATACGATGGCACGTCCGTGATTCGGAAGATCCTCGGGGGCAAGGCCAATCTTGTCGAGCTCAATGTCGACGGGCCAGCGGGACACATCGAGGGTTTGAGCCTGAGGCTCTACAACCCGGATTCACGTCAGTGGAGCCTCAACTTCGCCAGCATCGCTGGCGGCGTGCTCACCCCGCCCGTGTACGGCGAATTCAAGGAGGGCCGGGGCGAGTTCTACGGCTCGGATACGCTCGGCAGCCGCGCCATCCTGGTGCGGTTCGTGATCACCAGGCTCGAGTCGGATTCAACCCGTTTCGAGCAGTCTTTTTCCGACGATGGCGGCAAGACCTGGGAAGTGAACTGGGTTGCCACCGACACGCGGATCAAGGAATGACCTCCGGAGGAGGTTTAGCGCCCCGCGCCATCACCCGATGTTCTCGGCAACCGCCTCCGCGTCAGCACCACGAAGATGAGCGCCATGTTCGTCCCCTCGTCCGCTGAAGTCGAGCGCGGCGATGCTACGCGCTTTGCACGTCCCCGGCGAACCCGGTACCATCGTCCGGCTTTTTCAACAATAAAGGTCCGCCGATGACAAACCTCCCGCGCAACCGGGTTCCGTCGTGGCTCGTCTCCCTAGCGGCGCCAATCCTCCTCGCAGCGATGCCGGCCCTCGCCGACGGCGGTGGCCGTTTCGTCCAGGTGGTTTCTCCCGGCAAGTCCATCCAGCAAGCGATCGACCGCGCGAGCCCAGGGGGCTGGGTGCTCGTCCAGCCCGGCATCTATCGCGAGACCGCGGACACCACCAACGGACTCAACATCACCAGAGGGATCAACCTGATCGGGCTCTCGACGCCGCGGAACCGCGTCGTGCTCGAGAACGCCGGCGGCCAGCGCAACGGGATCGTGGCGGTGGCAGCCGCACACACGAGCTGCATGCGCTGCCACTCGAGCCTCGCGCCGCCGTTCCCGCTCTTGCCGGGCGTGTCTCGCTCTCTGACCAACGAGGGGTCGATCCGCGGCCTCACCGTCAGCGGCATCACCATCAAGGGCTTCGCGAACAACGGACTCTTCGCGCGGAACCTCGACGGGTTCGCCATCGTCGACGTGCACTCGGTGGGCAACAAGAACTACGGCATCTTCCCCGTCTCCTCGAAGAA
>Ga0137397_10003574_pt1 | contig 10827 bp, 8 predicted proteins | sample czorhiz116metaG_FD_106658 | JGI IMG/M metagenome (GOLD analysis project Ga0137397, IMG submission 106658) | Vadose zone soil microbial communities from Angelo Coast Range Reserve, California, USA - czorhiz1.16 metaG | ecosystem: Environmental > Terrestrial > Soil > Vadose zone | place: USA...
AGAAGCATCGGGACGCTGGCGCGCCTCACGTCGGAGGCGGTGGCCGGCGAGCCCAAGCCCCGCATCGTCCTCTGGCCGGAGACGGCGCTTCCGTTCTACGTCAGGCTCGAGGCCCAGAAGCTCGACCGCATTCTCGAGTACGTGAAAGCGTGGGATGTGCCCGTTCTCCTGGGATATCCGGACGCGACCCTCAGCCTGAGCGGCGGCGTGATCACCCACAACGCGGCCGGGCTCATGCTCCCTTCGAAGACCATCGCGGCCCAGTACGAGAAGATCCACCTCGTGCCCTTCGGGGAGCGGATTCCGTTCCAGGGAATCCTGCCGTTTCTCGGGAAGCTGGACCTGGGCCAGGCCGAGTGGACTCCCGGCACGAAGTCCGTCGTGTTCCCGTTCCAGGACGCTCCCTTCGGCGTCCTGATCTGCTTCGAGTCGATCTTCCCGGGGCTCTCCCGTGACTACGCCATCGACGGCGCGCGCTGGCTCGTCAACATCACGAACGACGAATGGTTCGGTCCGACCGCCGCGCCCCGGCAGCACGCCGACATGGCCATCTTGAGGTGCGTGGAGGAGGAGCTCGGCATGGCGCGCTGCGCCAACACGGGCATCTCGATGTTCATCGACCCGCTCGGCCGCGAATCCAAATCCAGCCCTCTCTTCAAGGAGGCGGTCATCGTGGGGGACGTCGTCCTGGGCGGCAGGCCGACCTTGTTCCGGCTCTGGGGAGACTGGATCACGGGCCTCTGTTTGGGGCTCGTCCTCGTGCTGACGCTCCTCGGCTGGTACCGCCCCCTCCGCCGCGACCGCTGACGGGACCACGCTTCGCGCTGCGCTCTTGCTTCCCGCGGATTTGACGCGGCGCGCGACTCCGTGTAGAGTGACACCTCAGGCGGATCGGTGAAGGCCGATCCCGCCTCCGAAGGCACGGAGGAATCGCACCCAGTGCCCGGCTCGCCGGAACCCGACGAAGTGAATCCAGAGTCTGGCAACACCCGCGCGCTCCATCCGCTCGCGTGGCTCGTTTCGCTCGCCCTCGCGGGCGCGGGCTTGGCGATGGCGCGATCCTGGATCCTGCTCGCGCTCGCGGCAACCCTCCTCGGTATCCTGGCGCTCCGCGCCGAGGGAAAATCCCCTCGCGCGGAAGCACCGCTCCTGGCTCTGGCGCTGATCGTCTTCCTCGCGCACGTTCTCTTCGCCGGGAAGAACTTCCGCGCTGCCCTGGCGCCCTCCGCCGCGATCGCGTGGCGGCTTCTGGCGCTCCTCTATCTCCTCCGATGGGCCGCCCGATCGGCGCTCGGTCCCATCGCGCGCTGGCTCATGGCCAAGAAACCGCCTTCCCGTCCTCGAATCCTCCTCGTCCTCGTGGAGAGCGCGCGCCTCACGGCGGGGCTCCTGCCCCTCGCGCTGCGTGAGGCCGAGCAGCACGTGCAGGCGCTTCGCGGGCGCGGCATCCGCCCCGGACGCGGTCTCCAGGGGATCGCGCGATATCTCCTCGCCTGGTTCCTGCCGTTCCTGGGAACGATGCTCCGGATCGGAGACGCCTACGCCGACGCGCTCACCGCTCGGGGCTATCAATTGGGCCACGCGCGGAGGGCAGGGCTCCCGCTCCACTGGGGAATCCGGGAATGGGCGGCGGTCGTGGGCAGCGCCACCGGGGCGGCGTGGTTCCTGCGTGTCCTCTGAGGCGCGCACCCTCACGGTGCGGCTCGGGATCGAATTCGACGGCAGCGACTTCCACGGCTGGCAGGTTCAGCTTCGGGACCGGACCGTTCAGGGGGAGATCGAGCGGGCGATGCGGGAAGTGACGGGGACGAACGTTCGAATTGCGGGAGCAGGCCGAACCGATGCGGGGTGTCACGCATCAGGGCAGATCGCGAGCGCAACTCTGGAAACGCGGCTCACGCCGGAGCGGCTCCGGATGGCCCTGAACGCCCACCTTCCACGGGACGTGCGGATCGTGGAGGCGGCCGAGGCCGAGCCCGACTTCCACGCCAGGTTCCGGGCCATGCGCCGCGCGTACCGCTACCTGATCGTGTCGCGGCCCACCGCGCTCCTGCGAAACCACGCGTGGGCGCGCCCGATCCGCGCGGATCTGGAGGCGCTCCGCCGCGCCTCGCGGCCTCTTCAGGGCTCCCACGACTTCCTCAGCTTCTCGAAACAGGGCGGGGACGATGAGGACACGCGCTGCAGCGTGACGGAGCTCCGGTGGTCGCGGCGCGGGATCGTCACGCGGTTCGACATCGTGGCCGATCGCTTCCTGTACACTATGGTGCGCCGCGTCGTATCGACGGTTCTTCGCGCCGCGGAAGAGGGCGGAGGGGCGAAGGCCATCCGCGCGGCGCTTCATGCTCGCGATCGGAGAAGTGCGGCGCCTCCAGCGCCCGCTCATGGTCTGTATCTCACGCGGGTCCGCTATCCCCGGCTGGGATGGCTTCCCAAGGAGACTCTGGATGTCGCAGGTTGAAGACCCCGCTTCGATGCTGAAGCGTCATGACCCGCAGTGGAAGAGCACCTGGATCTGGGGCGTCGTGTGCGGATTCCTCCTTCTGGGAGCGATCGTGCTCGGCGCTTCCGCGATCGCCGGAAGGAGCGGAGGCAAGGGCGCGCGCGGCATCCAGGCGGCGGCAACCCTGGCCGAGCCCCGGGCGGCAGCCGCGGACGAGGCGCCGCGGCCCGATCCCACCGCCACGCGCCGGACCGCGATCGTGGAAGCGGCGCATCGCGTCGGGCCGTCCGTCGTCACGATCAGCGTCGTGCAGACGCGCATGGTCCAGTCCACGCCCTTTGGAAGCGAGTTCTTCGAGCCCTTCTTCCGGGACATGATCCCCTCCTACCGGTACCGCGAGCAGATCCCGGGCATGGGCTCGGGCTTCATCATCTCTCCCAAGGGCTACGTGCTCACGAACGAGCACGTGGTGAACGGGGCCGAGAAGATCACGGTCATCCTGGCCGACGGCCGGTCCTTCACGGGCAAGGTGCTGGGCGCGCATCCGCAGTACGACGTCGCGATCGTGAAGATCGAAGGGGACAACCTCCCGGTCGCTCCGCTCGGCACCTCGGCCGACCTCATGGTCGGGGAGTGGGCGATTGCGATCGGCAATCCCTTCGGGTTCCTGCTCAACGACACGCAGCCCACCGTCACCGCGGGAGTGATCAGCGCGACCGCGCGCGACATCAAGGCGGGCTCCACCAGCGGCGGGATCTACAAGAACATGCTCCAGACCGACGCCGCCATCAATCCCGGGAACTCGGGCGGGCCGCTGGTGAACGCGCTGGGCGAGGTCATCGGCGTGAACACCTTCATCTTCACGAAGAGCGGCGGCTCGGAGGGGATTGGATTCGCGATCCCGATCGACGCGGCGAAACGCGTCGTGGACGAGATCATCAAATATGGAAGGGTCCGCAATATCTGGATCGGCGTCGGCACCTGGGACATCACCCCCTACCTCGCCGAGCGGATCGGCACCAAGGACCGGAAGGGGCTCTACATCTCCTCCGTGGAGAAGGGAAGCCCCGCGGACAAGGCGGGCGCGCGCGTCGGAGACATCATCCGCAAGGTGAGCGGGACCGCGATCAGTGACGTGAACGAAGCGTATCGGGCGATCTTCGGGGCGAACGTGGGCGACACGATCACCCTCACGGTCGAGCGCGATGGAAAGCTGGTGAATCTCCGCCTCACCCTGGAGGAGCTGAAGGAGTGAGACCGTGATCCCGCGCTACAGCCGTCCGGAGATGGCGGCCCTCTTCGAGGATGCCGCCCGCTACCGCACCTGGCTCGAGGTGGAGCTGGCGGTCGCCGCCGCGATGGAGCGGACGGGCGAGGTGCCGGCCGGGGTGGCCGGTCGCGTCCGCTCGCGCGCCAAGGTGGACCCGAAGCACGTGGACGAGCTGGAGTCGACGCTTCGCCACGACGTGATCGCGTTCCTGACCGCGCTCGGAGAGTCCATCGGGGAGGACGCGCGCCATCTCCACAAAGGGATGACCTCCTCGGATCTGGTGGACACGGCGCTGGCCCTCACGCTGACCCGCGCCTGCGACCTGCTCCTTGCCGAGACGAAGCGCCTCCGCGACACGGCGCGCGTGCTGGCCCTGCGCCACAAGGAAACGATCATGGTGGGGCGCACGCACGGCGTGCACGCGGAGCCGATCACGTTTGGGTTGAAAGTACTGGTCTGGTACGAGGAGCTGGGCCGCGCGCTTGAGCGCTTGAAGCGGGCGCGGGAAGCCGTTGCGGTCGGAAAGCTCTCGGGCGCCGTGGGCACGCACGCGCACCTGAGCCCCGAGCTCGAGGAGGAGGTCCTGCGGTCGCTGGGCCTCACGCCGGAGCCCGCGGCGACGCAGGTGGTGCAGCGGGACCGCCACGCGGAGCTGATGCAGGCGATCGCGCTCCTCGGCGCCTCGCTCGAGAAGATCGCGGTCCAGATCCGGCTCTTGCAACAGACCGAAATCCTCGAATTGGAGGAGCCCTTCCGCGAAGGTCAGAAGGGCTCCTCGGCGATGCCTCACAAGCGGAATCCGGTGAACTGCGAGCGGATCTGCGGGCTGGCGCGCCTGCTGCGCGCCAACGCGATGGTCTCGCTCGAGAACGTGGCGCTCTGGCACGAGCGGGACATCAGCCACTCCAGCGCCGAGCGCGTCATCCTTCCCGATTCCTTCCTCGCGTGCGACTTCATGACGGCGCAGCTGCGCGAGGTGCTGGAGATGCTCCACGTCTACCCGGAGCGCATGCGCGCGAATCTGGATCGAACGCGCGGTCTCATCTACTCGCAGCGCGTCCTCCTGGCGCTCGTGCAGGCGGGAATGTCGCGCGAGGACGCCTACGCCGTGGTCCAGCGTCACTCGATGGCGGCCTGGAAGGACGGGCCCGACCTCGCCTCGAGGCTCTCGGCGGAAGCCGAAGTCACAACGCTCCTGGGCAAGGAGAAGCTCCTTGCCTGCTTCGATCCGGCGCACTTCACCCGTCACGTGAACCGAATCTTCGAGCGCGTTTTGGGAGAGCCTGTTGCAGCAGCTCGATAATGCCCCCGTCCTGCCCCTCTCCGGGGCCGACGATCGAACGCTGGCCGAAATCCTGAGTCAGGAAGGGTTCCGGCTCACGCCCGGGGAAGCGCGCCGCATGCTGGAGCTCCTGGGGCGCGACCCCACGCGCGTCGAGGCCACCATCTTCGACACGATGTGGAGCGAGCACTGCTCCTACAAGAGCAGCCGGTGGGTGCTGAAGGCGCACCTTCCCGTCGACAGCCCGCGGGTCATCCTGGGCCCCGGCGAGGACGCCGGGGTGGTCCGGCTGGGCACACACCAGGGAATCGAGTACGCGCTGGTCATCGCGCACGAAAGCCACAATCATCCGTCGCAGGTCGTGCCCACCGAGGGCGCCGCGACCGGGATCGGCGGCATCGTGCGCGACGTGGCCTGCATGGGGGCCGAGGTGATCGGCGTGCTGGATGCGCTTCGGTTCGGGGATCCGGACGGGCCGCGCGCGGCGCCGGTGCGCGAGATCGTGCGCGGCGTCGTGGACGGAATCTGGCAATACGGAGACGCGCTCGGCGTTCCCAATCTCGGCGGCGACGTCTTCTTCTCGCCGCGGTTCGACGAGAACTGTCTCGTGAACGTGGTCTCGCTGGGGCTCGTGCGCGCGGACCGCGTGGTCCGGAGCCGCGTCCCGGACGCGGCGTCGCGCGAGCCCTACGTGCTCCTCCTGATCGGAAAGCCCACCGACGAGACCGGATTCGGCGGCGCCTCGTTCGCCTCCGCGGTGCTCGAGGAGAACGCCGAAGGGCAGCGCGGCCACGTCCAGGTGCCCGATCCCTTCCTGAAGCGCGTGCTCCTCGAGGCGAACCGCGCGGTGCTCGAGTGGCTGTACCAGGAGAAGGTGGCGTTCGGCTTCAAGGATCTCGGCGCGGGCGGGATCGCCTGCGCCTCCTCCGAGCTGGCCGCCGCGGGCGGGTTCGGCATGGACGTGGATCTCGACCGGGTGCCCGCCTCGCGCGAGGATCTTCCTCCCGAGGTGCTCGCGTGCTCCGAGACCCAGGAGCGGTTCGCGATGGTGGTCCCGGAGCGCGTGGCGGAGCGCGTGCTCGATCTCTACAACAAGACCTACGCGCTCCCCGAGGTGTACCACGGCGCGCGCGCGGCGGTCGTGGGGCGCGTGCGCTCCGACAAGCACTACCGGATTCTCAAGGGGGGGCACCCGGTCGGCGACGCCCTCGTGGACGTGATCACGGCGGGGATCGAGCATCGCCGCGCGGAACGCCCGCGCGCGTTGGCACCCGCTCCGGATCCGCTCCCGCCGGTGCAGGACCAGGAAGCGTTCTTCACGAAGATGGTGGAGCGGCCCAATCTGGCCTCGCGCGAGCCCATCTTCCGCTACTTCGACACCGAGGTGCAGGGAAGGATGGTGATCCGCGCCGGGGAGGCGGATGCCGCGGTGCTCGCGCCGGTGCCGGGATCGAAGCTGGGCGCGGCGATCACCGTGGACGGAAATCCCTGGTGGGTCGCGGCCGATCCCTACTGGGGAACCGCGCACGTGGTGGCGGAGTCACTGCGGAATCTCGTCGCGGTCGGATCGGAGCCCGTCGCGCTCACCGACTGTCTCAACTTCGGGAATCCCGAGGACCCCGAGGTCTTCGCGGACTTCGTGCGGAGCGTGCGCGGGCTGGGGGATGCCGCGAGGGCGCTCGGACGCGACGGACCCTCCGGGCCCCCGGTCGCGATCGTCTCGGGGAACGTCTCCTTCTACAACGAGTCCCACTCCGGCCGCTCCATCGAGCCCTCTCCGATCATCGCGGGCCTCGGCGTCTTCGACGACGTGAGCGTCGCCACGACGAGCGGGATCAAGCGCGCCGGGAGCGTTCTGGTGCTGAGCGGTCCGCGCCAGGACCGGCTCGGCGCCTCGCAGCTCCGGCACGCGCTCACCGGCAAGACGGACGGCTCCCTGCCGGAGCTCGATTTCGATCGGGAGCGGAGACGCATCTACGCCACGCTCGAGGCGGTGCGGAGCGGCTGCGTGCTCGCGGCGCACGATCTGGCCGAGGGAGGGCTCGCGATCGCGGCCCTCGAGATGGCGCTGGGCGGCTTCGAGGCGCAGGGTCTCGGACTGCAGATCCCGATCTCCGGCCTGGGAAACACGAGTTCCGAGTCGCGCCTCTACTCGGAGGCGCCCGGATTTCTCTTCGAGGTGGCGAAGGAGCAGTTGCCGCAATTTCTCCGCATCTTCGAGCAGTGGGGAGTGGAGGCGACGATGACCGGGCGAACCCTGGCCGCCCCCCAGTTCCGGATCCTGGATGGAGGACACACGCTGGTGGACCTGGACCTCGAGAGCTTGCAGCGCCTGCACCGGGACGCGCTCAAGCCGATCGCGGAGTGACGATGGCGCGCGTGGCGGTCGTGCAGATTCCGGGAGTCAATTGCGAGTACGAGACGGCGCGCGCCCTCGAGGCCGTGGGGCTCACCGCCCGGATCGTGCGGTGGAACGAGCCCGCATCGGTGTGGAGCGAGTTCGACGCGTTCGTGATCCCGGGCGGGTTCGCGTTCCAAGACAGGATCCGCGCCGGCGCCATCGCGGCGAAGCTGCCCGCCGTGGACCGGATCGCCGCGGAAGCGGAGCGGGGAAAGCCCGTGCTCGGGATCTGCAACGGCGCCCAGGTTCTGGTGGAGGCGGGGCTGGTGCCGGGGTTCCATCCCGGGAAGGTGGAGATGGCCCTGGCGCCCAACCGTGCGCCCAGGCGCGAAGGGTACCTCTGCCGCTGGTCCTGGCTCGCCGCGAATCCGGGGCCGGGGAGCGAGTGGTACGCCAACGTGAGGCCGGGACAGGTGATCCCCATGCCGATCGCGCACGGGGAGGGCCGCTTCCTTACGGCGGACCCCGAGGTGCTGGAGCGCATCGAAAGTGAGAGGCTGGTTCTCTACCGCTTCGTCACTCCGGAAGGGGGACCGGCGAGCGGCTATCCCCACGATCCGAACGGAGCCATGCTGCAGGCCGCTGGAATCACCAATCGCGCCGGCAACATCCTGGCCTTCATGCCCCATCCGGAGCGCGCCAGCTGGCTTCGGCAGGTGCCGCTCGAGCTGAAGAACGTGTGGGGGGAGTCGCGGCGGGCCGCGGTGGGCAACTGGGAGGCCCTGGAAGGTCCCGGTCCGGGGAGAATCGTCTTCGAGTCGCTGGCATCGAAGCTTCTTTCCCGCGCGGCAGAAAAGGCGCGCCCGTGAGCGCGGTGCTCCTGGTCGGGCTCAAGATCACCGATCTCAGCGCCTGGACCGCGCTCGAGACCGGGCGGCGGCTTCTCGATCCGGGCCACACGCTGGCACGGATCGCGAGGGAGCAGCTCCTGACCTTCGAGCCCGAGCCGGGCGGCAAGGCGGAGACCTTCGAACGCGCGCTGGGAGAAGCGGTGCGGCAGTCCAATTTCTTCGTGAACCCGAACAAGGAGCGCCACCGCTTTCTCACGTCGGCCGAGCGAGGCGAGTCCTGGGCGCCGCCCGACGGCGCCTGGGGGATCCTGAGCCGGGTGCGCGAGGACACGCGGGACGACGGATTGAAGGCGCGCCTCCTTCGCGAGCATCCGATGCCGGGGCTGGGAGCGATCCGCAGGGCGAAGGTCTGGTGGATCTGGTCGCGCGGGTCGGACGGCACGCCGGCCACGAGCTATTTCCGGGCGACGCTGGGCGAGCTCCAGGACCAGAAGCACGGACTCCTGGTGAACCCGCACGCCGAGACCGCGATGCTGCTGCATGGCGCGACTCCATGGAGCCGCGTCGAGCGATTCCTGATCGAACCCGCGCCCGCGTTTCGGGCAGCCGCGTGAGGGAGAGCCCATGAACGAGAGCAACGACGACCGCCTTCACGAGGAGTGCGGCGTGTTCGGAATCTGGGGCGCGGAGAACGCGGCCCGGCTCACGTACGCGGGACTCTACGCGCTCCAGCATCGCGGCCAGGAGAGCGCGGGCATCGTGGCCACCGACGGCATCGAGTTCCGCCACCACAAGGGCGTGGGGCTGGTCTCGGACGTCTTCTCCGGCAACGTGCTCGATTCGCTCCCCGGATCCATCGCGATCGGGCACAACCGCTATTCCACCCAGGGAAGCTCCTTGTTGCGCAACGCGCAGCCCCTCGTCGTGGATTTCCGCGAGGGCATGCTGGCGCTCGGGCACAACGGAAACCTCGTGAACGCGCTCGCGCTCCGGAACGAGCTGGAATCGCAGGGCTCGATCTTCCAGACCACGAGCGACACCGAGGTCATCCTCCACCTGATCGCGAAGTCGACATCGACCGAGATCGAGCGGATGATTCCGGAGGCGCTGGCACGCTGCCAGGGCGCCTTCACGCTCGTGATCCTGGCGGGGGACAAGCTGATCGGCGTCCGGGACCCGCGTGGCTTCCGCCCGCTCTGCCTCGGAAAGCGCGGCGAGGCGTACGTGCTCGCGAGCGAGACCTGCGCGCTCGACATGGTGGGCGCCGAGTTCACGCGCGAGATCCGTCCCGGGGAGATGGTGGTGATCGACGGCTCGGGGCTCAAGTCGTACCCCGCGCTGACGCCCAAGCCCGCGCGCGCGTGCGTCTTCGAGCTGATCTACTTCTCGCGCCCCGACAGCGAGGTCTTTGGAGAGAGCGTCGACATGATCCGCCGGCGTCTGGGGCACACCCTCGCGAAGGAGCATCCCGCCCCCTCCGCCGACATCGTCATCTCGGTGCCGGACTCGAGCAATTCCGCGGCCCTGGGCTACGCGGAGGAATCGGGCCTTCCCTTCGAGCTGGGCCTCATCCGGAACCATTACGTCGGACGCACCTTCATCGCGCCGCAGCAGGTGAAGCGCGATTTCGGCGTGAATCTGAAATTCAACCCGGTGCGGCGCATCCTGGAGGGAAAGAGCGTCGTGGTCGTGGACGATTCGATCGTCCGCGGCACGACCAGCCGGAGCCTGGTCGCGATGCTCCGCACCGCCGGCGCGCGGGAGATCCACATGCGCGTCTCCAGCCCGCCCATCGGCTGGTCCTGCTATTACGGGATAGACACGCCGAACCGGAAGGAGCTGATCGCCTCGTCCCACACGGTCGAGGAGATCCGGAAATATCTGCACGTGGACTCCCTGGGCTATCTCTCCATGGAGGGGCTCCGTTCCTGCGTCTCGCGCCCCGACGATCACTGCTACGCCTGCTTCGACGGCAAGTACTCGGAGTGGTACGGAGATCCCCTGGACAAACTGGCCATGGAGCGCCCGCAAACCCGTATCGAAGGACGCCGTTAGCCCCGTTTCGGTCCCTCAAGTTCGGTCGGGGCGATGCCGATGAATGCCTCGATCCGCACACCACGAGCGAGGGAGCCGATCGGTGTCCGAAGCCGCCAACGTCACGCGCAAAAAGCTGGGGGAGTATCTTCTCGAGGCCGGGATCATCACGGACCGGCAGCTCAAGGATGCTCTGCGGCGTCAGCGCCAGACCAAGGAGCCCCTGGGGCACATCCTCGCGCGCCAGGGCATGGTCAGCGAGGCGGACATCTGCCGGGTGCTGCACCAGCAGCTGGGCCTTCCCATCGTCGAGCTGGAGAGCATCGCGATCGATGAGCAGGTGATCGCGCTCGTGCGCGAGGATCTGGCCAAGAAGTACACGGCGATTCCCATCGAGCTCGAGAACCGCAGCACGATCCGCGTGGCGCTGGCGGATCCCCTGAACGCGCAGGCGCTCGAGGACATCAAGTTCCAGAGCGGCTACTTCGTGCGTCCCGTCCTCGCGCCTCCCTCCGAGATCGTCGAAGCGATCGCGAAGTACTACCACATCGACGCCTCGGTCGTGGAGATCCTCGAGAACATCATCAAGAACGATCCCATCCAGGA
>Ga0137397_10003575_pt1 | contig 10827 bp, 9 predicted proteins | sample czorhiz116metaG_FD_106658 | JGI IMG/M metagenome (GOLD analysis project Ga0137397, IMG submission 106658) | Vadose zone soil microbial communities from Angelo Coast Range Reserve, California, USA - czorhiz1.16 metaG | ecosystem: Environmental > Terrestrial > Soil > Vadose zone | place: USA...
AAAAAGGCACCCTTCGGGGTGCCTTTTTTTTGGCGGGTTCTACCGCATCCGGCGATCCCGAGGCAAGGTCAAGGAGCGCGCGTTACGGGGACGAGGCTATATCCCTTTTCCCGCATGCACAGGTTGAAAAAGGTTTGCTCCTGTATGCCCGTGTTCATCGGAGGAACCTGGTTCGAGTTGAGCCCGGTCCTCGCCCCCGAGACGCTTTGCGTAGACACGTAGGTCGGGTTCGAAAGCGCTTCGTATTGCGCTCGTCCCCATGCCTGCTGCGAGCACTCGGAGAGAACCTGCCGGTCCGCGGTTTCGCCGCTATCCTTCGCCCATTGCGCAGACGCGCACGCGCCGAGCAGGAGCAGGAGCGTGCAGGAGAGGAGCGGTCTCGGCACCTTCCGGGTTGCGAATTTCAGGCGCGCAGTGCAGCGCCCACGTTGCGCGCGATGAACGCCTTCACCATTTCTCGCGCGTGGTCGGTCTGCGGCCCGGGTTTGGCGACCCACTCGTGCTCGCTGTCCGGAAAGATGTGGAATTCGATTTGGCCGCCCGCCGCCTTGTACGTGGCGACGAACTTTTCCTGCGCGGCGGGGAGGACGTTGTCGTCGAGCGCGCCCTGCATCACGAGCAGCGGCACGAGCGCCACCTGCTCGTGGCGCTCGAGAATTTCCTGCGGGTTCGACTCGTGGATGGCCTCCCACGGAACGAAGAAGGTCTTGTTGTTCTTGATCATGTTGTCGCGCTTCCTGGCTTCGGCGTTCTGGAAGCGCGCGAAGGTATTGCTGATCGGAGAGCGGGTTGCGACGTAGGCGACGGTCGCGTCGAGGTTGGGCGCCTCGGGCAAGGAAATCGCGTTGTAGCGCGGATCGCGCGGGCGCAGGGCGAGGAGCTCGGCGACTTGGCCGCCGCTCGAGCTGCCGTAGACGCCGATCTTCGATGCGTCGCCGTTCCATCCGGCGGCTTTCGATTTCAGCCAGCGCACGCCGTAGTTCGCGTCCTGCACGCACGCGGGGTAGGGCGCCTCCGGCGCGAGCGTCATGTCGATCGCCACCACCAGCACGCCGCTCGACGCGATCGCGCGGTCCATCGGCTCCTCGGCGTGGCGGTCCTTGTTGTTCCACGCGCCACCGTGCAGGTCGAGCACGGTGGGAAACGGCCCGGCGCCTTGCGGCTGGTAGATCCGCGCCATGAGCTGGCGGCCCTTCGCGGTGCGGCGGAATTCGACCTCGGAGACCTTGAGCTCGAACTTGGCCGCGGGATCGTACGCCGCTTCGGCGGCCGCGGGCTTCAAGCCCGAGACTCCGGCGACACCCAATGCGCTCATCGTCTTGAGGAAGGCCCGGCGGGGAAAACGGGACGCCATGTCGCTTTTAGAGCTGCGACAGCATCGTCTCGGCGCCGCTCACTTCGTATTTCCCCGGCGCTTCGATGTTGAGCTTCTTCACCACGCCGTTCTCGACCAGCATCGAGTAGCGCTGCGAGCGCACGCCCATGTTGCGCGCCGTGAGGTCGAGCTCGAGGCCGAGCGCCTTGGTCCACTGCACGCTGCCGTCGCCGAGCATGCGGACCTTGCCGCCTGCCTTCTGGTCGCGGCCCCACGCGGCCATGACGAAAGCGTCGTTGGTCGCGACGCACCAGATCTCGTCGACTTTCTTCGCCCTGAGCTTGTCGTAGTTCTTCACGTAGCTCGGCACGTGCTTCGCCGAGCAGGTCGGGGTGTAGGCGCCGGGCAGGGCGAAGATCACGACTTTCTTGCCCTTCAGCGCGTCGGCCACGGCGACGTCGTGCGGAGGCATCGGGCAGCCTGCGGCCTCGTCGAATTCGGTGGATTCGGCCAGCTTGCCGTCGGGGAGCTTGTCGCCGACTTTGATCGTCATTTCAGGTCTCCGGAGGGTTGAGTTTTTGGAAGCGGCTAGCATCGCGCAGTTGAACGGCAAAGTCAAAATGCTTGCCGGTTCGGCGTGGCGTGGCTATATTTCCCGCCATGCAGACCGTAGCGGAAGCGCGGCAGGACCACCGCCTGAGCCTCTCCGAGGTGCTGCAGGCCCTGGTCGCCGAAGGCCTGGTGCCCAAGGCCGACGCCGAAAAGCTCATCGCCGACCGTAGGATGCACCGCGGCGACCACCATCCGCTGACCGTGATCGCCGACCAGAAGTGGCGCTCGGCGAAGCCTCCCAACAAGGTCCTCGGCCTGGAGTGGCTCACCGAATGGCTGGCGAAGCAGACGGGGATGGAGTATTTCCACATCGATCCCTTGAAGATCAATTTCTCCGCGGTCACCGACGTGATGTCGAGCCACTACGCGGCGCGTTTCAAGGTGCTGCCCGTCGCGGTGAACACGCGCGAGGCGGTGATCGCGACCAGCGAGCCCTACGTCAAGGACTGGGAGAAAGAGCTGAAGCAGATGCTGCGGCTCGAGATCCGCCGCGTGCTCGCCAGCCCGCTCGACATCAGCCGCTACCAGGTCGAGTTCTACAACCTCGCGAAGTCGGTGAAGGGCGCGGTGCAGAAGGGCGACCAGCGCAGCGGCGTGGGTAACTTCGAGCAGCTGGTCGAGATCGGGCAGACCAACAAGCAGCTCGACGCCAACGACCAGCACATCGTGCACGTCGTCGACTGGCTGTGGCAGTACGCGTTCGACCAGCGCGCGAGCGACATCCACATGGAGCCGCGACGCGATTCGGGCGAGGTGCGCTTCCGCATCGACGGTCTGCTGCATCCGGTGTACCAGATCCCTATGCCGGTGATGGCGGCGATGACCTCGCGCATCAAGATTCTCGGCCGCATGGACGTGGTGGAAAAACGCCGCCCGCAGGACGGCCGCATCAAGACGCGCACCGCCGACGGCCAGGACGTCGAGCTGCGCCTGTCGACCCTGCCGACCGCTTTCGGCGAGAAGCTGGTGATGCGCGTGTTCGACCCGGAAGTCATCGTCAAGGATTTCGCGGAGCTCGGCTTTTCCGAGGACGACAAGAGCCGCTGGAAGCAGATGATCGAGCAGCCGAACGGCATCATTCTGGTGACCGGTCCCACCGGCTCGGGCAAGACCACGACCCTCTACTCGACGCTGAAGACGCTGGCGACGCCCGAGGTGAACGTGTGCACCATCGAAGATCCGATCGAGATGATCGAGCCCTCGTTCAACCAGATGCAGGTGCAGTCTTCGATCGACCTCGGCTTCGCCGAGGGCGTGCGCGCGCTGATGCGCCAGGACCCGGACATCATCATGGTGGGCGAGGTGCGCGACCTGCCGACGGCGGATATGGCCATCCAGGCGGCGCTGACCGGCCACCTGGTGCTCTCGACCCTGCACACCAACGACTCGGCGAGCGCGGTCACGCGGCTGCTAGACCTGGGCGTCGCGCCCTACCTGCTCAACTCGACCATCCTCGGGGTCATGGCGCAGCGCCTGGTGCGCACGCTGTGCAAGCATTGCAAGGAGAAAATCCCCTACGACGAAGGACGCGCGGGCGACACGAGCTGGGAAGAATTCGTCGCGCCGTGGAAGGCGAAGCGCCCGACGCACCTGTACCGGCCGGTCGGCTGCCTGGAGTGCCGCAACACCGGCTACACGGGGCGCATCGGCCTCTACGAGATCCTGCTGCTTTCGCCCGAAGTGCGCAAGCTGATCAATGCCGAGGCCGACATCGCCAAAATTCGCGAAGTGGCCTACAAGGAAGGCATGAAGCCGCTGCGCATCAGCGGCGCGATGAAAGTCGCGCTAGGGGTGACGACGCTGGAGGAAGTGCTCAAGGTCGCGCCGCCGCCCGGACAGGCGTGATCCTCGGGCTGGACGAGTCGCGTTTCCCCGGCTCAGTGTGCTTCGCACCACGATTTCCACATCGCTCTGTAGGCCGTTTCGAGATTTCGCGTGAAACCTGGCACGTCCATCAAGGGGGATGCCGCCATCCGCTCGCGCAGGCTTGCGCGAAGCTCCTTCATGTTCGCTTGGCCCGCGGCGAGATCTTGCGCGATCTCGAGATAACGCTCGCTGCTTTCGGCCAGGAGGTGCGGCAGGCCGATCGCGTTGAGCAGGCTTGCTCCTCCGCGCGAAGTGCAGGTCGCCCCGGCCAAGCTCACGAGCGGCACGCCCATCCAAAGAGCGTGGCAGCTGGTCGTTCCGCCTGAGTACGGGAACGTATCGAGCACTATGTCCACTTCGTTATGCATCGCCAGGTACTCGGGAAAGGACCTCACTCCTCTCAATTCGATTCGTTCGGCAGACACTCCGTGCCGCACGAAACGCAGCCGAAACTCCTCGGCTATCGACGCCAGGCCTTGTCCGACGACGAGGAGATTCGCCTGCGGCAGGCGTGCGAGAAGCTCGCTCCACAGGCGGATCATTTCGCGGGTGATCTTCGCGGGGTTCGTGAAGGCGGCGAAGGTGACCCGCCCCGTCCGCGCGCAAGGCGGCGCGGCCACGTCCGGGGCTTCGGGCGGCGCCCGGTAGCACCATTGACAGTCCGGAAGGCGGTACAGGCGCTCGCTGTGGTACGCCTCGAAACCCTCCGGCGCCGCGTGCCGGTCCGTGATGCGCCAGTCCATCGCCTCGAGACCCGTGGTGTTGAGATAGCCGAGCCAGGTCGCCTGTACCGGTGCGGGCTTTCGGGCGAGCGCGAGCATGCGGTTGTGGCCGGTGTGACCTGACAAATCGACGAGGACGTCTATGCCGTCTGCCCGTATCCTGTCGGCGAGCGCCTCATTGGACAACGCAGGCACGTCACGCCAGAGGTCCGCATGTCGTTTGAGTCGTTCCGTGACCGCGTCCGTGTAGTTCAACGTGTAGTAACAGACAATTTCAAACGAATCGTGATCATGGCGCTCGAGGATCGGCTCCATGAACTGCGCTACCGCGTGAGTGCGAAAATCACCGGACACGTAGCCGACGCGCAGGCGTCGCGCGCGATCGGGAGAGTTGTCGAATCCCGCTGGAGTGACTTTGGGCGCAAACCTTCGCCCGAACTCGCGGTGCGCCGCGTAAATCTCGGACGGTGAGATGCCATGGGCGTAGTTGAGGGAAAGAAGCAGGTGCTCCCAGACCGGCGCGAAATCCGGAGCGAGATCGATCGCGCGCCGGAAATTAGCGATCGCCTCCTCCTGTTCGCCGCGCTGGCGCTGCAGCGCTCCGATCCTCATGTAGGTCTCGGGAGCGTTCGGCGCAAGCTCGAGCACCTTGCGATAACAATCGCCCGCTTCCGGCAGGCGCTCGAGCTGCTCGAGGGCCCGGCCGCGTTGCATGAGCGCATTCACGTCCTCGGGGTGGCCGGCAAGATATCGGTCCAGTTCCTCCAACCCGTCCGCGTCACGGGCGAGATTGATCAAGGCATAGGCAAGGCCAAGCCGCGCCTGATCGAATCTCGGTTCCAGTTCGAGAGCGCGCCTGTAGCGTCCGATCGCCTCTTCGAGGCGTCCCTTGCGTTGCAGCAGCGCGCCGAGATTGTTGTGCGCCAGGGCAAGATCCGGGGCGAGCTCGATCGCTTTACGATAGCGTTCTTCGGACTCGTCGAGGCGGCCGAGCGCGTCGAGCGCCCCCGCCAGGTTGAGCTGGAGTCCGGGATGGTCTGGGGCCAGTGCGAGGGCGCGCTCGTAGTGCGCGAGCGCCTTGTCCAGTCGGCCGAGCGCTTGCAAGGCGACTGCGGCGTTATTGTGAGCGTCGACGGAGTCTGGCTGGAGTGCGAGCGCGCGCTCGTGCGCGGCGAGCGATTCCTCTTTGCGACCGAGATGAAGGAGAACGACTCCCAAACAATTGTGCGCGGCGAAGTGTGCGGGGTCCGCCGAGATCGCCAAACGGTAGTTGGTTTCGGCCGATTCGAGCCGATTTTGGATCTGCAGCAGGTTCCCTAGCTGAAAATGCGCGGCTGCGCTGGGTGCCTCGGCGAGCACCGCTCGCAACTCGGATTCCGCCTCGCGAAGCTTGCCGTCTTCACGGAGCGCCTGCGTTCGCAGCAGGCGCTCTTCGGCGCGGGCTGGAGTCGGATCTTGGACCGGCGCCGCAGCGGGCTCCGGAGACTTCTTGCGGAGCCAGCCGAGCATCGCCTCAGATCTTGGTGAGCTGCTCGGCGAGCCGCACGGTGACTTCCCGCACCACATCACCCTGGTAACCCAAGGACTTGAGCTCGTCTTGAAAGACCTTGGACAATCGAGCCCGTTTCAGCAGGCCGATCTTGTGGTCGCGGCAGTAGTTCTGCGCGCTGAGGAACACATGGTGAAACGCCTTGGTAAGCGTTTTTTCGTACTGCGGATCGGATGCCCGTTTATCCAGCGTGGCGGGCGGTACGCGCGACGCGAGTTGCCCCGCCAGCTCGGCGGCGAAGCGCTCTAACTCCTTGTCGCGGAACAGTCCAAACACCGTGTTTGGAAGGTACCCGAAGGTGCAGCGGTGCGCAACTTCGTGTCTGCCGCTGCGCCGCTCGCGGGCTGCTCAGGCGAGCAAAGCCAGGACGCCCAAGAGAACGAACAGCCCAGCGGCGACTCCGCGCATCACCTTCATGTTCACCCGGTGCGCCAGCGCCCCGCCGATCCAAACCGCCGGGACGTTCGCGATCATCATCCCCAGCGTCGTTCCCGTTACGACCGCGACCAGCGAGTCGTAGCGCGCGGCGAGCGCCACCGTCGCGAGCTGGGTCTTGTCGCCCATCTCGGCGAGAAAAAATGCGATGAGCGTCGTCAGAAAAACGCCGGCGTCGCGGAGTTTCGGGTCTTCCTCGATCGTGTCCGGCTTGAGCACCCAGGCGCCGAACGCGAAGAACAGAACGGCCACGATCCACCGCAGCGTCTGCGGGGAAACCAGCTTCGCCGCCCAGACGCCGACCGAGCCCGCGAGGAAGTGATTGGCGAGGGTCGCGAAAAGAATCCCCGCGATGATCGGCGGTTTTCGCTTCAGTCGCGCAGCGAGCAGGAACGACAGAAGCTGTGTCTTATCGCCCATCTCGGCGAGAGCGACGACGGCAACGGAGAGAAGGAAGGCTTCCAGGAGATCCTATCCCCTCGAACAAACCAGTCGTAAGCAACTAGGTCGCGCCGCCGCCGAGGCGGGCGTGAATGATTTGAAGTACTCGCTCCGTCGGCGAGAGGTGATCATTCGGGACTAGCAGGACTATCGAAATTCGATGGCGCCGATATCCGGAACCGCGATGCCGTCGGCGTTTCCGTCGATAGGACGTGCGCCGCCATTCAGATCGAAGGCGAGCTCCGGGATCGGCAGGGGCACTCCGGCATCGATGGCCGGAGATCCCGGCATCAAAGAAAAATCGCCCGCGCCTTGGTTTGCGAACAATGGGTCCGCGATGATGTTTGATGAGGTGGAAAGCAGATCGCTAGTCTCACCCACCAGATTGTAAGCAACCAACGAGGAGCTCTGCCGATCATCGATATCAACGGAATTGCCATAGACAATGTTGTTTTGAGTATTGATCTTTGTTCCCGGCATCCAAAGTCCCACACCCTGGTTGTTGGCAATAGTATTGCCGACGATGTCGACCTGAATGCTCTGCTCAGCCTGCACTGAATTAGAAACTTGAATGCCGCCGACCACGAAATTCGGACTATTCGTGGGACCATTGTTGTAAATGAGATTGTTGGCAACCAAGACGGTTGCGCTGTATGTGGGTTCAACGATTGATGGAAAGTCTTGTATAGAGATTGACCCCACATTGTTGAAGAGCCTGTTTCCGATAATTTTGATATTGAGTTCGGTAACATTTATGAAAAATGGGTGAACACCGATCGCGCTTACCGAAGACGTGTTGTCGCGAAACGCATTGCCTTCGATCCGTATGGTTGCCCTCGAAAACGATTGAAGATGGATCGAGTAGTCGTCGTTGACGATAAAAGGATCGATGTCCGTGCACCCCGTAAATGTGAAGTCTTTGATGTAAAGATCGATCTGATCCTCGACCTCGATGCAAGGACCGGTATTTTGACCGGATAGGGTTGTCTTGTCGGGTCCCTGTTCGGCGAAAATCTCCAGCTTCCATATTCCCTGCGTTTCCTGGAGTTCGGCGGCGAATCCCAAGATCAGGATCCAGTCACCCGGAGTGTCGGCGGTATATATTCCAGGCATCACGACTATCCGGTCGGGTGGCGCGTCCGGGCGAACTGGGTTCAGGCTTGCACTAAATTGGGTATTGAACGAATCGATCGCCGCGTCGAGCAGGTTCGTGTAGCACGGTACACGCCCGTCACACCCCCCGGCGCCGTCTACAAAGATGAAGTGTTTCTCGTTATGGGTAATGTTGCTTGAGCTACCGTCGGTCCCGCCGCTATGTCCGCTGCAGCTACACAATACTGCAACTGAAACCACGGCAATCGCCTGGTATAGAAGACGTCCGCACTTGCGCATGTAACCCCCCGAAATCACTTCTCGCTGGTGCACGCCCAGACCTTGATCGTGCACGCCTCGCCGCCGCACTTCTTCATCGCCTTAGTCTCTGCGATTTCGCGCGAGGCGCCCGATTCGTAGGCGACCCGCTTGGCCCCGGCCGCGACCGCTCCGCAGGCGTCGCGGAAGGTCTTGATCAGGTCGCAGTGCGGGGCGCAATTCGCGAACGCGTCGCTTTCGGCGTCGCGCTTGGTCTTGCGGTCGACCGCGTAGCCGTAGGTCCCGGCCTTGCTGTCGTAGGCGATCGCGCCCCACAGCTGCCGCTTGCCGTTGCGGGCCGCGTCGGCGTCGAGCGTGACGATCAGCAAGGCGAGCAGTACGAGGGCCAGGGTGAGCGCTCTGGGCATGGTCACTTGACCAGGGCGCGCATGGCGCGCTCCAGTCCCTGAATGGTGGTAGGGTACATGCGTCCTCCCATGATTTCCTTGAGGATGCCGATCGACTGGCGATAGCCCCAGATCTCCTCGGGCTCCGGGTTGAGCCACACGGCGCGCGGGTAGACCTCGAGCATGCGCTTCATCCACACCGCGCCCGCCTCCTCGTTCGAGTACTCGATCGAGCCGCCCGGCTGCAGGATCTCGTACGGGCTCATGGTCGCGTCGCCGACGAACACCAGCTTATAGTCGTGCCCGTACTTGTGCATGATGTCGGAGGTGCGGGTGCGCTCGGCGTGCCGTCGGCGGTTGTCCTTCCACACGTGGTCGTAGAGGCAGTTGTGGAAGTAGAAGTACTCGAGGTGCTTGAACTCGGTTTTCGCGGCGGAAAACAGCTCCTCGCAAAGCTTGACGTGATCGTCCATGGTGCCGCCGATGTCGAGGAACATCAGCACCTTCACCGCGTTGTGGCGCTCCGGCCGCATCATCAGATCGAGATAGCCGGCGTTGCGCGCGGTCTTGTCGATGGTGGTGTCGAGGTCGAGCTCCTCGGGCGCTCCTTCGCGGGCGAACTTGCGCAGGCGCCGCAGCGCGACCTTGATGTTGCGCGTGCCGAGCTCGACCGAGTCGTCCAGATTCCGGTACTCGCGCGCATCCCACACCTTCACCGCGCTGCGGTTGCGCGACTTGTCCTGGCCGATGCGAATGCCCTCCGGGTTGTAGCCGTAGGCCCCGAATGGCGAGGTGCCCGCGGTGCCGATCCACTTGTTGCCGCCGTGGTGCCGGCCTTTCTGCTCCTCCAGCCGCTTCTTCAGAGTTTCCATGAGTTTCTCCCAGCCGCCCATGGCTTCGATCATCGCCTTCTCTTCTTCCGAAAGATTGAGCTCCGCCTGCTTCAGCAGCCACTCGAGCGGCACGTCGAGCTCGATGCCGGCGATCGACTCCACGCCCTGGAAATACTCGGCGAAGGCGCGGTCGAACTTGTCGAAGTTCGCCTCGTCCTTCACCAGCGTTGCGCGCGAGAGGTAGTAGAAATCGTCGATGCTCGGGCCGATGACCCTGCGGTCCATCGCCTCGAGCAGGGTGAGGTACTCCTTGACGGAGACCGGGAGCTTGTGGCTCTTGAGCTTGAGAAAGAAGTCGATCAGCATAGGGCCGGGACTCGGGCTATTGTAAGCCTTTGCACTTCACGAGGAGGAGGGGACCATGACAAGACTGATCTTTGCGGCAGCACTCGCGGCATGCGCCGGCATCGCCGCGGCGCAGAATTTCCCGACGCGGCCGATCACGCTCGTCGTGCCGTTCCCGCCCGGCGGCTCGACCGACACCGCGGCGCGCATCATCGGCGAGCGCATGCGCCAGTCGCTGGGCCAAACGGTGGTGATCGAGAACGCGGGCGGCGCAAGCGGCAGCATCGCGCTCGGGCGCATCGCGCGCGCCAATCCCGACGGCTACACCATCGACATCGGCCAGTGGGACACGCACGTCGGCAACATCATCTACCCGCTCACCTACGACCTGCAGAAGGACTTCGATCCCATCGGGCTCATGTCCATCAATCCGCAGCTTATGATCGCGCGCAAGGACTTTCCGGCGAACGACCTGAAGGGGCTGATCGCGTGGATGAAGGCCAACCCGGGCAGAGCGACGCTGGTCGAGCAGACCGCGGCGGCGAAGATCGCCGGGATCCAGATGCAGCAGGCCACGGGCACGACGCTCACCTTCGTCCCCTTCCGCGGCGCCGGGCCGGCGATGCAGGCGATGCTCGGCGGACAGGTCGACCTCATGATCCTCCAGGCCGCCGCCGCGCTGCCGCAGGCGCGGGCCGGAGCGGTCAAGATCATCGCCAACCTTTCGCTGAAGCGCTCGACGGTGATCCCGGAGATCCCCACGTCGGACGAGAGCGGACTGCCGGGGCTGTACGCGGCGGGCTGGTTCGGCCTGTTCGGCCCGAAGGGCATGCGCAAGGATGTCGTCGCGAAGCTCAATGCCGCGATGGTCGAGGCGCTGGCGGATCCGGCGCTCAAGGCGCGCTTCTCCGAGCTCGGCCTGGAGGTCGCGCCTCGCGATCTGCAATCGCCG
>Ga0137397_10003576_pt1 | contig 10825 bp, 5 predicted proteins | sample czorhiz116metaG_FD_106658 | JGI IMG/M metagenome (GOLD analysis project Ga0137397, IMG submission 106658) | Vadose zone soil microbial communities from Angelo Coast Range Reserve, California, USA - czorhiz1.16 metaG | ecosystem: Environmental > Terrestrial > Soil > Vadose zone | place: USA...
CGCCACGCGCGATGCTGCTACACAACAACCATGACGGGACATTCACCGACGTCACAGAAAAAGCTGGCGTGGCAAATGAAAGATGGGGCTTCGGCGTGGCGATCGGGGACTTCGATGACGATGGCTGGCCGGACATTTACGTATCGAACTTCGGCAAGAATCGTCTCTATCATAACAATCACGACGGCACGTTTACCGACGTTGCAGAAACGGCGGGTGTGGCCCTTGGCGGCTGGTCAACCGGCGCAACCTGGGGCGACTACGACCACGATGGTTATCTTGATCTATTTGTTCCGGGCTACGCGAAGTTCAATCCCGATAACCCTCCGATCGCGGGCAAAGGCGGGATTCCGGCGGGATATTGTCAGTTTCGCGGGGTCGAAGTCATGTGCGGTCCACGGGGCCTGCCGGGGGAGGCCGATCACCTGTTTCACAACAATGGCGACGGCACGTTTACAGACGTGAGCGTGAAAGCGGGCGTGGCCGACGCCAAGGGATATTACGGCTTTTCATCTGTGTTTGTGGACGTGGATGACGACGGGTGGGTCGATTTAGCGGTCGCGAACGATTCCGTGCCGAAGTATCTCTACCGAAACAAGCACGATGGCACGTTTGAGGATATCAGCTATCTTTCGGGATTTGCATTGAACGACGATGGACGCGAGCAAGCCGCCATGGGAATCGCAGTGGGCGATTACAACCGTGATTGCAAAGTCGATCTTTACATCACGAATTTTTCCGACGATTACAACACGCTTTACCGGAATGAAGGCGACGCGGCGTTCGCCGACGTCAGTTTTCGCGCTGGAATCGCGACACTGACGGTCCCGTTTCTGGGTTGGGGCACGGCGTTTCTCGACTACGATAACGACGGGTTGCTCGACATTTTCGTGGCCAACGGGCACGTGTATCCCGGAGTTGATTTACAAGACTGGGGCACGACCTGGGCGCAGCGCCCGTTGCTACTGCGCAATCTGGATGGATCGAAATTCCAGGAAGTGCCGGCGGCAACAGGAAGCGGCCTCGCAGTTGTTGTAACGGCACGAGGCGCGGCGTTCGGCGACCTGTTCAACGACGGTCATATCGACGTGGTCCTGAACAACATCGATTCGACGCCCACATTGCTGCGTAACGTGGTCAAGAATTCGAATCACTGGATCGCGCTAAAGCTGTTAGGAGGCCCGAAGAGTCCCCGTGATGCGATTGGAGCCAAGGTATTTGTCACGGCAGGAGGCGCGCGGCAACGAGGGGACGTCTTCAGCGGCGGAAGCTATGGATCGAGTTCCGATCAACGTCTGCACTTCGGTCTCGGAGCGGCAACGAAAGTGGACCGGGTGGAGATTCACTGGCCTAACGGCGCAAAAGAAGAGATCACGATTCCCGCCGTCGACCGCATCTATACGGTGAAGGAAGGCAAAGGAAGCGTCGCGCCGTGAAACGCTGGCCGAAAATCGATATTCGACATTACCGCTATGGGAACCTTGATGCCAGATCTGTAATTGTGCTTCTCTGCTTAGCGCTTCCCGTTCCGCTGATGCTCGTGGCCGGTCAGGAGCACACTTCCACTCCACCAGCATCTCCATCAGGTACTCCTGGAAAGTTCGTGGATATTACAGAGCGCTCCGGAATAAATTTCCGGTATCAAGCGTCGCACACCTCCAAGAAGTATCTGCCCGAAACGATGGCGGCGGGAGTGGCGCTGTTTGACTACGACAACGACGGGCGTCTGGATGTTTTCCTAGTCAACGGTGCGCCACTCGGCGATCCGACACCGAAGGGAACGATTCCACAGAAAACAGGGCCGCAGTATTGGAACCGGCTCTATCACCAGAAGACAGATGGCACGTTCAAAGACGTTACGGAGAAAGCGGGGCTCAAAGGAACGGGTTACGGGATGGGAGTAGCCGTCGGGGATTACGACAATGACGGCTACGAGGATCTGTATGTTACTGCGTACGGCGGGAACAAGCTTTATCACAACAATGGAGATGGCACCTTCACCGATGTGACACAAAAAGCCGGCGTAGGAGGCAGCGGCTGGTCGACGAGTGCCGCCTGGGTGGATCTGGACGGTGATGGGTTCCTTGATCTAGTAATACTGCGGTATCTCGAATGGGATTTTGACGACATCTGGTGCGGAGAACACAAAGAAGGTTACCGAGCATACTGCCATCCAGATTTCTTCAAGCCGGTTTCTCCGCTCGTGTATCACAACAACGGAAATGGAACTTTTACAGAAGTTGCCGCAAAGCTAGGACTCGCGCGGCCGGGAAAGGGCTTGGGACTGGCAATCGCGGACTACGATCGCGACGGGCATATCGATTTGTTTGTGGCCAACGACTCGATGGTGGAGTTTTTATACCACAACAAGGGAAATGGAACATTTGAAGAAGTGGGGCTGCCGTCGGAAGTGGCCGTGGATATTGATGGGCGAACCTACGCAGGCATGGGCGTAGATTTCGCAGACTACGATAACGATGGCTGGCCGGATATTGTGGTTACTGACCTGGCAAACCAACGATACGCACTGTATCGAAACGACGGTGATGGCTCATTCACGTATGCGAGTACGACCGCGGGAATCAGCAATATGACGCTGGCGCACTCAGGCTGGGGGATTCGGTTCCTGGACTACGACAACGACGGATGGAAGGACCTGTTGATTGCGCAAGGGCACGATTTGGACACCGTGGAGCTGACGCTTCCGAATTTGCGATACCGCGAACCTATGTTGCTGGCGCGAAATACGGGTAAGAATTTTGTCGACGTGTCCGCTGAGTCTGGGGTGATATTTCGGAAGCCGTGGGTGGCGCGAGGAATGGCGATCGGAGATTTGGACAACGACGGGCGCGTCGACGCGGTTGTAAATACGAATGAAGGGCCGACATACGTGGTTCATAACGAGACACCCACGGAGAATCATTGGATTTTGTTGAAACTCACGGGCCACCAGAGCAATCGAGATGGAATTGGCGCCGAAGTGAAGGCTGTGACCGCAAGCGGAGCACAATTTGCGACAGTTACGACAACGAGTAGCTACCTTTCGGCGAGCGACAAGCGTGTGCACTTTGGGCTCGGAAAGAACGGAGTGGTGCAGGAGATTCAGGTGCGTTGGCCGAGCGGGGTTGTGCAAACATTGAAAGATGTTCGTGCGAATCAGATTCTGCAAATCGATGAACCAAGCGGATCCGCGCGCTGGTAGGAGAGAGCGGGGATGCGCGGCTGTGCTCAGGATGCGCGTGTTGGTGGCATTCTTTGTCGCTTGCGTTTGCTCGATTGCTAGCTCTGGGCAAACATCCGACGATTTGGCGCTTGGGTTGAGCGAATTCAGCAAGGGGAATTTCAGTTTGGCAGCGGCACTTTTCGCTCGGGCCGAAGAAGCCGCGCCGGGCACGACCGATGCCTTGCTCTACGAAAGCAAGGCTTACATTCATCTAGAGCAATTCACGGCGGCAGAGGGTGCGTTGCGGCGTTATCTTCTGGCGCATGCTACTTCCAGTGACGCGCTGTATTTGCTTGGCTATGTATTGCACCGGGAGGGCAAAGCCGCAGAGTCGCTGGAGACGTACACAAATGCGGCACAACATAGGACACCGGCCGGGGATGATTTGAAGATCGTTGGACTGGACTATGTTTTGTTGAATGACTATCCGGACGCCATCAAGTGGCTGGAGAAAGCCGTGGAGGCTGAGCCGAAGAATAAGGAAGCCTGGTATTTTCTGGGGCGCGCCTATTATACGAAATCCAGCATCCCCGAAGCACGCAAAGCATTCTTAACGGTGCTGCAGCTGGATCCGCGTGACGCCAAAGCGGAAAACAATTTGGGATTGATTCTGGAATCGGAAGCGCAACCCGAAGCCGCGATGGATGCGTACCGCAAGGCAATTGCGTGGCAGAATCAAAGCCTGCGTCCGAGCGAGCAACCGTACTTGAATCTGGGAAGTTTGCTGATGGAGCAGTCGCGCGTGAGCGAGTCGATTCCGCTGCTTCAAAAAGCGATCGAACTCGCCCCGGGAAATGCGATTTGCCGCTTGAAGTTGGGCACGGCATATTTGCGGCTGGGAAAGTTAACAGACGCGCAACGGAATTTAGAAAAGGCGGTGCAACTGGCGCCGGATGATCCGGCCGCGCACTATCAATTGGGAAAGTTGTATAAAGTAATGAAAGCCCTGGACCGGGCCAAGGCGGAATTCGATCGAACGGCGGAACTCCAGAGCCGTGCGGCATCCTCCAAACCGCAATAGACCCCTCGAAGACCTCTTGAATCGCCAACGGTCTGGTTACCTAGTCTAGTGGCGTGTCCGCAATTTCGGCGGCCAGTGGAATGTAACTACGGCACCGGGCTGAAGCGTGTAGGTTGCATATTGGCTTTGCCAGACGATGCTAACCCGAATTTCTCATAATAGCTGTGAGAAATGGCGGCTAAAGGTTATGGCACTCTCGCTGGGATTGAGTGTTAGCAACACTATCGAGCCATCTGAATTGCGGCAACGTGTTTAAGCGGCGATTCCTCAGACGCGACGGAATCGATGCGAAGAGCACCCGGCGCAACAAAATTGCTGGCGTGGGCCAGAGCGGTGAAGTCCACCGTGGGGGTAACCGTCGCTGGTGATTTCGAGTGGTCGATGGTGACTACGCCGCCACAGTTTGTGCAGCCACCTAAATGCGGCGCGTGATTTCTGAGGATTCGACAATGTCGATGTGAACGGAGCCCGGGGAGCGCGAGGCTGAAGAGCGCTTTATGGTTTTTCCCGGTTGCGCGGAAACGGTTAATGCTGACAGCAAGCACAGCACTAGTGTGGGGCGCAAAACCTTCCTCACGAATTCTGGCAGTGGGTTCACGCGTTATCCCTAATATCTTGTCATTGAGGATTCTCTGGCGAGGGAGGAGGTTGGCTCGCACTGGGATTCTGCTGGGCTTCATATCGCTTCAGCGCCTTTTGAGAGTTGTCCGCGTCTACGTCCTTGAGCTTTTGGAACGTGGCCATAGCCTTTTGCGCGTCTACCATTCGATGAAGGTGACGGTAGACAATTCCGAGCTGATACCAGGCTTGCTGGATGACTTCAGGATCGGAGCCGGGCGCGGACGTGGCACGCTCCAGGAGTTGCGCGGCGGCAGCGTCGTTGCCGAGGAGCATTTCCGCACGGCCCAGATTGTAATCGGAATGAAGAAGTCCGGGCTTCGCTTTCAATGCGGCTTCAATGAGCTCCTTGCCCTTCGCGCCGTCTCCTTTTTCAATGGCCAGCACTCCAAGCTTGTATCGAGCCAGGACGTTGAACGGATCGATTTCCAACTCACGTAGAAAGGCAGTCTCCGCTTCCTGTGGCTTACCCGCATTCCGGAATTCGGAGCCCAATTCTTCGTGGAGTCCCGGCTGATTCGGAGCGAGCCTGATCGCTTCCTGATATTCGGCAAGGGCATCGAGGTGGCGTTCGGCCTCGGCGTTGGCTTGGGCAAGTACCTGACGTACACGCCAAGATTTCGGGTCGGCTTTGTACATGCGCGCATAGCTCCCCTGGGAAACGTAGAGATGGGCGCGGCCGCGGTGATAGAGAATATCCACGTTATCCGGAGAGAGCTTTGCCGCTTGGTCGAGCGCCTGGACGGCTTCATCTCCGTCTCCTTTTTCCAGCGCAACGATTCCCAGCCACATCCACGCGTTGGCATCTTTTGGACTGCTGGTGGTTTCCTTGCGCAAGGCTGCCACTGAAGCATCCAACTTGTTGGTTCGATATTCCGCGATCCCCAAAAAAAGATTTGCTCCGCGCAGCCTGGGCTTGAGTTGCAACGCTTTCTGGAAATCCGCAATTGCCTCTTCATGGCGGCCTTGTTCTTCCCGAACCAGGCCGAGGTTCAGAAATGCTTCCGCAAAGGTCGGTGCTTGCTTGACGATGGCCGCAAAACCGTCCCCCGCTTGGTCGAGATTCCCTAGCCGCATGGATTCGGATGCTTGTTGGAATTCTTGCATGACAGCGGCTGTCACCGGTGTTTGTGCCAAACAAGGCAGAGCTGCAAATAAGAGCAAAACTCCGGGGCAAAAGTTTCGAAATGGGATGCGGCCAAAGCCAGCGAAAAAGGATGCGATTACTACCATGTCAGCCGAGCCCCAGAAGGGTTTTTGCATATTTGCTTTCACCCAGCAATTTTACACCCAACTGAAACGTCTTCCGGCAATAGTTGCCTGCAAGAAAAATCCTCCTGCTACCGGGTAGCAGGAGGATCCGGCGCTGCAATTGCAGCGAAACGTCAGAATTCGTAACGCAAAGTAAACTGAATTTGCCGTGTCGGGCTGCCAACGCCAAGGCCTTTGGGAGCTCCAAAGTTGCCGTCCCCTGGCCATCCATCCAAGGTTCCGAAAACGTGCCGGTTGAAGGCGTTCGGTATATCAGCCTTGAAGATAATCGCTTGGTTTTCGTGAAAAGGCGTTCGTTTCTGGATCGCGAAATCCTCATTGAAGTAGTGCTGGCTGCGGACATTGCCCAAGACTAAAGGAGCATTTCCGTAGACGTATCCACGTTGTGCGACCAAGTTCGAGGCATTAGGATCAAGGAAGGCAGCGCAATTGAAGAAGTTGTTCGTGGAATTTGGGGTGAACACGCCATTCGCGTCTTCGGTGCACCCGCTATTGGCACTGTTTGTGTTGGTACCGTTGAAGGAACCATGGTTCGGAGCCAATAACGGCACACCTGGAACCAGGCTAAGACGGAATGCACCGTCGGTTCCGGGGGGCGAGGCCACATAAGTGTTCAGGACTGTTGGCGTGCCGCTCTGGTAGCGTTGCACTCCCCCGACTTGCCATCCGCCCAAGACTTTGCTGGCGACTCCGTGATTCAGGTATTTCTTCCCCGGCCCCGCGGGAAGCTGATAGAGATAGCTAATCACCAACATATGCGGCGTGTCCTGATAGCTCAGGGCCTTCTGAGACTTTGGGTTGAAGGGATTCTGCGCGGCAAATTCGTTCGAGGAGAAGCCGGAAAACACGGGGATGGCGCTATCGGCGTTGGTCAGCGTCTTTGAATAGGTGTACGAGGCCAGCAGATTCAAGCCGTTGCGGAATCGGCGTTCCAGCTTAGCTTGAAACGCGTTGTACGTGGACGTTCCGAGATTTTCGAGGCAAGAACACTTGCTGTTGTTGCTGCCGCCTATATCCAGATATTGCGGAAAGGGTCGCAGCGCTTGAGCTACTGTATTAAATTGACCCTGGGTAGGGCCGCTGGGACCATAGAGAGGCTCAAACCAGGGCGGCAGGGTCATGCCGAGAGAGGTGAGAACGGCCTGGCCTGCCGCACTTGAGGGGTCATCGGTAAGCGCATTTCCCAAACTGTAGTATTTCGGATCGAGTGCGTTAACCTGGGCAATGTTGGTATGGAGGTGGTCGCCCTTGATGCCCACATAACCCATACTCAAAATCAAGTCGGTTGCCAGCTGTTTCTGAACTTCAAGGCTCCAATTCTGTGTCATTGCCGGCCGCCCGTAGCGCTTCGCCATGTAACCGACGTTTTGACCATTGAGGAGAGCGGGGTCGGTGCTGTTCTTGGGAGGCGTGAAGGTCGGGAAGCCGGCCGAGAGCGCCTGGACAGGGCTGAAATTGTTACCGGAAGTAAAGGTGGGTTGAACGGTCGTGCCGCTGCTGAACTGAATGGTGCCCGTGGGGAGATCGTCGTAGAAGAGTGCAGCGTAATAGATGGCATAGCCGCCGCGGATTACTATGTTTCGAAAACGGCCAAACAATTCATTCGGGGCAAAGGCAAAGCCGAGGCGTGGCCCGAAGTCCTTATAGTAAATTTTTGCGCCGGTCGCATTGTGGCCATAAACCAAAGCACCCGGCACACTGGGAACAATGGGCACGGGGTTGGGAGTAGGAGGGGCAGTCCCGTTGTTAGAAACTGCGAGATCCAAAACGGATTGGGCATCATGAGACTCATGGCGCGGAGTATCCACGTCGTAGCGAAAGCCCAGGTTGAAGGTCAAATCCCTGCGGAACTTAAAATCGTCCTGGACGTACGCGGCGAAATAGTTGGAGTTCAGGCGAGGATTGACCGAGGTTATAGACAATTGCTCCTGATTGGGAACTCCGAGCAAGAAGCTGGCGAACGGATCGCCAGTGGTTGTATCGTTAGGGGCGAACGCGGTCTGAAAATTGTTGAATCCATAGTTAGGCGAAGTGTCCCCGGTGCCTATGAACGAGTATTGATAGGCCCTCCACTCGGCACCGAAATGGAAGTAGTGCCGGCCGTTGACCCAACTGACGTTGTCCGCAGTGACAAGACTGTTGGGAATGTGGCCATTGTCGCTTTCCGTGCTGAATCCCGTATAGCCGACGCTAACCGGGCTGCCGTTGAAACTAATCTGGGGGAACACGGTACCGCTGGCATTGGAAATCCCAAGGAGCGCCGGCCAGTTTGTGCCATTGTCGCTGGCAGCTTTGCTTAAATTGCTGAGGCGGTTGAATCCGACGGTGAAAGTATTCAGCCAGTTGGAGCTCGGCGTGTAATCCCAGCCGAACCGCAGGTAGTGGGTAAAATTGATGTTGAAGAAATTATTGTTAAGCGGACCCGGCAAATCGTCTCCTCCGTTAGGAGCGCCCTGGTCCCGGCTGCTGTAGGAGAAGAAGAACTTGTTCTTGGTTCCCCAGTTCTGATCGATCCGAAAACTCATCGTAGTATCGCGGCGCTTTTGGCTGGAAAGGAAGAGAAAGTTATTGGTCAGACCATTCAGGTTTTGTGCGGTAGGCGCTTGATTTGGCAGGACGGTCAGAAAGCCCAGGATCTTTCTCGCAACGGAATCCCAACTCGACGGGGCAACGATATTGCCGGGGAAGGCGATGCGGCCGCCCACGAAACCTGTGGGGCAAGAAGTGGTTGTCGGGTCAAAAATCTGACCCCTCAGAACCGCGGTGTTGTCACAGGGATTGGTGGCCCCCGTTGGCGCTCCCAACAAGGCGGAGAAGTCACCGTTCTGCAACTCATTCTTTGTGGGAAGAGTGTCCAGGGATGAAGTTCCGGGGTTGTTCCGGTACTGTTCCCAGGAGAAGAAGAAAAAGGTCTTGTTCCGGCCATCGTATAATCTGGGTATGCGAACGGGGCCACCCAAGCTGCCGCCGAAATCATTCTGGTGGTCCGCGGCCCTGGGGGCACCGTTGAAGTTGTTGTTCCAGGAATTGGCATCCAGCGCCGTATTGCGGAACAGATCAAACGCCGTACCGTGATAATCATTTCCGCCGGACTTGGTGGCGAAACTCTCGATACCGCCGGAAGTCCTTCCGAATTGCGCGGAAAACGTGGAGGTTAGCACCTTGAATTCGCTCAAGGCTTCCACGGAAGGCGCGGTCTGGTCGAATGCCGAACCGCTGTCCGAGCGCGTGGTGCTCACACCATCGAGCAGAACTTCGGTGCTAAAGTTCTGACCTCCGCTGAGTTTCGATTGAAAAATGCCGGCGGAGGCACTGCCGTTCTGGTTGGTTCCAGGTCCTTGCGTGCCAGGTGTGAGAAAGACGAAGGTCTCCGGTGACCTCAGAAAACTCTGACTCGTAGCGTTCAGGGACAACGGCAATTCCAAAATCTCTTTGGCACCGACCACTGTGCCTATTTCGGAAGTTTCAGTTTGAATGCGAGGAGCATCAGCCACGACCGTCAAAGTTTCCTTGACCTCGCCCGGTTGGAGCGTAATGTCTAAGGATGCGACGCTGTTAATCTGAACAACAACGCCCGTCACTTCTGCAGTTTTGAATCCCTTCGCAGTCACAGTGATGTTGTAGGCTCCCAAAACCAGGTTTCCAAAACGGTAGGCGCCCGTGGACGTGGATGTTGTTGTGTACGCGGTGTGTGTTTCGACGCCGGTGGCAATTACTTTCGCATCAGCAATAGCGGCACCGGAACTATCCAGAATAGATCCGGTAATTCCGCCATTGTTGGTTTGCGCGCAGAGCGAATGGCAAGCAAAAAAGAGAAGCGCTGTGACCACGAGGAAACGCTTGGCTGACATAAAGAAAAAGCGCATTCTATTGCCTCCTGCCCAATCGAATGGAACTAACACGGGCATCCCGGGGTGCCGGGCGATTTTTTCAGGTGATCGGCGGGAGTGGTGGCCGAACCTCAATGACTTAAGACATACTTCGGCTCAATGAGCCTTCCCAAGCACCCACAACTGTTGCGAACATTTGGCCTCAGCAAAGACAGATTGAATCGCATCCCCCCCAAAGGCACCGATCACCGAACAGACCCTCTGCTGCGCCGGCGACCGAATCTCAAACCGCTGTTCGCCTTCCAAGCGAACTATAGAAATTCCTGCCGTCCGCCACATCACCGGCAAAGTCGCCGATGAGGGCCTTTATGCAATCGGTTTCAGAAACCGGTTACTTGCTACCCCTTTATCAGTGCTGGCTGAGGCTTGTCAAGTCCTTTTTCTCTTCTGTATCTTGCCTCTTGATAGCCGTAGTCCCCACCCCCAAATCGTGATAGGTTGGGCGCACCTTGACAATCGCTGGCGGAAAGCGCTTTCCCAGCGCTGTCCATCGCCTGGGAGGGACCGCTACCGCAGCGTCACGTCGGCAGCAGAGTCGCTTTTCGCGGAGGAAAACGCATGGGCCACACAATGAGGGAAGTGGCCAAACGCGCCGGAGTCTCGCCCGCTACGGTCTCCCGCGTCCTCAACAAGACCCACTACATCTCTGTGGAGACCGAGAGGCGCGTTTTAGAAGTAGTCGGGCAAATGAAATACTTCAAGAATGTCCACGCCCGGCGGTTGGCCACGGGCCGGAGCGATTTGTTCGGGCTGGTGATTTCGGAGATTGCCAACCCGTATTTCCCCGAAATCATTCACGGA
>Ga0137397_10003578_pt1 | contig 10823 bp, 9 predicted proteins | sample czorhiz116metaG_FD_106658 | JGI IMG/M metagenome (GOLD analysis project Ga0137397, IMG submission 106658) | Vadose zone soil microbial communities from Angelo Coast Range Reserve, California, USA - czorhiz1.16 metaG | ecosystem: Environmental > Terrestrial > Soil > Vadose zone | place: USA...
AATAATCGTCGTCCTCCCCCCTTTTTTTTTTTCTCACCCCTTCCTCTCTCTCTTTCTCACCCGTGTGTGAATTTCGCTGCCAAGGTTGCAGCAAAGCCAAGGGCGCAGAAGCGTGAGCAAGATGACACACCTATCATGTCGGGTTCACAGCAGCAGCAGCAACAGCAGCAGGTGAGTCATACGCAGACCTCATCGAGTCAAACGAAACACTCCATCGTCCCCATACGATCAATGCCAGCGCTCCTTACCTTATCCGTCGTTCACAGTCCTCTTCCTCCCAAACGGCTACCAAGAAAAAGTCCAGTGTGCGTGTCTCCGTATCATGCTTTTTTGTTGTTGACCCTATCCGGTCTGCCTGGATCCTCACAGCCCGCTGTCACTGGCACTTCGCCGCGCAAGATGAAAGATGAAAAGAAATCATCCGAGTCGTCGTCAAAGTCGACGCCCAAGATCACTTCGTTTTTCGCCAAGACCGCGGGCTAAAAGCACAAAGTGCCAGATGGATCTTTTTTTTTGTTTTTGGATATGTAGTATACGCGCAGATTAAGCCCCTCGCCTTCGTCGACCCTGTAATTGTATATTATCCTTGCTTTTTCAAACACATAGTATGTCTTCCCTCACTGCGCGCTTTGCGCTTCGCTACAACATCAGGATATTGACGGCCGCGGGCTGCACGAGAACTCGATTTTGCTCAGAGAATTGTCGATTAACGTACAAGATGAGTGGACAGAGATGTGTAAGAGGAATGTGAGAGAAAGTATGATAGCCGGCCACGAATCAGAGAAAGAAATGAAAAAGAAAGACAGACAGGGGAGAGGAGAGACATGGGAAGCTCAAGCCTGAATACGAAAAAGCACACAAGAACAAAGCACCTTACATGCACTCAAAAGACGGGACGGAGAGCGGAGAGCGGAGAGTAACGGAGCGGCGGTAATGGTGACGGCGGTTTGGCAACGTGCGGTTTTCATCCCAAATGCGAGACGAATCGGACGTGTGCTCACTGCCAGTACTGTCTACCTTGCTGCGCTCCCGCAGGGCCATAAGCTGAGTAAAACGCGCCATCCGACGCGGCTTGCTGGTACCCTAGGTGGCCCTGGGGGCCTCCCTGAGCCTGCTGAGGCTGACCAGGTCCGCTGGTCTGCGTCTGTGCCCCGGGACCCTGCGCGAATCGGCCCGCGCCAGCACCGTAGAACCCGCCCGCCTGTGCAGGGGCGCCCCCGCGGCCTTGCGGACCCCCCGACCCGCCACCGCCCACACCACCGACATCCTTAGCGCCGGCGCCTTGGGCGTACGGCTTGAACGCCGCCTCTGGCGACGTCGCTGCTCCTCGTGTGCCAAGCCCTTGTTGGTGCTGGTGCTGATGCGCGTACAACTGCTTGCCATAGTCCGCACCGGGTAGGACGCCGCCAAGACTTGCGCTCAGCTGGTGCGAGTGGCTGTGTGCATGAGGGTGATAACCCAACTGAGCTTCGTCGTATCCCTGCTGGTGCTGCTGGCCATACACGCCCTGACCCTGACCTTGGCCGTACGACTGAGGCTGCTTGCCTGGGGGACCCGCAGGACTCGGTGCGGAGCCGGGACCAGGTTGGAAGACAGGGTATTTGACAAAGGGTTGCGGGACGCTGTACGCGTAATTGTACGGCGAGCCGTAGAACTGATTTTGAGGATACGGCTGGTAATACCCCATGGGGGGCGGATATCCTTGCCCACCTTGCTGTGCGCCGCCCGGGGGAGGTGCAGGTCCTCCTTGCTGTTGCTGTTGCGGTTGTTGCGGTTGTTGCTGTTGCTGTTGCTGTTGCTGCTGTTGCTGCTGTTGCTGCTGGAGTCCAGGTAAACCTTTGACGTCATCGTGCAGCCCACTGCGTGCACCAAACGTGCCCGTCTGCTGTTGGCTATATGAGTCATAATAGTTCTAGAAGCAGAGCTACAGATTCTCCGCATGCGCCGCTGTAGGGCAGGATGACTTACCCGCTGTTGGTTGTCGCTGTAGCCGTAATCAGCTCCTCCGCCGAACGCGGCGAGTTGCGAAATGGGGGCTTGTTGGCTTAGTTGACCGAACGCCGCATATGGGCTGTCTTGTGCTTGAGAGGTGGGTGGTGTTCCAGCACCGTGGAAGTAAGGTCCCTGCGCCTCTGGTTGGCGATAGAAAGATGATGGTACTTGTTGCTGAGGAAGCGGTGATTGGTGTTGCGTTTGCGCGGGGTCGAGGTGAGTTGGAAGTCCATGCTGGGCGTACTGGTGTTGCAGCGATTGGTGGGTGGGCTGTTGGTGATTGTTGTGGGAAGGCGGTGATACTTGCTGCTGCTGTGGTGTTTGGGACGGGGGTTGGGGTTGTTGCTGCTGCTGCGATTGGTGGGGGTAACCAGACATCTGGGAGGAGACCTGAGGTGCAGCCGAGGGTGTGGTGAGTGCTGGCTGTGATACTGATGCAGGAAGATGTGAGGATGTGGGTTGTGAGGAGACGGGCACCTGCGCCTGCGCTGGCTGAAGGATTGCTTGTGGTTGACTCGACGGAGTGAAGCTCGGCGCCGAGGTGAGCGAGGATGCGACGGAAGGCGAAGGGACAGGAGCTTCCAAATGTGAGGGAGGGGAGATTGAAGGGATCTGCTGCGGCTCAGGTGCAATGGGCGACTCGCTTGGTGGTTTGGCGACTGGTTCGGGAGCAGGCGGCTCACTAAATAGAGGTTTAAGCTCACTACCCAATCACCTAATAAGGTCACTCACGGTTTGGCATCGAAAATTTCATCGCCGCCAATACTGAGGCTACCGAACTGCATGCCGACTTTCTCGAGGCCGGATCCAAAGTTATTCGGAAGCGTGACCGCTTGATCCGTTTTGAACCGCGCACTATGCCTATGTGCTGCGCTGCTTGGCCTTGGTTGTACAGGTGCCACGTGTTTGGGAATTGCGTCATTAAGGCTGCTAACAGGTTCTTTGGGCTGAGGAGCAGGCAGCGATACAGCGATAGGTTCGGGAACTGGCTCAGGTGCCGGTGCCGGTTCAGACGGTGCAGGCTTGACATCATCAGCGACTTTGAATTCTTCTGCAGGAGCTGTGTCCCAAGGTTCCGCGACGGGGGCTGACGTTTTAGGTTGCAAATCATCCTCCCAAGGGGGATTCTGAACGGTGGTAGGCTCTTCCCAGCCCGTCTGGGTCTCAGACGTAAGTTCTGGTTCCTGGGTAGGTGCGGGTGGGGTGGGTTCGCGAGGGGGTTCGAAGGGCGCGGTGGGCACTGAAGGGAGAGGTGCAGGTTGGGAAACGTTCGGGGTGGTGGTGGCGGGTGGTTTTTCTGTGGCGCTGTGGGACACAAGGCATGAGATTAATATAGGCCGAGGAAATAACAAATACACACCGGGCGATTTGCGCCCATGAAAGCTTAGAGGTGGCGGGGGTCTTGACAACGGGCCGAGCAGGAGGAATAGGCTGCGACCTGACGGAAGGAGAGGCGGCCGCAGAGCCATTAGTGGTTGTGGTTGCACCCCAGGTGGATTCGGTGTTGCTACCCCATGTTCCTGCCTGGGTGTCCGCGGTGCTGGTCCAGCCTGTGTAGGTATCGGTGCTAGTGGTGGCCGGAGTTGAATCACCCCAGGGATCAGGTGAAAGGGGCGTGTCACCGTTTGCGGCAGGGGATGCAGGAGCATCAGAATGATTGCGGTGAGCGCCACGAGCACTAGCGCGACCACCAGCAGCGCCCCCACGACCGGGACCGCCGCGACCGCCACGACCGCCTCTGCCTCCGCGGGATTCTCCTCTCTCTCGAGTGGATGTAGAGTCCTTAGTCTGAGCCGAGGTTTTTTTGTCCTTTTTGCGTGTAACGGAACCCCATTGCTCCGCGTGTCCTAATGTGAGAGAATGAGTGAAAAAGGATGGAGATAGACACAAGATGCCGACCCTCAGAGATACGTGTAGCAGCGAGTGTAACGTCTCCGCCTGCTTCAACCAAGGTCGAGATGAGGTCTAAGGGCGGAGGTGATGAACGAGGACGCGCAGATAGAAGATGAGTGAAGACAGACCGTCGACAGACCAAGATGGGAATAACTCTTGCAGCTGCGTTATTTGAGTACGATACTGGTCGGGTACTTTTGTTTGGTGAGGGAGATGTGAACGTTTGGAGTCTGAGGAGGACTTGACGGTGGACGACATTGTTGGACGAGCGAGCGAGAGCAAGTCAAAAAATAAATCAAATTAATTCATGGTCGGAGCCTCAATATATGAGGGTTATCGGGCACAAATTGGCACTTTGAGCGCAAGTCAAAAAATAAGTCAAATTAATTGATCGTCGGAGTCTCGATATTATGACGGTTATCGGGCACAAATTGGCACTTTCAACCGCTCCTCGCAATCAAATCATTCAAATCGCCCCATGAACAGCCCCGCTGCTCGTTCTACTCTCGCCGTTCAGGCTAAACGAGCTCGCCCTCCGAATCTTGCCTTACCACCCCAAGCAAAAAGGGTTGCCACGGCGCCTTCAGTCCTCGAACTGGACACTCCAATCGACGATATTGATCATCGTGCACTCCACAAGTTCACACCCCCAGCGTCTCCCATATATGCTACCCCATTATCCGCCACGTTCTCTGCTTATGGCCATTCAGAAAACGATTCAGACCACATAAAGCCTCCAGATGACATACCCAATCAGCTCGACGTCCTCGAACAGCTCAGACGCAGCGTACAGAAAAATCTCCGCCTCCGGCCCATCCCTATCTCACCTTCACCTCCCCGCTCACCTACTCGCCCCCTTTCATCCGCCTCAATATGGTCCGACTTTACACAGGCCCGCTCTTCTAGCCCAGCCTCTTCCATTGCTTCCCCCAGCATCTACTATACACCTATATCCGACCCGAAATCTCCTCCTCTTACCGCGCACTACATCGGTCCTAGCGCCTTCGACCGTCCTGGATCAGAAGGACCGCGAAGCCCTGCTCGCTCGATTGATCCCGCCTCTGTCGCCTCTCGCCTCGACAATCCCACCCGCCGCCCACTCCTCATCGACACCCGCCCTCTCGCCGCTTTCCTCGGATGTCACATGAAATCTAGCGTCAACTTCGCCATCCCCTCTCTGATTCTCAAACGTTCCCGAAAACCTGGTGCTGGTTTTGGTTCCATCGATGCTCTCCGTCAATTCATCACTACAGACGCCTGCAGAAACGTTTGGGACCACCTTATGCCCCCCGGAGGTTCCTGGGATGGCGACGTAATCGTATATGACGAGGAGATGAACCCGCAAGATAGACTAAGCGCACAAGCCACCGCCTGGGCTCTCCTACCTGTCATCTCACCACTCCTCGTCCGCGGTAGGGCAGATTTTCTCGAAGGTGGCATGGTCGCAGCCCGGGCCCATCCCGATTTGCAGAAGTTTGTCGTCTCACCAGACAATCGAATGGCACTAGATCAGGTGCATGAAGAACAACACCCTACTCTAGCCTCACCACCTCCAGCGCCTAAGCTCTCCTTACCATCTAAGCAAAGGAAAAACGGAGGGCTTTTTCAGCTTGACACGGTCACAGCTGCACGCTCCATGACTCTCCCGGAAGTTGAACTCAGCGCAGATGCATCACCAGTCTCTGTGCCTGCGAATACCTTACTAGGTGATACGGAAGGCGCTTCCTGGAACATCACCGACGCTTCACCTTCCCCACCTCCCTCACAGTCCGTGTTTCCACGTCCCTCGCCACTAAGCAAGCCTTCTCTCCCTGCACTTCGCAAACTCGATACAAAATCGGCTGAACGTCTCTGCCCCCCAAAACTCCACGTGCGGACCCTGCGCTCAGCCACTCTTGCTGCCCCTCCGTCCGGACTCTGGTCCAGCGGAGGCGGGGCCAGCTCGCCACGCGCACACTCACCATCCCACCTCACCCTCACGTACTCCAATCACACGCCGCCCGCGTCCGCAAGGCATGGGGAGTTCCTCCTCCCGCCCCCCTCTCCCATAATGCCTTCCTCCCCTCGTACCCCTCTTCCTCCAAGTCCAATCACTGCGCGTCCAGATCTCTCTGCGCCTCCTTCAATTGAAGAGGAAATCCCGACGTTTACCGTTTCAACCATCCTACCCAACTTTCTATATTTAGGGCCCGAGATCACGGCTGAAGAGCATGTCCGCGAACTCGAGAGCCTTGGTGTGCGCCGGATTCTGAACATCGCTGTTGAGTGCGATGATAATCATGGGCTTGGATTACGCCAACGGTTTGAGCGGTATGTGAAGATACCTATGCGTGACACTGTCGAGGAGGACAATATTGTTTACGGGGTACGCGAAGCTTGCGAGGCCCTTGGTACGTTCCCCTTACCTCTTCCACACATCTTCGCCATTCTTAACAAACAATGATAGACGATGCGAGCTTACACTCGGCGCCAACCTACGTGCACTGCAAAGCTGGCAAATCCCGCTCGGTAACCGCCGTGATGGCTTATCTCATCCATGCAAACCATTGGACGCTGTCGCGTGCTTACACTTTCGTCCTTGAGCGGCGGAAGGGCATCTCTCCCAACATCGGTTTCGTCTCGGAACTCATGAATTTCGAAGAGGCAGAGCTCGGCAACAAATCCGTTGGTGTTATCAAGCAACCACAATCCGCGGGCGGGGCAGGATCAGACTGTGACCAGCTCGATGGAGATGGAAGCAATCGAGGTGCGGCGATTGGTATTGGCTTGGGTGGGCGGCGGCCGTCGCACATGCGCGAAAGCCTGCCGCCAGCTTGGAGCGCTGGCGCTGGCACTAGCGGGGCCCTACCTTCTGTTCCGCGTAGTGTCGATGGAGACGTCGGGCAAGAAATGGAGGTGAAGGATGCGACCGGGCGGTATCGACACGCACGTCGTGCACCCGTCGACGAGAATACGCTCCAGCCCATGCGCCGCGTTAGCAAGGCGGGACTTGAGAGCACGACGAGCATCGAGCCATAACCGTGTTGCCAACCTTACGCCGCGCACACATTTTGTGCGTGTGTCCATGCATGAATCCCTATCATTTATCTGTTTCTGTTCGCCAACGGCAGATCATATGGCCTACGGGAGGTTTTTTTTTTTTTTTTTCTTTTAAATTTGGGACATTGTTCTACATACCAGCATTACAGTTACGCACACAGGGAACCCTGGTCGCCTTTTTCTGTCTCGCTTCCATTATTGTTTGTTTTCGTTTTTTATTAGACTTTCTTTTATCTTCATTTTAGCAACTTGCACCTTGTTGGCGTCTTTCCTGGCATCGATATCGTTCATGTCTATCTAATCCCTCCCGCATTTGTACAGGCATCACCATTTTTAATATTTAATGTCTGTTGTAGCTGCGACATCGCCGACATGTCGCTTTGGTGGGGATAGCAGTGTGGGAGTGGATAGCAGTTTCGCATTGATGAGAGTCGGGCTTACAGACATGAGCAGCAACGCCCGAGCACAATATGAACCTCATTGTGTATAAGTTCCGAAATCTGCGGCCACTTGGATCTATCAGGGCGTTACGCGTTATGGGCTATGTAAGCCTGAGGGGCCAAATTGCACCGTGGAGTGTAGAAACGCCAGTAAATGGATCTGGGAAAGCTGGATGGAAGCCTGCTTGTGCTGTTCGCGCCGACAATAGTAGTATGAGGGAGCTTAGTCTTTAAGGACCTAACAAGTGAGATCGGCGTGGTCTAAGAGAAGAGGTAGCGACGTAGTCTCCGGAGAGATCACGGCGCGCAGGGGGTTGCCTATGCCGAAAGAGGGGCCGTTCTTGTCCCGAAGGTCGAGCACGCGCGGCGAAAGACTTGAGGGTGGACGCGCGAAGCCGCCCGAACGCTCAGAAGTACCGCGCAGGGACTTGCACGACGCGCGACGGTGTGCGGGCTTCCGATTGATGGCGGACGGTGGAATGAGAGGGGGCACGCGAAGGGGAAATGACCAGAGAAAGCAGGTCTAAACGTAGAGAACCGAGTCAGAAAGGATGAAACACAAGAAGTCCTCCCTGCTGGCGACAGGACCGCGCGGCAAGGAAGGGGAGTGACGGCAGTTGCAAGGGAAAAGAAACTAAGGGTCCAATGTATTGAATATCGCGCGCGAGAGGGGGAGGCATACGGCGGTGAGCGAAATCATCGAGCCTAAGACGAGAAGGGGGTGAAACGGGAGGCCTAGATCTGAAGGGGAGGAGGGAGAGCACGAGAAGGTGTACTGTGATTAACAGTATAGTCACGGTACTTGTTATCCAACCAAAGCTTGCATTAGAACGGGGCCCGCGCTGGTATAGAGGCCGAGTCCAAAGTGACTCGATCCGTTACCGTCAAATGGACAGGCCGATGCTCGCGCCTGAGCGCATCAAGACTCGGAATCAAAGGTTTGTATCCTACTAAGGACTCGGATTTGTGGCATCCACCATCAGTTTATCATCACAGGAGAAGGATTCCGTATTCGAGTCCATCAAGTGATATAAAATGCCGCGTTCTGACTCCGTGTGCTGGCAACTTCTGCAGCTCACACCCGCAGCTATTATCGATTATCAGTATTCCCCCTTCCGACACTGCAGGTGAACACATATTGAGGCCTTGAGGTGTTATCCACGCTTTCTTCTTGCCTTCGTGTTCATTCTTCTGTGAGGCTCTAGCCTGAGTCTGGTACTAGGCAATCGGCCCTCAGGCCTCAGACCTCAGACCTCAGGCAGCTCCTTTGTTGTCGTTTTGCTATCTGCCTTTCCTCCCTCGCCGTCAACACATTGATTGACTTCCGCACTGCTCTACATACACCATCACCCACTTGCGGAGTCCCTGGACGTGTCGAAGCATCTTCGATGTCAAGAATTCTTAGTAGCGAGAGTCCGCTGGTCATGGTGAATGACTTGATTCAAGGCCTAAAGGATCAGAAGCTCACCCACGTGCGTACTGCTACGCACGTCCAGGACATTGCGCCCGTTATTCACTCTATTCTCCTTGCTTCCAGTATGCAGAAGGTATGACTGTTCAGTATTCGGCTCTCGTTGCAAAATGCCAACTAAGCGCTTATGGGGCAATTAGTAGCAGGCACAGCATTGATTGTAAGTGGGGCGTCTGTGACTGGCGAGATAGCTAACATGTCTCCATTCTGTCTGCATGTAGCTCCACGACTGGTTGCTGACAAGCCACGAAGAGGTGGCGATCTCTGTGCATCCTTTACCTACGCTCTGCTTACCAAAGAACGGCGAATTCTCTCCTTGAGACAGTTGGTTTTCGTATGGGGCCGGGGAAGAAGCCTGTATGTCCGGACACTATTCGTGGGTGCACGATACGCAGCAATTGCTTGTGCCATCTCGAATTTGTTTTCGGTACGCCAGCCGAGACTGTCTGCGAGCTCAAAGAGTGGAGCTTACACAGAATAGGGGACAGCTACGCAGGTGAATATTAAACGCTGGATGAGGATCATCAGTATCATATGTTCAGAATGTGAGCACCTTGTATCATTGCTGAGAACGTCTCTCAATCTACTTGTAGCCATCTTTGCGACGAGAACGTGGGCTATATGGGAAAGGAGCCGGCCAATGCTTGTATTCCTCATCGGGTTGACTATTGTATGGTACTGGCTCTTTCATGAGACATATCAAACTGACCCGGATGGTTCGTGGTTGTAGGCTTGTGTAGCCACATCGATCACAACGGGCCAGATTTCCAATTCCAAGGCTCTCAGTACGTCACTTCACTTAGCCTTCTGGCGCTGAACCAGCGATTTGACATTTCGATTTGCGCTTAGCGACGTCTGTAGTCATCGAAGGTGTGGGCCAAGTTCAAGTGCAAGTGATTACCGTCAAGGATGCATGGACTATATCGATACAGCTTCTTCTCATACTGGTTTTTCAATCTAGTTTGTCTAGTTGTCTCTCGCCGAGGTTGTTATTGCAACTGACACCGTGTAGTTGTGTTGGCATTGACTCTATACAAACTATTACGACACCGGAGACACATACCACAACAATCGAGATCGATGTTGGTGGATGTTCTTTGGGTTGACGGTCAGTGTTCAGTTGGGTCCTTCTTTGACTCCGATCGCGCTGGCTGACATGACTGTGGACCAGGGATTATATATTTCGTTTTAATGTTTCGTGAATATTTCCCTCCGTTTCTCCACACGTCTCTTGAACAGATCCCATGTAGTTGTCGGTGTTCTGAACGTTGGAGTGACGATCATCGCAGTCTCGGTGAGCCCGTGTTTTATGACAAATTGGCGAGTCTGATGGATTCATGCACAAAGCATACACACACACGAGTCACACTATCACAGTACGCCTGAGCGTCGACGCCAGCATTTTGAAGCTGGACTAAAATACATATGTTCATAGGCTCCAGACGATGCTACAAAGTGTCCTTTCGACGCGGATCGTGTTTCATACTGCCAGGTAGCAAGGCAAGGTGTCGTTGATTCATGGGGAACTTCAGCACGGAATCGGCCGTCCAGTAGCCTGAGGTTTGCAGGAGGGACGTCGGTTGGACTTGAAGGGGTGCAGGAGACTCAGAGTTAGATATAGATAATCAGCATGACGTTGACACAACATCTATCGTACTCTCCAATTTGACTCCGAGTCCCTGTCATGACAGGTGGGAAATTGAAAGAACAAAAGAAATAGTCGAATTGGAAGTCTCGGAAGTCTCTTCCTCGCGACATTGCTGGGCTCCTAACTGAAATTGTGAGCACTCGGTAAGCCTCTGCCCCACCCTCAGCCTTCCATGGACGGCCGAGCTCGGGCTGTTCCCCTGGGCCATTTGCGTGTGTGGCTGTATGCGCGTTGGCTTTCAAAGCTGGAAATGTGGGCCAAGTGAAAGGGCTTAACCTGTGGAGGCTGAGCCGTGAGTTCGAAAGTAAAGTAGAAAGACGGGACCGTGTCCCGGAGGAGG
>Ga0137397_10003579_pt1 | contig 10823 bp, 9 predicted proteins | sample czorhiz116metaG_FD_106658 | JGI IMG/M metagenome (GOLD analysis project Ga0137397, IMG submission 106658) | Vadose zone soil microbial communities from Angelo Coast Range Reserve, California, USA - czorhiz1.16 metaG | ecosystem: Environmental > Terrestrial > Soil > Vadose zone | place: USA...
ACATCAGCAAAAATCAACATTTCTTATTCCATCTTATTCAATCTTACTACATCTTATTCCTCTTATTTTGGGGGTAAGAAGGGAATAAGTAGGAATAAGACAAGTTTTTTTTTACTGATGGATCCTATGACTCAGACACACTAGACCTTGGAGCATATAGACAGTCCACTGCTCCCTTGCTACAAATACAGTCCAGCCTGCCATAGCATTGACTAGAACCTCACCATTCCCCAGGTGAGACTATTGCAACTCATGCATGATTTTGTATATAGTTGGGGTGTGCTGGAGAGCAGTGCATATGGATATGGTATGATCTAGATGGAAGTGTTCAGAGCAATGCTTAAGTGCAGAAGAGGCCCAGCCCACTGGCCATGCCATCACTAACAACCTCTGCATTCTTCCATCCCACTAAAGAACTGGGATGTGGACAGCCAGCACAGTACCTATAACAAACCATCAAGGTTCATTGGCTATGTGGAATCATTTGCCCAGGAATGTATCATCATGTGAGGGTCCAGTTTAAAGAAGACAAAGTAGGGGCTTTTGCTGCTCAACTTAAGCATTCTAGCAAATACCACCATATATATTTTGAGCACAAGATGGCCAGGTGAGATCTGGTACTATAGAGCAATATCATTAGAACCTGGATAGTATCACACTGGAATGGGCTCTGAGCCTTTTATAAAAGAGGGAAGGATAAATGATAGCAAGAAAAATCATGTGAGATTATGCTTTAAAATAAACTCCCTAAACTGGAGAATAGAATAATGCTCAGGAGGTGCAGAAAAATGGCTTGTGACTTCATTATGAAAGTCAGAAGAGATGTATTGAGAATATGTCTTATCCAAAGCTTCCACCATATTTGGGTCACGCTGTGTGGCACACAAAAGGCATGCATGCTCCAGAATAAGGGTTGACACTATTTTGGGTGTCAGAAGGTACAGATGCAAACAGCAGAAACAAACCAATGAGGGTGTGATGTGTATTATGCGAGTCAGTGGATATCAAAAGGGGTGGCTGAAAATGTGTTAGGAAAGCAAATATACAACTATATGATAACATTACCTTGCCAACTAATGAGCTCAGTGTGGTGAACATCATCTGCAAAGCAGAGAAAGAAAAATGTGAGTATACCAAAAGGAAGCAAACAGAAGAAAAGGACTTGCTTTCTTAAAAACAATAGAGATAAGACAAGTCAGGACATGTAAACAAACCAGGCAAGCAAGGGACACTGACAAACTGGAAGGAGTAAGTTAGGATGTGAAAACAAACTGAGCAAGTGAAGGGAACTCACTCTCTGAAGAGCATAGAGGGGGAGAGAAGTCAGGACATGGCAACAAATCAAGTGAGTAAGGGACACTCACTTCCTGGAGAGCACAGGGAAAGGACAAGTCAGGACATGGAAACAAGCCAAGCAGGCAAGGGGCACTCACTTCCTAAAGAGCATAGAGAGAGGGACAAGTCAGGATACAGAAACAAACCAAGCAACAAGGAAAACTCACTTTCTAGAGAGTGCAGAGTGAAGGACAAGTGAAGACATGGAAAAAAACTAAGTGAGCAATGGTGCACTCACTTCCTGGAAAGCACAATGGGACAGCTCAGGACATAGAACAAAACAGAGCAGATGAGGGCACTAACAGGCTGGAGAGCACAGAGGCAGGGATAAGTGAGGACAGACAAAGAAATAGAGAAAAAGGGGCACTCACCACCTTGAGAGTGCAGAAGTAGAGAGAAGTCAGGACTTGGAAAAAACCTGAGCAAGCAAGGGACACTCACTTCCTGGAAAGTGCAGTGGAAGATATGAGTCAGGACAGGGAAAAAAAACCAAGTGAGTAAGGAACACTCACTTCCTAGAGTGCACAGAAGGAGTAATAACTCAGGACATGGAAAAAAACCTGAGCAGGTGAGGGGCACTCACTCTCTGAAGGGTGCAGAGACAGGGGCAAGTAAGGACAGGCAAAGAAACCAAGCAAGAGGGACACTCACCAACTTGAGAGAACAGAGGTAGAGACAAGTCAGGATATAGAAATAAACCCAGTGAGAAAGGGGCACTCACTTTCTGGAGAGTGCAGAAGCAGGGATAAGTCAGAACATGGAAACACACTAACTGAGAAAGGAGCACTCACTACCTGGAGAGCATGAAGACAACAAGTCAGGATACAGAAACAAACCATGAGAGTGAGGGGCACTCACTTCCTGGAGAGTGCAGAGGGAAGCACAAGTTAGGACATGCAAAAAAACTAAGTGGGCAAGAGGCACTCACAAACTGGAGAGCACAGAGGGAAGGATGAGTCAGCAAACCAAGCAAAAGTGGAACACTTACTTCCTGAAGAGCACAGAAGGGGGGAGGGCAAGTCAGGTCACAAAAACAAACCAAGCAAGCAAGGCACTCACTTCCTGAAGAGTGCAGAGGGAAGGATGTGTCAGGACATGAAACCAACTGAGCGTGAGGCACACACCACCTAGAGCACAGAGGAAGGGGCAAGTCAGGACACCAAACCAAACCAAGTGAAGGTGAGCACTCACTTTCTGAACAGCACAGAGTGAAGGTCAAGTCAGGACACACAAACAAATTGAGCAAGCACGGGGCACCCACCAACTGCAGAGCATAGGGGAGGGACAATCGGGAATCAGGACACCAAAACAAACTGAGTGAGCCAGTAGTACTCACCTCCTGGAAAGTGCAGCCCAGGATATTTCAGGACATGGAAACAAACTGAGCAAGTGAGGGGCACTCACTTCCTGGGAAGCACAGAGGGAGGGACATGTCAGAACATGAAAGCAAACTGAGCAAGGGTGACACTCACTTTCTGTAGAGTGTGGCAGCAGGGACTAGTCAGGACATGAACAAACCGAGCAACGAGGAACACACACATGCTGGAGAGTGCAGAGAGGGACAGGTGAAGACACGGAAACAAACGGAGCGAGCAAGGGGCACTCACTTCCTGGAAAGCACAGTGGAAGAGGCAAGTCAGGACAAAGAAAATAAACTGAGCGAGCGAGGAGCACTGACAAACTAGAGAGTGTAGAGAGAGGGACAGGTATTGACACGGAAATAAACAGAGCAAGCGAGGACTCACACCCTTGAGAGCGCAGAGGTGGGACAAGTTAGAACACGAAATCAAACTGAGCGAGCGAGGGACACTCACCAACTTGAGAGCGTAGAGGAGGGACAAATCAGGACATGGAAACAGACGAAGCAAGCGAGGGGTACTCACTTCCTGGAGAGCGCAGGGAGAGGGATTAGTCATGACATGGAAACAAGCCGAGTGGGCGAGGGGCACTCACTTTCTGGAGAGCACACAGAGAGGGACAAGTCAGGATACGGAAACAAACAAGAGAGGGCACCCACGTGCTGAATAGAGCAGAGCGAGGGACAAGTCAGTACACAGAAACAAATCGAGCGAGCGGGGGGTACACACTTCCTGGAGAGAGTAGAGCAAGGGACAAGTCAGGACACGAAAACAAACCGAGCGAGCGAGGGGCACTCACTCCCTGGAGAGCGCAGAGGCATGGACAAGTCAGAACACGAAAATAAACCGAGCGAGTGAGGGGTACTCACTACCTAGCGAGCGCAGCGGGAGGAACAAGTTAGGGAACGAAAGCAAAGCGAACGGACGGGGTGCGCTCACTCTCTGGAGAGGGCGAGGGGTCAGTCGGGACACAGATACCAAACCGAGCGAGCGAAGGGCACTCACTCTCTGGAGAGCGCAGAGAGAAAGACAAGTCAGGACACGGAAACAAACCGAGCGAGTGAGGGACACTCACCAGCTTGACAGCGCAGGGGGAAGGACAAGTCAGGACTCGGAAACAAACCGAGTGAGCGAGGGCTACTCACGTCCTGGTTAGCGTGAAGGAAAGGATAAGGCAGGACTCAAAAACAACCCGAGCAACCGAGGGCTACTCACGTCCTGGAGAGCGTAGAGGGAGAGACACGTCAGGATAAAGCGAATAAATTGAGCGAGTGACGGGTACTCACATACTGGCGGGACTAGTCAGGACACAGAAACAAACTGAGCGAACAAGGGACTCACGGCCTGGAGAGCGCAGCGGGAGGGACAAGTCAGGATACGGAAACAAAGTGAGCGGGGGCCACTAACTACCTGCCAGTGGAGAGAGAAGAGAGGCAGGCAAGTCAGGATACAGAATCAAACCGGGCGATCGAAGGGCACTCACTGTCTAGAGAGCGCAGAGGGAGGGACATGTAATGTCACGGAGACAAACCGAGCAAGCCATGAGAGCATGAAACACAGATGTGGGACGTTGTAATCCAAGAAACAAACATGGACTGACCCAGTACTATGTTGGAACGTTCCTTAAGCAAGAGGCAATTTAAAACAGGGGTATTACAACTTACCCACATCGATGGAAATGCCATGATGCATAACTTTATAATTCGATCTGTACTCCCCTTACCTCCTTGGATTGAAGAATGTGCCCTATAGTGCATTACGCTCCCATCGTCCTCGTTTAATTATAATGGGGACTTACCGGTTAACGGCCTGGTTTATGTTCAGCTCCAGATTATCCTTTTGTGCAGCTAAGAGTATGAGCCTATCGACTTCGCTGGAGAGTGCGTCAGCAGTCTTTTTAATAAGCTCCGTACACCGTTGGTTACGCTTGTGCATTCCTTCGGGACAGCAATTAGCGTAGTACATGCTAGCCCGTTAATGAAATCCTCACTCTCCAAACGTACGAACGGTGGAGATCCCCCAAGATCGGCCAGGTAATGTTCGTTGAAAATTTTATCCATCTGGGCGTCGAAGTTTGTTCCAGTCAGTGGGTCCGAGTCACGGGGCTGATCCTCCAACTTCATCTTAACCTCGCGCTTGAACTGGTCATATTTGGTGAATACCGCTATCACAGGAACTTCAAAAATTTCTCACGTCAATTTCCAGGCCATAAAGCTGTGTTTGAACGTACCATTCTCGTCAGGGCAAACGTCGCCGAAATGCTTTATATCCAGAGATGGTCGATCATTGTCCATCGGAATGCAGTACCTTAAAAAGCAAATCTCGTGGATTGCGACAGTAAGTACGCAAAGGAAACAAACCATATCGCGTGCAATCTATCCTTCGGTCGTCTCTCTCGCGACCTACGACTGACAAAATCTTGCACTATGTCGAGTTCCTTTTTTTCTCCTCCCTCAAATCCACGCGAGTCGTGGAAGACATAACCGCCGTGATTTGAAAAGACGAGTTCGTGCTCGATGTCATGCTCACCACGCTGCCCAAGCCGGATCCTCACGATCAGCCAACGACAACAAGAACTGAATAAGCCTCCCCAACCTCTTGTGAAGGCTCGAGTTGAACCTGGCTAGATGATGAGATCGGAGGTACCACTAAGAACGAAAAACATACCCTCTCGCGATTCCCCGTTTCATCGAGCCTGTAGATCTCTGGACTCTCGGTGGTATCGCATACTCTTTGAAGGATGGACGTTTTCCCTGCGTTCGCTCTTCCAATGATGAGGACTCGGAACCTGATTTCTTTGGAGAGTCTGAAGGGAACCTGCGGTGAATCCATGGCAGCAAAGTGCTGTTAGAAGAGGGTTGAACACGCGATTGCTAGTAGGGATCGCGGGGTAAGTTGTACAAACACGGTACAAACACTGGCATCAGCTGACCTGAGACTCGGAACCGGAACCCTGTTAATGCGCTTGTGCCAATAAGTTGTGAATGGCTTTGAGTTGCGCTACCAGTCTGTGACATGGTGGATAAGCCAAGGTTATTGTACACGGTCCACTGTCCACATTCTATCTCGTCTCCCTTGCCCTTTTGGGGTCCTGAACTTTTTCCTTTTTTCTTGTGGGCGCGGTATTTTCTCTCGCGTTCTTCCAGCAACTTGATTCGAATATCGACGTCGGGGTATATTGTAGAGTTTCAGGAATATTATGCGAATATACGAGAGCTTGACGTCACAGCAGGGCAGAGACTGAGGACGCTCCTTTTCCTCAGTGACCATATGCCCGCGGACGACGTGCTTACACTGGCGCGATAGATCGCTTAACCAGAGAGCCTACGGGCCCCAGGATGTAATTAATTCAGGTCGTCTATCCCCTAATCCATGACCAGATTCCGCCCCTATAAAAAGTGTCTGACAGTGATACGATGATAACATTGCGACTGTAGACGTGACTAAGTATGTGCTGAACAATTTTAATGAGTCTACTAGTAGTACCAGCCTGAGCGGCGGGAGCCATCAGGTGGTGACCGCCTGGGATCGTGATGCGTTAGTCTGATGCTCACCCCCGCGCGAACCAGCCTGTGTATCGCCGATGTTCCGTTGATTACAAGTACTAGTTTCACCTGCTTTGAGGAGTGACAAAATGAGGCCAGGCACAGTCCGGCTTAGACACTGACGAAGAGGCCGCGCGCCGAGTCTAGCCGGGATTTCGGATCGCCCTACGAATGATCCCGATATTAGACGCTACAGCGCATATTTCTACGATAAAGCGCGAAAGATAATTGGAAGGCTAGAATCTAATGATTGAAGCTTGAAGGCAAATGGACCATCCGATGTCTCCTGGGCCTACTAGTATTCCGTGACTCGAACGAAGGGCGCGTGACACAGTGGCCAGTGGATCCTGACTGTTCAGTCATACTACGAGTATGGGGTCCTGTGCGAAGAAAAAATGGGCCTTGGTGGCTTGTAGACTCGGAAGGGGTGTTTGTTCGTTGTAAGTGTTAGGAAACGGCGGGCCAGAGAGTGGAATGTGGCGGAAGAGTATGATCGTTGCGCGGCCTCATCAATTTGTTTTCCAGATTCGCCAGGGTATTGTCTGCATGGATCAGATCACAAGGGCGCGAACGCAGTTCAGCACCGTGATTGGGCGGTGATGCATGTGATGACGTAATGCAAGAAGATGGTATGGCGCGCGCGAACAAAACTACATTGCGTTTAAGACTTCTGAGCCCCGTGACTCAATTGTTACCTCCACACCCCGAAACCAATCTACTGACTGATGTTCGTAACAAGTACATTTAGTCACTTCTACAGGTGAAGCTGGTGGTGCTCCTCATGGAGCAGGGTCAACGCCGCCATCCTCCGCCTCCGACATCCTCTTGACTTCCTTGTCGCAGCGTCCAGAAACTCGTCGTTCTTGAACTCCCCCAACTCGAATGCGTCGTGAGGCTGAAGCGAACGGTCCAGCAGAATCTGGTATGACGCCAAGTCTTCGTCGATGTTTTTGAATGATGACAATCCCGCACACCATATGTCGAAAGCAGTGGAATCGTCATAGTGGCGCGTACGCGGACGCTCGCGCACTTCTGGGGAGTGTACGCCAGATTTTGATGAGGCGAGGGCGAAGACCATTCGAATCACGGGCCTCGGAGTGGAGCCTTCGTCAAACAGACGCACCCGGAACGGGCACAAAGCGTCAAAAAGCGTCCTGTCGATAACGTACCCGTATTTGTCCGAGTTCTTGACCTGGATAAGGATGGCAGACACGGTCTTGCGCGAAAGCTTTCCTGTCTTAAGGCAAAGAGGTATGACGATGTCGACCCCATTTTGATTGTGGGTGCACAATATCATTGCGCCGCGCGTGACAAACGACCAGAGATACTCGGCATTGACCAATTTGTCCTTTTCGATCCTAATGACGTGGTTGAACCACATTGCATAATCCTGGAATGTATCAGCGAATAGCCTGTCCTCTCCTGCACGCCAAGACGTCGGCAGAGAGCATTGAAGTTTGATGTACTGTTCCTCCGGAAGCAAGGCCTGCATGAAGTCGTTGACGCTAACCCATCTTTTCCTGTGCCTTGGCAGCACAGCTGCCACTGCCGCGTCACGTGCCTGCATAATAATCAAGGCCGCCACAAGTTCACCACGCCGTCCACGGTCGACGCAATGCAAGTCCGAATGGTTCGCCAGGTGGCGCACCGGATTCGCCCCACTGCCACGCATAATTTGCGACGCTGCCTCAGCTAGGAGGGGTTCCGATCCAGCAAGCGTGATCAATCTTTCGAATCCTGTCGTCGCAGCGAGACACAGCCGCATGTGCCGCTCGACTTGTTTACATGCGACATCGCGAGAACTCGAGTCCGCGTCGAATTCGAGAGCGAACCGCACAGAAAGACATGCCAGAGAACCCGGACTGTCCCCCTTCTTCAGCTCCGGACCACCGTCCAACAGCTTCTGCTTAGCAAACTCAAAAAGTTCATCCTCGCTCCGCAATTGGTCATAATAGACGCCAAACCTGGTTGAGGTGGGAAATGAGCTGCTCTCGGAACGAGTATGTGAAATGCACGCACAATGGGCGGCCGAGATGAGAAATCCAATCAGTTGCTACCACTCGACTTAATGAGACACTGTCTTCTTTTGCGAGGTACGCCAGGTCGTCGAAGCTTATTTCTGTGATGGGATCCAGGGGACGAAGGGTTTTATCTGTGACCCGCCTGGAAGGGTCTGATTTTATCTCCGGAGAAAATAAATGAAAGCTTCCCGCTGTCGCAAGAAACAGAGAGAACATAGGTTGTTTGACGATCGCTTGCAACGTACGGCGCAACTCGGAGAACAATGTCCAACCGCAGCGTTCCGGAAATTCTGTGAGTATATGGGACTCGTCAAAGGCAAGGATAACCAGGGGCCATCGTGACCCTATGTCCGAGTCCAACACCCCGTGCAGATCTATGAACCGACAAAGGCTATCCGCGGCGTTTTTGACGTCCTCTTCGGCCTCGTAAATGTATCGCTTAGGGCTATGTGGGTTTGACCCTTCGGATGTTTTGCTGCGTTCCTCCAACTAGAAAGATCTGTCATCTTCACAAAAAACGGTGGATGATACGGAAATTCACCTTATTTAATACGTCTTTGTAAAAACGAAGACGGTAATCATTGTGGGATGTGAATGACATATCTCTAGTCATGAGGTTGGAGAACCTGGACGCCAACAACGTTTGGCGCTCTTTGACAAGGCGTTCATACGAGGCACGGTTTTGCGGATTATATGTCAACGGTATTCTTGGGACACCTGCAATGTCTTCAGCTCGTAGTTTGGGAAGAAATTACAGGATAATCACGGCGTTCCCCGGACTTGACCTCGGACTCGACCTCCTCGAGGCGATTGAGAAGGATTGTTAAAAGAGAATACACGAAATCATGTAGCCTCTTAGCGACCGTGGCTTGCCAGTTTGAGTTCGCATCTGCCAGTTTTTGAAACCAATCACGGAGATCGACATCAGGAGGAGGGAATCCTAAGGGGCCATGTCATAAGCACGTCAAAAGGGAAATGCGAGGAACGCGAAACCTTTTGTCCCTTTTAAACGCAAGCACATCGGCACTGTGATGATTTTTGTCGCCACTTCGTGGACCATACGCGACTTTCCTGTTCCAGATGAATTTAAGATGCAGGTCTGCATTGAATAAGCCTGTCTCCGTTTGTCGAGGTAATTCGCGATAGTATTGACAAGTACATTTGCAGCTTGGCCTTTGAAAGGGGTACCCCACGCACGTACAGAAGCTGCGATCGGGAACGATCAGCGAAACGTGCGGTGGTCGTAAGCTTATGTCGCACCGTCCATTGAGGCCGGTGTCCTATTCCACGCTGGTTCTTCTGGCTTCAGAAATACGTCTGGAAACAGACCATGATTAAAGGGCGTCAGGCCAGATGAAAGGAATGACGTACCATTTTCAAGTAAATCCTGCCAGTTTTTCTTCTTCGCCATATCTTTTAGCAATACAATGAACTTTTCCTCTCCTTTACTTTTGACATTTTCTTCGAATTTGTCTTGATCAGCAAGACGCATTTTCAGTATTGGGTCCTCTTTGAGAGCTTTGTTTACGTTGACCCAAATAGTGCCCAGGGATCCCAGGATGGCCTTGTCGGAGTCGTCAGGTTGAATATATCGTTGGAGACGTTCGCACACTTCGTGAAGAGTTTGGTCTGATATAGAAACCCTTGACTGGGTTGATGGGAGAGTGAGTCTCGTGGGCGTGGATGAACTTGTGTCGTCATCAGCCGAGTCGTCAAGTCGCAGTCGCCCCAGCGACTCGCTAACTTGAAAAGGGTCGTCTTTTGACTGCAACAGTCGCCGAACGTGGGGGTTGGAGTCCATGGTGGTGGGAGCCAGAGGAAAAGAACGCGACACGGACTGGTACACGGGATGCGACCCTCATAAATCACACTGACGAGTGCCACAACCCACACGAGTGTCACAATCGACCATCAAGCGACAAGCGAGAATCAACTTGGACCAAATCGCTACCGCATCGATCAGACACGAATGGCGCAATTCAGACAGAGGAAGGAAGATGCTCAAAATAGACAGTACGACACCGTCGAGCAAGTTCATCAAGCTGATCAGCAACCCGGACCTATCGCGCAGCGCGGCCAGCACAATCTCGCAACTAAGAATCACGCATATACCGCTAAACAGCTACCTCAAACGCTGCAAAAAGACGGACAGCAGCAGATGCCCAGCCTGTGGGGCGGAAAACGAGAGCATCACACATTTCTTACTTGTCTGTCCGAGCTACGCTCACGAAAGATGGCTCTTACACAGACAAGCAAGGAAGAAGAAGCCACTCACGCTCCAATTACTCCTCGGAGACCCCAACATGACAGCGCACCTGGCGAACTACATCGATGCAACACATCGACTTAAACGCAAACCCGGTGAGCAAACAGACAGCTAACTAAAATACAGTCGCGCGATGAGCAATCATACAGCGAAACACACAGCACTACACCAATTCCCCCTTGTAACGTCCCAAGCGCGCGCTAGACCAGCGCCTGCGCTACACAATGGCCGAAGCGGAAGATGACACATGGGTGACCCTGTGAACACATACCACTATGCACAGATGCAGTTCCATTCC
>Ga0137397_10003580_pt1 | contig 10822 bp, 11 predicted proteins | sample czorhiz116metaG_FD_106658 | JGI IMG/M metagenome (GOLD analysis project Ga0137397, IMG submission 106658) | Vadose zone soil microbial communities from Angelo Coast Range Reserve, California, USA - czorhiz1.16 metaG | ecosystem: Environmental > Terrestrial > Soil > Vadose zone | place: USA...
CAACTCGGTCGCCAATTCTCAAGACGGAGGCGTTGACGGTCCGCTTCGGCGGGCTGGCGGCGCTCAGCAATGTGTCCCTCTCCGTGCCCCCGGGGGAGATCCGTGGAGTCATCGGCCCCAACGGCGCCGGAAAGTCCACCTTGTTCAACTGCCTGACCGGCGTGCTCCGGCCGACGAGCGGCCGGATCGTATTCGACGGCGAGGACATCGCGGGCCTGCCATCCCATACGATCTCCCGGAAGGCGATCGCGCGCTCCTACCAGATCACCAACCTCCTGCCGGGCGCCACCGTCCTGGAAAACGTTCGGATCGCCACCCAGTCCCGCCATCACAACTGGAGCATGCTGCGCCACCACCGAGCGTACAAGGATGTCATCGAGCGCGCGCGCGCCGTCCTCGCCGACGTCGGCCTCGGCGGCAAAGAGGACGAGCTCGCGTCGAACCTCTCGCACGGCGAGCAGCGCAACCTCGAGATCGCCATCGCGCTCGCCACCGAGCCGAAGCTTCTCTGCCTCGACGAGCCGACCGCCGGCATGAGCGTGGCCGAGACGCACGCGACGGTGGACCTGGTCCGCCGCATCGCCCGCGACCTCACGATCCTCATCGTGGAGCACGACATGGAGGTCGTGATGGGCCTCGCCCACACGATCACGGTGCTGAACTACGGGGAGGTGCTGGCCGAGGGCCGGCCGGCCGAGATCCAGGCCAATCCGCGGGTCCAAGAGGTCTACCTCAAGACCTGATGCTCGTCCTCGAGAACGTCGACGCCCACTACGGCAAGTCGCACGTGTTGCACGGCGTGTCGATCGAGGTGCGGGCGGGCGAGGTGGTCGGCCTGCTCGGCCGCAACGGCGTGGGCAAGACCACGACGCTCAAGGCGATCATGGGAATGGCCCGCCGCACCGGCGGCCGCATCACGTTCGAAGGGCGGGACCTGCAGGGCGTGCCGCCCCACGGGCTGGCCGGCCTGGGCATCGCGTGGGTGCCCGAGGAGCGACGGATCTTCCGCCTGCTGACGGTGCTGGAAAACTTGCGGACCGGTCTCGACCGTCCCGCGGTCACGCCGGACCGGCGGGAGCGGCTGCTCGAGAAGGTTTACAGCTACTTCCCGATCCTGAAGGAGCGGCGCAATCAGGCGGGCGGGACGCTGTCGGGCGGCGAGCAGCAGATGCTCGCCATCGCGCGCGCGATGATCCTCGAGCCCAAGATCATCCTGCTCGACGAGCCCACCGAGGGGCTCATGCCCCGGATGGTCGCCCAGATCCAGGAGATCGTGCACGCGCTCCACCGGGACGGGGTGGCCATTCTTCTCGTCGAGCAGAACGTCCCGCTGACGCTCGACGCGGCCGGGCGCGTCTACATCATGGAGAAGGGCGCCGTGCGGCACCATGCGTCGTCGGCCGAGCTGCGCGCCGACCAGCGCGTCATTCACGAGTACCTGGGGGTCTGAGATGGACCAGATCATCATTCAGACGCTCCACGGCCTGGTCAACGGGATGGTCCTCGCGATGGTCGCCTCGGGTCTCACGCTGATCTTCGGGATCATGGACATCGTCAACTTCGCCCACGGCGACCTCCTCATGCTCGGCGCGTTCGTGGGCGCCACCGTGGTGGGCGTGACCGGGAACTACTGGCTGGCGCTGGTCGTCGCGGCGATCGTCATCGCCGTGCTCGGCGCCCTGCTGCAGATCACGACGCTGCGGCCGCTCATCGGGCGCGACCCGCTGACCACGATCCTCGCCACGTTCGGCGTCTCGCTCGTGATCCAGAAGTACGCGCTCTGGCAGTGGGGCCCGTCGGTGCGCCGGATCAGCGAGCCCGTGCCCGGGGAGTTCACGCTCTTCCACCTCCAGTATCCCTGGTACCGGGTCGCCACGGCGGTCCTGGCCGGCCTGATCCTCGGCGGCCTGTGGCTGTTCCTGAAATACGGCAAGTACGGCATCTGGATCCGCGCCACGACCCAGGACCGGGTGATGGCGCAGGCCATGGGCATTCCGGTGCCGCTGGTTTACACGGCGGTGTTCGCGATCGGCTCGGCGATGGCGGCGGCGAGCGGCGTCCTCTTCGGTCCGTTCGCCGGGGTCACCCAGACGATGGGCTTCGACTTCACACTGCGCGCGTTCATCGTGGTCGTCGTCGGCGGCATGGGCAACCTCGGCGGCTCGATCCTGGCCTCGCTCTTCGTCAGCCTCCTCGAGAGCTACGCCGCGATCGTCGTGAGCCCCGCCCAGGCGGTGATCGTCTCGTTCGTCGTGCTGGTCCTCACGATGCTCTTCCGGCCCACCGGGCTCTTCGTCCCGACGCCGAAATGACCGCGACGCCGGCCGCGCGGCCGAGATCGCCCGCCACCGGGTACTGGACCGCGTTCGCCGTCGTGGTCGGGCTCCTGATCGTCGCCCCGCTCGTGCTTCCGCCGTTCTGGCAGCGCTTCGCCACGGAGATCCTGGTCTGGGGGCTCCTGGCGATGTCGTCCGATATCCTGATCGGCTACACCGGCATGGTCTCGTTCGGGCACTCGGCGTTCTTCGGCCTCGGCATGTACGGCGCCGCCGCCGCGCTCCTCACGGTGAAGCCGCCGAGCCTTGGGCTCGCTCTGCTCTACGGCCTGGTCACCGCCGGCGCCGCGGCCGTCTTCGTCGCCTACTTCGCGACCCGGCTGCGCGACATCTACTTCGCGATCTCGACCCTCGTCTTCTCGCAGATCTTCTACGTCATCATCTTCACCTGGACCGAGGTCACCGGCGGCGAGAACGGCCTCACCTTCAGCCAGCCGCGGCTGACGATCCCCGGGCTCTGGAGCGACCGCTTCACGCCCGTGACCTTTCACTGGTTCGTGCTGGCGGTCGTGGTGCTCTCCTACCTGCTGGTCCGGCGGATCACCCAGTCGCCGTTCGGCATGGTGCTCCAGTCGATCCGCGAGAACGAGCCGCGCACGCGGGCGATCGGCTATCCCGTCGAGCGCTACAAGATCGTGGCGGTGATGCTGTCCGGGCTCTTTGCGGGTCTTTCGGGCGTTCTCTACGCGCTGCAGAACAAGTTCGCCGCGCCCGACTTCGTGTTCTTCGTCGTGTCGGGCGAGGTCGTGATCTTCAACGTGATGGGCGGGATGGGCACGCTGGTGGGGCCGTTCGCGGGCGCGGCGTTCTTCCTGCTCCTGCGCGAGGGACTCTCGCGCTTCCTCACCGAGTACTACCTCATCCCCCTCGGCATCATCTTCATCATTATGATCATCTTCCTGCCGCAGGGGCTGCTCGGCTTCCTGCGCCGACGGCTGAACACCTAGGTCGCCAGCGACAGGCGCGCCCGCGCTTCCCGGCAGGCGACCACGGCCGCCGCGTAACCCGCCAGCAAGGGGTGAGGGCTTGCGGCCGTCGAACGGGCCTGCGGGAGAAACAGCGTGGCCACGAAGAACGGATGCTCGGGAATCTCGACGATCCTGATCTCACCTTCGTCGCCCACGCCGCTCACCCGCAGACCGCCGGCCTCCAAGCGCAGGCGATAGTCCGGGTTCACCCCGTAGTTGCAGTAGTAGTCCTCGATGGCGTCGGCCGACCCGTAGAGCCGGGCGGCGCGCGTGCGGGGAACGAGAACGATGCGCTGCCGCTGACCGACCAGCGAGCAGGCCAGCGGCGTGATGACCAGTCGCTCGGCGTCGGGGCTCGTCTCGGCGTGGTCGGCGTCTCGGTACCCGAGGACGTTGCGCGCGAACTCGACGATCGCGTGCTGGAAGCCGCCTCAGGTGCCGACCAGGGGCACGCCGCGCTCGCGCGCGTAGCGGACCGCCGCGAGGGCGCCGTCCATGCTGCGGTACGGGCTCGCCGGCGCGATCCAGACGCCGTCGTACGCGGCCAGGCGCAGGGCCCAGTCTCCGGTCGCGTCGGTCGGCACCCACGCGCCGCGAAGCCCGACGTGGTCGAGCGCCGCGTTCGTGATGTGATGGGTGCGGTTCGCGGGGTCGAAGTCACCCACGACGCCGATCATCGGGGCCGCGCTGGTCATCGTGCCGGCCAAATCCTATCACAGCCGGCGCGACGTGAGGGAACCCGCCGCGTGGCAGGGGGTCAGGCTGACGGGGGTACGCGACCGGCGTAGTGGGACCCCCGAGTCCCGTCCGCAGCTCGAAGAGCTGCGATTCGGGCGAGCGGGTGACGGAGCCGGTCGCGTACCCCCGTCAGCCTGACCCCCTGCCACGCGTCACACGCCAGCGGTCTCGCGGATCACCGGGCCGAAGCGTTCCATCCGCTCCAGACTCTCGGCAAGGCTCTCGCTGCGGAAATCGAAGACGAGCTCGCTGACGCCCAGGCGCGCGTAGGCCGCGATGTCGTCCGCGATTTGGGGAGCGCTTCCCGAGAACGGTCGGCGCTCGCCGCCGGGCCTGAGCTGCGGCTGGTTCGCGTCGTACACCGGCGCCTTGTACGAGATCGTGAGCGACTTGCGATCACGCCCCTCAGCCTCGGTCAGGCGATAGAGCTCGTCGCGGAGTGCGCGCAGCTCCGCAGGCGGCAGCGGGACCGCCGCGTTGGCGCCCACCGGGTGCCAGCCGTCGCCGAATCGCGCGGCCCGGCGCAGGGCAGCCTTGCTGTGGCCCCCTACCCAGATCGGCGGGTGCGGCTTCTGGACGGGCTGGGGCTGGCAGTGCAGCGCGTCGAAGCGGTAGAAGCGGCCGGCGAAGGACGCCGGGCTCTCGGTCCAGAGCGTCTTGAAGATGCGCAGGTACTCGTCGGTCACCGCGCCGCGGCGATCGAAGTCCGGCGCGCCCAGCGCCTCGAACTCCTCGCGCAACCAGCCCACGCCGACGCCGAGAGTGACCCGCCCCTTGGAGAGCACGTCGATGGTCGCGAGGGCCTTGGCCGTCAGCACGGGATTGCGGTAGGGCACGATCATCACGCTCGTCACCAGCCGCAGGCGCGTGGTCTTGGCGGCGACGAAGGCCATCAGCGAGAGCTGATCGAGCACGTCGCCCTGCCCCGGGAAGACACCCGTCACCGTGTACGGGTACCTGGACTTGATGGTGACGGGAAACACGAGGTGATCGGCGATCATGACGGAGGCGAAGCCCAGCGCCTCGCCGCGCGTGACGAGCGTCTCGAGGGCCTCCGGCGTCGCCGTCTGGCCACGGGTCGGCAGGTAGAAGCCGTAGCGCATGGGCCCCACCATACATCATCCTAGAGTCGCGCCTCGGGCGGCGGGGCCCCAGCCCCGCGACGGCCTGCGGCGCGCGCCACGGAGCTCCCTGGTGATCGCCGGGCGGGCGCGCTATCCTGACCGCCGCATCCGATGAACTTCGACTTCACCGAGACGGAGCAGGCGTTCGCCGAGGAGGTTCGCCGATTCCTGCGCGCGAACCCTCCCGAGACGTTCTCGATCGACGGCATGGACGCCGGCTACGGCTCGGGGGCCCACTCGCGCGCGTTCTTGCGGGCGCTCGGCGCGCAGGGCTGGCTCAGCATGTGCTGGCCGAAGGCGCACGGCGGCGGCGACCAGCCGATGTTCATGAAGCTGGTCCTGATGGAAGAGCTGGCGCTCGCCGGCGCGCCCTTCGGGCCGCTCCCGGGCTGCTGGCAGACGGCCGACGCGATCATCGAGTACGGCACCGAGCGCCTGCGTCGCGAGGTGCTGCCGGCGATCGCGCGCGGCGAGGCGACGTTCTGGCAGGGCTACAGCGAGCCTGACGCGGGCTCGGACCTGCTGGCGCTCAAGACCGAGGCGCGCCGCGACGGCGACCACTACGTGGTCCGGGGCCACAAGATCTGGTCGAGCCACGCCGGCATCGCGACCTACGGGCTCGTGTTCGCGCGGACGAGCCGCGAGGCGCGGCGCAGCCGCGGCTTCAGCATGTTCGTGGTGGCGAACGGGACGCCGGGCATGGACATTCGCCCGATCCGCAGCCTGACCGGCGAGGTCTATCACCACGAGGTGTTCCTGGACGACGTGCGCGTGCCCGCAGACCTCATGCTCGGGCCCGCGGGTGAGGGCTTCCAGGCGCTCCTGAACGGGCTCGACGCCGACCGGTTCTGGGGTCGCTTCTACAAGGCGCCGGCGCTCGCGCGCGTGCTCCGACAGCTGGTGGACTACGCCAACACGACGCCCGGCGGCGGCGCGCCGCTGGCCCACGACCCATTCGTGCGGCGGCGGCTCGCCGCGATAGCCGCCGAGATCGCCGCGCTACGCCTCATGTTCTACCGAACGGGCTGCCTCATTCGCGACGGCGCGCCCCTCACCTACGAGACGGCGATGGCGAAGGTGTACGCCGACGAGACGGGGCAGAAGCTGGCGCGCCTCGGCATGGATCTGCTGGGCGTCTGGGGGCCGCTGCGCGAGGGCTCGCGGTGGGCCAAGCTCGGCGGACAGATTTCGCATCTCTACCTGACGACTCTCGGCCACACCATCGCGGGCGGCACGGCGGAGATCCTCCGCTCGTCGGTCGCCGTGCGTGGGCTCGGCCTCTCACCGGAGCCGAAAACAGCTGCCGAGCCGAGGGCGCGCTGAGATGGACTTCCGCCCCTCGCCGGCTCAGCAGATCCTGATCTCGACAGCCCGCGCGTTCCTCCGCCAGCACTGCCCGCCCGAGCTGGTCCAGCGCCTGGCCCTCGACGAGCGCGGCTTCGACGAGACGCTGTGGCGCCGCATGGCCGAGCTCGGATGGCCCGGGCTTCTGATCCCGCTCGAGCTCGGGGGCAGCGGCGGCTCGCTGCTCGACGTCGTCCTGCTCGTCGAAGAGATGGGACGCGCCGGCCTTCCCGGGCCCTTCGTGACGAGCGCGGTGGTGGCGACGACGCTCCTGCTCGCGGCGGGGAGCCCGGCGCAGCAGAAGCGCCTGCTCCCCACGCTGGCCGCGGGCGAGCGCGTCGCGAGCCTGGCGCTCGTGGAGGAGAGCGGCTCGTTCGATCTCGATGCCGTCGCGCTCGAGTGCGCGGTGCCCGGCCGCCTCAGCGGCCGCAAGCTCTTCGTCAAGGACGCCCACGTCGCCGACGATCTCGTCGTCACCGTGCGGGTCGGCGCCGGCGCGAGCCTGATCCTCTTGCCGAGGGACCGCCCCGGCATCGCGCGCCTGCCGCTCGACGCGATCAGCGGCGAGAAGCTCTTCGAGGTGACCTTCGACCGCGTGGAAGTCCGCCCGGACGACCTGCTGGGCGGCGTCGGCGCCGGGCGGGAGCCCCTGGGCGCGGCGCTGCGGGCGGGGGCGCTGGCGCGGACGGCCGAGATGGTGGGCGGGGCGCAGCGTGTGCTCGAGCTGGCGGTCGAGCACGCGAAGACGCGCGTCCAGGGCGGGCGGCCAATCGGCGGCTACCAGGCCATCCAGCACTCGTGCGCGGACCTCGTGCGCGACGTCGACGCCTCGCGCGCGCTCCTCTACGCGGCGGCCTGGAAGGCGGCCGAGGGACGACCGGCTGAGCCCGACGCGGCGCTGGCCAAGGCCTACGCGGGTGAGGCGTGCCTGGCGGTGGCGCGCCGCGGCCATCAGATCTTCGGCGCCATCAGCTACTGCGAGGAGCACCCGCTCCATCTCGTCCACAAGCGCATCCAGGCGGCGAGTCTCGAATTCGGCGACGCGCAGCTCCACCTCGAGACGGTGGCGCGCGCGATCGGGCTGGAGCGCCGTCCGTAGTGGTCCCGATGAACATGCTGTTGCTGTCGATGCCCGACTCGTTCGAGCACGTGCCGGCGGTGGCGATCCGCATGCCCAACGGGGCGCTGGGCCTCGAAGACGAGCGAAAGACCTTCGAGCGCTACCGTGCGATCCGCCGGGCGGAGCGCGTCTACCTCTAACACCTCTAACACCAGTGTTGACACGGGGGGAGGCAGCCCTATAGACTCCCGAGTCGTGGGAAAGCCCTCGAGCAATCCGCCGGTGTTTCGGCTTCTCGGCCGCGGCGTCTTCTGACCGTCGCCAAGCCCGCCCTGTAGCCCGTTCCGGCAGCAGCCCCGAAGCGCGCGGGATCCCTGACTTCGCGCAATCACCGACTGAGCTACCGCCCCGCGGGCGACCGCACGTCGGTCGCCGCGACCGGTATCCGGGGGAGAAAGCCCATGCGGCTGGCGTCGAAAATCTTCCTGACCTCGGTACTCGTCATCGTCGTGCTCGCCGGCGTCGCGGTCCTGAGCCTGCGCGCGATCGACAGTCTCGTCTCCGCCAACCGGGAGATCGTGACCCGCACGGTGCCCGCGCTGCGCCTCACCGTGTCCGCCCGTGAGGCGATACCACCGCTCATGCGGCTCGAGGCGCACGCGATCGTGCTGGGCGACCCGCTCTACGCGACCGCGTGGACCGAGCGGGCGGCGCAGGTCGCCGATGATCTCGAGCGCCTCAGTGAGTACGCGCAGAGCAAGTGGGAGACGATGCACCTGCGCGAGGCGAGCACCGCGTTCGACGGGTACCGCCGCGTCGTCGCCCAGGAGCAGGCGCTCCTGCAGCTGGGCGACCGCGCGCGGGCCGCGCGCCTGATCGACGTCGACGCCCGGCTGCTGGGCGAGCGGGTCCAGGAGAGGCTCGACGCGTTGATGGCGGCGACCCACACGCGGATCCTCGCGGTGCAAGCCGAGGCCGCGCGCGTCGAGGGGCGGATGTGGACCGCGGTCCTGGTCGCGCTGGGCGCCGCGGTCGGCCTAGCGCTGCTCGGCGCGGCCGTCATCGCGCACCGGATGACGCGTTCCGTCGACCTCCTGTCCTCGGCGGCCGCCGAGGTTGCGGCGGGCAAGTTCCGCGGGCCCATCGCGATCGAGAGTCGTGACGAGATCGGCTCACTGGCGCGGTCGTTCAACTCGATGGTCGGCCAGCTGCGCCGGATGGAGGCGACGCGGCGGGAGTTCTTCGCGACCGTGTCGCACGAGCTCCGGTCGCCCCTCACATCGATCCGCGGTGCCGCCGAGCTCCTCCGCGAGGGGGTCCCCGGTCCGCTCACGGACAAGCAAAAGCGTCTCACCGACATCATCTCGGTCAGTTCCGGACGCCTGCTGGGGCTCGTGAACCAGATCCTCGAGATGTCGCGCCTCCACGCCGGTCTCGTGGAGCTCGACCGGCAGTCGCTCGACCTCGCCGAGCTCGTCGACCGCGCCGTCGAGGAGCTCCACCCCCGGGCCGCCGAGGCGGGCGTGACACTCGAGTGCGAGCGCATCGGGGAGAGCTTCGCCTACTGCGGCGACCAGGAGCGGCTCCACCAGCTGGTCGTCAACCTCGGCGCCAACGCGATCCGCTTCACGGAGCGCGGCGGGCGCGTCGTGACGCGCGTGATCGACGCTGGGCCGGAGTTCGAGCTCCAGGTCGAAGACACGGGTGTCGGCATCCCCGCGGACGCGCTGCCGCACATCTTCGACGCCTTCCGCCAGGCCCACCGCGAGCGGGGCGGCACGGGCCTAGGTCTGGCGATCGTGCGCGGGGTGGCGGAGGCCCACGAAGGACGCGTGACCGTCGAGTCGCGGGAGGGGAAGGGCAGCCGCTTCACCGTGCTCCTGCCGCGCACCTAGCCCTCGGCGTCAAGCCGTCGTCGAGTCTTCACCACCTCGTGGCCGGGGTGTCACACATTCCGGATACGCTTGGCGGTAAGGATCGAGCCAGTTGATCACTCAGTTTCTTACCAGTCCACCGCCAGGTGACTCGAGGCGCGACCGTAAGTATGTGAATTTGTGTAGCCCGTGACTGGCATTGTGTTTGCGGACAGCTTCCGGGAACTAAATCCCGTTCCGGAGGGAATAGTGGGTACCGATCAAGTCGACTCTGCGGAAATACCCGAGCCCACCGCGCTTTTCAATGGCCACCCCCGGATGCGGGCCATCCGCTCCATCATCGAAAGCGTCGCCGACACCGACGCGATGGTCTTACTCCGTGGTGAAAGCGGCGTCGGCAAGGATCTCGTTGCCCGCGCCATCCATGCGGCGTCGGCTCGCCGCCACGGGCCGTTCATCAAGGTCAACTGCGCCGCGATCCCTCAAGGGCTGCTCGAGTCCGAGCTCTTCGGACACGAGAAAGGCGCGTTCACCGGTGCCCACCGCCGAAAGCCCGGACAGTTCGAGTACGCGAACATGGGCACGATCTATCTGGACGAGATCGGCGAGCTCCCGCTCGGCCTGCAGGCCAAGCTCCTGCACGTGCTGCAGGACTTCAAGTTCGCGCGGGTGGGAGGCCACGGGCTGATCGACGTCGACGCGCGCGTCATCGCCGCCACCAACCGCCACCTCGAGGAAGCGATGGCGCGCGGTGAGTTCCGAGAGGATCTCTACTACCGGCTCAACGTGGTCGAGATCCGGGTGCCCCCGCTGCGGGAGCGCCGGGAGGAGATTCCGGCGCTGGCGGCGTGGTTCCTGGCCAAGTTCAACGCGCAGTACGGACGGAAGAAGCACCTCTCGCCCGAGACGATGGTCCGTCTCACCGAGCACTCGTGGTCGGGGAATGTCCGAGAATTGGAAAACATCATTCGACGCATGGTGGTGCTCACGGACGGCGAGGAAGCCTTCCAGGCCCTGGCCGCGAACGGTCGCAACGGGCGCGCCGCCGACCCGCGGCCCTCGGCCATGACCACCGAGAGCTTGAGGGAGATCGCCCGCCGCGGCGCGCGAGAAGCCGAGCGTAGCGCCCTCGCGGAGGTCCTCGAGCGCGTGCGCTGGAATCGAGCCGAGGCCTCTCGAATACTCAAGGTCAGCTACAAGACACTGCTCCACAAGATCACGGAGTGCGAGCTGACCTCGCCCTCGCGTCGCTAGCCCGCATTATTCACGAACCGCACCGCGCCGTCGGACGGGTGGCACCAGGGTGTCCCCGCAGCTCGAAGAGCTGCGTTCGGGCGGTGGGTGACGGAGCCCGGTGGGCCGGGGACACCCTGGTGCC
>Ga0137397_10003581_pt1 | contig 10822 bp, 9 predicted proteins | sample czorhiz116metaG_FD_106658 | JGI IMG/M metagenome (GOLD analysis project Ga0137397, IMG submission 106658) | Vadose zone soil microbial communities from Angelo Coast Range Reserve, California, USA - czorhiz1.16 metaG | ecosystem: Environmental > Terrestrial > Soil > Vadose zone | place: USA...
AACATCTTCACGTAATCCGCCGGGTCGTAGGCAATGGGCACACCGTCGCGGTACACGAGGCCCGTCCGCCACGGCATCTCTTCCATCCGGATGAGGTTCTTTCGGCGGGGTTCGGCGGTGTCCATGCCGACGGCGCTCGCGCCTCGGTCGAGCAGCCGGTCGAGGACGAAATTCGCCTCCGGCCGTCCCGCGCCGCGATAGGCGGCGAGGAAAGTCTTGTGGGTGACCACGTTCCGTCCCACGCCCTTGAAGTGGGGAACGCGATACGGCCCCACGAGGTGGTTCATGGTGTTGTACGCGATCGCCTCGCCGAGAGGCGTATGCGCGCCGTGATCGCGGGTGAAATCGGTCTCCAGCGCCACGATGGCGCCGTCTCTCGTGAGGCCGAGGCGCGCCTGGTGCTCCTGATCGCGGTCGGCGGCGGCGCTGAGGAAGTGCTCGCGCCGCGTCTCGATCCACTTGACGGGCCGGCCGAGCCGTCGCGCGACGGCCGGAATCAGGATGTCCTCGGGATAGACGTGGCCCTTGATGCCGAAGCCCCCACCCACGTCCGGCGCGATGACCCGCACGTGCTCCTCCGCCATGCCGAGCACGGCGGCGATGCCGCTCCGCACCCCGAAGGGCACCTGCGTCGAGCACCACACGGTGAGCAGGCCGGTGACGGCGTCGAGGGAAGCGAGGACGCCACGGGGCTCGATCGGCATGCCCCCGACGCGCGGGTAGTGGAGGCGCATCTCGACTGTGATCTCGGCCCTGGCGAATCCGCTCCTGACATCGCCGGTCTGTGTCTCGGAGATTCCCGCGAGATTGTCCGGCCAGTCATCGTGGACCTTGGGCGCGCCGGGGGCGAGCGCCGCCTCCGGAGAGGCCACGGCGGGCAGGGGCTCGTACTCGATCACCACCCGTTCGAGGGCGTCAGCGGCGAGGTAGGGTGTCTCGGCCGCCACGACGGCCACGGCCTCGCCCACATGCTTCACCGCGGCTGCGGCGAGCACGGGATGGTGAGAGGAAGGGAAGCTCGGCGCGGGGACGAGCGGGGGCACGGAGCCGTCGAGCTCGGGCATGTCCTCGCGGGTGAGCACGGCCACGACGCCGGGCAGCCTGGAGGCCTCTCGCCCGTCGATCTTCGCGATGCGGGCATGGGCATGCGGGCTGCGAACGATGCCCAGCCAGAGCATGCCGGGCAGAGCGTGGTCGTCCGTGTAGCGACCGAGACCCCGCAGGAGGCGGTCATCCTCCTTGCGCCGGATCGAGGCTCCGACGAGCTTCTGGCCGGGATCCAGGGGAGCGCTCAGACGCGGGTGGGCTTGAGATGCGCGTCGCGGTTCTTGGCGAGCTCGGGATCCGCGTAGTCCATGAGTCCGGGCTGTCCCGCGCCCAGCATGACTTGCAGGTAGGCGCCCTCGAGCCCGACATTCTCGAAGCCGTGCAGGACATTGGCGGGACACGAGATGCAGTCCCACTTGCCCAGCACCGTCTCCGCGCGGCCACCCTTGCTGTCCTCGAGGAAGACTTTGACCTTGCCTTCGAGGATGAAGAAGGCCTCCTCGACGGGATGCGTGTGCGCGGCATTCCCCTGGCCGGGCGGCACGTACATGATGGACAGCGTGAAGTGCTCGGCGGGAATCGCCTTCGCGTCGCCCTTGCCGGAGGCGCCCACGCCGATGAAGCGATGCTGGGCGCGACGGAAACCTTCCATACGCGCGTCCGCGAACGCGTCCCAGTCGGCGACGCGATCGTTGAAGCGGGCGACGCGGCGCTGGAGCTGCTCCTGGATTTCCATGATGTCCTCCGATCAGCAATAGGGAAGGCATTCTCTCTGCGGCGTCATACTCGTATCACAGGCAGCCGGCAAAGTCGAGAGACCCTCGCCTTTTCAATGTGTTAGAGTTACGTCATGCGTGGCGTCCTCATCACCGTCGAGGGCGTGGAAGGCTCCGGAAAGACCACCCAGTGCGAGCGGCTCGGCCAGTGGCTTCAAGCCCGCGGCTTCGAAGTGGTTCTGACCAGCGAGCCTGACGGCACCCGTCTGGGCTCCGCCATCCGCGGGCTCTTCGAGCAGGAGTCCGGCCCGCCGACGCCTCTGACACAGACGTTCCTCTTCATGGCGGCGCGCCAGCAGCACGTGACCGAGATCATCCGGCCGGCGCTCCAGCGCGGCGCCGTCGTCGTCTCGGACCGCTACACCGATGCCACCCTGGCCTACCAGGGCTGGGGCGGGGGCATGGACCTCGAGACGATTCGCGATCTCAATGCGCTCGCCACGGGCGGCGTCACTCCCGACCTGACGCTGCTCCTCGACCTCGACCCCGCGGCGGGGATGTCGCGCATCGGCGGCCGCGCCCTCGACGCCTTCGAGAAGATGGACGTGGCGTTTCATCGGCGCGTGCGCGAAGGCTACCTCGAGATCGCCCGCGCGGAGAAGAACCGCGTGCGCGTGCTCGATGCCGCGCGGGACGCCGTCACCCTGCACGCCGATGTCGCGCGGGCTGTCGAGGAGCTGCTGGAACGGCGGGGGGTCGGCCGTGGGGCTTGAGTCGATCCGCGGGCACGAGGAGGCGCTGGCGCTCCTTCGCCGCGCCATCGAGGCCGACCGCGTGGCCCACGCGTATGCCTTCATCGGGCCGGAGGGCGTGGGGCGAAAGACGACGGCCCTTGCCTTCGCCGCGACCCTGGTGGGCGCGGGCTCGGAGGCGCGGATCGCGCGCGGGATGCATCCCGACGTGCGGCTGATCGAGCCCACGCCGCCCGAGAGCAATCCCAAGGGCACGCAGGCCATCCGCGTGGAGAACATCCGCGAGCTGGGCCGGTTGGCCGCGCTGCGGCCGGCGGAAGCGCCGTGGAAGGTCTTCATCGTCGACCAGGCCGAGACCATGACGGGGGCGGCGCCCCAGGCTTTCCTCAAGACCCTCGAGGAGCCGCCCGCCCGTACGGTGATCATCCTCATCCTGGAGCAGCTCCGCGCCCTGCCCTCCACGGTGCTCTCGCGCTGCCAGATCGTGCGCTTCCGGCCCGTGGTGCCGGAAGGCGCCGTCGCGCTTCTGCCGGGCGGCGGCGGCCCCGAGCGCGAGCGGGCGTTGAAATGGCTCGGGCAGGCGCAGAGCCGCGACGCCGGCGCGGCGCTTCAGGTCGGCGAGGCCATCGGACGCGATCGCGAGGCGGCGGAGGCCATGGTCGAGACGTGCTGGCTCTGGTATCGCGATCTCCTGTGCGCCCAGGGCGGCGCGGACGCCCGCACCTCGGTATTCGGTGGGCGCGCGAGCGCGGCGGGCCACACGCTCGACGAAGTGGTGGCGGGGCTTCGCGCCTGTCGCGAGGCGTGGCAGGCCATTCAGGGTAACGTTTCCCCACGACTCAGCGTCGAAGTCTTGCTGAGCCGACTCGAAGAAGCAAAACCCAAAAACAAGGCGGCATGACGACATGAGCGATACGACCGAGACGGCAACGACGCCGGCCGCTCTTCCCGAAGCGGAGCCGCAATACCTCATCGGGATCAGGTTGCGCGAGCCGCTCCAGGCCGAGGACTACCTGACCACGGATGTCGACCTGCATGTCGGCGACGTCGTGGCCGTGGAGACGGGCCAGGGCACGGGCATCGGCGAGGTGCGCCGGCCCAAGCGCCTCCTGCCCGACTTCAAGCGTGATCGGCTCTACCGTCACGTGCTGCGGCGCGCCAGCGACGGTGAGATCCGCGAGTGGCGCGACCGGCGGGCCCTCGAGCTGGAGCACGCGGAGACGTGCCGCCGTCGGGCGCGCGGCCGCGGCCTCCGGCTCAAGGTGGTGGACGTGGAGATCGATCCGCGCCATCGCCGGGTGACCGTGCTCTTCAACGCCGAGGAGCGGGTGGACTTCCGCGACCTCGTGCGCGACCTCGCCCACGAGTTTCACTCTCGCATCGAGATGCGCCAGATCGGGGCGCGCGACACGACCAAGCTGATGGACGGCATCGGCCCCTGCGGACGCCAGCTCTGCTGCTCGTCCCACTTGAAGAAGTTCGACCCGATCTCCGTGAAGATGGCCAAGGGCCAGGACATGCCGCTCACGGACAGCCGGCTTCTCGGCAATTGCGGGCGGCACAAGTGCTGTCTGCTCTACGAGTTCTCGACCTACGAGCAGCTGCGCAAGCACCTGCCCAAGGTCGGCACGGCCTGCCAGGCCGACTGCGGCGGGCAAGGATGCATGACGGGCAAGGTTCGCTCGCTTCGCGTCCTCAAGCAGGCCGTGGTGGTAGGGTTCCAGGACGGCACCGAGGCCGAGGTGCCGCTCGAGGCGCTGACGTGGGAAGGGCGCCCGCACATCCAGCCCCTCTGAGAAAGGTACTGACGATGACGAGATTTCTTGCCGTGGTCGTGCTCGTGGCCGCTCTGTGTGCTCCCGCCTTTGCCCAGGAGCAGCCCCGCGCGGGCGGCGTGCTCAAGGCCGGCCTCATCGGCGAGGCGCCCACGCTCGATCTGCATCAGACCACGGCCGTGATCACCCAGCAGATCACCTGGCACATATACGAGACGCTTTACACGTACGACAAGGACCTCAACCCCATTCCCATGCTGGCGGAAGGTCATGCCATCGCGGACGGCGGTCGGCGGTACACCATCACGCTCCGCAAGGGCGTGCGCTTCCACAACGGCAAGGAGATGACCTCGGCCGATGTGGTGCCCTCGCTCCAGCACTGGGCCAAGCTCTCCACCACGGCCAAGGCAGTGTGGAAGAACGTCGAGGCAATCGAGGCCAAGGGCCCCCATACCGTGGTGATCTATCTCAAGGAGCCCTCGGGCTCGCTGCTCTACGCGTTGGGCTCACCCAACAATGGCGGAGCCATCTATCCCAAGGAAGTGCTGGCCGCCGCGGGCGACGCTCCCGTCAAGGAGTACATCGGCACCGGTCCCTACCGCTTCGTCGAGCACAAGCCCGACCGGCACGTCAAGCTCGCGCGCTTCAAGGAGTACTCCGCGCGCTCCGAGGCGCCCAACGGCTATGGCGGCAAGCGCACGGCGTACATCGACGAGATCTACTTCATCCCGGTGCCCGAGGCCTCCGTGCGCCTGGCCGGCGCGGAGACGGGCGAGTACAACTTCGCCCAGCAGCTCCGGCAGGACCAGTTCGATCGCGTCAAGGGTCAGCCCGCCCTCGAAGCGCAGATCACCAAGCCCTATGGCTGGATCACCGCCGTGCCCAACCACAAGGAAGGGCTGATGGCCAACCGCAAGATCCGCCAGGCCTTCCAGGCGGCACTCGAGATGGAGCCAATCCTCGCCGCGGCCATCGGCAACAAGGCCTTCTACCGGCTCGACGGCGCGCTCTTCTACCCCGAGCAAGGACTGATGCACTCGCAGACGGGTGTGACGGGCTTCAACCAGAAGAACAAGGCCAAGGCGCGCCAACTCTTGAAGGAGGCGGGCTACACAGGGCAGCCGGTGCGCTGGATCACGACCAAGGAGTACGAGTGGATGTACAACACGGCCCTCGTGGCCTCGCAGCAGATGGAGGACGCGGGCTTCAAGGTCGACCTGCAGGTGGTGGACTGGGCGACCCTCGTCCAGCGGCGCGGCAAGCCGGAGCTCTACGACATCTTCTCGACAGGGTTCACGCTCAATCCCGACCCCGCCATCGCCACGAGCATCCAGTGCAACTGGCCCGGCTGGTGGTGCCCGGAGGAGAAGGAGAAGCTGCTCGCCGACCTGGCCCGCGAGACCGATCCCAAGAAGCGCCGCGCCATCATCGAGAAGATCCAGGCCATCTTCTACGAGGACGTGGGGCGCATCAAGTTCGGGGACTACTTCACGCTCGACGTGACGCGCAAGGAGGTGCGCGGCTTCAAGCCCGGCCCGTACCTCTATTTCTGGAACGTCTGGCTCGCCAAGTAAGCGACGGATGGCCGACCGTACCTTCTACCTGACGACGCCGATCTACTATGTGAACTCGCGGGCGCATCTTGGCCATGCGGGGGCGACCATCATGGCTGACGCCATGTGTCGCTATCGGCGCCTCCGCGGGGACAGGGTCTACTTTCTCACCGGCACCGACGAGCATGGGGACAAGATTGCGCAGGCCGCGGCCAAAGCCGGCGTGGAGCCGAAGGTCCTGGCCGACGAGATTGCGGAGTCTTTTCGTGAGACGTGGCGGCGGCTCGGCATCACCAACGACGATTTCATCCGCACCACCGAGCCGCGACACAAGGTCGTGGTGCAAGCCATCCTTCAGAAGCTTTGGGACGCCGGCGAGATCTACTTCGGCGAGTACGGCGGCTGGTACTGCTACGGCTGCGAACGTTTCTATACCGAAAAAGAGATCGTGGACGGCAAGTGTCCGGACCACCAGACGCCGCTCTCCTTCATCAAGGAGAAGAACTACTTCTTCAAGATGTCGAAGTATCAGGACTGGCTGATCAAGCACCTCGAGGACAATCCGGGCTTCATTCAGCCGGAGCGTTACCGCAATGAGGTCCTGGGGTTTCTTCGCGAGCCGCTCCAGGATCTCTCGATCAGCCGGCCCACGACGCGGCTGAAGTGGGGCATTCCCCTGCCGTTCGACGACCAGTACGTCACCTATGTCTGGTTCGACGCGCTCATCAACTACGTTTCTGCCCTCGGCTATCCCGATGGCCCGCTCTACAAGGAGTTCTGGGCTGCCGGACACGCCGAGCACCTGATAGGCAAGGACATCCTCAAGCCTCACGGCGTGTACTGGCCGACCATGCTCCACGCGGCAGGCATTCCGCTGTACCGGCGCCTGAACGTCCACGGCTACTGGACGATCGGTGGCGGGAAGATGTCGAAATCCATCGGCAACGTGGTCGAGGCCTTCCAGCTCACGGACAAGTACGGCCACGACGCCTTCCGCTACTTCCTGCTCCGGGAGATGAACTTCGGCCTCGACGCCAACTTCAGCGAGGAGGCCTTCGTGGGCCGGCTCAACGCCGACCTCGCCAATGACCTTGGGAATCTCGCGAGTCGCGCGACGACTCTCTTGGCGAAGTTTGGTCCCGTCAAGGACGTCGCTGGTGCGCCTACTGCAGAGGATCAAGAGATCCGAGTGGCGGCAGGGGAAACTCGGAATGTCGTCGACCAGGTCATGTCAGATTTTGCTTTTCAGAAGGCACTTGCCCAGATCTGGGAGTTCATCGGAGCGGTGAACCGATACGTGGATACGGCCGCGCCCTGGGAGCTTGCCAAGGATCCGGCGAAGCGCCCACGGCTCGAGAGGGTTCTGTGTACTCTCGCTGATGCGCTCCAGTTCCTCGGAATAATTCTCGATCCATTCGTACCGGACGCTGCGACAAAGATTCGGGGGGCGCTCGGCTACACGAAGAAGCCCCAGCTCACGGACGCGGTGGTCGGACGGCTCACGAGTGTTCCGGTGGTCGAGAAGATGTCTGCCCTCTTCCCCAGAATCGAGATGAAGGTGAGCGAGGCGAGCAAGGCTGTGACCGCGACCGGGCCGGCGAGGATTCCCATCGACGACTTTGCCAAGGTGGAGCTGCGCGTGGCCGAAGTTCTGGCGGCCGAGCGCGTGCCGAAGTCCAAGAAGCTCCTCAAGCTCACCGTCAAGGTCGGCGAGGAGACGCGGACCCTCGTGGCGGGCGTGGCCGAGCAGTACGAGCCCGAGTCGCTCGTGGGCCGCAAGGTGGTCATCGTCGCCAACCTCGAGCCCGCCACCCTCATGGGCGTCGAGTCCAACGGCATGGTGCTGGCCGCCTCCCACGAGGGCACCGTCTCGCTGCTCACGCTCGACAAGGACGTGCCCTCGGGCTCCAAGGTCAAGTAGGTGCGCCGGGACATCCTCGAGGAGACCCTGCGGCTCCTCGTCCGGCACTTCGACCTCTTCACCATGATCGCGCTGACCGTGTGGCTGCCCGGCCACCTGGTGATCAACTACCTGGACTTCTTCGCCACCTCCAAGGGCGCCGCGGACGCCGCCGCGCGGAGCTTTCGGGTGGCCATACTCCTCGAGGGCATCTTCGGACCGCTGGTGGTCGCCGCCACCCTCGCGGCCCTGCTGTCCATCAAGCAAGGCCAGCCCGCCCGCTACCTCGCGGCCATGAAGTGGGCCGTCATCCTCTGGCCGCGCCTCTTCCTGGCACGCCTCCTGGTCAGTGTCATCGTGCTCGCGGGGTTGATCGCTCTGGTGGTGCCGGGCGTGATGCTGCTCGTGCGGCTCGCCTTCGTGGATGCCCTCGTGGCCCTCGACGGCGTCCCGCTCGGTCAGGCCATGCGCATCAGCAACGACCTGACAGACGGGCGGCGCCGGGGGATCTTCTGGACGGGCGGCTTTCTCTTTGCGGCCGTCTTCTCCATGGCCGCCGCGCTCTCGGCGCTGGCCGGGCTCGCGGAGCATTTCGTGGTGCAGGTGCTCGTCGACTGCCTGATCGCGGTGACGCAGACCGTCTTCACCATCGCGATGTTCCTCTTCTACTGGGAGGCGCGGCAGGCGCCCGCGCGCTCACCCGCGACCGCCAGTCCCACTTCCCAGACCTGACGCCCCTTCGTGGTGTAACAATGGGCACTCATGGCGGCTTCCTTCCTCGAGGGCACCGGGGTCAGCAAGAGCTTCGGCGGTCTCCGGGTGCTCAACGAGGTCGGCTTCCGCGTCGCCGAAGGCGAGATCGTCGCCCTCATCGGCCCCAACGGCGCGGGCAAGACCACGCTGTTCAACCTGATCAGCGGGCTCGTGCGGCCCTCGGCCGGCGCCATCCGCGTGGGCGACCGGCGCGTCGACACGATGCCCGCGCATCGCGTGGCGCGTCTTGGCGTCGCGCGCACCTTCCAGACGCCGCGGCCCTTCCTCGATCTCACGGCGCTCGAGAACGTGCGGATGGCCGCGCTGTTCGGAGAGCGAGCGGCGCCGGCGGGGCCGGCCGCCCTCCTCGCTCTGGTCGAGCTCGAGGGGCAGGGGGGTGTCCGTGCCCGGCATCTACCCGGGCCCCAGCGCAAGCTGCTCGAGCTGGCCATGGCGCTCGCGCAGGGGCCGCGCCTCGTCCTCCTCGACGAGATCCTGGCCGGCCTCACGCCTCCCGAGGTGGGCCGGGCCACGGCCATCCTGCGACGCATCCGGGACGAGCACGGCATCGGGCTGTTCTGGATCGAGCACGTGATGCAGGCGGTGATGGCGGCGGCGGAGCGCGTGATCGTGCTGGACCACGGAGAGGTGATCGCCGAGGGCGCGCCGCGCGCGGTCGTGCGCGACGCGCGGGTGCTCGAGGCTTATCTGGGCAGGTCCACGGCTCGCTCACACTGAGGGCAAGGAGGCGACCATGCGGATTCGGAGACGGGATTTCCTCAAGGCGACGGGCGGCGGGGCCGCGGCGGCCGCCGTCCTGCGCGGACGGGCGTGGGCCCAGGCCAAGCCGATCAGGATCGGCTACACGCTGTCGGCCACCGGCCCCTATTCGGTGGGAGCGGGGATCACGCAGGGCACCGGGTACGCTCTGTGGCACGAGCAGGTCAACGCCAAGGGCGGCCTCGCCGTGAAGGGCGAGGGCCGACGCCCCATCGAGTACGTCACCATCGACGATCGCAGCGAGATCGAGACGGCCGTGCGCTTCTACGAGAAGCTGATGGGCGATGACAAGGTGGATCTGATCCTGCCCCCCTGGGGCACGGCCATGAACTTCGCGGTGGCGCCCGTCGCCAACAAGTACGGCTATCCGATGATCGGCCCCACCGTCAGCTCCAACAAGCTCAAGGAGCTGTCCTTCCCGTACTTCTACGCCATCTTGCAGCAGCCCGACGCCTGCATGGGCGCCTTCACGGGCTTTCTCAAGGAGCTGAAGGGACAGGGGAAGGTGTCCAAGGTCGGCGTCGCCTACGTCAACGACCTCTTCGGCATCGAGATGCACTCGAGCCTCACCGCCACGCTGAAGGACACCGGGCTCGAGATCGTCGACACCAAGAGCTATCCGCTCGGCGTCAAGGACCTGTCACCCGTCCTCAAGGGATTCAAGGCGGCCGGCGCCGACGTCTTCCTGGGGCTGACCTATCCGCCGGACAACATCCTGGCCGCGAGCCAGGCCAAGGAAGTGGACTTCAATCCGCCCGTCTATCTCGCCGCCGTGGGCACTGCCTTCCCCTTCTACCGCGACCGCTTCAAGGGCGCCGAGGGGGTGTCGGGGATTGCCGGCTGGAACCCGAAGATGAAGTATCCGGGCGCGCGCGAGTACTACGAGGCGCACGTGAAGAAGCACCAGAAGGAGCCCGACCGTTGGGCGAGCGCCTTCGCCTACGGCTCGCTGCAGATCCTGGAGCGCTGCGTGGGTGAGGTGGGGCTCGACCGGAAGAAGATAAAGGAGATGCTGGACGCGACGGAGTTCCAGACGGTGGCCGGCCCCATCAAGTTCGCCAAGGGCGTCAACGTCACCACGCCCGGCATGGTGGGCCAGTGGCAGAAGGGAGAGTTCGAGATCATCTGGCCCAAGGCGCTGGCGACCGCGCCCGTCATCATCCCGAAGCCCGCGTGGGCGTGAGCGCCTCACTCCTCTTCGACATCCTCGTCACAGGGCTGATCACCGGGGGGATCTACGCCCTCGTGGCCCTGGGGCTCAACCTTCAGTACGGACTCATGCGCGTGCTCAACGTGGCGCACGGCGAGTTCCTCATGCTGGGCGCCTACGTCACGTACTCGCTGCACACGGGCTGGGGGGCCAATCCGCTCCTCACCATCCTCGTGACGGGACCGGCGGCCTTCGTCGCCGGTCTCGTTCTCCACCGGCTCCTCTACGCGCGCGTGCTCGCCCAGGCGGAGGCGCGCGAGGCGATCGAATCACGCTCGCTCCTGCTGTCCTTCGGTCTCCTCTTCGTCCTGCAGAACACGGCCCTTCTCGTGTGGA
>Ga0137397_10003582_pt1 | contig 10821 bp, 8 predicted proteins | sample czorhiz116metaG_FD_106658 | JGI IMG/M metagenome (GOLD analysis project Ga0137397, IMG submission 106658) | Vadose zone soil microbial communities from Angelo Coast Range Reserve, California, USA - czorhiz1.16 metaG | ecosystem: Environmental > Terrestrial > Soil > Vadose zone | place: USA...
CAATCCCCGCGCAAACTCCGCAGCGCACGCTGACCCTTGACGTATATCTCCTCCAGCTCCAGCGCCAAGGTTACCTCGACCGCACGCGCCTCGGTGCAGGCAGTAGCGGGGCAGGCGGCGCATCACAAAAGCGTGGCCGCGGCCGCGGTGGCGGTGCCTCGCAGGGTGGTGGTGCCGGCGATGACAGCGGCGCAGCTTGGGAGTGGAGGTGGGGTCCACGTGCGGTGGCGGAGATTGGCGAAGCAGCCGTTGCAAGCTTCGTTGCAGAATTCATGGCCGAGCGCGCAAGCGGTGGCGGCGGTCCGGGGGGTAGCGCCGCTGGTGATGGCGCTGGGGATGGTGATGCGAGCGACGAGGAGGGCGGCGGGCGAAGAGCGGGGACTCATCGTGAAGAAGCGCAGAGGAGGCTGGCTGCGCTGTTAAAGGGCGTGGAGCGTGCTGCGGGGGGAGACCTCGCTGGCGTGACTGCTTAGATGTCTTGCGACTGACAGAGGCTCTGATTCGATGCTCGATCGTACTATAGTAGGCAAAAATTGTAAATAATGATGTACGGTCCACGGGCGCGCGCGTGAGTTCAATAGCGGAGAGTGGAAGATAAGCGGGGAAGCACGAGCCTGCTGGGAGGGTTCTATGGCAACTACGATGAAGGGTACAGGGAAAGACTTCCTGAACACTGACCTGCAAACTCGGGGGCCGCCCAATTGTAAGTGGTACCCGAGTCACAGCACGACAGTAAGGGGAGAGGTAAGAGTCCTAATAAATAAGAAAGGATGCTGTGAGGGTGTGGTGGACATCCCCGATCGCGAGTAGATGAAAAACGGATCGTTATCGTACAAAACTGGATATGGCATCAGATGTGTCACAATGGAGGCAGTGTGAGGGCTCGAACTGGAGCAAAGACAGCCGAGGTATCGAAGCGATGATATTTGCGAAGTAGCACTGGCAAAGCAATAGCGATTCCGAGTCCGGACGACAATCCAGCACTCATCGTTCGAGCTATGACCATACTTTGAGATGAGACGTATTCACATCTAATTCCTTCAACCAGCGAGCTTCTTGCAACAAGTCTCCAAACAGTTGACAGCGTTTCTGACATAGACGGGACAAGAAGTCTTTCGCAAATCGCACTACTGTAGTACTGCTCCATGCTCCATGTACAAAAGTCACAGAAAAATATGGAAGAAAAACGTCCAATGAGCGGCGTCCAATGATGCTGTAAGACTCTGCGGCGAAAGTGCGCCATTAATCTCTCGCGGTCTTCGGGGCTTACCGGGCTTACCGGTTACCGGTTACCGAGCATCCGGACAACTTGAATCCGCGTCTCTTGCAATGCTTCGGCCCTTCTGCGGGGCACGGCGCCTGCTACACTCAGCTACCTTCCCTACGCTCTGTAAATTCTGCAAGGGAAGATCATAAAGTCGCTCTTGGTATGGCCGACAGCATGGAATTGGCGCATATGGGCAAGTCCAGCGGCTATCGCTCACGTGTTCATGGAAAGGGCCTACTCTCACTTAGCCTCGCGCTTACGAATCCGAATCCGGTTTCTCCCTTTGACCTCAAGCCCGTTCAAATACTTCTGTCAACTTAGGGCACATAACAGACAGACTAGAGACCCCACATACTGTGGTGGCAGCGAAGTCACCTACTTTCGGGATCTGTAGTCCGAGTCGGAGCATAGCAGAACTTTCACAACAGCTAAGATAAGGATAAGGTGACAAAGCGTACATGCATTGCGACTCACTGCTCTTTGTAGTTCGTCTCCTCAGCCCTATTGGTGGAGCCTTACAACTAATGGAAGCAATCGTGTCCACTATTCGGCTTGTAAGCATTGGACCGTTAAGGACCGCCGTCACGCACCGAGACACAGGATTGTTGGCTTTCGGACATGAAGTGCTAAGATTCAAGGACATCTCTCGGCCGAGGCGAATAAATTACCCTTATGCCACTAGAGTATCGCATGCGTCTAGGAGACGTTGAAACTGTGCACGGGCCTTGCTTCGTACTTCCAAGGGATATGGATGTGTCTGACAGATGCATTCATTTATAGACCGAGTCACGAATCAACGCCCTGCCAGCGGGACTTCTCATCAACTCACCATGCCAAAGCGTTTCCAATTGAATGTACCGGTTATACAGACGATCTTAGCGCCGTACCAATTAAGTCCGTATGCGGTGAATTCCCTAGCCTCAAGCTTGCACCGAACACAATGTCACCATTCGTCGACGGCATCCGTGAGGACCCTCGTTATCATTGGCCAGGCCCGCAAAGTCGGAAATCGTATAAAGAGCAGCTCATTTCTCCGCTATTCTCCAGCAACCAAGCCATCTCCACTACAGACAGCCCTCACCAAGTCTTTGCGATGTTATTCTACAAGTCTCTCGTCTCTTTGGTTATTGCTTTCGCTGCGGCGAGCAGCGTCTCCGCCTCCATCACCCCAGTGGCCCGCTGCGGCTACGGCGGCTGTCCTAAGCGTGCGCCTGCGCCTCCACCCAGCCAGTGCAACACGGGGCCCATCCAATGCTGCAAGACACTCGCCGACTCCAAGAGCCCATACCTCACAGGGCTCCCCCAGGATCTCATCGACCTCGCAGTTCTCGCCCCGATCGCCGCCGCGTTGGACTGCACTAACGTCATCGGCGCGACAGATTGGTGAGCGATCGTGGCTCTCCTCCATATGTCACGCAGGGTGCTGATATCCCGCGCAGCTCTGCTACCACGGTTTGCTGCAAGGACGTCTCTCAGAGTTCGTATTCGCCGCTTGTGTCCCGCTGTTGGTGCCCGCCGATGCTAACCTCACTATGTTCAGATGGCCTCGTCAATGTTGCGTGTTCCCCGGTCAAGGTCAATACTTAAACACTGGCATGTGTACTGCGCTCCGCTCTGAACAGTTCGTGATAGTTGTTGAGGATGAAATAGAAGTCCGAGGGAACTGAGAAGCGTAGTTGATATTCTTCTCTATGATACCATATAGTTACCCTGAACGACACATTGTTTTTTGTTTGCCTTTTGATAGGTGATTGGAGTTCGCAAGACTCAAGTTGCAACTGATTAGTAGACGGATCCTCAGGCTGACGTTGAGAAGAAAATACAAGAGACATATACGTCTTGTACGACGTCGCAGTCGATGATGTAACGTACGTAACATTTGACGTGACGTGACCTATGCAAAAACGCGTTCTACTCTTTTGCTCTCTACGCTGTGTCTACACTAGCACGTGTGCCTCGCATCCTATAGTGATCTTCGGAAGGACAGCCTAGACGCGCTAATCGTGGAATGCATGAGGTCATGACATCTGCCACTGGGCTCTCTCGCCAAAAAGTAACGCGGATTCTGGACCCGGACTCGACGAGACGGGCGGGACAGGCTATAACTCTGAAACTACTCCTCGTATATCATTGTCTTGAAGTGCCCACCACAAACTTGTCCCTCACTTTTGGTATCGTGTGCCGACCACATACCGCTTCATCCCACGTCGATGACCACCCCACGAATGCCAGCGAGCAGTACCGATTCAAACCAGGAATCCATGACCGGCATTTCTTTACATGCCCGCAGCTGCCGGATGCATTCCAACCTGCGCTATAAAGAGCGTCGTCTCGACGCCCACAAAACATCAGGTTGTTCCGCTTCAGCTTCCCTCGCGGTCCCCCAACGGTCACTCTCTAGACTCCCTCATTGCTAGCCCTGCTTTCCACCATGCTTTCGCGTTTCTCTTCTCTTCTCGTCTACGTCGTCGCTGGTCTCGTCATCGCAGCGGCTGCGACGCCCATGGGCCCGCCCAAAGACTACGACGATGGATCGAAGGCGCCGTCGTACCCTGGTTCATCCTACTCTTCCCCGAAGTATTCTGCGGACAAATCTTATGCGAAACCCTATGCCGAGGAGGAGCCGTGTCCTAAGGACAAGTACCCGAAGGAGAAGTACCCGAAGGAGAAGTATCCGAAGGAGAAGTACCCCGAGGACAAGTATCCCAGGGACAAGTACGCTGAGAAGTATCCTAAGGACAAGTACCCCGAGGACAAGTATCCCAAGGACAAGTACTCTGAGGACAAGTACCCTAAGGAGGAGCGCCTCGAGGAGAAGGACGCTAAGGACAAGTACCCGAAGGACAAGTACCCCGAGGACAAGTACCCCAAGGACAAGTACGCTGAGAAGTATCCTAAAGACAAGTATCCTAAGGACAAGTACTCTGAGGACAAGTACCCTAAGGAGGAGCGCCACGAGGACAAGTACCCGAAGGAGGAGCGCCACGAGGAGAAGGACGCTAAGGAGAAGTACCCCGAGGACAAGTACCCGAAGGACAAGTACCCTAAGGAGGAGCGCTACGAGGACAAGTACCCGAAGGAGGAGCGCCACGAGGAGAAGGACGCTAAGGAGAAGTACCCCGAGGACAAGTACCCGAAGGACAAGTACCCCGAGGACAAGTACCCAAAGGACAAGTACCCCGAGGACAAGTACCCTAAGGAGAAGCGCCCCGAGGAGAAGGACGCTAAGGACAAGTACCCAGAGGACAAGTACCCTAAGGAGAAGCGCCCCGAGGAGAAGGACGCCAAGCAGAAGAACTATCCGCGAGCCCCGGCGTTCCCAGGACCAAAGCCCGGTCTCGGAAAAAAGTTCAAGTCTTTCGACGCCCGTCCTCAGAACACCAATAACTGCAACGTCGGCTCTCAGATGTGTTGCAATCCCGTCAACAAGTCGGACAACGAGGACTCTGAATTCCAAGGTATTCTTGCTGGTTTGGGATTGATGGGAGATATGGGCGACATCACCCAGAAGATCAAGGATTCGGATAAATTCATTGGCAAGGATTGTAACCCGGAGGGCAGTGGTAGCCAGTGCACGGCCTCGCCGATGTGCTGCGAGGACAATGTCTTTGTGGGTGTTTGTCCAACTGCGTCTTTTTAAACTTGTTCTGACATTGTAACATCATCAGAGTGGCCTATTGGCCTTTGGCTGCTCGAACGTCAATCTCGAGTTCCCCATCGATGCAGGCAGAAGGTGATCGACTTCCCCGTTGCGCCGCGTGGTCCTTTATGACGAGAACAACCTTTTTTTCTTTCTACACTTCCACACTCTTTTCCGTACACACACATGCCTTTATAGCCCATTTTGTTTTTATCGGCACAATACTATTTCTTTAAACATAATTTATCCTGCCCGCTGCGAAATGTGCCCATCACAAAGTGGTGTCCAGACTCGACTCGTACGTGACTCGCGCCCAGAGTAGGCATTGCCTGCCACATATCCATGTCCTAACCTGCCCGCCCTATCATCGTTTATTCCGCCCTGCGTCGGCTCTAGTTGGAGGGCCCACAACGAACGATTGACATTCAGTTGCCAGATAGTCGCGCAGCATGTCGATGCGCACAGCATCGGCTTCAGGTTGCCGGGAGGGCAAATGCTGATGTAGTAGTCGTATTGGCAGTTCAAGCGAATAATCGGAATATATATGTAGATATGCTAGTTCTAGCTCTAGATGCAGTAATGCCACCCGCGACTGACGCAGGCACACGCACACGACAAAGTTCCCAAAACAAAAAAGGACAACAATAAATCGCAAGTCCGTCGTGAAAGACACCGCAGAAAGAGTTATGGGGATGAGGAAGAGGCGCGGCCGACGGTAAACACGAGTCCGAAGAGGTCACGCCACCCGCGTCTCACGGACACGCGCATAGCACCGTACCCGTACTCCTCCGCAAGCCACTCTACGAAGCGCGCGTCAAGGCTGCTTAGCGGGCTGAGCTCGAGCTCGAGCACGTCCGACAGCTGCACCTCCACTGCCGCGTCTGCACCTGCACCTGCATCTACATCTACGTCCGTCAATGTCGGGTCGTGCGCGGGCTGAGGCGGGGGCGGGGGCGGGAGAAGCGAGGCGATGCGAGAGAGCCAGAAGCGCGTTTGGGCGTGGAAGGTCTGCAGTAGCGCGAGCGTCGTCCGACTCTGCCGGTTACGCACTCGCACCGCCTCGTCCTCGTCTCCATCTTGCTCGCCTTCGTCATCATCCCTGTATGCATCCTTCTGTGCGACGTCTTGGGTGAGTGGAGTAGCAGCCCACGGCGAGGGGAAGTACCGATCACTCGCGCGACGGGACGACCGGGACCGCACAGTGCCTCCTCCCACTGCCGTCATCGGGCAACCCTCGATGCCCTCGCCATATGCGCGCACCCGCACCGCGCCATCTGCTGATCCCTGTTCCTCGGCCGGGTTCTCCTCCCCGCCATGACTGTTGCGCCACGTGCGCCGGGTCCAGAGCCCAGCGCAGGCGAGACACACGTCTTCGTACAGGCGCCAGGCGTCCGTCCAGAGCGAGGGTGGGGCGCGGGCGGAGCCATTTGCGTCTGCGTCGAGCTGGAGGATACGGTCGAGCTCGTTCCACTGCGGATGGACGCGAGTCGTTTCAATATCATATCGTGGAGGAAGTGCAGGGTGGTTGGTGTGGGATCACACACCAGTTTGACATCGCTCCATGTAAAGCGGATGGTGGAAAGGCGGTACGACGGCCTTCGGCCGTTCAACTCCTTTACTGAGAGCTGAAGACTCGGGCGGGATGCCCGCTCGGGTGAGAAAGACGTCATGTCGATGACGAGGTCATAATACTGAGGCTTCTCTAAGAACACGGCATCCGTAGTACCTAGGGAGAGTGTAATCTGAGAAAAAAGATCAAATGCGGACAACCCCCAAAGGTAAAACGCACATGCTATCCAACCGCGCCCGGTTTCCGACTCGCGTTCGAGACGCTCGATGTCGTGCAAGGTGACAACGCCGAGTACGTTGATGCCCTCCTTTTGCTTTCCCTTCAACCGTGGACGCAGGACTGTGATGCCTTCGGGGGACTCGAGCCCGGTCTGGTCCTCGAAGCATATGTCGGCGGCTACCTGGCAGAGCATGCAGGCAGGCTCCACAGGCGGCTGCGTGTATATGAGTATGCGCCTGCGGCCGAGCACGTGCTTGTAAAGCGTGAGCAACGAGGGTCCAAGGAGGCGCAGGACGTGCGGCAAGTGGAGCGTAGGGTTGGCGTGCGTCGACGTGTCCAGTGCGTCGAGGCGCTGTTGTTGCTATTCATCGTGAGTTTTCTTCACACAAAGCCCGCATGCGGAGACAAGGGGACGAGAAAGGAAAGGAAGCTCACCACACCGCCCATGTCATCGAACTCCTCGTTCCACCGGTGCCACTCGCCCGCGCCGCCCAAATCCGCGCTGCGCACACGACGCTCATCGAAGAACCGCCGCGCTGGCGCCCAGTCTTCCTCCCGCAACTCGCGCAGTTCCTCCTGCCCAAGCGAACCGTATATCCCCTGCGCGAGCGCCTTGAGCGCGGCGAGGTGTCGCCAGGGACGCGGGCGCACGGAGCACGCGAGGAGGATGCCAAGGGAGGAGAGACGGAAGCCGCGTTGGCCCTGCTCGGAGGTCGGGCGCCGGTGGAAGACACAGACGCCGCGCTGGGAGTCCTTGGTGGTGAAGTAACTACGTGGTGGATGGGATGTGGCAAAGGGGGTGTGAGCGACGAGTAGTCAAGCTTAAAGCGCACGTACATGACGTCCCGCTCTAGTAGGTGCAGACCGCTGGGCAATGCGCTGAACTCAACACCATCAAGCTGTACGTCTGTGCGATTGTGCGTGAGCCCAGAAACGAGGTCTGACGTGAGATGTGCTGAAATGGAATACCGTCGGTTGCCTTGAGGGACCAATCGAGGATGTTTCCCCTCGTCGGGTGAAAGGACGCGTGGAATATGGCGACTGGATATGCAAAGTTAACCAGGTCGTAAGACTCTGCGGACTACGCGAGGATCATACCGATGTCCTGCGGCGGTTTCGAGACTTGAACTGAACCCGTCGCCATCGTCAAGAGAAAGTTGAGGAGTGAAAGTATGGATACCCGAACGGGGAAATTCAAATTTGCTATTTGAGATCTTGAGAGGCGATACTGACAACGGATCAAACACCTACCACAACGATGTCGACCCCAAGCACTACCACGGCCGCCGCTCCTCAACAGATCAACGTCGCAGATCTCGAACTTCCTCAGTTGGCGGAAGTGAAAAGACAGCTGGAAGAGGTGTGTGCCTCGTTGATCTCCACGAGCCTCAGGCCTGTCGCACTAGTACTGACACGCATATTTTGGTTCGCTAGGAGCTCTCACACCTGACCAACTCATTTGCCCAACTGAAACAGGCCCAGACAAAATTCCGGTCGTGCATAGAGAGCGCAAAGGAGGTGAAACCAGAGAACAAAGGTACTCTTACACGCACGGCTCCTGGGCACCCGGCTAACAAAAACCGTCGAGGCAAAACCATTTTGGTGCCGCTCACGAGCTCGCTCTACGTCCCGGGCAGGCTACTGGATCTGGAGAATGTGCTCATCGATATCGGGACGGGGTACTACGTTCAAAAGGTGCGTCTCCCGCCGACTTGGGCGACTGACTTATGCACACATGCGCGACAGTCGCGGGCCCAGGCAGTGAAGCACTACGAAGAAAAGATCGAGTACATCAAGACGAATCTAGACGCTCTGCAGGAGACGATCCAAAAGAAGCAGGACAACATGTCTTATCTGGTCAACGTTATCCAGTCCAAGCTCCAATCCCGCGCGACGCAAAGCAAATGACAAGCATTTACTTCTCATCTTTTCCTTTCTCGCAATCATGTATTTCTACTTCGACCTCACACTGCCCAATTTTAATGTTCGCCTCATCCACCAGTCGAACGGGTCAGGTGATGTCTCTCAGAACCACGCACCATCACGCCTTGGTTCATCTTCCTGGACATAGGATACCCGTCCATCCATCTCGACACCTCATCTCTGCTGTACCCCTCCCTAAAACAAGTGCATCTGTTACGAGAGCTTTCCATGCATGCCGAATCATGACCACTTAATAGCATTATTCTGCGAAGATGGCGTTGATTATGATGCGTCGTTGATAGCCGACCCAGCGAGCAGACTTCCTCCACTCTTCTGTGCAGTGTGCACCGTTCGCGTAGCAACCACTGCGCGACTATAGCCCGTCGCCTCGTGGTTCTCGCGTTGTCAGGGATCCCCATGATCTATGAACGATAACGACGACGTGATGGGATGAAGAAAAATAGATCGGTGTCCGGCTGCGGGACGCATGCGGATGGATATCCGATTCCCTCGCGGTGATCGGAGTCATAAGGCTGAACACATTCGAGTACAACGTCGACGTCATGATCTCTAGCGAACTAATTAATAGCCCAACAACGTCAAAGTTTGGAAAGGGAGTACCGCCGCGTGATAGTGGGTCGGAACGTGTCCCTGTAGTCAGGATACCAGGACGACGACTGGGGCTAATCCAGTGCAAAGTCGTTCCCCAACGAGACAGACATATATAGGCGTAAGTCGTCCTGCACCCTATCTTGTTGTAATGACATCATTCATTCCTGGCATTTGAGGCGTTGTGTGTGCGGCTGTCCATTCCCGGCGGACGAATACTGAGTGACAGTTTGTATTATTGACTATCGTCAACGCCTTTTTATAGTGTTCCCAAATTATATCAGGACGGGACGTACAACATATACAAAATCCCTTGATGCGTTCATATCGAGGCGGTCCCGGGGCTCCACCAATCAAAGCGTGTGTTATCCACAAGTCTATCTATTCAACGATTCTGTCACACGTAGACACGCCATGTGTCTTGGTCGATACGTTACACGGTATTTTTATCGCTCACTCCGCACGTCTCCTTCTATCACAGATCCCTGATGGTGTTAAGCTTGTGACTAATGTATACCAGTACGTCCTCGCATCATCATTTTGTACTTACAGGGCGGGGTAACCATCATCATGATGCCGAAGCGTCGATCGATGTCCGAGGAGAAGTTGGGCCTCTAGAAGAACCCGAAATGCCAATCCCCGAGGACGACGATTGACACAGGATGAATCCAAGCGTGATTGCCTCAATCACATTTATCCGGATTGGGGGATCGAGCGTCATTGCAAACCCATCCCCATATTCTGTGGAAGGGGAGAATAGGCCACGTCTACAGACTCGGGGTGCGTTTTGGTGGTGCCCGACACGCAACTGACACGCATCGTGCAAGGTGCGGCAACAACGCAGAGGGAACACCAAATCGCGGCATCTTAAACCCTACCCTAGAGTAATTGCAATTCAAAGACCTTTAAACTCAACGAGTACATTTCCTTACCGAATTGGGGAAGACAGAGCAGAGGAAACCGTAAATGCGGCAAGAGCAAGGACAGTGGGATTCATGAAAGAGCGCAAGTTCAAAAATATTTGTATGGATGAAAAAGATCCCAGCCTGTGGGCGTGAATGCAATGAGCGAGCGAATGAAACGTCTGGGTTGCAAGGAGGAATCAAGGTCATGGCCATGCCATACAAGAAAGACAATGCTCTGTGCTCACCAGCCAGTGCCTTGGAAAATATAAATATATGAATGCTGAGCGAGGAGCTTTCCGAGTCCTGACAGACTGCGATAAACCTATATAGAGAGACGTTGGGGTCACATGTTTGTGATGGTCATGAGACATGGGTACTCTTTGGAGTTACTTTGATGCTTTTTTCGCCAGTATCATTGCGGATCGATCTCAGGCTTAACAAACTGGCCACTCGGCGAGCTGTACGGCAGCAAAGTCGGGAACGGGTGATGCCGGTGCAACCGACGCTAAATCTCCAAACTACCGGCTACAATCAATGTTGATCATTTCGTGACATCTTGGTCGATGTACAGTCAAACCTGTCCTAACCCATACATCTCGGTGGACGCCTCAGGCTATGGGTTAGTACAGGTTATGGGTTACCGCAGAGGTCTGACAAAACCCCTTAAGATATAAGTTTTGCATGCCCC
>Ga0137397_10003585_pt1 | contig 10816 bp, 13 predicted proteins | sample czorhiz116metaG_FD_106658 | JGI IMG/M metagenome (GOLD analysis project Ga0137397, IMG submission 106658) | Vadose zone soil microbial communities from Angelo Coast Range Reserve, California, USA - czorhiz1.16 metaG | ecosystem: Environmental > Terrestrial > Soil > Vadose zone | place: USA...
AGCATTCGAATCAGCTATTCGTATCATATCTGGGAAAACGCACCGTTCGCTCTCAATGGCTACTGTCAAACTGCCTCGGATCCGCTCGACTTCCCAGAACCACCGACCCTTCTCCCACCCACCTAGCCAGATCTCGGCACCACGCCTTGAAACACCCTTTTCATACGCCGTGTCACCTGAGATATGGATATCTCCCAACTTCCGTACACGACCCCAAAGCCCTTGACCCCTTTGCATCTCCAGAAACATGCCAAGGAGGATAGTGTTGTCAGGAAACAGTTCAACGGCATTTTCCAACCGTTCACGAAGGACAACTGGACGTGTTGGGCTCTTCAAGGTAGAAATATGATGATAGAGCATTCCTAGTGATGCGACGGCCACGCCCTCCTGAGCCACGGTCCCCGCCTCGAGAGGTGCTGTCATAAATGACGGCAGGGAATCGCTCGTCAACAGCTCCAGTAGAACACCCAGACGTGTCCATGCCTCACGTGCTTTCCACAAGGTCTCGGGGATCTCTTGAGCCGTAGCTTCAAGGGCACGTTTGCCCCGTAGAATGGCCAAACCAAGGCCTTCCACCCCAGCGGCTCGTAGTACCACTTTTGTAGCGGCATCCGAATCACCAGCCAACCACTCCATTTCGGCCCAGTCCCACCAGAGTGGACCCGTACTAAGCATACTCCCAGTAGATACCGGTGAGGAGAGTACGGTCTGATAAACCTTCCGTGCTTCGTCAAGACGCCCTCTTAGGCGCTCTAGTCGCGCATGAGCGGCCCAGTAGGGTAGAGACTCCGACTGTGGTGTTAATTCAAGGAACCGTCGCGACTTCTTTAATGCACTGCGCAAAGCCGATTAGTCGTACTCAAACGGCGGATCGAACATACTTGCCCTTTCACGTCGATTGCAGTTTCGAAAGCCAACGTCAGTCGATCCCACTCCACGTCTTCATCACCCATTCGACATTGCTCGAACACCCTCCTCACAAATTCAACGTTAACTCCAGCTATGTCTTCCTTTGTCCACATGGCCCACCGCGCCTTTCCGTTCCGAAATTCTGAAGCTTCAAATGGACCGATACACCGATAGCTCCAGTTCTTGATTGGCCCAAAACTGTCCAGATACTGCTTCTCTCTGCCAACAAGTACACCAGCAAGTGACTCCGGTGCAGAGCTCTGTGTGTCAGTCGAGGAAGGAAAGATTGTCTCTATGTATGATTTCGAAACAAGGCGGAGTTGTGCCCAGCGATCATCATCACTAGCTCCGACCATGGCCTCCAAGCCAGGGACGTGAAGTCCCAGATGAGACAGCCAGGTAAGCCGAAACAGGCCCTTTGAGTGGTTCGAGGTGAGTGCGAAAAGGAATGGACGTATGTCCGAGAATAAGATTGTTGCGTAGGGGTCCAGTTCGGCATCAGGGTCGGTTGACCGCAAAGGTGGTCTCGACGCTTCATCGGCCTGCATCTCCTCTCGCGCCCAGCGCTGATATGGATCCGAAAGTGAAGCAGTAGCGGTCACAGAAGTTGAACTTTTACGGGATGGTACGTGTCCTGGCGCTCGATCTGGCTTACCAGCGATGTACCAATCTGCCCAACCTGTTGGCCCAGGCTCCCCTATTCGTGGAGCCTCCAAATCCCAATATTCCTCGAGATGATTTAGCCGTTCTTCGAATGAGATATGGCTGATTTCTGGCGGGTTATGAAGGCCTGCGCTGTAAGAGCAGTACGTCGTAAGTGAATGTATGCGGTAGATGTAACAGCTGGGAATACAGGTCTGCTTGTGCCTGGAACAAAGCCATGGATCGTTCGATAAATCCTGAAAAGAATCAGCAAGCTCATATATAGAACTGGACCAGAGCATCCATACCCGCCTGACGCAATGCGCAAGTCAATCGCCAAAAGATTCTCAGTCTTTCCAGCTCGCTCCTCGCATACGCGAACACTCGGGTGGCCGCTTGGAGTACCCCGTCTACCCCATCAGATCCGTTTCGAATTCGCCAATCAAGCCATGCCAAGTAGATATTGATGTCCCCCGTAGCTAATACCTTTTCCCACTCTTGTGCCAACTTCTCGGTTGTCCATAATTCTTCTCCTGCATGAAGGTGCAGGAGGCGTATACGGGTTGACGAGGAGCCTTCATGAAGAGCTGGTAAAGCGCGACCGAGGACGGAAAGTGTAATCTCGGAGCGGACTTTCGAAGAGTTCTTGGATGCGGCGGGCACCTGAGACAATGAAAGGGAAAGAAGGGAAAGCCAAGCCGGCACGGAGGATGGATCTCTTGAGAGCTGCTCTTCGAGAGATCTCATCTTCTTGTGGATCGAAGCACGTAGTGTCCCGTCTTGGTCATCATCATCGCTGCTGTCGGATACCGCTGACGCCGACGAAGAATCGCTTTCAGAACCACGATCTTTCGAAGGACCGATAGACCTGTAGTCTTCTGGTTCGACAGGACGCGGTCTACGAGAAGGCAGGGGAATAAACCCGTCTATCTCCTGGTATTTGCGGCTTTCTTCCGGTGACGCCACAAGCCGACGCTTTGGAATCGCTTCGAGGAGACGCCGGGAAGTCACATCGCTAATGCCAAGGAGCTAATCGCCATTCTAGCTTACAAGACTGTCAACGAAGAGTATTGGGACATACCTTTTGGCGTCCGCCAACAACAACCTCTACTGACCTGTTGCTATGATGTACAACCGTCCAAGCTCGCGGTAACCCGAGGACATTCCTGCCCCCTTCAACATCATTAGTAGTAATACAATAACGCTGGTTGCAACCCACGTCCAAACAGGTGATATTTTGGTATATCCCTCGAGTAGTTCCCTCCATATTGCATACTCATTGGGTCACCCTTCTTATCCGAAAAGAAGGTGGGTTGATCTTGTCGTCTTGTCCTACGTGCAACGTCTTCCTCGGCCTTTAGTTTTTCATCATCAAAAGCTCTGACATTGCCTTGCGGATCCCGGCTTCCGTTTCTGCGTTTACGAGAAGATATCTGGTCCAGACCAGACCGTTTGTCTCGTCTCTCCTTTTTGCGATCACCTTCTTTGTCCCTATCTTTAGAATCTCGCCTCTGTGCTGGGACTGTGATGGAACACTCTGTCTCTTGTCCTTTCCCAGAGCTACCTCCAAGATATGGAAACGAACTGAATGATGGCGGGAAGGAAGAGAAGGAAGGAGGAACGGGCATTGGAGGCAACTGACAAGGGCCAAGGTTGCGGTTCAGGTAGATCCGCACCGACCGGGCCGGCTTATCATAATTATTACATAATCGAGGGTGACATACATTAAAAAGGACAGATTTCTCTTCCGCAGATGTAGTTGTTCGCCATGTCGGACAAGTGTTTCTGGCTACGGTGCGAGAAGAAGCCATTCGAACACCGAGCAGCTCTCAGTCCCACGACGGCCCGCAAACTTATCGACTCTGGCTTCAAAATTTACGTCGAGCGCGACCAACAGAGGATCTTCGAAGATTCGGAATACGAAGCGTACGCTGGCTCAGATAGACCTCTCTCGAACCGTGTTAACTCAGGCGAGCAGTGTCGGATGCGAGCTCGTCGAGAACAACTCTTGGCCTGATGCCCCGACTGATATACCTATTATTGGATTGAAGGAATTGCCTGTCTCCGAGGCCCCGCTCTCTCACACGCATGTGCAGTTTGCGCATTGCTACAAACGGCAAGCTGGCTGGTCGTCAGTTCTTGCCCGTTTTTACCGCGGAGGTGGAACTCTATACGACTTGGAATTCTTGAATGACGCGAGCGGTAGGCGCGTTGCGGCGTTTGGGTTTCATGCTGGTTTCGCGGGAGCCGCGGCCGGAGCGTTGGCCTACGCTGCACAAAATAATGGGGGAAAACTCGGCCGATTGGAGCCATATCCGAATGAAGACGCAATGGTAGCCGATGTGAAAACCAAACTCGGAGAGCGAGGAAAGAACATCAAGGCCCTTATCATAGGTGCCCTCGGACGCTGCGGACGCGGTGCTGTTGATCTGTTCAGGAAAATCGGACTTGATGAGTGCGTCCCTGTTGTTCGGTATGTGACGTGAGTTTTGACCTGACAGATGAAGAGACAACATTGTCAAGTGGGACTTGGACGAGACCGCAAAAGGCGGGCCCTTCCAGGAAATACTAGATGTTGACATCTTTGTCAACTGTATCTACCTCGCGACTCGTATTCCCCCATTTCTAACCGAAGATCAAATCAACTCCGTGGGGAAGGCTCGATCATTAAGTGTTGTTGTGGACGTCAGTTGCGACACGACGAATCCGAACAACCCCATTCCCATATATTCTGTGAATACGACGTTCTTCGAGCCGACGGTGGCGGCGGTCGTCGGGTAAGTCAACTGCCCTCGGAGACAGCAACATCGAAGTTGATACGTGGTTACCAACAGTGCCGGAAATCCGCCTTTGGAAGTTATTTCAATCGATCACCTTCCTACGCTGCTTCCCAGGGAGGCATCGGAGCAATTTAGTGCTGACCTCCTTCCATCTCTGCTAGAATTTCCTGACAGAGATCGGGCTCGTGTGTGGACAGATGCCAAGAAAATATTCGAGGAGAAATTGGCGGAGGCTGTAAAAGCGGAGGAATAGGAAAGCGTTGTATTACGGCTCAGTTTAGAGAGTAGCGACGGTCGCCAGGCGAAACACGGGCGAAAGCCGACTGACGGAGCGAAGCGTGACCGCGTGACAGCGTGACCTACGTGGCCTTCTTTCAGACCTTGACTTGGCCCTTATTATTTCAGGTTGGAGTGAGTGTCCGCATCTCCTCCTGCGCTGTTATCACCCTGGTGCTGGCCGCCTCCCACAATTCCTTTCCCTTACACTCCTCTATTCGTCTTACATCTATGGCTCACTCTGGCCTGTCCGTTCCTTCAATTTCCATCTCTCTCGCGCCCGTGGATGATCCTCCCGTCGAGCCGTTCTCTCCTTTTGATATCAAAACCCCTTCTTCTGCCACCCAGGAAGACAGTTACAGGTCGTCTCTTCTCAGTCCTCCTCCAGTGATTTCCCCTCGTTTTCCCAGACAACCTTCTCCTTTGCGCCCAGCCGATACTTTGCTCGCCGGAAAAGGTCTCGATCATGGCCAATTCGAAGCACTTCTCGCATCTTCGAGAGAAAGAAATGCCAGTGCAAGGAAGGAACCCAACCTGCGGAAGGAACTCGCGATGAAAGCCCACAAGAGCAAGCAGAGTACGCGCCTTCCTAACCCTTGTTTCCGAGTGTCTTACTAAGAACTTTCTAGTGGAACGCCGCGCCCTATTCCTGTCCAAAATCAACGCCCCTCCTTCCCCTACGGCTACATCCCTTCCAAAGACACCTCCCGAGTCTCCTGCTATCTTTCATTATTCCCTGCCCTCCCCGGGCCTCAATTCCCCGCTGGCCTTATTCGAGTCTTTGCAACAGAAAGACTCGTCTAGACCAATTCAATGCCCTGCTGTCCAGCCATGGGTCGAGCGTGTACAATATCGCCAATTGAGCAGCGCCGGCGTGCGTCTCCCTTCGTTGGAACAGATCACGGCTCACCTGAGCTCCCATGGCAATCCGACCGCAGCCAGGGACAAGGACGATTTTCACCGCCCTCCCATTCCCCTGCCAACGTTTCTCCGTTCCCCTTCACGCGCAAAGGCCGCTAGGACTGCTTTGCAGCATGCCGAAAAAACAGATGGACAGCCTATTCCAGGCACAGGAGAGTTTCATACTCCCTTGCCCGAGACACATGTCTTGCCAACTGCCTCTCTGCTAAGTCTGCAAGTAACGACCACCATGGTCCCGCGCCCGTCTAGTTCATCGCTAACCGAACTCACGGAGGTTAATCTTCGTGCCCTCAACTCGCGTACGCTCACTGGCCGCGACATGATGTCGAAACTCAAGCGTCGTACGTCTGGCATCCCATCTGCTGACGATATGGGCGGCCGCGGTGCAGATGACGAGGAGCGCCGCGCCAGGCGAATCAGTGCTCCTGCCGAGCTACCCAAACGCGAACGCAGTAACTTCACTCATCCCATCCTCGCACTGCCGGGTGCGTTCTGATACCTTTCTCCCCATTTCGTGGGGGACTCGTCGATCCTTTCATCTCGACCAGTTCATATCTTTTGGATCCTCTCGTCTGCCTGTTGTGATAGGTAGGTTGGGAATATGTATCTGAACGGACTTCTCTTTGCGATGGTCAGCGTTAACTATTTATGTACTTTTATTTCCATGAGAGGGTGTATGTATGTTGGCGAGTGTGAGTGTATGGGCTCCTCCCCGTAGGACCTTGCCCACAGTTCATGCGTTTCCTCTCCCTATCTTACTTTCTCCTGCACGGCTGTGCCATGTAGTTGCTTTGCTCACCATGTGGCCCATCGCAATATACAGTGTTCTCAGTGTATCACTCGTCTAGCATACTCGACGGTAATTCGGGATACATGATCGTGAATTTCGGAAGTTGCGGTTCAGAGGACATAATACATGCAGGTAAGCTACATAACGACTTTGTGGGCAAACGGTTTACAACATTCTAAGCGGCGAATCGTCAATACCACGGTCATATATACCGTAAAGCTTATCGCCGCTGACAGCCCGGGTTCTGGCAAGCCCATCGCCATCCAAGAAATGCGTTTATGCGCATAGTAGATCTCAACAGATACCAAGACAATACAAAACCGATGAGGAAAACATTACGCTGAGGTGGGGAAGCGAGAGGGTGTTGATGGTGGTCTAAACAAGTCCAAGACGTGCAAGCGGCGCTCTAGAAAGGTACTGTCAACTAGGAAGAGGGCAGCAGACCTTCCGCAAAACACTCACGGTAGTCCAACCTCGCATGGTCATCCAGGCCTTCGTCATCTGAATCAGCCAGTGGGTCGATGTTTTGCATACGGAGCCATGACTCTGAACTATAGAGTCAGTTTGGCACAAGGAGATCCTATGGGAGGACTTACGACGTAACAAGGAGTAATCATCTCGGTGCTCGAACCATTGCTCCTTGGTATCAACAGTGGCATTGACTACTATGAGTATAGTCGCTCAGTTGGTGGTAAGGTGACGTCAAAAGGATCAGACCTGTCAATGGTACGGGTTGCGACGATTTAACCTTGCTTCCATTCGTAGGGACGTAGTGATGAAAGGTGGTCCTATTCCCTTCCGGTGCATAATACTGTTGAGAGCGAGCTCGACGTGCCGAGGAAGATTCGGCATCTACAAACGCGTTAAACGCGATGCCCCACATTCGAGTAGCGCGAACCATGCAAGGACGAACCATGTGAAGACGAGCCAGAGAGTGTTCTTGCTGCTTTGTCGAGCTCACCCCCAGCAACCAATTCTTGCAGAAAGCGGCTCCTAGCCTGCGCCATTTTCCTACCCCACTCCAGTTCTTCTGGCGGATCGATGTTTTCCTGCGCTTGCTCTTCTCTCGACAGGCGATGTAGCCATGGTACTTTACCAGGATTGCGAGAAGCATGATCGTCGGCGAAAGGGTTCGCTAGGTCGGGACCCTCGTGATAATGGAATATCATCCACAGAAACGCTTTCGCGCGAGCGGCCGAGGATATGTTGATTGGGAGGAAGAGATCTACGAACTCCACATCTGGTTCAAAATGGATGGGCATTAAGGACTGTTCATCCATCAGATGAGTGATGCGGGAGTACGTAGTAACGCACGGAGGAATAATTGACCAGGACAAATATCAAGTTGACGACGCTGGTTGGAGGGATACGCCCGGCTTTCTAAACGTCAGACTGTGAATGCGCGAGCGCCCGACCACTCTAACTCAAATTCGTACCGCGCGGGCAAGGATATCAGCAGGGGTAGAGGGAGGCGCTGACTTCAGCTCCCCTGGTAAGAAAGCCGCCTTAAGACAATTCTTTATCCTAGGAGCATCCTGTACATTCCCGTCCGTCTTCTGTAGGGATGGAACGGGATGATAACTTCGTAACGCGGTTTTCATCTCGGGAAAGACTGGAAAAGGACATTGATGTCGGTCAAGGGGGAAGGCTATGACGGGACCAGCAGCACGTACAGGCCATTGTGGTATTTATCCTGCCTACGTTCGTCAATAGAGATATTTTTGCGAATTCCACAGCAAAGGCTGGGGTTTCGAGCATCTTATCTCTCATGACCTTTGAACATTTTGCCGAATTGTAGAGGGCATGCACATATAGATCGCAAAAGTTGACCTTGGTTGGCGGTTTATCAGGGGTTTCATCCGTGAAAGCCAAGGTCTTGTCGTTAAAGACGTGGTAGAGGAACGCATACTGGACGTCGTTGCGAGTGAGTATCTCTGAATCACCTCGCTTTATGGCGAGGGTTTTTCGTGACACATACTGCCTGTGCAGAGATAAACAGAGGGAAAAGGAGGGAAAAGAAAGGGAGAGGGAAAAAAAACTGACTGGGTGGGCATTCGATCCATCATTGCACGCATGACCTGATCGTCTCACTCGGGACTCACAACTCGCACTGGTCTCTCGACTGGACACGAGGCCCATCAAGCCACACCGAACATGTTCCCTCCCTACTTGGTACCGCGACTAGCTGCCCTCGCCGGCTTTCATCGACGTCGCACAATGGCCAGTTTTGCACACCGTTTGCCGCCCTTCAAAGTTCCCGTGGAGATATCATACCCGTCCCTTCTCTCGGCCCCATCAACTCTCTTACATTCTATGGGTGAGTCAGTATTGTATCTTCTGTCAAAGTGCCCAATTTATGCACGCATCCCACTTCACAGAGCAGGCTTTCGGCTCGGGTCCGGATTGTCTTGGGATCATCCTCGTCCGCGACCTTCCTCCGGAATATCCGGTACTAAGGGAAAGACTGTTGGAGCTTGCGCACGCGTTTGCTCAGCTTGATGAATCTGTCCGAGAGAAATACGCAGACGAGAAAAGTAGATATAGGTTCGACTCACCGCTCACGCTTATCACTGGCTGATTGTTATTATCAGCTTTGGGTGGTCCCATGGAAAGGTGCGTTGGAATAATGCTGTGCGCTCGGAGCCCGTCCCCATGAGTGACCCACGATCCAGGAGATCATGAATGGCAAACCCGGTATAGTAGTCACTCCCCGGTTTCAGAGGCATAATTTTTACAACTGTCGAGCAGACACCTTGAAAGGTTCTTATTATGCGAACCCCGTTGTGGACACACCCTCCGTCCCTCCTGACCTTCGCGATACATATCCGGAATATTACGGTACTAACATATGTCAGTTGTCACATTTATTGTGTTCCATAAGTGGTCGATTCTCAGTATCGTAGGGCCGAAAGAAGAGAAGGGCGTCGAGGGCTTCGAACCCGCATTCAAGAAACTTGGGTCGTGCGTTTCGCCCATCTATTCTCCTCCACCAACCCCGACATCCTTTTCCTAGCTTTGTTTTCGATGTTGGTGTCAAACTTGCGGCAGCATGCCAGCCATTCGCCTCCCCACACCTTACAGACTCTTCATTTTCACTTTCCGAGTTGATCAGCTCTTCTCAAACCACCAAAGCCCGGCTCCTGCACTACTTCCCCAAGTCACCCGAAAGTCCACTACCCGCAGAGGACGAACCGATTGACAGCTGGTGCGGTTTTCATGTCGATCACTCACTCCTCACGGGCTTGTGTTCGGTAGGTTGCCCTCAGTCCGGAGTGTGATTTTTGGAATGAAATGGCCATCTGCTTCCGATGTGACAGGCGTTGTACATCCAACACACCCCCGGGGCCCCTCCAAAGGTGGTTTCATCCCCCTCGCCCTCCTCCGGACTTTACATCCGGACTCGAGGTGGTGAATTGACGAACGTTACCATACCCCCTGACTGTCTTGCATTCCAAACAGGCGAGGCCCTCGAACTCGTGACTGCAGGCAGGTTGCGGGCGACTCCCCATTGCGTCCGCGTGGGTGCGGGTGATGGTATTGTGGATGTCTCTAGAGAGACGTTTGCCCTTTTCATGCAGCCAGACGTCAATCAGCGTATCAGTGGGACAGAGACGTTTGGTGAATTCAGCAAGCGTATATTCGATGATCACTACAATGACGTTAATGTACAGTAATGCATACACGTCTACGTTGGGAGTACATAAGATGCAGACCACGCAACGCTCCGAGTTAATGGATTCTATTTGGGGTGTGGAAAGTATGCATGCAAGACATGGAGACAGGTGCCGATCGGACCTCAATGCAGAATTGATGGGGAGCTTCCAGATGCGGAGGAAACTGACCCCGTGCGGCGTTGACCAGGGGAAGTGAGTGCATCCGGTAGGACTGATAACATGGCAGCAGTGAGACTATTGCGCTTTGGGTGTTTCGCACCCTTCCCGTTAAGCGAGGAGCCCACAGAGGAGTGCAGGTCATCTAGATCCGAAACGACGCTCCAGTCCTCACTAGGGGGCCCGCCGCCCGTTGAGCTTCCTCCTGAGCGAGTCTCGGATCTACTGGGAGGTGAGGAAGGCTCTCCCCTCTCTCGTATAGTGGCGTCTTCTGCGTCATTGTTTTCACCCGTGCGCTCATCAGGCGCACCCGGTCGTTTGATGAGGGTTCGAGCGTATTCCAAGTCTCGATATATAGCTTCAATAGCGGTGGCGACGCCATTTTCCTGCAGTGGTAATTAGTGCCAGCACTCCCGCTTCCGGAAAGCACCTACAGATCGGATCTGTTCAGCAACGAGTTTCGCCCGGTCAATTTGTCTCCGGTCTGTCGTGGCAGCGACGAGGGCCTCTGCGAGATTCTCGACAGTCAGCTTGCGAACACCACTGCCTATCCCGAGAGCCTCCACACGATCAGCCCAGAAGAACTGGTCACCGAAGAATGGTCGAATGATGGTCGGAATCCCAGCTGATAGGAGAACTCAGCACAAGAATGTAGGAGGCGAAAGGTG
>Ga0137397_10003586_pt1 | contig 10816 bp, 6 predicted proteins | sample czorhiz116metaG_FD_106658 | JGI IMG/M metagenome (GOLD analysis project Ga0137397, IMG submission 106658) | Vadose zone soil microbial communities from Angelo Coast Range Reserve, California, USA - czorhiz1.16 metaG | ecosystem: Environmental > Terrestrial > Soil > Vadose zone | place: USA...
ACTGGCAAAGTCGTACTTGCCTTCGGTGTGCTGCAGGATTATTTCACCCAATTCGTTCCGCAGCTCGATCGTGTAGGTTGCACTTAAGGGAAGGCCGGAAAAAATCTTACGGAAGGTTTTTCGCGGTGAGAGCGAGGCGCGTGCGAATGCGATCGTTTGCAGGCCATCCAGGACACTCACCCGCGCATTCCGCAATTCACGAGTCACGTTGAGAATGACGTCGACCGCTACCGTGTCCGAGCTCACCGCCCGGCGGTTCACATTGAGCACCGCGTCGCGATTTGCTCGAGAGACCCCGCCAAGCTCGCGAATAGGAATCCAGCATTCAGTGAAAGAGCGCGACTCTTGCGGTTCCAGGAACCCGTAGGTTTCCTGATCCCGAAATAATCCGGCTTGAACCTCTACGTAGGCACTGTCGTTGTCCGACAGGGCAGCCCGCCAGTCCAGCCCGTCTTCGTCGTTCCCCCACGACCAAATCTTTTTCGTAGGAAGATCCAAAGGCGACGAGTAGTGCACGACTCCCGACTGGGTCCGCGGATGGTACACCGCCATGTACGGCTCCCGGCTCGCGTAACTAAAGCGGGAAACCGGACCGTACTTTTGATTCCCGACAATGCTTTGATCCACACCCGCCAAATTCACCGGCCAGGTATCGATGTCCGCGAATCCATGTCCGGCAGTGAATTCCATGGGATAGCGGATGCGGCTGTCGTCCCAGACTTCAACGGCGGCATTGGTCCACCAGTAGAAACGGTGACGTGCGTTGCTGCGGTTGTAGAGTGTCGTCTTCTGCTCCAGGCAGGCGCAGCCCGGATGCAGCGTGAGCTGCACCCGCCACTGCATGCCGTAGACGCGATCGATATTGCCGACCCATATCGAGGCGCCTCCGTCGCGTTCTCGCTTCATAGCGAAGTCTACGGGCGAAACCGTCATCCAATTGTGCGAAACGGGAAAGTTGAACTCGATACCGAGCGCGGCCCATATTCCGCGGTATGCAACTCGCGCATACTTGATGCTGGGATTGGCATAAAACATGGAAGCCCCGTTGATCTTGTCGATGCACGTATAGACGTGGCCTCCAAGGTCAGGCAAAACAATGCATTTCAGATACTCGTTTTCTAGATTGAGCGTTCGCCACTTGCGGGGAACGCGACGATCGGCCAAATTGTGGCGCAAAGTGTAGGGGTAGTTGAGGAACCTGCCGGTGTTGAAAAGATCGAAGGGCGGATTCGGATCGGGGAGTCCCGCTTCGGAGGTGGGGATCACCATTGAGTCTTCCCAGAATCGCACGCGCGGCGCTGGCCTACGCATGATTCGTCCCTATAGCTCCACGCAGCAAAGCGTAGGCGCTAACGCGGCAATAGAGGCTATTCCGGCGGCTTTTTTTCTGTTGACCAGACATGAATGTCGCGTCCTCATTCCTACAGCCAGGGACTCTGGAGGGTGTGGTTGTCCATTGGAATCGGCGAGCTGTCATTCGGCCGTTTCATGGATTTGGTGGCCGCTCACGGTTGATTTCTTTGCGTTCGCGGACTAATAAATGCCCGGCATTGTTCAGCCCCTCTTGGGGTCTGGAGGTCAATTGCGGCGCAGATTCATTTTTGTGTCTGACCTGCACTGGCTTCGATCAACTGCTGCACCGGTGCAACCACCATGAGCAGGAGGTCTGCTCTTGGTGTTCTCGCCCGCTCGATTAGCGCGAGTTGCTGCGCTCTCCACGACTCAGGGACGGGTTCGGATTTATCAAGATAATCCAGCGCCTGCAAGCCTGCAGCACCGAGGGCGGAAAGGTCTTGCGACAAGGGCGTGACTTCGAGCAGGAGAAAAGATCGCTGCAGCAGCGGATGCAGCTTCATATCGTTATCGCGCCAGGTTGTGAGCAACGTGCGAACCTGTGCTTCAGCGGCTTGGTCTTTATAGCCGCTTTGCATGTAGGCCTGCACCTGATCGCGAAGATAACGTGCTGCATCGCTCTCCGGGCTCACGGCGTCGACCAGGTGGTTCAAGGGAGCTCGAAAGTCCCAGGGGCCTTTCACATTGCTAATGCGCGCGTAATCCTTCACAGGCTCGACCACGTCGGCAAGCGTGCGCAGCGCGGAGATGTCTTCAGTTCCAGCCAGGCGGTGAAGCATCTGAAACTTGCCGGTTCGGTGCGTGAGGCCCAACCAGTCGAGCCGCCAATTGAGTTCGGCGAGTCTGGCGTACATCGAGCCGACATCTGCAACTTCCTGCGGAGACCACAAGCGCTCGGCAATTGCGGCGGTGCGCGGCCACACGCGGGAATCGAGGATCTCCGGCGTCACCCATTCCGTCCACATACACGCCTCGCCGCCGAGGATGCGGCTCTTCTCCTCGAGGCTCAACGTTGCCGCGGCTCCGCTCATCGGATCGACGGCATAGTGCCGCGCAGCCGGCCACATCAAGTCGATGTAGTAACCAAAGGAGAGCAGGCCGCTGTAACCTTGCTTCGCCGCCGTGGCCAACGATTCCTGGCCGCGCCAGGAATGAATGACGATGGTCTTGGGCAAATCTGGATGCAGTATCTCGTCCCACCCAACCATTAGCTTGTGGTGCTTCGTCAGAATCTTCTGCAGGCGCTGATTGAAGTAGGCTTGCAGATCCTGGTTATTCTTCATGCCGTGCGAGTGCATGAACGCCTGGATCTTCGGATTGGCGTCCCAGTGCTTTCCATCGACCTCGTCTCCGCCAATGTGAAAGTAAGCGTCGGGGAAAACCTTGGCCATCTCGTCGACGAACTTGTCGAGGAATTTATAAGTCCCTTCCTGCGTGGGATCAGTAACGGAATCAGGTCCCTCTGGATCGACCTTGTAAGGACCGGGGTTGCTGGCCAGTTCTGGATATCCGACAAACCAAGACCGGCTGTGGCCGGGCGTATCGAACTCAGGCAGCACGCGGATGCCGCGATCGTGCGCGAAGGCCACAAAATCGCGGAGCTCGCCTTGCGTGTAATACATGCCATCGGATCCCATCTCGTGCAGCTTAGGAAAGCGCTTGCTCTCGACGCGAAAGCCTTGGTCATCGGAGAGGTGCAGGTGCAGAACGTTCAACTTCACCGCGGCCATCCCATCCACGTTACGTTGGAGCACATCGAGCGGAATGAAGTGGCGGCCGACGTCGATGAGCAGTCCGCGCCAAGGGAAGCGGGGCTGGTCTTTTATGGTGACGGCAGGCACGGCGAAGCCAGCCGGAGTGGTTTCGACGAGTTGAAGGAAAGTTTGGAGTCCATGAAGGATGCCCAGAGGGGTTGGCGCGGTGAGCTTGGCTCCGGAATCAGTAATTGCAAGCTCGTAGGACTCATCCTCGCCGAGCTTTTGCACTGGCTCTCGGCCGTGGTTGGCGTGAATGGAAAGGGTTGGGCTGGCCTCGGCTGGTTTGTGTTTGAGGAGCATACCCGTTTGCTGGGAAAGCCCGGCAATAAACCTCTGTACGCCGCGTTCCAGTGTTGCATCCTGAAAACCTGTGACCCCGGCGGAAAAGGATCGATCAATCGGCAGTTGTCCAGTTCCAAGTTGAACAGAGGACGGCACGGGCATGAGGTTGAGCTCGCGCTGCCGTTGTGCTGCCGTAATAGGTGCAAGTAAGAAAACCGTGTTAAGGATCAGCAGGATTCGCATAGGTCCAGCGCCACCGTCTAGCTTTTATTTCGTTTTAGTTCGTTTTCATTCTTTCTTCTTCTTTGTCTATAATACGATTGAAGGCCGTACAAGCGATTTTTGGGAGCATATCTGCCGCTAATCGTTCCTTGAGGGGGCGAGGCGAGATTCCGAGATTCCAATTGCGACCTGCCAGGCTGATCTGCGAATGCGACCTCATTTCAGTAACTTGAGCGCATTGTCTCGATATATTTGGCGCAAAACTTCATCAGGCAAGAACAGCCCGTAGATGTTCCATCGCCCCTGTCGCGAGGCGTGCGACGGGTACTCGAAGTACTCATCGGCAGTCTCCAGAAATCGAAAATGCAGACGGTACATTTGCCTCTCTGGCACAAGGTCCGTGCCAAAAAGGATGCGGTTGGCGTACTTCAAGAAGAATTTGCGTGCCGAATAAGGTTGCCGGCCTAGCTCTGCAGTGCGCGCTCCGATGTCCACGTAAACGTTTGGATAGGCATCAAGGAGTTGGCTCACATAAGACAGATTCTCGGGCCGCTCGGCCAGGTGGGCAGCGATGAACGTCGTACGAGGATGGCGAGCAAAGACGCGGTCGCGTTGTCGCAGCAGTTCATCCTTGGAATATTCTGACCCGTGAAAACTCCAATCGGGATGCGCGGCAAGCTCTTCATAGCGTTCATTGAAACGATCGATGGGGAGAAAAAACGCATCCGGATCAGCGGTATGAAACATGACTGGAATACTCAGGTCTGCGGCCTTCTCAAAAAGAGGCGCTAGCTGATAATCATCCACCCGCATCAGTTTGCCATGTGAGTCACGAAGGGTTAGGCCAAGATCCTTCCAAAGCTTGATTCCGCAAGCACCCTTCGCAACCAGACTTTCGAGGCGCTCTACAGCACGTGCAAAAAAACCGGGCTTCTGCAGATCGGTCCAGTCCATCCACGCGATGGTAGCGAAACGATCGGGAGCCACGCTCTGAAAGCGATCCATGACTTCGAGGGCCTCATCGCCAACACGCATGGTGATATTGACGATGCGTTCGACGCCACACTCATCCATCACCTTCAAGATTTCCTTCGGCTCTTGGGCATCGAGGTGATTGTGATAATCAATCGCTGGGAATCTTGCCCTCTTCACCTCGTGTACAGGAGTGGCGATCATGGCGTGCGGCTCAAAATCACACAGTCGAAGCTCCGTTTCAGCCTTGGCGCTGACCATGGCGATGAACTTGTCTGTGGAAGGAGCCTTCCCTGTCATGATTCCCTGTCTTTCTGTTGTAACAGGCGCTTGAGCATCTCACGCAAATCTGCAAAACCGCGCAGTGTCACCACCACTGTGATGGCGGCAAACGACGTACCCGCTATCACGAGGCTTACTGTCCAGAACCACTGCCAGTACCTCATGGTGTCCTCGGTGTCGCCGAAACAAGACTTGAGGGGCCCTGTTTGCTCGGGGCCGGAGGCCCTACAAGCGACCCAACCACCAACCCCGTTGCCGCCAACCCGAAAGCAGCAAAGCCGGTGACGTTTTCACTCCAGTGCAAGAAGAAAAAGGGGATAATCGCGCCGGCTGCTCCCATCAGCATCGCCAGATAACCACCCGTGGTGTTCACGCGCTTCCAATAGAGCCCGCCAACTACACAAACAAATGCGCCTGCCAGGAAGATCGTGCCCGTAATATTGAGGTACAGGTAGACGGCTCCCGGAGGCGTGTAATACAGTCCCCAGAACATGAGGAATAGTCCCACGAAGAGATTGGCAAGTCGATTCACCCAAATCTGTCCGGTTGTGCTGAGCGGGGGCTTACCCAGGACCTGCCGAGTCGGCAATATCACGTCCTGGGAAATCACCGCACTCCAACCCAAGAGGTAGGAACTGTTCACCGACATCGTCGCCGCCAGCATCCCCGCGATCACAATTCCTTTCACCCCGGGGCCAAGCATGCTCGCCAGCATTGCCGGCATTGCGTCGATCGGAGTCAGCGTCACTCCATTGACCACCGGCAGCGGGATACCCTTTTCCAGAGCTCCCACTCCAAAAAGCGTCAAAGCTGCAATCCCCCAGAGCATGGGTAGCATTCCGCGCCCCAAAAAGATGAAACCCGTCCAGGTCATCACCCGCTTGGAAGTTTCTGGACTCTTCGTCGAAAACATACGCATCGCAGTAGTTTGCCAACAAGTATGGATTGAGAACCAAAGGAGGATCTGCCATACGATGAATGTCACACCAAATTTGGGATTGGCAAGAGGATCGAACCCTGGCGCGCCCATGGTCACGCTCACTTTGTGGATGATGTTGGCCCACCCCACGTGATGCACTGCGTAGACTGACACCAAGATCGTAGCCACCGACAGCAATACATACTGAATGAAGTCTGTAATCACCACCGCGACCATGCCGCCCAGAACCGTGTATAACAATTCAAGCACAAGGATCACGGTCATGACCGCAATGAGATACTTGGCATTGATCCCGCTTACGATCGTCAAGAACTCGCCTTCGATCTTCAGGAAGACACCCATGTTCAGAATCCCACCGAGTGCCACAAGGACTCCGGTGACGAGCCGTAACCCCCGGCTGTATTTCACCTCGAAAAACTCCGGAACGGTCATCAGTTTCAGTTGTCGGAGGCGGCTTATGACGAACCCGGTGCGGCCAATGATTATCATCACGAAGCCAGAGATCAGTGCTGCCGCGAAAGCGGAAAACCCGTACTTGTAACCAAGTTCAGCGTTATACATGAAGGTGATCGTGCCAATCTCCGTCGCAGCCAGGGTCGCGATCCCTATATATGTTCCGAGCTCTCGGCCGGCAACTAGGTAGTGCGCAACGTTTCCGATGTACTTCTTACCGAGCAATCCGACGGCGAGAGACACGACCAGATAGCCGGAAACAATCGCCCAATCTAAAATGGTGAAGTTCATTGGTTTCCCGCATGCGGCCCGTTTCTAGAACAGTTCGTCGGCCGGCCCGTGAATTTGCATCGCTGCCGAACCAATAAGGGCCGCCTCCCTGATGAGTTTCTCTTTCATCCGAGCTCGGCGAAGGGTTCCTTCGGTGCCGAAAGGTATGCTGCTTCGGGCTGCGTGTCAATGGAGGCCTGTTCGTAGGCGGCAGAGAGGACTCCTTCGACTCCCGACAGTTCAATTTACAGGAGGGGTTGTTCACTGATATAGACGTATAGTTCACTCAAAGCCGTGAGGCCGGAGATCCGTTGAGTCACCACTCGTTAGCAAAGGCTAGCACTCCTAGGATTGTTGTTTATTTCTTCCTGCTGATTATTTTTCCGGCGGTGGTACCAGCTGAACCTACCTTGCCACGCCTGTTCAGCGATCACATGATACTTCAGCGAGATTCCGACGTGGTGGTTTGGGGATGGGCCGATCCGGGAGAACGCCTGTCGATAACCCTGGGCCCCAGCAAACGTGAGACGGTCACGAGCACCGATGGCCACTGGAATGTCTCGCTCTCCGCAATGCCTGCGGGCGGACCGTATACTCTGGTGGTTCAAGGAAAGAAAACCATCGTGTTTAAAGATGTGCTCTTCGGCGAAGTTTGGGTTGCTTCAGGGCAATCCAACATGACGTACGCGTTGAGCGGGGCCACGGGCGCCGCAGAGGAAATTCCCAAAGCCAACTACGACGAAATTCGATTCTTTACCGTGCCGAAGAAGATTGCACTGACGCCACAGGAAGACACGGGCCCTGCTGCCTGGGAGATTTGCTCGCCGGATACAGCCAAAGCGTTTTCGGCGGTGGCTTATTTCTTTGCCCGCGATCTGCACAGGGCTCTCGGCGTTCCGGTTGGAATCGTATTGAGCGCGTGGCCCGGCACGGCGGGTGAGGAATGGACCGACCCGGAATCGCTGAGGCGAGAAGCGGTTTTGCAGCCCATCGTGAAACGCTGGGATGCCTCGGCTGAAAATGTGAAAGCATTCGCGACGCGGCCCGCTGAAATTGCGTTGGAGTTTGATGATTTCGAACTCTTATCCGCACCTGGAGATGCGCGCGGCGCCTCTGTATTCAGCAATTTCGATGATGGCAGTTCACGGACCGCGACCGGCGGCGTTTGGACCTACAACTGGAGTGATGCTAGGTCTACGGCGTTCGAACTGGCTGCACCGGGGCGCGGCGGCGGGGGCTATGCGGCGCGCATCGCTGGGATCATCGATGGAGCGAGTTCCTCGAATTGGCAGGCGAGCTTCACTAGCGATGCTGCGCCGGCGGACATGAACGCATTTGCAGGTGTGCGGTTTTGGGTTCGAGGCAGCGGGTCATTCCAATTCCAGATGCTTCAGCCGACAATCTCCGACTGGGACAATTATTCTACGGAAGTTTTTCAGGCTGCGCCGGAGTGGAAACAGATCACTGTATGGCTCAAAGATCTGAGGCAGGCGGGATGGGGCGTGTCCGCGCCATTCACGCCGAAAGCGCTTACGGGTTTTGTAATTAGCAGCATGGCGCCAATAGGCGATCCGGAGCGGCCACCTTCGGGGCTTTACCAAGGCATGATCGTGCCGCTGCAACGCTACAAAATTCGCGGCGCGATCTGGTATCAGGGAGAGGGAAATACCTGGCGGGCACATCAGTATCGAACGCTGCTTCCCGCATTGATTCAGGGCTGGCGCAAAGGCTGGGCCGAAGGTGATTTTCCCTTCCTGATTGTGCAGTTACCGAATCAAGGAACGAGTCCGGAGCTTGGCGATTCTATCTGGGCGGAGTTGCGCGAAGCTCAATTGCTGACGGCGAACAGAGTAGCGAACGCAGGTCTGGCGGTGACGATCGACGTAGGTGAAGCGAAGAACCTGCATCCTCCGCGCAAAGCGGAGATTGGCCAGCGCCTGGCACTGTGGGCACTCGGCACGAACTATGCGCGGAAGATCGTTTATTCTGGACCACTTTATGATTCAAGCCGGGTCGCGGGTAACGAAGTGCGGATTCGGTTTCGGCATGCGGGCGGTGGACTCGAAGCGCATGGCGAGGCACTGAAGGGATTTTCGATTGCGGGCGCGGACCGCAAATTTCACTGGGCAACTGCTCGAATCCAAGGCGCCGAGATTGTTGTTTCCAGCGAAGAGGTTAGCGCCCCGGTGGCGGTTCGATATGCGTGGGCTGGAAGTCCGGAATGCAATCTATACAACAAAGAAGGCTTGCCGGCCTCGCCATTTCGGACCGACGACTGGCCAGGCGAATCTGCGGGGAAACAGTGACTAAACGCAGGTGGGGTACCACGACGAAACTGGCGCGGCCGAGCCGGCTAATTGCGGTGTTGGTTCTTGTTCTTTGCTACGTAGCCCCAGTTCAGTTGGGGTCGCAGTCGAAGCAAATCGGCCCCGCTCAAGAATCGGCAGCGGGTTCCCACGCGCGCCCTCCTGCGGATACGAAGGGCTGGTCCGCGTTGCCGTTCGGTAAGGGGCACCGCTGGTTGTCCAGCAGCAACCGCGCTGAAAACGCATTCGTGAGCGGATGGACACTCACCGGGCTGGTGCTTTACACATCCGGCCAGCCGTTCAACACAACTGTAGACGATCCATATTATGCAGGTTGGGCCCAATTGTACCCGAATTACAATGTGAGTAACTTCTCAGGCGCGAGCTTCCACCAGAGCCAATACGTTCGACCGGACCCCGTGAACAATCCGTATCCGGCAGGCGACTTCTACCTGCCTGCTAACTTAGCGAGCGCTCCTGCCAACGGGCAGTTAGGCACAGGGCCCCAGCGCATTTCGGCGTTGCGCTGCCCGGGCCTTGCGAACGAAAACGCCAGCATTTTGAAATATTTTTCGATGGGATCGGACGGCCAATACAAACTGTCGTTCCGCGCGGAATTCTACAATCTGTTTAATCGGCACACATGGGGTATTAATGGCTGTGCCTCGCCGCCCTACAGTCATGTGGGCTCACCGACCTTCGGCATGGTCACGGGAGTCAACAGTTCCCCGCGGACGGGGCAGTTTGCGGTGCGCTTCACCTTCTAAGAAGGGATGACGGCAGGCAAGGGGCAGCTGGCCCGCTGACCAAGCTGCCCTCCGAGCCGACAAAGTGAGGGCCGCTTTTCCATTGCACTGTGTAAGAAGAAAGACCACGCATCAAATTACCATCGTGCTGTTTGTTTGTTCTGCGGCGCATGGTATCGCTGGAACTCGATCCGCGGGAATGCGAGGGCGGCCTGAGGGATCGACGGCGTATTACGCGGATTCGCGGAATGGAGATGATGGGAAAGCGGGCACAACGCCAGAGGCGGCGTGGAAGACATTGGGGAAAGTAAATGCGACGAGGTTTCAACCTGGGGATCGCATTTTGCTGAAGTCGAGTTCCGTCTGGCAGGGACAACTCTGGCCGAAAGGATCTGGCGCGGAAGGCAAGCCGATCACGGTTAGCATGTACGGCGGGGGAGTAAAGCCGGTGATTAACGGCGATGGTTTGTTCGAAGACGCTGTGCTTCTGAAAAACCAGGAATACTGGGAAATTGAGGATCTCGAGATTACCAACACGGGTCCACAACGGGCCGAACGCCGTGGGGTTCATGTGGCGCTGGAAAATTACGGCGAGGCGCACCATATCTATATTCGGTCGCTGACGATCCACGACGTGAATGGAGTGGACAGCGTCAAGCCGAATGGGGGAATTAACTACACTTCAGTGGGCGACAAGAAACCCAGCCGCTTCGTGGATTTGCGCATCGAGAATAATGAAATCTATCACGTGGACCGCAGCGGGATTTTCGGCTGGGCGGATTCGTGGGTGCGCTCGAAATGGTTTCCCAGCCTGGGCGTGGTTGTGCGCGGGAATCAGCTTCACGACATTGGGGGCGACGGGATCGTGGTGGTGGCAACGGACGGCGCATTGGTAGAACACAACGTGGTCGGCCATGCGAATCAGCGGTCGGATGGATACAATGTGGCGATCTGGGCCTGGAGCGCCGACAATTCTGTGATTCAGTACAACGAGGCTTACGGAACAAAAGGACAGCGGGACGGCGAAGGATTCGATTCCGACTGGAACAGCCGGAATACGGTCATCCAATACAATTATAGCCACGACAACGACGGCGGATTCCTGCTGATCTGCAATGAAGGCGGCCACAGCCCCGAAGAGAGCGCCGGGAACACGGGAACGATTGTGCGCTACAACATCAGCCAGAATGACCGCACGAGGGGCATCAATCTTGCCGGGCCCGTCAAGGACAG
>Ga0137397_10003587_pt1 | contig 10815 bp, 10 predicted proteins | sample czorhiz116metaG_FD_106658 | JGI IMG/M metagenome (GOLD analysis project Ga0137397, IMG submission 106658) | Vadose zone soil microbial communities from Angelo Coast Range Reserve, California, USA - czorhiz1.16 metaG | ecosystem: Environmental > Terrestrial > Soil > Vadose zone | place: USA...
GCCCACAGGAGGCCCAGTCACGGCTCACCTGCCCCCTTGCCCAAGCCATAACCATATAGGGCTCGAACCGGCGCAAACCGTTCCTGAGTGGCTTGGAGTTGCAAGCCATTAATGGCTTAGCTCGGCTCAGATATGGCTCAGGCTCGGCTCACAAGCGGTTTCGAGCCAAACCGTGACAGCACTACACACGGTTACATTACTGTAAGGGTCAAACGCGTACCGTAGTGTGCTAGCTAAGTATGGTAATGCATTACATAAGCGAAACACTGCTGGCTGCGGCCGCGTTACCGCGTACCTCGACCCACTTGCTGCGAGACTGAGCCGCAGTTTCAGCGACGAGAAAGCGCAATGCCGAAAGCAAGAGAGGATAAAGCTCGTTTACGCGTCGCACTGGCAGCGTGTCCCACTTAATTCCGTGTTCCGAACATCATATCCACTGAACCGATTTAGAATGGCTTCACACGATGTCCACCGTCATGTGCCATGGAAAGGCCCAAGGCCGATTAGCAGGCGAACAGTCCCCCCCTATAAATAAATTGGGTCCCCCACCACAAGTTGTCTTTACACATTTTATCCCCTCTCTTCTCCACACTACCGGATCTCCTCTCACTCATGGGCGGCTTCCTGTCTTTGGCACGAGATTCGTTCCCTCCTCGCCCTACATGGGGCGTGAATGACATACCCGACCTCACGGGCAAGGTCATCATCGTCACCGGTGCGTCGACACGTGCTCGGGCCATGGCCCCCCGGGGAGATTCGTGTATGCTAACTGCCGAATGTGGTCTCAGGTGGCAATACTGGCATCGGCGAAGAAACTGTCAAGGCACTCCTGAATCATAACGCAAAGGTCTACCTGGCCGCACGCAGCGCGACCAAAGCGAACGCGGCGATCGCGGAGCTGAAGCAACAGACGGGAAGGGAAGCCATTTTCTTGCAACTCGATCTCTCGGACATACCCTCTGTGCGCAAGTCGGCTAAGGAGTTCCTCTCGTACGCACGATTTCGTGTTGCGTGCTTGGATTTTTGCTAACTTTTTTGCCAGAAAGGAGAGTCAGTTGCACGTCCTTATCAATAACGCGTAAGTGGTAGTTCTACATGCAGGTGTGATTATGTGCGACTGATGAAATGATACCGATGATAGAGGTGTGATGATACCGCCAATAGAGGAGACGACAGTGCAAAAGTATGACATGCAATTTGGCACCAACGTTGTCGGTACGCGGATCGTCACTTCCCTACTTGGGTTCACATCATGCATGGCTGAAGCGCTGACGTTTCGTTATTGGCGGTCTATAGGCCATTGGCTGTTCACGACTCTATTGCTGCCTGCACTATTCGCGGCCACTGAAGTGTCGCCCACACGCGAGAAAGCGCGTGTCGTGAACGTGTCGTCATCGGCAAGCTATCTCACGAAAGAGCTTGATTTTGAAGCGTTCGAGGATGGTCCGCAAAGGAGAAAGTACAATGTATGGGAATTGTACAACAAGAGTAAATTTGTGAGTGCTTGACATAGATTCGTGATTTCTGCTGCTGACTGGCTGGCCCGGCATCGCGGTTTGTAGGGTAATGTTGTTGTAGCAAAAGAACTCGCGCGTCGGTACGGTGACAAAATTGTGGCGACGTCCCTCAATCCGGGAAACATTCGCTCGGATCTTCAACGTCACATGTCCTCGGTCCAACAAACGATCATTGTACGGCTTTCTGTTACTTTTGCTGGGTGATGGCCGTTGACCAGACAATATAGTCACGGGTGCTGCTGTACCCGACTTGGTACGGGGCACTGACGCAGCTGTACTGCGCTACGGCGCCGGCTGCGGCAGACGCCAATGGAAGGTTTTTCATTCCTTGGGCACGAGAGGGTAAGGCAAACGCGGGGACCGAGGATCTTCATGTTGGGGAGAAGTTATGGGAATGGCTGGAGGAGCAGGCGAAGAAATACTAGCGATGAGGGTCACGTGTGTATCGTATCACCACGCGATCCGATCATTAATACGCGTCTACCTCGTATTTTCAATTTCATTTCATGTTGTTTTCTCTCCCCTCGCCCTCTCTCCCCTCTCTCGTCTCTCATGTCCGCTCCTCCCTCCCCCTCTGAGAGCGCCGCCGAAGAGCTTATCCTTAAGATTCGTGCCGCTCATGGCTTTGACAACGAGCAGTCCGCCCAAGACCCAGCTGTTCTCGAGCTGCGTGGCAAACTTGAGCGCGCTCTCGAGCGGTAAGTCTCGCTCACCCTCCGCCGTTACGCCCACCATCCTTTTTCAACCTCTTCGACCCCGCTTTTCCCACTCCTGCACAGGCTATCCAATGACCTTTACAACAAAAAGACCCACTTTCTACTTGAGTTTATTCAAAACGCAGATGACAACGCGTACGAAGATGAGGTCGTCCCTAGCCTGCGCCTTTGCATCAAGGACCGCCTCGTCGTATTCGAGTGCAACGAGCGCGGCTTTTCGGATGACAACGTCAAGGCCATATGTGACATCGGTGCGAGCACCAAAACACGTGAAAAGAATCCACGTGGGTTCATCGGTACGTCTTGTCTTGCGCGTGTAACCTCCTCCGCTGCTAACGCGCATGCATGGATATGTAGGGGAGAAGGGTATAGGTTTCAAGTCGGTCTTCACGGTCGCCGATCGGGTGTACATCACCTCGGGCCCTTACTCGTTCTACTTCGATAAAAGGGCCCCTCTCGGCATGATCACGCCTGCGTTGGACTCCGAATACCAATACTCTGACGAGCGTGGCTGGACCACGTTTCATCTACATCTTGCGCCTTCCGAGAATGGAAGCGACCTTAGCGCGCAGCTACGCGACGTGAGCCCGACCTTGCTCTTGTTCCTGCGCAAGCTACGTGCCCTCAGCATCACCGTCCCCTCTAATGGGACCAATATCGAGGTGCGGCGCACTGACGATGTCGACCGCGACATGGTTGTTTTGGAGCGTGTACAGAATGGGGAGCGCATTGTGGAGAGTTATGTTTTGGTGAAATACCTTGCACAAACACCCTCGGAGGAACCTGGTAGGGAGGACGTTAAGGAGAGCGAGATAGTATTGGCCTTCCCGGTCACGGAAACTCGGGAGCCTGTAGCGAAGAATCAGGATGTCCACGCATTCCTTCCATTGCGCTGCTATGGTTTCAAGGTATGTTTCCCTGTTTGCACACATAATCGGCCGTGCTCAACATGCTCCAAAAAAGTTCATCATCCAGGCGGACTTCATCACCTCCGCTAGCCGGGAGGATGTCCTAGCAGATAAGCCGTGGAATCAGGCCCTTCGAGGGAGTGTTGTTGATGCGTTCCTTCTTGCCATCGCGCAATTCCAAAATGACCCGACGCTTCGCAACGTCTGGTTCCGTTACCTACCCGAATCTATAAGCGACAAATTTTTCTGCACCGTTCAGCACAAGTTGCTCGCGGAGCTTGGTGGGAAACGAATTCTTCGCTCCACAGACGGCACATACTTCCCCGCTTCTCAACTTTTCTTCCTACCTTGGTCCTTCCGTGACGATTCGGGTGCGCCGCTCATACGCGAGGCATATCTTCCCCACCAGCAACGCTATCTTTCGCCCGACTACGATATACAACCAGAAAGACAAGACCGACATATTCTTCACCGCCTTGGAGTGCGCGAGATGACTGAGGGTGATTTCCTTACAGGCCTCGCCGTTATGGATAGGGCAAACCTGCTCCGCGCGCAGAGCGACGCCTGGCACGATGCCGTGGCGTCGCTCCTCCTGCGTTTACCTCCCCCTCCCTATGGCATCGTTCGTCTTGAAGTGGTCCCGTTGCGCATCCTACCCCTACACAACGGCACTTGGGCTCCAGCGGGACAGGCGTCCTCGTTTATGTTCTCACCTGGCGTGAGCATACCGGATGACCTCGGCCTGCAGAGCATAGCTCCGCGTATCGCTAAATCATCTCCTCGGTACCAGCTTTTCGGACGCCTTGGAGTCATGCCTCCGAACCCCGTTACGATCGCGAAGAAAATACTCACTGTGATGGGCCCACGGAGCGTCGCAGTGCGTCTCACGCATGCCCGCTTCTTCTTTGATCATCGAATGGAGCTGAACATGCCGCATCCTATGCGCCTTAGACTTGTTGATGAACGAGGCGAGGCTGCGCAGGGAGACGAGCTGTATTTGGATCTTCCGGGGGAAGGCGGTGCCCTCTCGTTGAGGGATGCCCTTTCTCCTGCTGCGCGTTTCCTTCACCCGGATTACCTCTCCGCATACCCTGAAGCAACTGAAGATGAAGAGACAAGCGAGGACGGCACCAACAATGCTTACTACGGATATGGAAATACGCGGAGCGAATGGCTTGATTGGCTGCGTGACCGTGTTGGCCTCAATGTCGTCCCGCGTGTTATCGACGATCACGTTTCGCCAGAGTTCCTTGAACGTGTACCATCGCTCGAAGGTCGCGCACTCCTTGCCTCGCTTCGCGTATGGTGGCCTCGCCTCGAGCGACACCTCACCGAAGCGGGCGCTAGATCGCTCGGTGCGATCTCTATAGCAGGGCGGCGTCTTGATACCCTATACTTACCCCGCGGGCCTCTCGCTCGCATCGGCGAGGCGCTTGAGCTTCCGTGCATCCCCGTGGACAACCCCGAGGACCATGCATGGGACTTCCTGGAACTGCTCGGCGTCGCCACTCGCATGAACGCTTCGTTCTTTGTGAACAAGCTCGTCCATATGCAAGCGAGGGGGGAGAAAGACAATAAGTTGGTCGAGGATATCTATAAGCAACTCGATGCACGGTTCGATGAAGACGAGACGTTGATCAAGTGCGTTTTCCCGCCTGTATCAGCTTGGAGGCGGCTTAGGGGCCATTTATTTTCCGATGTAGGAAGGCATTTAGAGAGTATCCTATCATACTCGTCTCTGCCGACCATGAGACAGAGCGGGTCTGGTTACACAGGACGGACGTCTATTGGCACGGGCCGCCATCTATGAGGTCCAAGGCGATCATCAGTCGCTCATATCCGCGTCTAAGCAATTTCTTTTTTGACAAGCTCGGTATCTCCCAAGCGCCGCCGTTTGCCCTCGTCGAAGAGTTGCGCTTGATCGCAGAACGATATCGATCTCGTCCGGTACCACCGGAGGTGCAGGAGCATGTCGCGGAAATTCTCGCGGATATCAGCGACGTGGTCCAGAACATGCAGAAAATTCCCCCGTCATTCGCAGCTCTTGTTCAGATTGCCGTGTTCCCCGTGCAAGTACCCGATGAAGGCATCGCCTTGCGTTCCGCAGACGAGTTTTACGTACCCGACAGGCCAAGCAAGTATGCGGACGTGTTCCGTGGGCGCGTTCCGTTGTTGGATCTCCCAGACTCTGTCCCAATGACGCGCATCCGCCCGCTGCTCGATTCAGATATCCTCAAGGACAAGGTACTCTATCTGGATCCCCACGTCACTAAGCGGTCGGTACCAAACGGAAGGAAGGTGCTAGATTCCACCTCAACGGACTTGTACTCGAGCAGGGTCGTGTATATGGCGAGGTATGCGCTAATTACAGTTGCTGGTTACTGTCTGAAAGGGTAGAGCTGATGCAATTTCGTCCATCAGGCTCGTCTTGCACAATAGCAAAAAGTCAGACATCCCTCCCGATCAAACGAAAACCCTCACCAAGCTACACAAGATCACCGTCATCAACGTGCCGACGATCACTACCACTCTGACACTTGGCTCATGCATCGAGACGACATCCGACGAAGTTGCGTTCGAAGAGACGGACGACAAGTTCACCGTGTTTGTCAGTAACGCATGCAGCCAAGGCAAGCCGATCAATCCACCCGTCTGCGCGGCGCTCTCGCGCCTCCTCGAGGTCGATATGATGCTACTATTTATTTGCGTAACGCAATCGGCGGACGTGGTCGATACCCTCTTCGACTTAAATGGCGTAGCAGAGATCCCGGTCGACGATGGCCACGACCGCTCGTGGCTGCAGGCGATGATGCAGCCGAGTGTGCCTGTAGTGCCCATATTAGTTGTCCCGGAGAGGTCTCCGAGCCCCGGGCCAGCGCTACCTCCGAGTCCGCTCCCGCTCCCGCGCCCTCTTTCTAGTCTCTCTGCCAGTGCGCAGGACGGGGGACGGTTTCCTGCGCTCGGAGCAGAACCATCCAAGCCATTGCGCCACACTCCATTGGTGCCTTCTTCGAACCTCCGCCCACCGTCATCGAACGGAAGACGTAGGGAGCGTTCGTTCGCGCACAGTTCTGTTGGGGTCTCGGAGCACTCGCAGTTCATGCAACCGTCCCGGTCATCGTACAACTCGGGCGCGCCGCAGGTCACGGGACCGGTGAATGCCACCCGAGACATGAGCTGGCTCGGGGCGCAGGTTGGGCCATTGATTAATGGAAATCCAACGGTGCCAAACTCTCCAGCTGGGCCGGGCTGGCCTCCCTTAAGCTTAAGTAACTTCCATGCACCCATTCCCACGGAAGAGACGGACATGGTTGGAATTATGGGCGAGCATTATGTACGTCTCTTCTTTTTCCCTCTATTCCCCCTTACTGGATGGGGAGATGACCTTCATCCTCTTCCCCCCGTCTAGGTGTACAAGCTACTCATCCGCACCCTGAATGACTTTGGTCCGGACAACTGGACGAGCGAACTGCGCCACTTAGTCCCGGGCTTCACGCCGTTTCAAGGTCAAGCCCCGGCTGACTTTACGTACCTGGACTCGCAGGGCCAGCTGACGCGGGCTTGGTTTGGGCCTGACAAGGCAGCAGCGTGGCACAACCGCTGGCCTAGATACCATATCGAGGTCAAGTCGACGTGCAGAGAAGAGACCGAGCCGTTCCACATGAGCCCGTATCAGATGGCTACGGTACGTCTCGCCTAAACATATCCTAATCCTAAGAGTGCGCGGGACTGAATCGGCGTCGCAGGCGTTCATGTTCACGGAGCGACCTCAGCTCGGTCCGGATATGTACGTCATTGTGCGCGTAATGCGGCTGGGGACGCCCGAGCCGACTCACAAGGTATACGCGGACCCGCATCGGGCCTGGTATCTGGGCCGCCTGCAGTGTGTCAGCCCCATCTTTCTGCAGCGCAACCCCCTGTTTCTTGATTCAGATTGAGTTTTTGTTCTTTTTTGTTCTTGGGAAATCTAGTGTGATGTGATGACTACAGATAGTGTAGACGTTGATTTGTTGTATCGTAGAAAGGCGACTCTGGAAATTTGTATCCCCCTTTAGGTTGACAGCCAAATTCTGCACCGGTGGTGCTAAGAGAAGTTTTGATTGGCATCAGGCAGGCAGTAGGGTGGCAAAAACTCGTGCCTTGCCTGGAAGAGTAGACCAGGGGCCTTCGCGTTGTCCTACACGTTAGAAGCATGCATTCAGTTAGACACGGTGTCTGCTGGGCCACAAGGACAAACACACTGCTTTTGGATGGCATGTTGCCAAGAACATGGCGACAGTTAAGAGGGCCGCGGTAGGAACAATGGCTGTGCCACGACGCGGAGGTTCTGGTTGAGGTGGGTCCGAGTCAGCAGAACCGGATGGATCACCCGTAAGGGCCTGAACTATGACAACTGCGGCAACGATTTGTTAACTCGACGCTGATGATTGGTGCGCAACACGTTTGTGGGAGATACAAAAATGCGATTTATATACCCGAGTTATTTGACTATTCATGATACAGTCACGGTATCGCTCGCGCCGAAAATGCACAGGATCAAACCTCGTCTTCCGACCTCATCGGCCGTTCATAATGTTGTTGTCGTTCATAAATATCTTTGACGATGGTATTGCGATTGTATCATTCGCCCCTTGCTTGCATGTGCACAATCCTAGGACGTATCTAGTATGGTCGGCGTAACCCTGATTAACAGACGGGCATTCAACTGTCAGCCCGGCGAAGAGTAGAGTAACCACTAACCTCTGATACCGAAGGGATGGGGAACGCTGGGGTTTGCGAAAGAGGGAACGATAAAGGAGGCTGTCTGGAGAGATGCGGTAGTGAGGGCGAATGTGAGTGCGCAAGAGCAGATGGCCAGATGCAGGCTCGTATGCGGATGCGTTGACATGTGGGTATGTAATTCTGCGCATGGTAGGGGGTTACCCGGGCTCGGATCCCACAAAGCATGTCCGTATGCAGCATACTTGGTCCCAAGCTGTTCGCGAAAGATGTCGTAGTGGGCCATGCCAAGCTGCAGGGATTACGAGGGACCAAGAAACCTAAAAATTTTCAGTGCCATTAAGAGAGGTGTATGATCATACCGATTCATACGTCGTCAAGAATAAAAGACTTACAATCAGACAGAGACGATGGGAATCAAATGAAAGATCGAACAGAGGTTAAGGCACCGAGCGGGCGCTGATAATACCTGACAGATCACTGAACAATAGCCCAAGAGAAGAGGACACAGTATGTTTTGCACAATTCCGGAAAGTATAAAGGCATGAAAAACTGCCCCTTGAATGATGTCGGCATCAGCAAAAATCAAACTTACTAGACCTCACCTTGGACACGTTGTAAACTTATTGTACGACCTGCAGCTGCTATCAGTATGATAACCTCACAACCTGTGCACAATGACGCCCAAAAGGTCAATAGAATATAATAAAAGCCGGAGAAGCAGGTAAGGGGCCGAACGGCCCGAATCATTGAGTAGTAGTACAGCGACGGCTCGGACGAGTTGGCGCAATGCCTTCATGTAGGACATGTGGGTGTACAGCAAGTGGACTCATGGGAGACGCTGTTTCAAGTTGCCCGTTCGGGTCATAGACATGGTTGTACTACTGACAAGCATGGAAAGCCCCACTAATACTAGTACACCATGGGTCAGCTCTAAAAATAGCAATCACAAATAACTCGGGTATAAGCCATGTTCTTGAACTCAAACCAAACACATATATACTCTCAATGGTATTCGATATGGCCTATGGCTGCTTTCATCGGCAGCACACCGTGATAGCAGTACTGAGTAATCAGACGCTTGGTCAAACGGGCCGTCCGAGTCGCTGTGACGCGTGGATCATTGTTTTACTAGTACATCGCCCCCCGCCACCGTCCCTCAAATAGCCCACGACCCAAGTCGAGGAAGGGTTTTTTATTGTCTCCTTCGAGTCAGGATGACGAACGCCTGCTCCTCTTCTGGCCTTAAAATCTGCCCCTGATATCCCCTCGCTGACCACACGCCCTCAATTGCCCCACCCTCTTCACCTCCCTTCACCTCACCCTAGTTACTATGCCAAGCGGCTTCACTCGACAAGGAAGCTCCGCCCAACGACAGCAACAGGGCGGCTCTGCCAGTGGTCCCCCGCAGGAGACTTTTTTCGGTGGTTTTGGTTTGGATACGAACATCCACCCCGACACCACCGCAATCTCCACTTCGCCGACTTCTTTCACTGGATCGGGCAGCAATTTCTCTTTCCCACAGTCAAGCGGGTTCGCCCAGCAGGTGCCGCCGATTGCCCCACCTGACATCAATTGGGATGAGTATGCGGGAGTTTTACACCAAATCATTTTTTAATACTAATTTGTTTCCCCATGGAGATGCTATGTCTGGTTCCTGAGTTTGGACCAAGATGAGAATGGGACGGTATCGTGGGAGGAACTGCGTATGCGCTCCTCTTTTAAGATTTGCTCCAAGTTCGGCTCAATTATAGCGCAGGATGTGGATTGTTCAACGACGGCGGTGAAGTCGTATTCTCTTCTCGTCACGGGGGCCATGCCTCATCCGTCCCCTATGTCCAGGCTTTAAGTTCTCAAGCAGAACAATTGTCCACCTAATGGACGTCTTTGTACGCCTCGATCAGAGTGATTCTAGATAGGGACCTCCCGTGACATTTCTTCACAGGATCAGGATGGCAACGGCGAAATCGACTACGAAGAAGTATGTAGATAACCTCCTCCTTGAGTGCTTCAAACTTAGGTCTCGTATACAGTTTAAGCATCTGTGGAGCTACATCGCGGTACGAGTCCCACAAAACGTGCCCTTTTCTAATCTTACCATTGCAATAGCCATGGCGGCGAATGTTTGAATTATTTGACGCCGACCAAGACGGTAGAATCGATGCTAATGAGTTGGGGCAGGCGTTGGCTCATTACAAGTACGCTAGCTCCCTAACGTTCCAGTTTTCTCCTCTCTCGCTTACGTTCCTCTCCTCAGCCTCCAAGTGGGCCCATCCATCCTCGACATGCTGGTGAAGAAGTACGGTAAGTCTAACAGCCGGACCCCCAACACGTGTCACGGTCCGAGACCTCTGAACCCCCGCCTGATAACAGGGATTAAGCCTCCACCAAACCAACATCCCGGCTATCCTCCTCGCATACAAATGGACCTGGACCACTTTATGTGTGCATGCATCGTCGTATCGAGGATGTACAAGCTATATGATCAGTGGAATGGAGGAAGGCCAGCACAATCACGAATAAGTAGAGACGAGCTTCTCGAAGCCGTGATATCACTCCCTTGAGCTCTCGAGGTTGCTTCCCGAATTTGGCTTGGTGTATCCCCTCTGTATATCTGCTCAGTTTCACATATAGAATTTGGCACGTTCGACTCGGACTTGAGAAATTGGCGTAAGCATAGCAGCCACACACTTTGGTTTTGTAAAGATTAGCGAGATTTTGACGCTGCCAGAGTTGTGGCAGTGCGTGGGCGTGTTGGTGGCTTACGGCATCGGCCTTAGCTCAAGCCATGCTGTGCTTCAAAAACTCGGAACTCGGAATATATGAATCATCGTCGCACCGCAACTTCGCCACCGGCACACAGATAGATTACCATCCAAGTTTAGAATCCAAGGAAAGGAATTTTTCGTCTTGGGGCGATGCACGACGGCCCCATTTTTGACCTTATAATCCGCC
>Ga0137397_10003588_pt1 | contig 10812 bp, 8 predicted proteins | sample czorhiz116metaG_FD_106658 | JGI IMG/M metagenome (GOLD analysis project Ga0137397, IMG submission 106658) | Vadose zone soil microbial communities from Angelo Coast Range Reserve, California, USA - czorhiz1.16 metaG | ecosystem: Environmental > Terrestrial > Soil > Vadose zone | place: USA...
GACAAGAAGCGGGCCCTCAGCCTGGGACTTTTTTACGAAGACAACGTGAGCAACAAACGCTGGGTTTTGAAAGCCAACGATGCGAAGACGCTCGAAGACATCGATGCCGTCTTTGTGACTGTCGAACCGAATGGCGGAAGCCAACATCCGAGCGGCAAGCAGCTGTTGTTCGCTTACCTGCGCGTAGGTCCGAACCATCCTTGACGTTGATATCTCTTTCGAACTGTCCTGAATTCCAGACAAAGAAAGATTGAGACAAAAAGGCAGGTCATTCGCATAGACCTTGTTAGTGAGGAGAAGTCCCTCACTTCCGGGAGGGTTCTTTGCGACTGCGCAGCTTCTGTTCTCTTTCATTTCTTCTATTCTTATTTGTCCATTCATCCGCTGCGCAGTCACCCACCGGAACGATCAGTGGAATTGTGACCGATCCGACGGGAGCGACGATCGCCGGCGCTGAAGTGCTCGTAGTGAACGACGCGACGCGCGTGCAGTATCCCGGCGTCTCCAACTCCGAGGGAATCTACGTCGTCCCGAATCTTCCACCCGGCAACTACCGGGTGCAGGTGTCCAAGGTCGGTTTCAAGACGATCATCAAGCCGGACATTGTCATCAACGTTCAAGACGCTGTAGCGATCAATTTCGCGCTTCCGCTGGGCGCGGTTTCGGAAATCGTTACGATCGAAGGTGGCGCACCGCTCGTCAATACGGAATCGGCGGCGGTGAGCACGGTCATTGATCGCCAGTTCGTCGAGAATCTGCCGCTCAACGGGCGCAGCTTCAATACCCTTCTGCAACTAACGCCAGGAGTGACCATCGCTCCGGCTTCCTTCAATACCCCGGGGCAATTCAGCATCGGGGGACAGAGAACCAATTCCAACAACTTCACCGTCGACGGCGTCTCGGCGAACTTCGGAGTTCAGCCAGGGGTAAGCGTTGGCGGAAGTTCCGGGCTCGGACAGGCGCAAGCATTCAGCGCTTTGGGAGGCACAAGCAGTTTGGTTTCCGTGGAGGACTTGCAGGAATTTCGCATCGAGACGTCATCGTTCTCCGCGGAATTCGGCCGCCAGCCCGGAGGGCAAGTCCTTCTGACGACTCGATCTGGAACGAATGATTGGCATGGCGGACTGTTCGAGTATTTTCGGAACACAGTCATGGATGCGAACGACTGGTTTGCAAACAGCGCCCGATTGCCACGGTCAGCGGAGAATCACAATGACTTCGGCGGTTTCTTGGGTGGGCCAATACGCAAGGAGAAGACGTTTTTCTTTCTGTCGTACGAAGGAGCGCGGTTGCGATTGCCGACGACATTGGACGAACAAGTGCCGTCCGTTTCTGCCCGCCAAAGCGCGTCGCCACCGATTGCCCCCTATCTGAACGCCTACCCGATTCCGAACGGGCCGATTTCGCCGGACGGCTTTACAGCAGAATTCACCGGCGGCTTCTCAAATGCAGGTACGTTGAATGCCGTGAGCGCCAGGATCGATCACTCGTTTAATCAACGCTTTTCGATATTCGGGCGATACAACGACGCGCCATCCAAAACGACAACAATCTTCAGTCCGGGAGAGCTCAACACGGCTTCGGTGAATACACGGACGGTGACCGTGGGACTGAACATGGCGTTCCGCAGCAATCTCGCTAACTCTTTGCGTGGAAATTTTTCGCAACAAACATCCAAGCTCAATGCCGCGTTGCATGCACTCGGCGGAGCAACGCTGCCTGATCCGGCGCTGTTTCTCGGCGATCTTCCACCTGCAACGAACGAATTCGCCTTCCAGACCGACGACACCTACTTCTTTGCCGCCGGAGCCATCGGTAGAAACCAGACAAAACAACTCAGCTTCACAGACGATCTGTCTTGGATGAGAGGAAACCACAAGATGCGCTTCGGCGCAGACAATCGTGAGCTTTTTCTCAGCATCAAGCCTTCCGCAGGAATACTCAGCTACGATGCGAGCAGTGTTCAGGATTTTCTATCGACCGGACAGGCGGACCTTGGTGCGACGACGACACGCCCAGCGGATCTCCTAGCGCAGACATTGTCTCTCTACGCGCAGGACACGTGGAATGTAACGCCCCGGTTGACGCTGTCCTATGGGTTGCGATGGGAATTGAGTCCGGCACCTTCGGCGCGAGGAAACACGATTCTTGCCGCTTGGGAGAATCTGAATGATCCGGCGCAAATCACCCTTGCACCTACGGGAACGCCGCTCTGGACGACGAAATACCATAACTTCGCTCCACGCTTTGGTGTGGCTTACCGGCTTGACGATGCAGGCGACTTCGTCTTCCGCGCAGGAGCTGGCATTTTCTATGACCTGGGTTTAGGAACTGCGTCTTCGGTGCCTTCCTCTTTCCCGAATACCGGGTTCAACGCGGTTTCGGGGGTGTCGCTGCCACCGAGCAATACATCGGCGTTTCTGCCGACCCTGACGCTCAATCCTCCCTACACTGGACTGATCTTCGCGTTTTCTCCCGATCTGGTTTTGCCTCGCTCGTATCAGTGGAATGTGGCTCTCGAAAAGTCTTTCCTCGGCAAACAGGCCGTAAGTGTGACTTATGTTGGACAAGCCGGGCGGGACCTGCTCCGGAGGTCCGCGCTCTTCAGGCCAAACGCGAACTTCACGAGTCTGTTTTTCCCGACGGCGAACGAAGCGCGGTCCAATTACAACGCCTTGCAGGTTCAGTACAGGCGCCCCTTGTCCGGCAGCGTGCAGGCCCTGTTGAGCTACACGTATTCCCATTCGATCGACAACAACTCCAGCGATTCGGTCGCAGGTTTGTCGAACACGGTCATCTCCGCGGAGAATGACTACGCTTCCTCGGATTTCGACACGCGGCACAATTTCACGGGCGCCGTCACGTATCTCCTGCCTTCGACAAAGAAATTTGCGCCGCTGTCGTTTGTTATAAACAACTGGTCGCTCAGCGGATTGGTCGATGTCAGGACTGGATTTCCGTTCAACGCGCGCGTTCGCCTGCCTGGCACCACGCTGGCGCAGCAATTCACTCGTCCGGATCGCGTCGCAGGACAACCGGTATGGATCGCCAAGAACCTAGCGCCGGGCGGAAAGATCTTGAACTCCGGAGCTTTCAGCATTCCCGGAACCGCAAGGCAAGGAACCGAGGGGAGAAATGACATTCCGGGGTTCGGCCTGACGCAGGTTGATCTTTCGATAGCGCGCAAGTTCGCTCTGGGCGAGCGCTGCAGTCTGATGTTTCGCACCGACGCGTTCAATGTCCTGAATCATCCGAATTTCACAAACCCATCAGGCCTGATTCAGTTCGGGCCTTCTCAGTTTCGGGCCACGAGGATGCTGAACCAAGGATTGGGAGGGCTGACGCCGCTCTTCCAAGCCGGTGGCCCGCGTTCGCTGCAACTTTCGCTGAAACTCTCGTTCTAGCGCCCAATCGCAAGCGTTCCTGATTCTTAAGGGCCAAGTGTGTGTACACACCGGAAGGAGCAGGTCTGTCTTGAGGCAGTGCCGCTGGACATTTCGAATGGTGATCGGCGTGACCGTTCTGACCGCGACACACGCCTCGGCTCAGTCGCTGCCGGGGCCTCGATTCGATCGAACTCCGTTGAACATTCCGGCGTCGGTCGCGGTTCCACAACGCGCTGTCACTCCCATGGATTTGCTAACACTGCGCGACCCCAAAGGCCTAAGCATTTCTCCGGACGGAAAATACGTGGCGTTTGTCGTTGGGCAGGCCAGCTATGAGAAGAATGCTTACAAAACCGCAATGTACGTTGTGGCTACAAGGCCAGGCGCGGTCCCCAAGAATCTTGGGAGTGCGGGTATGCCGCATTGGGATGAGATCCATCAATGGATTCCTGAGCCACCGCAGTGGTCGCCCGACAGTCGGTCTATCACGTACAGAATGCGAAGGGGCCGTGAGGGGACGTGGCAAGTGTGGATGTGGCGTCTCAAGTCGCGGATGCCAGAGCAGTTGACTCATGTCCACGGGGATGTCGAGAGTTACGAATGGATTCCCGGGAAAGAGCAGATCTTCTTCTCCGTAAGCAAGCGAACGGATCCTTCGGAAACGAAGGAATTAACGGAAGCCAGCATTTTGTATGACGGCAATTTTCGGCCGTGGGAGAGCGTTCCCATCGCTGAGGCAATTCTTCGCGCCAGAATCACTCCGAAGGAATACTGGATTTGCGATTTAAGGAAAGGATCGGAGCGAAAAGCGAGTCTCACGGAAATCGCGAGGTTCGAACCTGTGCCGGGCTTAGTCGAAAGAAAGAGTCCGAGTATAAAAGGAACAGACGATGACCGTAGTGTCGAAGAGGGAAAAACATCCCCGGACGGAAAGTATGCGCTATTTCTCTATTCGATCAGGAATCAAAACGGCTGGGCACGCCGGCTCTTCCTAGAGCACGGAAAAACGGGTGAACGAGTGGACCTTACGCCCGGGGCCTTCTTTATCGACCAATACTGGTGGGGACAGGACGGGAAAACGGTCTACTACAGCGAGTCGAACGGCGACGGTCACTCGCCCCGGCTGATGGCGAGTTCCAGCGCGGATGGCTCTTCGCGTCCAATCTTCGTGAGCCCGAGCTCTGACTATTTCAGTGAATTCTCGATGGATCGAAGTTCGGAACACATCGTGTGCCTTCGCGAGCGGAATACCTCTCCCCCCGAGATTGTGCTCATCGATCGAGCCAGCGAGAGCACGCGCGTGCTGGTCAACTTGAATCCCGAATTCGGCGGGTTCACGCTCAGTCCGGCAAGTCGGATGGAAGGAACCAATTCGTTCGGAGACGCGTGGTTCGCCTACTTGGTGAAGCCCGTTGATTACACGCCCGGCAAGAAGTATCCGTTGATCGTCACAACGTACCGCTGTGGTGACTATTTTCTCCGCGGAGCATCCGGAGACGAGAGTCCGATACAGGGTTACGCCGCTCAAGGATTTGCGGTGCTGTGTTTCGATGTCGGAAGAACAAGAGGTGTGACGCCCGGAGATTTCCGCACGAAGCTCCTGGACTGGTCTTCCCCAACCGCCAGCATTGAAATGGCAGTCCGGCAGCTGATCCAATCCGGCCTAGTCGATCCCGAACGAGTAGGGATCACGGGATTCAGTCACGGTGAAGAAATTGTGGGCTACGCTGTCACCCATTCGCTTGTATTTCACGCGGCGGTGGGAGCGGCAGGGTACGATCCGTCCTTCTTCTACATCGGCGGCAACCTCTGGCAGAAAATGTTTGAACGCTGGGGGCTTGGCGGGTGGCCGGAAGGAGCCGCAAAGGAACGGTGGCAGGAAATCAGCCTGTCCCTGCGAGCGGATCGAGTCACCGTTCCGATACTCGAGAACGCTTCTGATTCGGAGTACATCAGCTATCTGCCAAGAGTTATCGCGCTGCGCGAACTCGGCAAACCCGTGGAGCTGAGGATCTATCCCGGCGAACGTCATGTACGAAATCAGCCCAAGCACAAGCATGAGATCTATGTGAGAAGCCTGGATTGGTTTCGCTTTTGGCTCAATGGGGACGAGGATGTTTCGCCGGAGAAGGCGGAGCAAGTGAACCGCTGGAAGAAAATGCGGGAGCAAGACAAGCGGACACAGAGTCTGAACGTTCCGGCAGGACAATAAACTTCGAAACAGGGGGAAGGCCGGGGCGCTCCTTTAGGGAACACCCCGGCGTTCGGTCATTCATCTGCCGGATAGGCGGCAACCGTCATCTTTTGAGGGTCAATTCCATCGGTAGCACTGGTTTGCTTCGCGAGGGATTCACCTGCTTCGATGGCAGTCACTGCGTTGGGCAGTTCGCTGATTTCAGGCTTGCTGTATTTCATCCTAATCACCTCCTTTCCGAGTGAGTTGTTCTCGGCCAAGAATTCGTGGATTGTGAAATCGGCTGGCATCTGGTGGGTCAAGTCGTCGAAGGGGCGGCTGGTCCCGAAAGGTCTCGGGCTGCGCAAGGTTGCGAAGCCATCGCTCCAGATCAAGGATTCGCGCGAGGGGGACAAGGGCGACGTTTTCTCCACGCGCTGCCGCGCGCATTGTGTCGAGAAGCAGCGCCGGCTCGATGATTCCCAGCTCTGCGCAGAGAAGGTCGCTGCTGCTCTCCGCCACTCCTTGAATCGCTGCCGATATTGCCGTTGTCAGGCGGCGCAGGACGAAGGCTTTCCTCCTGCGATTTAGAATTTCGTCCGGGACGATACGAGTCATGGCTCGTCGGAGGAGCGAGCGCCGTTGGTGCGGCCGGACGAACTGTTCGCGTGGAACCGCATAACAAAAGGCAAGAAATTCCCGATCAAGGAGGGGATATCGCTTCTCAAACGTGGGACATGAGGGCGTAGGAGTGCAACTGAATTGGCGGCGCAGCGCTTCGAGAGCAAACATGTTGGCCTGAAAACTCGGCGGAGCTCCAAGAAGTTTCAACCGTTGCGGATAGCCGCAAAGGGCATCGTGGTGGCGCCGGGCAAATCGAGGTTGCACCCAGACTGGTAAATCCGCTTTGCCGCGGAAGGACGGAAGGAATGAGCCAGCCACATGCAGCATGAGGTGATGAATCGGTTTTTTCTTCGCAAGGGACCATCTGACCATCTGCCTGCCAAACCGAAGCCACTTGAAACGCACAAGTAAATCCGCGAGTTCGGGAAGTGGCGTGGGGACTCCGCCTGTAACTTCATCGCCCCCGACGCCGGAAAGCAGCACACGATAGGGGCCGGAAGCGAGACACTCGGCGAAGCGCTGAGAAAGGCCAGAGTCGGTGCGCAAGGAGGAAGGCATGGCCAAAAAGGATTTATCCTCGAAGTCGCCGTTCGCTGTTGTCTCCGACGGTGTGACATCAATGTGGCAACCTCTGCGGCCGCGCTGTTCTTCCACTCGCGTGAAATAAGGACGTTCGTTCCAGTTCGGCTCGCTGTCGTCATAGTAGGAAATGGTATCGAGGCGAGGAGCGGTTGATGGCGCTTCGGCCAGTAGTTGATCGGCAATACAGACGATCGAAGAGGAATCCATGCCTCCGCTTAGTTCCGCAAGTACCGGGTTCTTCGAGCGCAGACGGCGCCTTACGGAATGCCGGATTCGGTCGCGGAAACATTCCTCGTACTCCGCATCGGAGCGAAGGCGAAGTGAGTTCCCTGGATCAAATTTCCAATACTCGTGAACAGTGACGGTATTCTGCCGGATGGCCACGAAAGCGGATGGAGGGACCGCTAGGATTCCTTCGTAAGGCGTCAGCGCGGATTTGGGGAAAGACCCGAGCCAGCCGGCGGCGTACTCTTCAGAAATGGCGAGAGGCCGGTTTTTCAGGACTAGCAATGGATCGAGAATCGTCGACCACATTACGTGCTGCCCTTCGATCGAGTAGTAGAGGTGCCGCGCACCCAAAAAGTCTTTCGCAAGCACCAAGCACTGCGCGGCACAATCCCAGATACTGATCGCCCAATCGCCAAGCAGACGAGAAAATGAATCCGTGCCCCACCGGAGGTACGCCCGAGTCGCGATCTCAATGTCGGTCGACTCAGCATCTTCGATTCCGAGGCAGGCGAGGCAATCGCCTCGATTGTCGAGACGGCCGTCCCACATGATGCAATCCCCACGCTGAGACACATAGGGTTGGCGTTCGGAGTTCGATTCACCGGTGGTGTGGAACGCTCCGAAGATTGCCGTAAAGGGATCTGCGGCCAGCGTGGTAATCGCGTCGGGTGCATAAGGCAGGAGCAACTCCTTCACCTTCAAGATGTCCTCGGGGCTCATGGCCGCTGCGTCGAAGTTCCATCTCCCAAATTGCACACTCATACGGACCTTCCCGGAAAAACTGGCTTGTCAACAGCGGTCTAGGACGCAATACATCTCGGGAACGTACGGCTTGTCGTTCAGACACGTGCCGGCGAATTCCACCCAAGCGTGGGCGCGAAACGGGAGATGCTGAACACCAATCACCATCTCCGCGGCAATACCATATCTGCGCAGGAGACAAGTGGTAGCCGCCGAGCGTTGCAGGCATCGCACTTCCTTGAAGTAGAAGACACAGGCGAGCTCCATCGCTCGCAGAATGTCAGCTTCACCCAGGTGGGTTTTCACGAATCGCGTGGTAGGACATTTGCGCACGGTCGCGTGCACGCGCTCGAATTTGCCGCGGGACATGGGAATCTCCAAGCGGAACAGTTGCAAGTACGCGAAAATAAGTAGTCGGAACACTTGAGCCTGCCCTCCTGTTTCCCTCGAACGGCGGCACGTCACGCGACAAACTGTAATGCGCTCGCCGCCTCTACCTCGCGATACATTCGTCTCGCGAGGCTGCGCAGCCAAGCAGACGTTTGGGGTGACGCCATGTCCTTCATGTCCCTCCGCACGACGAACGACACTGCTGTCGTAAACACAGCAAGTGCGGGAGCCAGTTGTAACGCATTGCGGACCACGTGAGGTTCGAGCAGACCTTCCCAGGAGCGAACGTAGGCTGAGATCAGCGCGGATTCCGCCTGGGCGCCGGATGCGAAGCAGAACCGGAAATAGTCGAGAAACAACTGGAAGTTCAGAATTGGGTTGCCGACGGCGGCTTCACACCAGTCGAGGAAGGTGCATTTGGCGGAGGAGACGACGACGTTCCCGGGGTTGCAATCCAAATGGCAAAGGGTGTCAGGAATATTCATGTTGGCGAGACGGCGCAGCATTTGATTTATCTGGTGCCTTAGTTCAAGCAATTGAGTCGGCGCGAGCGGCGGTGGCAAGGGTTTGCGTTGTTGTTGCATCAGGGATTCCATGAGGGAGAAAAACGGGTCGCATTGGTCCAGCAGCCAATCGGTCTGAATGCCAAGGGCGCCCGCAGCCATAATTTCGGCGGTCGCAGGAATAGATTTGGCTTGCAACTCACCGAGGGAAGCCACAGCCTTTTCCCATGCGTGAAAGTCCGGGCTCTGTGAAAGCGTGCTGCCTTGGGCCTCTACCGCAAGCCATCCATTCCACTGTGGAAGAGTTGCGAGCACTCGCGGCGTGAAGGAAGAGAGATAAGTGGAAAGCGCGACGGCGAGCGAAAATTCCCGGCTGTTTGGTTCACCCACGGCTTTAAACCAGACTGCGTCGGCATTGGTCTCAAAGCGAATCAAGCTGAAAGACGAATCGGCATTGAACTGCTGAAAGTTTCCGGTAAGCATCAGCCGAAATGGACGGATGGCTTCTTGCACCCAGTCCGTGAGTTCGAAGAACCATCCCGGCTTTTCAAAAGGGGAGCGACGGCCGTTTGTGTTACTGCGGCCAAGGTTTCTGGTCGACGTCTCGATAGCGGTGAAGTCCTGATGCTCGATGAAGTGATCCGCGGTCGCGCTGCGAACCGGAAGCCACTGCGCCGTCTCTGGAGCTACCGCTTCATATTGCAGCGCCTCGAGTACATGATAGCGGTCTGTCGCGTGGCCCGGTGCCGTGTCCGGAAGCGGATACAGGGAATACACTGCAAGGCTCCAGAGAGCCTTGATCTGGGCGTTGAGGGCGAGCGCGACTCTGCCATGCGCCGGAATCTCGATGCGGGGAAGACGGAATTGCCCGTCACTTTGAAATACAAGCAGCTCCGACGCATTCCGGCCGAGAACGATGAGCCGCCAGGCTTCCGTCTTCTCATGGGCGCGATTGAACACGGATCACTCCCCGGCGGAAATTCCATTGCCGGCAACCAGCACGTGGTGTTTCAGGGAATCGTAGAAGTCCCGGAGATCTCGTTTCACGACGTCCGCAGGAATCTCAAAAAGGCGAACCATTTCTTCCACAATCCGTTCCTCGGAGTACTGCTTTTCCAGCAGTCGAAAGATGACGGACCCGGTTGAGTTGAGAGAGAACATTTTGCCTTTGTCGATGTCCAGAACGATTCCGCCGTCAGGCGATTGCGTGCTGCGGATTCGCTCGCGGATGGATGGCATCGAGTTCTCCTGATGTTTGCCGTGTCGCTGCCCTCGAAGCTGCCAGAGGGTGGGGCGAGTTTCCAGAAGGTTCACAAAATATTCGCAAACCCGAAGTGCTTTGCAGAAAACACCATGCGATTGCCTCTGCCAGACTGTCGTTCGGAAGTGCCCCCGTTCTCAGTGTTCGCTCCTGTGATTTGCAGCCTCGCGAATACATAGGCGGGCAGCTTTTGCTCACTAGCGCGCAGACGCACGACTTCCGCGGACTTCCCCAGGTGTGACGGGCGTCACAAGCGGCGGTGATGGTTGTCATCGCTATTTCTGGCTGCTTCTTGCATTAATGAAAACGAATCAAAGTGTGCCGTCAGGAAACATGGTTGGGAACGCTATTCGGAAGGTTCGTGCGAATTGGTGTCCACGGCGACTTTGCCCGCGAATGAGCGGTACAAATAGGTGAAGTATCCGGCAGCAAGAACCATTCCGATAGCCCACCAGATTAGTCCGATTTGCAAGCCGTAGAGGCCTGCCTTTGCGCTCAAGACCGTCAAGGAATATTCGGGATGCCGCGCGGGCAAGACCATTGGATAAACGCCGAAGACCACGCTGGCTAACATTCCCGTAAGGTAAGCACAAGAGGCGAGAAATGCCTTTCGTTGATCTCGCTTTGCCAATGCATACTTCACACCTGCCAATCCAGCGACTGCAAGAGCGGGAAAGATGTAACCCCAGGGCCAGGCTTTGAAATTGGCATTGATTTGCGGCTGAATCTGAAATGTTGCGGCGCTAACCACGGCGGTACCTACGACGATGGCCCACCACGAGTGCCCGGCGAGGCGAGCGGAGCGTTCAGAAACAGGGCCGGCAGTTTTCCATTGCACCCAAAGCGAGCCGTGCATGACGAGTGCGGCAAGCGCAAGCACGCCGACGAGGATCGTGTACCAGTCCAGAATTCCTGTTTCGTCAC
>Ga0137397_10003590_pt1 | contig 10808 bp, 9 predicted proteins | sample czorhiz116metaG_FD_106658 | JGI IMG/M metagenome (GOLD analysis project Ga0137397, IMG submission 106658) | Vadose zone soil microbial communities from Angelo Coast Range Reserve, California, USA - czorhiz1.16 metaG | ecosystem: Environmental > Terrestrial > Soil > Vadose zone | place: USA...
AACGCCGGTTCGGACATTTCATTGGCGGCAAATGGCAACCACCCGCCGAGGGAAAATATTTTGAGACGTCTGACCCCGCGCCCGGAGAGAAAATCGCGGAAGTTGCACAAGGAAGCGCGGCGGACGTTGATGCAGCGGTAAAAGCGGCGCGCGCGGCGTTGCCCGTCTGGCAGGGTTTTTCTTCACACCAGCGTGCGAAATATTTGTATGCGCTCGCACGGCAAATTCAGAAACATTCGCGGCGGCTGGCTGTACTCGAAACGATCGACAACGGAAAACCGATTCGCGAAAGTCGCGACATAGATATTCCGCTCGTGGCGCGGCATTTTTATCATCACGCAGGTTGGGCGCAATTGCTCGAACAGGAGTTTGCCGGATACTCCGCTTGTGGAGTTGTTGGGCAGATTATTCCCTGGAATTTTCCGTTGCTGATGCTTGCGTGGAAAATTGCGCCGGCGCTTGCGACGGGAAATACCGTCGTGCTGAAGCCGGCCGAGTTCACGCCGCTCACGGCCCTGGCGTTCGCGGAGATTTGCGTCGAAGTTGGATTGCCCGCGGGCGCGGTGAACATCGTTACGGGCGATGGTTCCACCGGTGAAGCGCTCGTAAAACATGCCGACGTGGACAAGATTGCCTTCACGGGGTCAACTGAAGTGGGAAGAGCGATTCGCCGCGCTACCGCGCAATCCCATAAGAAACTTTCGTTGGAATTGGGCGGAAAATCTCCTTTCATCATTTTTGAAGACGCGGATTTGGATAGCGCCGTGGAAGGATTGGTGGACGGCATCTGGTTCAACCAGGGACAAGTGTGCTGCGCTGGGTCGCGGCTGCTGATGCAGGAGAGCATCGCCGAAAAGTTGACGCGCAAAGTGCAAGACCGCATGAGTACGCTGCGCGTAGGTTCTCCTCTGGACAAGGCGATTGACGTCGGCGCGATTGTCGCGAAGGTACAACTCGAACGCATTGACAGCCTGGTGAAGCAGGGAATTGCCGAAGGCGCGACATGTTGGCAGCCGGAAATTGCAATGCCTTCGCGCGGCCTATATTACAAACCCACGTTCTTAAGCAACGTGCATCCGACTTCCATCGTGGCGCAACAAGAAATTTTTGGGCCGGTGCTTGCCGCGATGACCTTCCGCACGCCGCGCGAAGCCGTGGAGTTGGCGAACAATACGGCATATGGGCTTGCAGCGAGCGTTTGGAGCGAGAGCATCAATGTTTCGCTGCACGTTGCGTCGCAATTGAAGGCGGGCGTTGTTTGGGTGAACTGCACCAATATGTTTGACGCTGCGTGCGGATTCGGCGGCTATCGCGAAAGCGGTTATGGGCGAGAGGGCGGCAGGGAAGGATTGCTCGAATATCTTGAACCGGCGTGGTTCAAGAATGCGAGAAAACTTTCCGCGGAACCTGCCGCGACGAATGGAGCAGTGGAAGTTGCGAATCCCTCCATCGACCGCACGGTGAAACTCTACATCGGCGGCAAGCAGGCGCGGCCAGATTCCGGCTATAGCGTGGAGGTGCGCGGAGCAAACGGACAACTGCTCGGCGAATCGCCGCAGGGGAACCGGAAAGATATTCGCAATGCCGTGGAGGCAGCACGGAAGGCGGAAGGCTGGGCGAAGACGACGGCTCACAACCGCGCGCAGGTGCTCTATTACATTGCGGAAAACCTGTCGCAGCGCGGAGGGGAAATTGCCCAGCGGCTTGCGGCGGCGGTGGGAGCGAAACAGGCCGAGCAAGAAGTCAGCGCGAGCATCGAGCGCCTTTTTTCCTATGCGGCCTGGACGGATAAATTCGATGGGGCAGTGCACAATCCTCCGTTCCGCAACATTGCGATTGCGATGAATGAGCCGGTCGGCACAGTCGGACTTTTGTGCCCGTCGAATTCTCCGCTCTTGGGATTTTTTTCTCTAGTGTTGCCGTTGATTGCCGCGGGCAACACCGTTGTGGCGGTGCCTTCCGAAAAATATCCGCTCATTACAGGTGATTTGTATCAGGTTTTTGAAACCAGCGATCTGCCAGGCGGAGTCATAAATATCGTGCCGGGACGAAGTTCGGAATTGCTGAAAGTGCTTGCGGAGCACGACGACCTCGACGCCATCTGGTGTTACGGCGATGAATCCATGTGTGCGACGGCGAAGGCGTTGTCCATCGGAAATCTAAAACAAGTTTGGACAAACGAAGGCCGCGAAATTGATTTTCTTGACGCGAAGCAAGGCGAAGGCCGCTGGTATCTCGGACACGCGTACCAGGTAAAGAACGTCTGGGTTCCTTACGGCGAGTAAATTTCAAGTGTCCACGGCAAAAATTGAAATCACAGACGCGAACGATTCGCGGGCGGCGTTCCGCTACCCAGCATTTACGATTTTTCAAACGGCGCGCTGCCTCGTCGTTCTCGCGCTGGAAATGCAAGCCGTCGCCGTCGGTTGGCAGGTTTACGAAATTACCAAGCGTCCGCTCGATCTGGGATTGGTCGGCCTCGCGCAATTCCTCCCCGGCATTGTTCTATTCCTGGTTGCGGGACACGTCGCCGATGTCTTCGATCGCCGAAAAGTTCTCATCGCGTGCGAAGCCGGATTTGGAATTTGCTTCCTGCTGCTTCTGCTGTTGACCGGCTATCGAATCCAATCGGTGGCGCCGATTTACGTTGTGCTGGTGTTGCTTGGAATCGTCCGTTCCTTCAACGGGCCAGCAAGCCGTTCGATTCTTCCGCATCTTGTGCCCGAAGAGCACTTTCAGAATTCCGTTGCATGGGCCTCCGGCATTTTTCAAATCGCTACGATTCTTGGGCCCGTGTTTGGCGGATTGATCTACGCGATTTTCCGCGGTCCGTTCGCGGTTTACCTGATTGCCGTCGTGATTGCGGCTGTTGCCGTTGGATTGCTGTTGAAATTAAAGGTGAATAGCAAATCTCGCGAAAAAGTGGAAACGAGTACCTCTTCCGTTTTTGAAGGGTTTCGTTATATCTGGCGGGAGAAACTGATTCTCGGCGCTATCTCTTTGGATTTGTTTGCGGTGCTGCTTGGCGGCGCGGTTGCGCTTCTGCCGGTGTACGCAAAGGAGATTTTGAACACAGGTCCGTGGGGACTTGGCATTTTGCGGAGCGCACCGGGAATTGGGGCCGGCATTATGGCGGTTGTGATCGCGTACAAACCGCTGCGGAAAAATGTCGGCGCGACGATGCTCTGGTGTGTAGCGGCATTTGGATTATTTACCGTGCTATTTGGGATTTCGCGCAGCATGGTTTTTTCAATCATCGCGTTATTCATTGTTGGCGCGACGGATATGGTGAGCGTAATCGTGCGCGGAACGCTGATTCAAGTGGCAACACCGGACGAAATGCGCGGCCGTGTGAATGCGGTGGACATGATTTTTATCGGTGCGTCGAACGAATTAGGACAATTTGAATCGGGTGTGACAGCGCAATGGTTTGGAACTGTGCCCGCAGTCATTCTCGGCGGGATCGGCGCAATCGTAGTGACTGGATTGTGGGCGTGGATGTTTCCCGCGCTGAGAAAAGTGAACCAACTAAGTTTTAAAGAAGAAGAAGATTAATCAGCGAATCGCACTGAGTGCCGCGTTAGCCGCGCCGAGAATAGGCGCGTCTTCGTTCAGGACAACAGCAATCGGAATATTTTGCAGAATGGGAGCGAGCGGACCTTTGTCCGCGAACGCCGTGCAAAACGAACTTTTTTGCAAGAGCGGCAGAATTTTCACAGCGATTCCCCCGGCGAGATAAACGCCGCCGTAGGCAAGAACGCGCAGCGCAAGATTGCCGGATTCCGCGCCGAATGCGTCAGTCCAGAATTCCAGAGTCTCGGCGCACGCGGGGCAGCCTCCTGTAAGAGCGTTCTGCGTGATTTCCTGAGCCGATTCGGCAGCAGCGGCAGCGAAAGAAGCGTGGCGAATGTCTGGCGCGAGAAATTCGTGGATGGGACGGAATCCACGGCCGGAGAAAAGCTCTTCGCAAGAAACGCGAGAGAGCCTGTGCTTCAGGAAAGTGAGAAATGCAATTTCGCGATCGGAGCGCGGCGCGAAATCGGCGGAACCTCCTTCAGAGGGTGCAGCGCGGTGGCCATGGCCATCCCAATAAAGAACCGCTTCGCCTAGTCCCGTGCCGGCGGCGATGACCGCGATGTTGTCCTGCGGATGATCCACACCGCGATTGAGATAGAGAATATCTTCCGGCGCAAGTCTTTGCAGACCGCGCGCGGTTGCGACGAGGTCGTTCATCAGTACAACGCGTTCTTGCGGCAGTTTGAGCCGAGCTGCTAGCGATGCTGCGTCCAAAACCCACGGAATATGCGCAGCGTGCAGGCGCCCGTCCACGACCGTGCCGGGAACGCCAAAGCCTGCGGCGGTGACGGTTCGGTTCGGGACGAACGGAAGGGCTTGCTGCGCGAAGGTTTCGATCAGCTGTTCAAAGCTGGAAAAATCGCGTGTGGCGTAACGCTGCTTGAAAACGAGTTTGAGTGCTCCGCTGTGATCAGAGTAAGCAGCCAGATTGCATTTTGTTCCACCGATATCACCCGAGATGATCACGGAGCGATGAACCCTCCCGAACGATTATGACAGCTTTTCTGGAGTGTATTTCTTAGTGAGCTCGAGAACGCGGCGGTAATAATCGCGCTGCGCGAGGGCATAGGATGCGTCGTCGTCAATGATGAAGATGACGTCGGGGTGAAGTTGCAACGCGGACGCGCTGACGGAGGATGAGATTGGACCTTCGATCGCTTTGGCGACGGCGGCGGCTTTGGATTTTCCAGTTGCAAGAATGACGATGCGCCGCGCGTCGAGGATCGTGCCGATACCCATGGTGATGGCGCATTCGGGAATGTCAGCGCCGGGCGGGAAAAATCTTCGATTGTCCTCGATGGTTTCTTGGGTGAGTTCTTTCAACCGCGTGCGCGAAGCGAGACTGGAATTCGGTTCGTTGAAACCGATGTGGCCGTTGCGGCCAATTCCCAAAACTTGCAGGTCAATGCCGCCGGCATTTTTGATGGCTAGTTCGTAACTTTCGCAGTACGCGGAGAAATCCTTGCGGATTGCGCCATCCGGAATGTGAATATTTTTCGGCGCGAAATTTACATGCGAGAAAAAATTAGAGTGCATGAAGTGGTGAAAGCTTTGTGGATCGTTGGGAGCGAGGCCGAGATATTCGTCAAGATTGAAGGAAGTCGCCTTGGAGAAATCGAGTTTGCCGGCGCGATGTAGCACGACGAGCTCTTCGTACATTCCGAGCGGAGTGCTGCCGGTCGCCAGGCCCAGGACAATGGAAGGCTTTGCGCGAACCGCTCCCGCCACGATGCGAGCGGCTTCCTGCCCGACTTCCTGCGCACTCTCTTTGAGCACTACGAGCATTGGCGCACAACTTTCCGTGAAACTGTCTGAAGGTTCAAGAAAAAATAACTTCGGCGATGGATCAACGGAAGCGCCTGATAACAAAGTTGTGGCGATCCGAACGATAGATGCCCAGAACGTACATGAGCGCTTTGCCTTTAGTTGAAAAAATTACCTGACGAATCCGAAGCAGCGGTTCGCGACGGGGCACGGCGAGCAGTTCGGCGGTGTGTGGGTCCGCGGCAGTTGCGTCAATTTCCTCGTCAGCGTAGCCGAGTTTCACGTCGTAATTGCGTTCAAGGATTGCGAAGAGTGACTCGCGGCCAAGAGGGGCGTTGAGCAGTTCGGGAAATTCGTTGGAAGAGAGATAGCACGTTTCTAGCGCGAAGGGCTCTTCGGCGGCGTGGCGGAGCCGTTCCAGCTTGATTATCGGATCATTCGGAGCCAGGGAGAGACGAGCGGCGACTTCCGGCTCGTTATCAACAATTTTGAGGCCCAGAACTTTGGAACCGGCGTTGAGACTGCGCGCGGCCATTTGTTCGGTGTAGCTCATCAGCTTGTTGAAGTGGATTTTGGGCGTGGCGACGAAGGTTCCGATACCGCGCCGGCGCTCTACGACGCCCTCGTGTTCGAGGTAGGCGAGCGCGTGGCGAGCCGTCATCAAACTGACTTGATGGAGTTTGGCGAGATCGCGTTCGGAAGAGACGGGATCGCCGGGGCGGAGCTGACCGGCATCAATGCGCTTGCGTATGGAGCTCTGGATGCGCTGATACGCGGGGACACCGGAACGACTCTTCAGGGACATGCAGCGACTCCTCGACTGCCGCTAAGGTGGGAAAACCCGCGGGAAGTGACGCCAAGCCTATTGCTCCGCTATAGAGGGGCAATTCGGCGGGGCTGTAAAGTTGCTAAATTACAATTTTCCTGGAGACAAGTCTAGCATATAGCTATATAGCGGTCTTAATGCAGTTCGGCAGACAGAACTTCCGCGGCGATTTTGAAGGCGTGATTGGCGGCAGGGACGCCGCAATAGATGGCGGAGTGGAGCAAAACTTCCTGAATTTCCTCGCGCGTGACGCCATTATTGAGCGCGGCACGGAGATGCAGGCGGAATTCGTCTTCGCGATTGAGAGCAATGGTCATGGCGAGCGTGACAAGACTGCGTGTGTGGCGCGAGAGTCCCGGGCGGGACCAGACTTCTCCCCAGGCGTAGCGCGTGATGAGATCCTGAAATGGCGCGGTGAAGTCGGTTGCGGTTTGCATGGCGCGGTCAACGTGGTCGTTGCCCAAGACTTCGCGCCTGATCTTCATGCCTTTTTCGTGGCGTTCGCGGTCATCCATTGAGCGGCTCCTCAGGCGGAAAGAAAATTTTCAACTTCGGATGTGAAGCGGTCGGCGTCGCCGATGTTGGAGAGGTGCGCTGCGTTGAGTTCGACACAGCGCGCACCGGGAATTTTTTCGGCAATGTAGCGACCGTCGGCGGGCGGCGTGGAAGGATCGTGCGCGCCAGTGATGACGAGAGTGGAAACGTTGATGCTGTGAAGCTCATTGCGCAAGTCGAAATCGCGGAGGGCGGCGCAACAGGCGGCATAGCCTTGCGGATTTGCGGATTCGAGCATTTTCAAGGCGGAAGCGAAAATTTCCGGCTGCGCGGATTGGAATTCAGGAGTGAACCAGCGGGAGGCTACGGGCGCGGCGACATCCTTCATGCCGCTTGCTAGGACGGCGTTGATGCGGGTGTTCCAGGATTCGGATGTGCCGATTTTCGCTCCGGTGTTGCAGAGCACGAGTTTCTGAAGACGATCTTTGCTGTGGAGACCGAGCCAGAGGCCGATTTGTCCGCCCATGGAGAGGCCACAGAAATGGAAGCCGTCGAGATGGAGCGCATCGAGGAGACGGAGCACGTCGTTTGCGAGGAGTTTGATGGAATAGGGGCCGGGGGGAGCAGAAGATTGGCCGTGACCGCGCGTGTCGTAGCGGAGAAGGCGAAAGCGCGAGGAAAAAGCGGGGAGTTGCGGATCCCACATGGAAAAATTTGCGCCGAGAGAGTTTGAAAGAACGAGAACAGGAGCAGATTCGGTTCCAGTGAGCGAGTAGTGGATACGGACATCGGTGAGATCGGCGAATGGCATCGGTCAACCTTTGGCGGAACGTTGCTGCCGTGGATGGCGCGCGCGGGCAGCGGCGAGGACGGAATCGATCATCACGGAAGAGGAACCGAGGTAGTTCAACGGATCGAAGAGACGATCCAGTTCGGATGGCGAGAGCAGAGAAGAAATTTCGCGATGCGAAGCGAGAACTTCGCGCAGGTGGCGTTTCGAGGAAGAGGCGATGTGGCAAGCCGCTTCGATTTTTTCGTGAGCGGCGGCGCGGCCGAGTTTTTCAGCGAGTGTCATGGAGACGGCCTCGGCGTAGATGAGGCCACGTGCGAGTTCGAGATTTTCGCGCATGCGGGTGACGTTGACCTGAAGATTAGGCGCGAGTGCGGCGAGATGATAGACCGCTCCCGCGGAGAGCCGGATAATTTCAGGAAGAGTTTCCCACTCGGCGTGCCAGGAACCTAGGCCGCGCTGATGGTCCTGCGGCATTGCAGCGAGCATTGTGCTGACGAATCCGGGAACGCGCAACGTGGCTCCTAAGATTGCGGCGCAAGCGACGGGATTCTGCTTGTGCGGCATGGTGGAAGAGCCGCCGCGGCCGGGAGCGGACGGTTCGGCGAGTTCCTGAACTTCGGTCTGCATGTGTAAAGAGAGATCGTGAGCAATTTTGTTCAGCGAGCCGGAAAGAAGGCCGAACGTTGTGGCGATTTCGGCGATACGGTCGCGATGGGAGTGCCAGGGCAAAGCAGGAAGCGGCAGCGATAATTCTTCGGCAAGATGTTTTGCGATGGCGGGAGCATGCGTTCCGAGCGCAGCAAGGGTGCCGACGGCGCCGCCGAACTGAAGAGCGAGAGCATCTTCTTTTAGGGCGAGCAAGCGGCCGCGGTGGCGAAGAAGAGCGTCGAGCCAGCCGGCGATGATGAAACCGAAGGAGGTGGGGAGCGCTTGCTGAAGCCACGTGCGAGCGACGATGGGTGTGCGGCGGTGAGTTTCTGCAAGCGTTGCCAGGGTGTCGCAGAGGGAATCGAGTTCGGAGAGAATTGGATCGAGCGCGGAGCGAATTTGGAGAACGAGGCCTGTGTCTATCACATCCTGGCTTGTGGTTCCCAAGTGTACAAAGCGCGCAGCGGCGGAATCCTGTTTGGCGACGAGAGCAGTGAGCTGCTTTATGAGAGGAATGGCGAGGTTGCCGGCGATCGGAGCGGCTGCCACGAGAGATCTGTAATCAATCTGCTCGGCGCGGCAATTTGAAGAGATGATTTGCGCGACGCCGGAAGGAATGAGACCGGCTTTTGCCTCTGCGCGAGCGAGGGCCGCTTCGAAATCGAGCATGGCCTGAACGCGGGCCGCGTCTGAAAAGAGGGGTTCGACGGATGGGGAATAGAAGAGTCCATCGAGTAAGGGCATGAAGAGAGTGTAATCTTTCCTGGGCGAAGGAAAAACGGTTTCGTATGCGGCGAGGGCGTAAGGTAGACTCCTGCGAATTGGGGAGCAGATGAGGGATGGCATGGCCATGGCTTGCTGCGTTCGAAATGACAGGTGTGGCGGGTTGCGTAATGAAGAGGCCCGGATTGCGTCTGCGCTAGGGAAGGCGAAATGAAGGATAGTTGGGTTTAATGTGAGTGAACCAAGTAGAACGAGGGGCGAACACAGGACGGAGAGATGCTGAAAAACAGGAAGACGATTCACGTGGAGTGGGGCGATTGCGACCCGGCAGGAATCGTCTATTACCCGCGATTTTTTGAGATGTTTGACGCGTGCACCAATGCGCTTTTTGAAAAAGCGGGATTCCCAAAACAGGAGATGCTGGCGAGGTATGGGCTTGCAGGCATTCCGATGGTCGAGACCGGTGCAAAATTTTTTGTGCCTTCGAGTTTTGGAGATACGGTAACGGTGGAATCAAGAATCCTGGAGTGGGGAAACAGCAGTTTCCGCGTGGAGCACAAGTTGTTCCGCGGAGAAGTGCTGGCTGCGGAGGGTTTGGAAAAACGCGTTTGGACGGTGCGCGCGAAAGATGGATCGAAGAAGCTGCAGAGCGAAAAGATTCCGCAAGAAGTGAAGGATAAGTTCAACTAAGAACAAAGGCCGTAATGGGTCAGTTCGAATTTTTGACCTATTGTGTCACGATCCAAAAAATTCTCCTCGCAAAGAGCGCTCAGAGAGGAAGCGGGCAAACTGACCCACTACGCAAATGCCCGGCGATTTGATAACCGCCGGGCTGAAGTATGTTTGTGAACTCTACTTGGGCTTGATCTCCAGCGGCTGCTCGAGTTTGAAGGTCAGACCCGTTTCGGCCGGAAGAACGACGTCGGCTTTCCCCGTAAACGCAGCGCCTCCCGCGCCGGCGCCGGCGCCAACTGCAGCGCCAATGGCTGCGCCCTTTCCACCGCCTGCGATCCCGCCGATGAGCGCACCTAGCCCGGCGCCGCCGCCAACCGCGACCGCGGTTCGCTTGCCCTTGCCCTTATGGCTAAAGGACGGTGCGGAAGTGGTGACGTCGTGGGATTTCCCGTCGATCGTGACATTGGTGAGCATGAGAGCCAGAACGGAACCGCCCTTGAAGCGGCCAGCGGCTTTGGCGTCCTTTACGACGCCTGTGGCGCGAGCACCCTTCGGGATCGCAACCTTGCCGTCGATTTCGATGGGCGCTTCCACTGTGGCAAGAAATGCCTGACCGGACGTGGCGGTTTTGGAGCTCAGAGATTGATCGAGAGTGACTTCGATCGGCGTATCCGCAGGAACGATAATCGGCTTCGGCGCGATTGCTTCCTTCATGGCGGACATGATGGATTTCGATTTGGTTGCGCCGCCGCTGGCAGAGCCGTCTGTTGCGGAATCGCTGGTGGACGCGGTTTGGTCCGCGGATTTTGAGCAACCCGTCAGCGCCAGGGCGAGGGTGATGGCGCAGAGCGAAAGATTAGAGAAACGATAGAACAACCTACACCTCCGAAAAGAGAGAAATGAACTACGGAAGGCCTTTATTCATTGTTAGGGCTAAAGAGCGAAGGCGCAAGCAAAAATTAGGACAGGCGGAGAATGGCCGAAGGACCAGGTAATTTGCGGGGGTCAAGCGGAGGATAAGGAAGTTTTAGCGAAAAAAGATAGCTTGCGGCCAAAGTCTCTCGCGCGGCTGCCGATAAGGAGTGCGAACTAGGCGCCGGGACACTGGCAAATACCAATATCCACGCCGCAGTCACGCAAGTACAGGATGCGCTGACGCAGGAGAGCACGCAGCGCGTCTTCTATGGCAACGCACTCAACCAAATTAATCCGACTGAGAATTTTCTGAATCAGGACAAAGTGAATCTCAGTTCAAAGGAAAACTCTCTGGTCGGCGCCGATCCAGCCGCCGCCGCTTCCGATTTGTCA
>Ga0137397_10003591_pt1 | contig 10808 bp, 9 predicted proteins | sample czorhiz116metaG_FD_106658 | JGI IMG/M metagenome (GOLD analysis project Ga0137397, IMG submission 106658) | Vadose zone soil microbial communities from Angelo Coast Range Reserve, California, USA - czorhiz1.16 metaG | ecosystem: Environmental > Terrestrial > Soil > Vadose zone | place: USA...
GCCATCTCGAATTGGAAAAGCTCGGCAAACGGAAAACCCTCCAGTGAAAGCCTCTGGTTACGCCGCCCAACCGTCATTTCGAACGCAGCAAGCCGATTCTCTCTTGTTGTTTGACCCCGCAGCGAGTGATCGTCACTTCGAACCGAGCAAGCCGAGGCCTTATCTTCCCGGTTCGCTCCTGCGAACCGGTCGGCCTGCGCAGAGAGAAATCTCTCTTCGACTTTGCTGTTCGAGGGTCCGCCTTCCGAGGCGGACCGATTTAATGGAAACACTCGCATGAAAGCCATGATCCTAGCCGCCGGCCTAGGCACTCGCCTCCGTCCGCTAACCGACACGCGTCCCAAAGCTCTCGTCGAACTCTCCGGCCGCACCCTCCTCGAAATCACCCTCACCCGCCTGCGCACTTTCGGCGTCACCGAAGCCATCATCAATGTCCACCACTTCGCCGACGTGGTCATCGCCTACCTGAAATCCAACAAGAATTTCGGGCTTCGCATCGAAGTTTCCCATGAAGAAATCTTGCTCGACACCGGCGGAGGCCTGAAAAAGGCTGCCTGGTTTTTCCTCGAAGATCCCGCTCGTCTCGACGAGTCCTTCCTTCTCCACAACGTCGACGTCATCAGCAACATTGATCTCGCCCGCATGCTCCAATTCCACACCGAAAATCACGCCCTCGCCACCCTCGCCGTCCAATCCCGCGAAACGTCCCGCCCCCTCCTCTTCGACAACCACCTCCAACTTTCCGGCCGCCGCGTCGGTCCTGATCAAGAACCAGAAATTGTTCGACCCTCAGCCAATCCCGACTCCCTCGCCTTCTCCGGCATCCACCTCATCTCCCCCCGCCTCTTCCCCATGCTCACCGAACAAGGCATCTTTTCCATCATCGCCTCCTACCTCCGCCTCGCCGCCCAAGGCGAAAAAATCCTCGCCTTCCGTGCCGACCAATACTACTGGCGCGACCTCGGCCGCCCCGCCGACCTCGCCCAAGCCGCCCACGATCTGCAACAAAAAGTTGTTCTGTAGTTCAGCGCCGTTGTTTGCCGAGCACCTTTTTCGCAACTCCGATTACTTTTTGTCGTCCCCAGATTCTGAAGCAATGCCAAAATGGGCAATCAACTATGTCTACGCCCGAATCGTCCTCAATCGAGCAGCAGAATTCCGCCCGCGCCTTCACTAAGCGCGTTAGGTGGGCTGGAGAATTTCAGTTTCTCGCGTTCTTCCTGGCCGTCGCCGGATACGGCGGCTTTGGCCTCCATCATCGGGCTGACATTTTCGCCCGATCCTCTACTCACAATTTCTATTTGCAAATCGCGCTCTGCTGGTTTCCCTTTTGGACGGCTTGCACGGTCTGCACTTTTCCGGTTACTTGCTACACGTTTTATCTCCAGCGCAAATTCGGCGTGGCGACTGCCGGCCTTCGCACTTTCCTCCGGGATTCTTTCAAAGCAGTCTGTCCGGAATATGTCAGCTGCGGTCGAACGATATGAACATAAAAGCGATAGCGCTCTCGCCATCGGCGATTACGAGCCTTTCTTTGGGTGTCTTGCCGCCCACAGGCTGCAACATGGCTTCGAGTTGTTCTGCCTCGAAGGCCGCAATCGGTTGAGCAGTTCCCGCACCTGCGTCGAGCACCTCAATACGATTCAGGGAAAGAGGAGCTGTCCCGAAGTTCGTCAGATGCAACTCGTACATGACATAGAAATGCGGTCCGCTTGGGAATGCTGTAGGCTCGAATGGCACGCGCATCTCGAGCTGTGGTGGCCAGGGAGAGGCCTTGGCCGCCGGGTTTTTGTTATCGGATCGCAGATTCTGCGGTTGAGAATTGCCAGCCAACTGGTTGCCCGCTAGGGCAATGGTAGGACATGAGCAAAGGGAAGCCGCTACGAGAAGGATTAACAGGCGCACGCTCATGGTACGCAATTGGTGACCACAAAGTTCCTCATTCCAGTTGGACAGTCGGATCACCTCATGGCCAATTCTCTGTCGTCGTTCCTCAATGCTTCTCGCGCTTCTCTTGCAGCTTCTTAAGTTCACTGGCGATGAACAACTGAGAACCGTTTCACTTCGCCGGAGCCGCAACCGTTGCAAATCCCAACCCCTGCATGACCGCATCATGCAGCTCCACGCGCACCTTCTGAATCTTCGTATTCTCTCGCGTCGGATGCACGCGGTTCGTCAGGAACACCACAAAAAGTTGCCTGCCCGGATCGATCCAGATCGAAGTCCCGGTAAATCCCGTATGGCCAAAGCTGTGCGCGGGAAAATAGTGCCCACTCGACCCGCCTTCGGTCGGCACTGCCCAGCCGAGGGTCCGCGTTCCGCCGGAAAGCTGCTGCGGCGTCGTGAATTGTGCAATCGTCGCGCGCCGCAAGATTCTCTGATGCGCGTAAACGCCGCCGTTCAGCAGCATTTGGCAGAACGCCGCGAGGTCCGGCGCTGTGCTGAAGAGCCCCGCATGTCCGGAAACGCCGCCGATGGCAAACGCATTTTCGTCGTGCACTTCGCCCTGCACCAGCCGGTGCCGCAGATTATTGTCAATCTCCGTCGGCGCAATCGTCGGCCAAATTTTCTTCGGCGGCCGGTACATCGTGTTTTGCATCCCCAGCGGCGAAAAAATAAATGTCTTTGCCAAATCGTCCAGCGTTCTCCCCGTCAATCGCTCGATGATTTCCGCCATCAAAATAATTCCCAGGTCCGAATACACTTCCTTCATCCCCGGCTCGTACTCCAACGGCTCCGCAAAAATTCTGGTCAACGTGTCCTGCTTGTTCTTCGAGATCCGCCAGTATTCCTTGAATGGTGGCAACCCCGAAGTGTGCGTCAGCAAATGCCGCACCGTCACACGGTGCCGCCAGTCCGCGTTCGGCCCGCCCGCCCACTCCGGCAGATACCGCTCCACTTTCGCATCCAGATCGAGTGGAACGGAGAAATCGCCCTCCGCCAACTTCGCCACCAGCGTCGTCGTCGCCACCACTTTCGTCAGCGACGCGATGTCATACATCGTTGCCGGCAGTGTCGCTGGAGATTTCGCGTCGTAACTCAATTTTCCAAACGCGCGCACCGAAACTTTTCCGCGATAGCCAACCGCAAGCGCCGCGCCCGGAAATGCTTTGTCGGAAATCGCTTTCTCGATCGCATTGAATACCGGCAGCAGTTGCGCTTCGCCGCGCGCCTCCATCGGCTGCAGCGCCATCGGATTCGCGGGCAATTCCATTCCGAATCCTGCTTTCAAATTCACGCCGGGAATCGTCACCGGCAATTTCCCACGCGCCGGAATTTCTCCAAAGAGAGCGCGCGCAACCGAAACCTGCGCAACGTCGCTGATTCCAAATGCCGCAAGCCAGGTCTCCGCCTGCGGAAATCTCTCAATCAAATACGGGCTCCCAAATCCCAGCGTGATCACCGGTTTGCCCGTTTTGTAAATCTGCTCTGCCAGCGCCGCTTGTTCCGCGGGCACATCCACATTTCCCTTGCGATCGCTCACGCGCACAAACAGCGCGAGAATCGCAACGTCATAACTATCCGGCGGCGGCAATTTCAGAATGGAAGCCTTCACAAATCGCGTGTCCGCGCGCAGCGTCGTCACGGAATCGAATCGCGAACGCAACTCGCGCTCGAGGTCTTCTCCGGGATACGGTTCCGGATCGGCGTAAAACGCCAGCAACAGCGCGCGCGACGGTTTTGTTCCATCGAGTGGCAAGCGGTGTGGATTGTCGCGCAGCAGTGTTACGCCGCGATCTGAAATCTCCTGCGCTTCTTTTTGCCATTCGGCGCTGCCGAATTTCTTGTTGATGGCGTTCACGTCGACAAGCCGGTTGGCGTTCAGACCCAGCCGCGCTTTGGCTTGGAGAATTCGCCGGACCGAAGCATTGAGACGCTCTTTCGAAATTCGCCCCGACTTCACCGCGGCTTGCAATGCTTCGAACGTTGCATCCGGCACAGGCGGCATCAGCAAACAATCCGCCCCCGCCGCGACCGCGCGCACCGCCGCTTCTCCCGGTGCGTAGCGCACGGTGATTCCGCCCATGTCCATGGCGTCCGTAACAACGAGTCCCTGAAATCCAAGCTGCGAGCGCAGCACATCTGTAAGAATGTTGTGCGAAAGCGTCGCTGGTGTGTTGGCATCGGGTTCGAGGGCGGGAACATTTAAGTGCCCGGTCATGATGCTATCCACTTTCATGGCGATCGCAGCGCGGAAGGGAACTAGCTCCAGCGAATCCAGCCGCGCGCGATCCGCGCGAATTACAGGCAAATCAATGTGTGAGTCAGCGGCTGTATCCCCGTGGCCGGGAAAATGCTTGGCCGTTGCGAGTCCGCCGTTTTCCTGCACGCCGCGAACGAATTCGGTTACAAACTTTGCGACGCGCTCGGGATCTTCGCCGAACGAACGCGTATTGATGATCGGATTTCCGGGATTATTGTTTACATCCGCGTCCGGCGCGTAAATTCAATGTACTTCGATGGCGCGCGTTTCGAGCGTTGTGATTCTCCCCATCGTGTGCGCATCTTTGAGATTGCCGCCTGCGGCGAGCGCCATCGCCGTTGGAAAAGATGTGCCTTCGTCCAATCGCATCGCTGTCCCGCGTTCAAAATCCGCACCAATCAGCAGCGGCAATTTCGACTTAGCCTGGAGCTGGTTGTTCAACACGGCGGTGGGATAAGCCTGACTCTTCACGATTCCCAGCGGCGATCCATGCGTAATGTTAATGAATCCTCCCACGTGGAGGTCGGTCACGTCGTGCATGATCTGCTGGTAGGCCGGTGTATCCACGGCCGTCAGACTTCCGTGATATGTGGTGAAGAGAAGCTGACCAATCTTTTCGTCCATCGTCATTTTGCGCAGCGTGGTTTCCACCCACGCTTTTCCACCGGCGGACAATTTGTTCGCTCCGCCTTTCGCGCGCGATGCGCCCTCGCGGGGAACGGCCTTTGTTGTCGCGGTGCTGCGGCTCTGGCTGCGTGCGTTGTAGGCCATAAAGAAAAGAATCGAGACGGGAATCAACAGCAAAAAGCGGACTTGGCGTCCTGGCATCGGCTAGAATCCCCCAACGGCCGCCAGCAGTCTGCATTTATTCATAGCACACGCACATCATGCTCTCAACGCACCCGCGGCAAGCGCGTTCCAGAATATCATTGTATGGTTGTAATAGAGGGGGACCCTTGACTCGACTCAGGCGCGCGAATTCCACATTTATCCAAATTGTCATTCTTGCCGCATTTCTGGCATTTGGGACAGCCCCCGCTCACGCTAAGTCAAAGCGCTCAAGCCGCGTCGCGCGCGTGCAAACCGGCCTCGATGTCCTCGAAGTGCAAAAATTCTCTCCGCTTCGCGGCAAACATGTCGGCCTAATCACCAATCACACCGGCCTGGATGCCCGGGAGCGCAGTACCGTTGATGTCTTATCGCACGCGCCCGGAGTTCAACTCGTCGCCCTTTTCAGCCCGGAACATGGCCTTGCTGGGCGCAACGACGAAAAGGTTTCTTCCACGAAGGATCCCGCCACCGGCCTCCCCGTCTATAGTTTGTATGGCGAAACGCGGCGCCCCACGGAGGAAATGCTCAAGGGCATTGACGCGCTGGTCTTCGACGTTCAGGACGCCGGCGTCCGCTTTTACACCTACACGGCGACGATGGGCTATTGCATAGAGGAAGCCGCCAAACACAATATCGCTTTCTTCGTGCTGGACCGCCCCAATCCGCTAGGCGGCGAGATTGTGGAAGGTCCAATGCTAGACCCTGATAAAACGAGTTTCGTGGCGTACTATCCTCTTCCCGTGCGATACGGTCTCACGATTGGAGAGCTCGCCCAGTTTTTCAACGCCGAAAATCACATCGGTGCAGACCTCCACGTCATCGCCATGAAAAACTGGCATCGGAACTATTTTTTCGAGAGCACCGGCATCAAATGGATTCCTCCTTCGCCCAATCTACGCACAACGAAGGGATCCATTGTTTACCCGGGCATTGAAATATTACAAAGCGCCGGCGTCTCCGTCGGCCGCGGCACGCAAACTCCGTTTGAGCAATTTGGCGCTCCCTGGCTCAACGGTGACGAAGTCGCCGAGGCGCTGAACGAGCGGCACCTTCCCGGTTTGCATTTCGCTCCGAAACCCTTTATCCCCATCGGTGATCTTTACAGCGGCCAGCGTTGCGGCGGAGTGAGTATTCGCATCACCGATCGCTTCTCCGTGCGCTCCATGCGTACGGGTTTGGAAATCGCCGCCATCCTGCAAAAGCTGTACCCTAAACAGTTCGCTACCGAAAAACTCCTGACGCTTGTCGGAAACGCCGACACCGTCCAGCAATTGCAGTCCGGCACAACGCCCGAAAAAATAGTGGCAAGCTGGTCGCCTGCCCTGTCCGCCTTCGACCAGACCCGCCGCAAATATTTCCTGTACAAATAGTTTGCCGCGGTGGCCTCGGAGCGCAAGACCAGAGTCCTTAGGCCAGCAATTAAGTAGTCGCTTGCCGGTGACGGCCCTTCTCTGGTTTTTCCGTGCAGCCTTCCCTCGCGCGCAAGTGGATGATAAAGTTCCGTTATCATGCGAATCGTGTCGTTGCTGCCGTCGGCTACGGAGATTCTCTTTGCACTCGGGTTGGACCGCGAGATTGTGGGGGTGAGCCACGAGTGCGACTTTCCGCCGCTGGCCAGGACGAAGCCCGTGGTGATTCATTCGCGCCTGCCGCACGATGCTCCGCCAGCGGAAATTGACCGGCTGGTGAGCGAGTATGTGCACCGCGGCGAAAGTTTGTATGCTGTCGATGCCGCCCTGTTGGAGTCGTTAGCCCCGGACCTTATCGTCACGCAGGACTTGTGCCATGTTTGCGCTGCCTCTCCCGACGATCTTGGCGCGGCGCTCACGCGATTCGAACGGCGCCCCGAAGTTCTCTGCCTGAATCCGCAGGATTTGGGGGACGTCTGGCGCGACATCCTTTCGGTGGGAGAAGAATCCTGCCGCGGTCCTCAGGCGGAAGCGCTGCTGAAGCAAATCGGCGCACGTCTCGGCGGGCTGGAGTCGCAGTTGCCGCGATCGGTGAATCGCCCTCGCGTGGCTTTCCTCGAATGGTTGCAGCCGTTCTACGTCGGCGGTCACTGGGTTCCGGAAATGATTCACGTGGCGGGCGCGGTGGATGTTCTGGGCAAAGTCCGCACACCTTCCTTCCGTGTTCACTTGCAGGATATCGTCGAAGCGGAACCGGAAATTCTGCTCATCGCGCCTTGTGGCTACAGCGCGCAGCGGGCGCGTGACGAATATCTCTCGATTGATCTTCCCGATCAGTGGTACGCCATGCCCGCCGTCCGCAATGGACGCGTCTACTCGCTCGAAGCCAGCAGCTACTTTTCGCGGCCTGGTCCACGACTTATGACCGGCGTCGAAGCCCTCGCCAAACTGCTTCATCCTGGGATTGAAGTTTCGCGCGAAGCGGAGAACGCATTTTTGCACGTTAGCATTGGCGCGGCCAGTGCGCGCGCCGCCTCCATCTAGGGCCGCATTGCTGACAATATCCTGACTGTTGCCGGAACGCTCGTAAGACTGCACAAGGCGGCACAGTCTTGCCAAGCAAGGGCGCAGCATGCTGCGCCTCTACAACCGAACAACGATCCTTCCGCATCGCCTCCGTCTCTCGCTGGGCACATAACCCAAAGTACTGTTGACAAAGCGCGCTGCATATATAAGATTCTTATATGTAAGGGAGAGCTCTATGATTGGAACGGGAATCAAGCGCGGCACGGCGGAGCTGGCGGTCCTCAGCATTCTTGAAGACGGTCCTCTCCACGGCTATGAAATGGCGCGGCGGATCGAGGAGCAAACCAAAGGCGCTTTGCACTTCACTCTCGCTGCTCTTTACCCGATGCTTTACCGCATGGAGCAGCGGGGCTGGATTCGCGGCTCTTGGGAAATCAGCTCATCGGGACGACGCAAGCGCTGCTACCGGCTCACTCCGGCGGGGAAGAAGAAGCTGTCACCTCTGCGAAAGGAATGGGCGGAACTGTTCGGTGCTTTGCGGCGGCTGACCAAGGTGTCGCATGCGTGATTGGGAGACGCTCGTTGAAGGGCATCTCGCTGGTCTTGTACTGGAGCCAGCGGAGAGAGCCGAAGTGATTACCGAGCTGGCGGCGCATCTGGAAGAGGCTTGCGAGGAATTCTGCAGTCGAGGGATTGCGGAAGAAGACGCCGTTGAGCGCAGTTTATCTCAGGTTGAGGACTGGCAGGTTTTGCGCCACAGGATTCAATCCGCCAAAACGAAGGAGAACATCGTGACGAATCGCGTCAAACAATTCTGGCTTCCCAGCCTGGTGACAATGCTGCTGACGATGGGGCTTCTTGCGCTAATTCAAATTTTCGGCCCCAATCCCTGGGTGATCGCCCGAAAGAGCGCATGGTCACTCATCGCTCCTGTAGCGGTGGTCTATCTTCCCTGGTTGCTGTCGTTGCCGGTGATTGGTGCAATGGGAGCGTATTTGTCGAATCGCGCTGGTGGCTCGCGCCGCGCGGTTTTCTCTTCGATTGTTTTTCCTGTCTTGCCTTATTTGGTCTTTTTCCTGCTGGCGCTTCCGGTGATGGCAATCTTCAACGATCGGCTCGCCCACAACATCATGTTCGGTGCGTTATTCGTTGGCTTATTTGCGTGGGTCCTGGCGCCTGCCGCGGCCCTTCTCGCAGGCGGTCTGCTGGCACAGATGTTTCTCTCGCGACGGTTACATTCCCGGCGCATTGCCGGCGGTTGAAAGCGACCGATTCCAGCGGCGGTAAAAGGGCAGTCCGGCGAAGATCAAGAGTAGTCCGATCGAAGAGCGGCCGGGGCGCTCGATCCAGATGTTAATGGTGAGGGCCAGGGCGCCAGCGACGAAGAGGCCGGGGACCCAGGGATAGCCCCAGCAGCGATAGGGGCGAGGCAGATCGGGCTCGGTCTTGCGCATGCGAAAGAGCGCGACGACGGCGGAAGCGTAGAAGATCCAGGCGGCGAAAATAAAAAGATTGGTCAGCTCTTCGAACGTGCCAGTCAGCGCCATCAAGCTTGCCAGAATGCCCTGAAAAATCAGCGAGCGGCCGGGCGTACGGAATTTCGGATGGATGCCCTCCACGATTTTGAAAAAGATCCCGTCGCGAGCCATCGCATAACCGACGCGGGCGCCGCTCAAGACGGACGAATTCATCGAGCCCAGCGCGGAGATGACCATCGCAAGCGTGATCCAGCTGGCGGCAGTGGCGCCCTTGATGTGGGCTACAACGTCGGACGCAATGTGCTGGGAAGCAGCCACGCTTTCAAACGGCAATACTTTCAAACAAGCCGCGCTAAATAGAAGATAGATCACGGCGACAAATCCGACTCCGCCGACCAGTGCGCGCGGGAAATTTTTCTGCGGATTTTCCACCTCGGAGCCGACCAGGTTCAGATCTTCCCAACCGTCGTAGGCCCAGAGTGCAGCGGCAAGCGTCGCTAGAAATGCGCTGAAAATGGCGCCGCCTCCCATTCCCGCCGCAGGCCAGAAAGGCTGCACCCCACTCGACGGCGTGCTCGCGGGTGCAAAAAACGCCACGGCAATCACCACCGCGACAGAAGTAATCTTGATGGTCGTGAGAAAAACCTGGACTGCGCCGCCGAGCCGCACGCCGAGATAGTTGACGCCGGTCATGATGAGCAGCCAAACGACTGCGAGCGGTTGCGCCCAGGTGAAAACAAAATCGTAAGGCTTAATCCAACCGGTTAGACCGGGGATGGCGATGTGAACGGTAAAAAGCGGAACGGCAACGACTGGCAAGAGAAAGCTGAGGAAGCGCATCATGCCGGCGGCGATGGAGGCGAGGGAGCTGGGGCGGCCGACGATGGAATGCATCCAGCCAAAGATAAAACCGTAGACGGGGCCGAAGCCGCGGCGGAGATAGGCGTATTCGCCTCCAGCTTCTGGAATCATGGAACCGAGTTCCGCGAAGGAAAATGCGCCGAAGATGGAAAGAATCGCGCCGACGATCCACGCGGCAAAAACGACGGAAACGCTGCGGCCCTCGCGCGCCATTTCCGCGGGCTTGAGGAAAATGCCCGTGCCGATCATGGTGCCGACGACGATGGCCGCGGAAGCCCACGCGCCCAGCCCGCGAACCAGATCCAGACGTTTTTCCTTCATTTCACCCCATGCAGAATTCTTCTGACGTGTACAATTCTCTACAGACCGGGGTGCAGCATCCCGACAGGGTCGGGACAGGTGCCGCGCCCCTACGGCTGTGTGATACGGCTAACCACCCAGCCGACGAGAAACGTGACCAGCGAGCCAATCATGAAGTACCACGTATACGCCACGTTCGTAAATTGGAATACACATAAGACCGTGGCGAGTCCCACAATCATTCCAGCCAGGGCGCCGCGCGCATTGGCACCGCGATCAAGCGTGCCGAGCAGAAAGAGGCCGAGCAGGCTGCCGAAAGGAAGCGAGGCTACGGTCAAACCGGTTTCGAGCAGCGGGCCCCACTTCACCAGACCAAAGCCCATCAGCACCAGGCCCCATGCGAGCGTCATGCCGCGAGAGAGGCGCAGGAAGCGGGCGGGGTCGGCGCTTTGCCCGCGCAGTATTGCAAAATCGAGCACGCTCGAAGCGGCGAGGGAATTCAAGGAGCCGCTGGCGTTGGACATGGCCACGGCCACGATGGAAGCCAGCAACAAGCCGGCCAGTCCCACCGGCATTTCACGGACCAGAAAGAGCGGCAGGATGCGGTCGGTGCGTTCGCCGGGCGCCAAGAGCGGGGAATGCTGCGCGAACACATAAAGGAACACACCAATCAGCAGAAACACTGTGAATTGGACAAGC
>Ga0137397_10003593_pt1 | contig 10807 bp, 10 predicted proteins | sample czorhiz116metaG_FD_106658 | JGI IMG/M metagenome (GOLD analysis project Ga0137397, IMG submission 106658) | Vadose zone soil microbial communities from Angelo Coast Range Reserve, California, USA - czorhiz1.16 metaG | ecosystem: Environmental > Terrestrial > Soil > Vadose zone | place: USA...
TGCCTTGCTGGTGTTGACGCCGATCGCGACGGCGCCGGCCTCGTCGACGAAGATGTTCTGGAATAGGCAAATCGATGGCGGAGTTCGTCCGAGCCGTAATCCCTTTCGCGCAAGGGCGCCGTGAAAATTGTCGTGGCAGGACGGATGCGCGCAGCCGGCTCCGCGCAGGCGATACATGGTCGGATCGCAGGGCGGGACCAAAAGCCCGTGAGGCCCGGGACTGGTATCTTCGATCAGCGTCAGCATCGCTTCCTCGTCATCGGCGTAAATGGACTGCCCGATCTTTGGAAACAATCTCATGTTCCTGGCGCGCGTGGTCCTCGTACAGGAAACGGCGCCACCAGGCGTGACAGCAACGCAGTCGGCGCCCTGATGTCCCGCCAGATCAGTCACACTAACGCGCGATCCCTTGCGAAGTTCAAGCGAAACTCCCTCGCGCGCGGGAACCCGGATCGTCATTTTCGGCCGCTCATCCATTTGCAAGCATCCGGCCGCGCTCGTCAGCCGTGAACTCACTCAGGACAGCCTCGGCTTCCAGATGCGCTTCCAGCTTTCGCATCAGCCCGGCCAGAACAGGATGGGACAGATCGCGCGGATGCGGCGCGGTGATGTCGATCACTTCCTGCACCGATCCGGGCGCCCCAGACATCAGAATAAGCCGATCCGCGAGCGTCAGGGCCTCCGCGAGGTCATGGGTAACCAGCAATATAGTCGCACCGGTTCGCTCGCGGGTGGAAAGCACGTAGCGCTGCATGATCTTTCGTGTCTGATAGTCGAGCGCCGCGAACGGCTCGTCCATCAGCAGAAGGCCGGGCTTCAATGCCAGTGCACGCGCCAGCGCGACGCGCTGCTTCATGCCACCGGAAAGTTCTGCGGGAATCTTGCCGGCGCAGGCTCCGAGCCCGACGTCGTCGAGATAATCGAGCGCCTTGGCGCTCGCCTGCCATTGCCCCATGCCGCGCATACGCAATCCAAACGCCACGTTGGCTTGCGCCGTCATCCATGGAAACAGGTTGTAGTTCTGAAACAGCAAGGCGACATCGTCTCTGATGCCGCGAACTTCCTGTCCGCCGAGAAAGACATAACCGTTGGTGGGTTCAACGAGACCCGCGGCCAGCGATAACAGCGAGGATTTGCCGCAGCCGGACGGACCAACCACCACACCGAAGGATTTTGACGGGATACGGAACGAGACGTCGCGGGCGGCCAGCGTCGCGCCATACGCCTTATCCACATGCTGGAACTGCAGTTCGCTCACCGCGGAATGCTCCATCGCTGCTGACGGTTTTCCCACCACACCAGTCGGCGTCCGGCCCAGGCCAGCAACTGGTCGATAAGGAAACCAAGCAGGCCGATCACCACGATACCCGACATCACGAGCTTCATGTTGAACTGTTGCTGACCGAGGACGATCAGCGCACCTAGGCCCGAGCTAATTCCCGCCATTTCGCCGGCCAGTACCGCCATCCATGCACCGAAAAAGCTCATCCGCATGGTCGTCACCAGCGCGGGTGCCGCGGCAGGCACAACGATCCGCAACCAGTAGTTCACTCCACTTGCGCCGAGCAGCCTTGCGACCTTGCGATATTCATCCGGCACATCGTCGAGCGCGGCCACAGCTGCCACCGTCGCCGATCCGACGATACCCATGAATACCACGAAAATGGCCGCGCCGGAGCCAAGGCCGACGACGGTGATGGCGAGCGGAATCCAGGCGACCGGCGCGATCGGAGCGACCGTTCGCGCCAGCGGCAACAACGCCAGCCTGAGCGGCCGCACGGCACAAATCAGAATCGCTCCGAGCAGCGATGCGGCCAGCGCGAGTACAAACCCCGCCAATACCCGGATCAGCGTCGCCAGGATCGCCGTGTCGAATGTAACCTTGTTGTAGCCAATGCCTGCCGATCCCGGCCCTTGGATCAGGTATGGCAGGAAACCCGAGGGCGGCACCAATACGCGGCCATTGAGAATGCCCCTTGCCGCAAGCAGTTCCCAGAGTAAGCCGACCACGAGCCAGACCAGCAGGAAAGATCCGATCCCGAGCGCGCGCGACGCACTTTTCGCCACGGGTCTGATTTCGCCTTGCGCCACCGCGGCCGGCGTGACATCGGGCGGCACGATCGTGATGCCCACCCCGTCCTCGATTGGATCGAGTGGGCGATCTGCAGCAATCAGCCGTTTAGGCGTGCTCAACAGCGGTCTCCGTTCCCTCGCCCTTCCGATCGAGGGCGCGGATGCCTTGCTCGAAGCAGGCGCGAGGAACCTTTGCAACCCCGATGCCAATCCATCCGGAGCGGCCATCCCTGTGGGCGATGCCGGTATGAATCCGGATATCCTCGTCGGAAGCCAGCACGCGACGGGCGTCGAGACCCATACCTATGCCCGTCTCACCGGAGGCGACCGGGCTTAGACGATCATTGCGGAACGCAAAGAACTTCCGCTGCCGCTGCCCGGCCGCGACAGCGTCTGAAAGATCGACGGCAAGCGCGCGGGTCAGCTCTGGTGCCAGATGCGCGATGCAACCGCCGAGACCGAAGGCTTCCATGATCGCGCTGTCGCCGAGATCGGGCTGAGCATCTTCAGCCGTATGCGGCGGAAAGATTCCGCCGACGGGGACAACACTGGGCGCTTCGAACCATTTGTCGCCGGTGCCGGCCAATCGAATCCCGCAAGTCGATCCATTGCGGCTGATCGCCGTTACCAGCGATGAGCCTGCGACGCCGGACCAGCCCTCCAGCACCAGTTTGGCGGAAGCCATCGCGAAGTTGAGGAAGAACTGCGGATGGTCCGCCAGGAAGATGCGTGTCGCGGGATCGAGTTTAGGCAGTGATCGCAGCAACACGAGAAGCCCACCGACATTGCGCTGATGCACGTCATCGCCGAGCGCGATGCCTTCCGCCACCATGGGCAGAACGGCGATGCCGTCGGATGGAAGCGCGGCAGCCACGGCTGGCGCGATTTCGTTCTCCAACTTGGTCAAACCCGCAACCGAATCGTCGTCGTAACAGCCAAATCGCAGGGTGCGCCGGCCTTTCTCGGCCAGCGTCGCATAGGTCGTACGCCCCGACCCGCCGGCGTCGCCGATGGCGAACAGCGGCTGAGATGGACGCACCACGCCGGACATCGGCGACACGATCCCGATCGAATGGTTGGCAATCAGGTTGATGTCGCCGGAAAGAACAGCGGCGATACCATCGTCCAACGTCTTGGCCCATCCTTCAATCACCGCCGAGCCGGCGAGCGCATGCAGCACCGGCTTCGGGATGAGTCGCCGGTCAGCAAAGGGGGGTCCAGCGTGGGATAGCGTCTCGCCGGATAAGCCGCAGTCACGAGCCTTGAGCAGGCCCGTGACGACAGGTTCGCATTTTAAAGCGTTTTCCAGCATCGTCAGGCGGGTTGATATTTCAAATCGAGCACTTCGTGGGCAACATTGGTTTTCAGATAGCCCAGATCGATGAGGTATTTCACGCCATTGCGGATGCCCGCGGCGCCGGCGTCGCCGATCACAGGATTTGGCGCCTGCCGGCGCAACGCGACCGCCAGAATTTCCTTCGGCGCACCGTAGATCGGCTGGAGGTCCTTGATCGCGGCGTCGAAGTCACCATAGAAGTCCTTGGCGGCGGCGACCAGCACCTGTTGATACGCCGTCAGCAACTCGCCATTTTTGGAAATGTAGGCGTCGGTCGAGTTGATGACGCAGTCGGGCGCGGCTGGCCCCCACACGTCGTTGGAATTAGCAATGTAAACGGCGTTGTTCTGCGCAACGACGGATTCGGCATAGGGCTGGGCCAACGAACAAACATCGACGGCCCCGCTGGCGATGGCCTCACCCATGCCGACCATGCTCGGGAAAAACTGCATCGCATAGTCGTCGTATTTCTTGCTGTGCATGGCCATCGTGCCGTAAGCGACAAGCTCGAGCGTATCGAGCCGCAAGGTGCCGACGCGCAGCCCCTTGCCAGCCGCCGCGATGAACTCGTTCACATTCTTGACCGAACCCGCGCGTGCCACCAGCTCGATTCCGGCAAGCCCGGAGCCTCCGACGATACGCAAGTTCTTCGAGTTGTCAGCATAGGCGGCGATCGTCGTCGTCCAGGGATTGTGAGCGACGTCGACATTGCCGGACTGCAGGGCCAGTATGTTCTTGTCGGGGCCGTTGAACTGGGTCAGTTGAGCATTGATCCCGGCTTTCTCGAACATCCCGCGCGCCTTGGCGAGCAGAAGATGAGAGACACAGCCGGCAGGCAGATGGCCGACACGTATCGTGCCCTGCGCCGTCGCCGCCTCGGCGCGGTCCGCTTCAGCCAATAACGAGAAGCCGGCTGGTGCGATGGCGAACCCGGCACAGCAAGCGCAAAACGACTTCAAGAGGTTTCGCCTGGACGGCAAATCGCCCCCGGACCGAACAGGCGTCGAACGGGTCAAAGTGAACGAGGATCGATCGAATGTCATAATCATACTCCCTTGTTCGACGTGAAAGCCGCACTCACTCGCGCATATGCGGCGGAACTGCTTTGGGCAAAAGCCAGGGGTCTTCCCGGGTATTTCTCAAGGACCGCTTCGGGCGATGGACCCGCTGCGCGCAGCATCGGCGGCACCATGCGCAGCGCATCCCACGGACGAATGCTGCGGCTCCAGATGTCGACCACCGCGCGTGCCGCGACGGCGTCCTGAATCAGAATATCCATTGCCTGCCTCATGCCTTCATCCGTCGGCAAATCCGCCAGAAATTCACAGAACGCATAGAGATCGTGAGAGACTTCTTCGCGCCACAGCGGATACTTCTCCTGGAACGTATTGTCGGCGATCATCGGCGCCAGCGCTTCGGCTGCGTGCAATGCGTCCCCGATGCCTTGCGCGGAAGCTGGATGCTTGAAATGGGCGGCATCGCCCGAAAGCAACCAGCCCGGCCCAGCTTGCCGGCGATAGAATCCTTCAAGCCGCGGCGTCCCGCGCACGTCGGAAACCTTGCGCGCCTTGGATAAACGGCCCCATAATTGCGGAATCGAGCGGATACGATCGAGATAGAAGGCCTCGAGATCCTGGATGCTCCGTCGCATCTCGACCGGCCCGTTCATGGTCACGACGTGGTGGCCGTCGTCTGCAGGAAAATGCGCGCAAATCCACGGCGGCTCGAAAAAGAAATCCTGCGTGTTGCGGGTGTCGACGTCGATCCAATACGCGTAATAAAGCATGGATTTCGTTGGCATCACCCGTTCGCGCTTCGCCCCGACCAATCCCGCAACCGTTGAACTGACGCCGTCGGCGCCGACCACCAAGGCTGCTTCGATGGAAACGTCGTTGCCGTCGATTTCGGCGACCACGCCGCGAACCGGATCATCGTCCGTGCCTGCGCCCAGCAGCGCCTTGACAGGTGCATTGTCGAACACCTCAGCGCCGGATTCGCGCGCAATCTCCTGAAGATGGCGGTCGAGCGTGGACCGGCGAATGCAGAGCGCCCAGTCGCGGCCTGCCTCGGGCGTATGAGGCGCCACGAACATGCGGTTCTGATGATACCACGAGGTGTAGAGCGGCGGCGGCCGGTGCGCCATGATCCGATCAAGCGCGCCGAGACGCTCAAGCCGCGCGATGGTGTTGGGATAGATCACGTGGGTCGACATCGTATCGCCGGGCAATTGCGCGCGATCGAAGATCCCGACCGACAGGCCGCGACGCCTGAGATGAATGGCAAGGCCTGTTCCCGCGACCCGACCTCCGACAACGACCACGTCGAATTTTGCGCCCATGACAGCTCCTGAACCCACCACAAGGCTAAGGTAGATCGATCGGTCTACTCAAGACTAAACTTGTCTCACTTGATGCCCAAAGGTTAGCCTTCTGGCGGCCGTAACCGTGAGGTGAGCCGTTGCCTTGTTCTCGGTTATTTCGGATGATGGGTGCAGATTCTCATTCGCAGGACGTTGTGATGCGCGGAAAATCGACGGCGCGCTCAAAGGCGCGGCCAAAGCGCAACATCAAAATTGTTGATAAGAAGCCGCTCGACGTCAGCGGTGGCGCAGAGAGCCCGGCGATGCGCCTGGTGCTAACGGCAACCCGCTTATTCAATGAAAACAGCATTCACGCCACGGGCATCGACCGGATCATTGCGGAGGCCGGCGTGGCCCGCAGGACTCTCTACAATCAGTTTGGATCCAAAGAAGGACTTATCCGCGCCGTCATGCAACGCGAGAGCAATGCGTGGTTCGAATGGCTCGACTCCGAGCTGGCGCCTTCCGCCATGCATAATCCCCGGCAGCGAATCACCAGATTTTTCGCCCTGCTGGGCGAGTGGTTTTCGCGCAGCGACTTCAAGGGTTGCTCGTTCATCAACGCGGTCGGCGAACACCCGCTCGATAATTGCGTACGCCCGATCGCGAAAGCCCATCGTCAAGCTAACTTCGAGTACATTCGCGGTCTTCTTGCCGGGAGCAAGATATCCAATCTTGACAAGATCGCCGATCAGATCGCCATCCTCGCGGATGGAGCAACGGTGACGGCGATGGTAACCGGAAATCCCAAGATGGCAGATACCGCTGCCTCCGCCGCGCTTGCCCTCGTCGATATCGCAGAGCGTCAACCCGTTTCTGCACGCGCGATCACAGTGAACGCTTGAGCTGGCGGAGACGACCCGGACCAGGAATGTCCGCCAAAAGCTGCCGCTCGCACTTCGCAGAACCATTCGAAGTCTGAATTCAATGGCCAAAGAGCAGATAACTAGAGTCTGCGCTGCGGCGATCCCTCGTATCGTCGGTCCAACCGATCGCTCGACGGTAACTGCCCATCGTGGTCGTTTGCTTGAGCGCGATGACGTCGACGGGCTGGCTCTCGTCCGCGAAGGGCGAGACATAGAGCGCATCCTCGGGGCAATAGAGTTCGCAGAGGAAGCAGGTCTGGCAATCGCTCTGGCGGGCGATGACCGGAATTCCGTCCGTCTTGTCAAAGACGTTGGTCGGGCACACGTTGACACAGATGTCACAGGAAGTGCAGCGCTCGGCATCGATAACCTCGATCATTCTGCGGCCTCCGCGTAAGTAATCTCAGCGTGTGGCCGAACCGAGGTCCAGACCTCGTCGAGGCCACTCGTCGTCAGGTAATGACGCTGCCGGTTGTCTTGCCCAGGGAAGTCGTCGCGGCGATGCATGCCGCGGCTTTCCTGACGGGCCAGCGCGCTGCGATACATCCACCGTGCGGTTGCCAGCATGGCCGCGCCTTCGCGGGCCCGCAACACATCGGCGCTGCTCGCAGCATCGGCTTGCGAAATATCGAGCCATGCCGCGTCGAGGCGCGCGAGCGCGCCATGCAGCCGGGACGCGTCTCGGAAATAGTTCAGTTCATATGGAACGACCTCGTCCTGCACTCTCTTGGCCAGCGCTGCCGGTTCGAACGCGCGCAACGATCGGCTTCGAAACGCGATCGTTCCCGCAGATGCCAGCCGCCGTCCGGCGACCGTGCCAAGCTGTCTGGCGTAGTCAGCCGCACCCTGTCCCGCCCAGGCCCCCGACGACATCGCCCAGGCAGCGTTATGGCTGCCGCCACCGGTGAAACCGCCGCAGATCAACTCGCGCGTAGCTGCGTCGCCGGCAGCATAAAGTCCGGGTACGCTGGTGGCGCAGCTATCGTCGACGATGCGAAGGCCGCCGGTGCCGCGAACCGTACCTTCCAGCCGCAACGTGACGGGAAAGCGATCCTTGAACGGGTCGATGCCGATGCGGTCGAATGGCAGGAAGAAGTTCGGCTGCGACACACGCATGTGACGCTGCACGTCGTCGTCGGCCTTGTCGAGCCGGGCATAGACCGGTCCCTGCAGCAGCGCACGGGCGATAGCCGAACGTCCGCCCTTCGACGCCGCACCAGGAACCACGCTGCCGTCTTCATAGGTGAAGGTCGCCCAACCATAGAACAACGTCTTGGTCACCGAACCGAACGCCGGCGAGATCGCGTAAGGATTGGAAAACTCCATGCTGCTGAATTCGGCGCCGACTTCCGCAGCCATCAGATAGCCGTCGCCGGTCAGCACATTCGATCCCAACGTCTTGCTCAGAAAAGCGCAGCCGCCGGTCGCGATGACAACCGCCTTGGCGCGCACGGTCCAACGATCATGCTTCTGCCGGCGCTCCCCGCTGGCACCCGCAACGGCGCCGTCGTCGTCCACGAGCAATTCGAGCGCGGGGCTGTGATCGAGAATGGTAACGCCGGCCTGCTTGGTTCGCTTGCGCATCAGGCGCATGTATTCCGGCCCCTGCAGCGAGTTCCGCTGCGGCTTGCCACGATCATCCGTCGGGTAGGGATAACCCCAATCAGCCAGCCGATTGCTTTGTTGGTAGGTCCGGTCGAGCACCCGCGCCATCCAGCGGCGATCCTGAAGGTAGCCGCCCAGCTTCTCGCGGTCGGCCATCGCGGCCTCGCGCAGCGCCGGATCCGGATCGACATACCAGACGCCGGTGCCGGCCGCGGCGGTCGCCCCCGACGTGCCGCAAAAGCCCTTGTCGGCAAGCACGACGCGAGCCCCGCGCTCCGCCGCACTTACCGCCGCCCAGGTGCCCGCGGGTCCACCGCCAAGCACCAGCACGTCGGCATCGAATTCCACGGATCCAGCGGGTGCGGACACCCGCTCGGCGCGGTGGGATTGGGTCGTCATCGTTTACTCCTCCAAACGGAATAAATAGCAATCGGGTATGGCGTCGGGCGACATCGTTGCATGCGTAGGCACAGGCGCTGGCAAGCTCACGCCGTCACTGGCACCTTCCACCTCATGAACCGACGCTCCAGCGCCTCCAGAACGGCATTGAAGGCGAGCCCAATGACCGTGATCCCGAGAATGCCGAAATACATCTGCGGAATAAGGAAGCTGTATTGGCTGTTGATGATGAGATAGCCGAGGCCGGCCTTGGCGCCGACCATTTCGGACGCCACCAGCACCAGCATCGCCGACGCGCTGGCTAGGCGAATACCGACGAAGATGGTGGGAAGCGCCGCCGGAAGGATCACCTTGCGGAACAACTGCTGCGGTGTCGCTCCCATGGTGCGCGCCGACTTGATTAAGAGCGGATCGACCTGCTTGACCGCGGCAATGGTATTGAGCAGGAGCGGCCAGGCGCAGCTATAGATCACCATCGTGATCTTTGACAGTTCGCCGATCCCGAGCAGCAGGATGAACACCGGCAGCAGCGCCAACGGCGCGGTGTTGCGGCAGATCTCGATGAACTGGTTCACGAGATTGCCGAGCCGGGCATACCAGCCGACGGCCATACCAAGCGGAACGATCAACGCGACCGATATCAGAAATCCGCTCAAGGCGCGCAGCAGGCTGGCGGAGACGTCATCGTAGAGCTCGCCGGATTGCGCGAGTTGCCAGCCCGCAGCGATGACCTCCGAGAACGGCGGCAGGAACACCGGGTCGATCAGCCCCAGCCTCGGAGCCGCCTCCCATGCCACCAACAGCGTAATCAGCAACAACGAACGGTGCCCAAAGGCAGCCAGCCCGCGAGCCGTGGCGCGGACGCGCTCCACCACCGGCGACGGCCGGCCTTCCGCGCGGGCGAGTGGCTCTCGGCGTCCGTGCGCAAGCTCCAGCAGGGTCAACGTTTCGATACTAGACATGGGCTATCTCCTCCACTTCGCGATTCGCACGACGCGCACCGGCGTTAGCGATCAACTGTCCCTGCTGTGCTTTCAAAACTTCCTCGCGTAACAGGGTCCAGACTTCGTGGCGCACGCTGCCGAACTCGGGCAGCGAGCGTACGTCGTCCGCCTCGCCGCGCAGCACGTCGGGAATATCGATCTCCTGCTTGATCCGGCCCGGACGCGACGTCATGACCGCGACCCGCTGGCCGAGCACGATGGCCTCGTCGATGCCGTGGGTAATGAAGACGATGGTCTTGCCGGTGGCACGCCAGATCCGCAGCAGTTCGCCCTGCAACGTCTCGCGCGTCTGCGCGTCGAGTGCTGCGAACGGCTCGTCCATCAGCAGCACTTCCGGATCGTAGGCGAGGCTTCGCGCGATCGCGACGCGCTGCTTCATGCCGCCAGAGAGTTCGTGCGGATAGCGGTCGGCGAAACCGGACAGGCCGACCAGGTCAAGGAAATGCCGCGCGATGTCGCGCCGCTGCTTTGGCTTGAGCCCGGCGATGTCGAGCCCGAACTCGATATTCTCCGCGGCGGTGCGCCAGGGAAACAGCGCATATTGCTGGAATACGATGCCGCGGTCGCGACCGGGTCCGGCGATCGGCCGGCCATCGAGCAGGATACGGCCGCTGGTCGGCGCGGTGAGCCCACCCAGCAGATCGAGCAAGGTGGATTTTCCGCAGCCGCTCGGGCCGACCAAAGTGAGGAATTCGCCGGCACCAACGTCGAGCGTGATGTCCTCCAGCGCAGTGAAGCTGCGGCCCGGTCCGCCGCCCTCGCCACGCACCACGAATTCTTTGCGGACGTGTTCGAAACGGATCTTGACCGCGCTCATCGTGCCTCCGCCGTCTTGCCCGGACGGAAATAGTTGAACTCGTTGGTGTAGGTATCGGCAGCCTTGACCTGACCCGGCTTGAACAGTCCGTCCTTCTCCAGCCAGTCGATCCAGACCTGAATTTCGCGGTCCGAGATCACGCCGCCTTTGGTCACAACGCCGGTGCTCTTCCAGTATTTGATCGAGGAGGCATCCTCGTTGCGCTTGCGCTCGGCGATGATCCTGACGAACCGGGCCTTGACCTCGTCCGGAGGCGCGGTCTGGGCCCACGCGATCGCCCGCGAGATTCCCTCCACCAACATTCGCGAGGCGTTGGGATTGTCCTTGAGGAATTTGTCCCGCAGGACA
>Ga0137397_10003598_pt1 | contig 10803 bp, 9 predicted proteins | sample czorhiz116metaG_FD_106658 | JGI IMG/M metagenome (GOLD analysis project Ga0137397, IMG submission 106658) | Vadose zone soil microbial communities from Angelo Coast Range Reserve, California, USA - czorhiz1.16 metaG | ecosystem: Environmental > Terrestrial > Soil > Vadose zone | place: USA...
AAGAAAAATGACCTGAAAGAGAGAAAAGTGAATAGCAAGTAAATTGGGGGGAGCAAGAAAGAATAGAAGAAGGGGGAATGAGGGGGGGAGAAGGGGGGAGGGGGGGGAGGATGGACGGATGGGTCCAATCCAGAGTCAGTCCTGGGGACGTGAAGTGAAGTGTATGCTCTCGACAAACCCAATGAAAAACAGCCCTCAACCCGGACCCCCGTCACCTCCCTCAATGACATCTGCACGCGACTGTCGCGCCTCACAACTGCATATATCCAGACCCCGTGACACCCTTGACCCCCAAATTTATCCGTCGTCATCGTCGACGCAGAGCAACCGACACAGAGCGCACTTGTAGCCATGATATGTGTGACGTTGAAGGACTTTTAGACTAGAGTCATACCATGAACGTGCCTGTGCCACCCCTGCCAGTTCTGTCTTTCGGTGTCTTCATGATCCGGTCCGTCTAACTTTGGACACTCTTTGGACCGCTGACCGCTAACGGCTGTACTCGAGACTGTCAACGCCAATATAATTTAAGGTGAGCCCGCTCCTCACGATTTTCCGTACGTCCAACAATTATCCTGATGCCACCGACAATCAGCCCTCGCAAGAATTCCCTCTCTATCTCCCTCACAGAATCTGTCGTCTTCCTCCGCTCCGTAGATGTGTCCACTCATCGGCCCACGACTCGTGAAAATACGCCGCCATCGATCCTCCGTGGTCTCTTAATCTTAAGCTTAGTTAAGCCCACTCGCATCTCCAGCATAAAAGTCGACTTCATCGGCCAATCGGTCACAACATGGACAAAAGGTACGTTATCTCATCTATCCCTCATCGTCATATCGATATCGATTTACCCTACCTTCCTTGCAGGGTCGAGCACGCGTTATCCCTCGGAGTTGCAGGAGAAGATTAACCTATATTCCGCTACCCGCACCTTCTTTCAGGCGCCCCGGGTCCCCACCGGCCGCCGTGCCCTCTCCCTCGAACCTGGTCTCTCTCATTATGCCGACGAAGCCGAGTTTATAGACCGTCGTCGTCCCCCCTCACCACCGATGGCTCGCGATCCGGGTCCCACTCACCAATTCAGCCCCGCCGATATACCTCGTGGCAGAGAGCGCGGTCGTGCTCGCCCCAGCGTAGACGACGATATCTTGCAGCTCGCGCTTCCTCTCGAGTCGCATTCGCGCTCCACGCCGGGCCTGAGCACTCCGTCACTTGCATCATCCGAGGATGACAATTCAGTGCCTCCGCTTCACTCCGCCGTGCATCATTTGCATGCATATTCCCCACGTACATCCTCGCGATTGGCACTTGAACGGCAGTCAACCACGATCTCACCGCCTACGATAGAATCGCCTTACGAGAGCCGATCACTCTCACGTACGCTTCCTGCCTAAATATTGTCATCATTCCTCTCAACATATTCTCTCTTAACGTAGGCACCTCCGCTTCCGTCTCACACCTTCCCCTGCCCGCCAACTCGAGCCGATCACCGCAGCATTCCTCGCCAGCGCGCGAGGGTCGTCGTGGCTCTTTCGATGACCACGCGTTAGAGTGTTCCCGCTCCCCAAGTCGCGGACGCGTGCGTGCCCGATTTAGCTTTGCTAGTGTGTCTAGTTCTATATTAGAAGCCGTGCGCAGTGTTCAAGGCAGCCCCGGTGAACGTGGTCACTTGAGACACGGAGTGGAAAGTAGGGATGAGGACCATTCTCTTCCTCGTCCCGCCCCTCTTAGCCACGTTGAAGAAGCTGTGGTCTTGGATGGCAATGAGCAGGGTCCAGATTGTTCAGGAGACGGATGGCAGGAATTCAATAAGGGTATGCACGTTTTTCTTGACGTCCCTCGCCTCGTGCTGATTGACTCGGATCGACCTGTAGGAACATACACGTTCCCCATCTCTTTTGCAATTCCTTCTCACGTGCCCCCAACTTTGGAATGCACTTACGGCTCCGTCTGCTGGCGTCTAAAAGCAACAGTGCATCGTCCGGGCGCATTTACGCCCAAGCTCTCTGCTACGCGCGAGGTAACTCTCGTTGCGTCGCCGAGTGAAGACAATAGAGATGATACCGACAACGCCATCATCGAACGGTTCTGGGAGGATCAACTGCAGTATATACTTTCTGTCTCAGGCCGAGTATTTCCCGTCGGTGGCACTGTGCCAATAACCCTCACCCTGCTACCAATGGCAAAAGTCAAGGTATTCAAGGTCTTGGTGCAACTCGAAGGTAATGTGATCTATCCAATATGCCTGAATATCATTACTCAAGTCAATAGAACGGGTGGACTACTTCTACGCCTTTTCGCCAACGGCACGCCGCAAGGACCCTGATCGGCGGTTCAAGCTTCTCTCACTTGTATCTAAGGACGAAGACACGCCGCTTCTCCCGCTCCCGCAGGTAGTGACTCCAGAAACAGAGTCTACGCTTCATTCTCTTCTTAAATCCGATGATAACTTGTCAGAGTTCATGGCAAATCTGATGGGTTCCGGTCCGTGGACGTTACAGATGACCTTGACGGTGCCAAGTGCAGACGGGACGCTGCATTTTTCGAACAAGAACAAGCGCGCGCCGATTGAGATTTCTCATACCCTCAAAGTCGTGGTCCGCGTTCAGCGAGACAACGAGCGAGAAGTTGACCCGCACACGGGGAAGCCAAAGAAGTTTGACATCGTCATGCGAACGTCCGTACACATTCTTTCGGTGCGTCCCTTACAACCTCTCGAACTTGAGAGGAAATTCTATTTATTTTTTGTTGACATGCAGCTATGTTCTTTCAGCATTTGTCAAACGCCCAGCACACCGCACTCCCGTGCTACTCCGAGAGCCTCGGGGCTCCATGCCCACCAGAAGTACAGTGCACCTCTCTTGGGAGCCGTGAGGGCCCTCTTCGCAACCCGCGTCGCTCTGTTATACTACAGAGTCAGATTGGGACTTGTGTCTTCCGTCCTTTCGCCTTGCCTGAAGGGCGTTCAGCCGAAGTGGACGCCTTGTACGAGCGTAATATAATATTCGAACGGTTAATCACGGGCCAGCAAAGCGAGGATGGCGTTCTACCACCAGCTTACTGCGCCGAGTCATCACTACGCTGTGCGACGATGAACTGATAGTGAACTAACGCTAATTCATGAACCCACCGTATTCGTTACTACTACTGGACGTATAATTGTCTTGAAGCTGGGTCTCATGGGATCGGATGGGATAATGTACTACTGTGGCGGAACTAATCGAGACAATGGAACAAATGACATTCTTTGTTAGATGGATTAAAATGGGCTCATGATCGATGAACGAGGGACAACAATCGAACGACAAATTCGCAATTCGCAATCCAAACAGTGCTACCGGATCGGGGTCGTTAGCAGCTCTTCGTGCACGTTGAAATGCCTGTTGAAACAAAAAAAAATCAGCACAACAGCCGACAATAAGAAAACTCCAGCTACTCACGTCTCGACACTTCCCTCGGCCCGACACGATCCCTCGCCGTTCTCGCCCCAAGTGACGATCCACCGACCAAGAACGCGCCCCGCACCGTCCAGCGTTTCCGCGACCGTCTCCTCTGCGCCCGGCCGTACGCCCAGGGCGTCCTCAGGAGGAAGCTGAACGCGCCGCGCGAGCTCCCAGCGCGCAAAGGCGCGCGGCGTGTCGCAAAGGAAGACGGGGTCGTACACGCGCGTCGTGCGCCGCGCCAACGTCAGCGTTAGCGTCGTGAGCTCGATCCCGGCAGGCGCGTTCTCGTTGTGCGAGTGCGTCGTCTGTTGAGAAGGCTGCTGCGGTTGCGGTTGCGGCTGCGGCTGCTTCGCTCCGGATGTTGTCGTGCTTGCCTCCGTGGCGGAGGTGGCAGGTAAAGGTGAGGATGGAGGGGAGGGTGAAAGTGAAGGGGGAGGGGTAGTAGTTAGGCGGCGCAGCGTCGTGACGTAGGGCCTGCCGCACCACGCGACGAGCGCTGTGGACACGCCTGAGGTAGCGAGCGCAGTGGCGGCGAGCGCGGCGCGGGCTGTGGATGGGAGCGACGACTCGACGATGAAGATGAATGGGGAGAGCGTGCTCGCGAGCGCGAGGGAGGAGAGAGAGAAGATCTTGAGGCGGCGGAAGGTCTGCGTTAGAGGACCGACGTAGATGATCGACGCATTGTCGTCGCTGTCGTTGTTCCGGGGATGCGGGTTGCGCGTCGCGTCGGCTACTGCGACGGTGGATAGAGACGTCGCGGCTAGACTTGAACTCGAAGAAGGAGAAACGGCGCGGACCTCGGAGGGAGTTGGGCGAGTACGAGCGGTTCGAGTGTGAAGTCGTCTATGAGTCAGGCCAGGTACGACGGGGAGCGATGTTATTATGCATCTCCCGAATGATTTGCCCGCCGAGGGTAGCAACGCACTCTGAAAGACTGCTCGTTGCATGGTGTGCAGGATATTGTCTGAGCTAGAGCCAGGAGAAAGAGTCGGGTGGCCGAGAACGCAAAAGCCGACTTTGGACGAATGATTATGGACACGCGGCTCCTCGGCTTCGGTAATTCGCCAGATTTCGGAACGGGACTGTACAGACTCCTCCAGTTACCTGCGCCCAAACTTAAAAACTTGATCTGTTTTGAGGCAAGCTACTGGTCTGCGATGCACTAATATCAATATGTGGGGTATGTGGGGGCGGTGTGCACCGACACCACCCTGACACCACCCATTCTCTATTTAACCCAGCCCTGGTTTCTCCATATGTAAAGGACGAACGCCCCTTTCCAAGGCCACCTTTCTTCGCGACCCGAGATATGATTGACCAGTCAGCATCATCTCACCTTCAAGCCCTTTTCGACTCTGCCTTGCGAGACTACGAGAAGCAGACGGGTACATCATTGGCCAAACACCCGCTCGTCGAGCGACTCGAACATTGCCACAACGTTGAATCTGTCATGGCGGTCCTTGAAGACCAATCCAAGGCTCTCAGAGAATTCCGGGGAAGTGATGGCAGGATCATGAAATCTCTCAAGTCGGCCGTCTCAATTCTTTTTACCCTTTCTATTAGCGACGCCGTCGACGGCGCTAGCAGTCTGGTATGTCGAAAGGCGTACGTGGTTATTTGATGTCCCTGACGCTCGTCTTTATAGCTGTTCCCACCCACGAAGGCGATATTTTCTGGCTTTGCCATCCTACTCTCTGTATGAGTCCTTCTTCATTCCCTAAGGCATGTCCTCCTGACGTCCGAGCGTATCAGGCAGCCAAGGACGTCAGTTCTTCCTACGATGCTCTTGTTGATTTGCTCGAGTCTATCGAACACTTCCTGAACCGTCTTAAAATTTATACCGGACTCTCTCCGACTGGGGCAATGGCCGAAATCATCGTTAAGATATTGGTGGAAGTTCTCTCCACTCTTGCTCTGGTGACCCAACAGATCAAGCAAAAGCGACCAGGTAAGTCCGAGTCCACCCTCCCAGACACCTCGCTTGACTGTACACAACACAGTGAAATTCGTGAAGAAACTCTTGGGAGAGAATGATGTCGAGGCAGTGCTACAAAGGCTGGACCGACTCACGCTGGACGAGGCCCGGACCACTGCAGCGCAGACTCTCCAGGTTATCTATGGCCTCGTCCAGAATATGAGGGTTGTGATGGAAGGTGAGCAAACTCCACACGATCAGTCACTCACAGGGTACCCAACATCATTCCTTATAGACGGCAAGGCGTCGCTAGGGTGTGTCCGGGAAGCTCTTGGTGTGTCTACTGCCGATGACGAGCCAGTGCCGTAACTGACTCGGGACTAGAACTCATGCAGCAAATCGCGACCGACATGAGCAGGTCGAGAAGTCAGTCCTCATACCGACATTGCTGGTTGGGGATATTGAGACCGTCTTACAGGCGCCAACATAGAGGAAAACGTTCGAAAATGGCTCGCCCCGCCGGATCCATGGGAGAATCATAACATCGCCCACAAATCTCGCCACAGTGGAACGGCGGAATGGTTCATTCAAGGAAATGTTTTCTCGGAATGGAAATCGTCCCCCACAGGTTCCCTGTTATGGGTTCATGGCAAGCGTCAGTGTCTTGGTTACGCCTTTTCTGAGACACTGGGACTGATGATTGTTCGGTTTCGTAGCGGGTGCAGGAAAAACTGTGCTTTGGTACGTTGAGCTTTCAATATTCTCATCGCTGCACTTACGCTACGTGGACAGCTCTGCGGTCATCCGGAGCCTCGACGCCAGGAGGAAAGCCGGCCTTGCCTCCCTGGCTTTCTTCTATTGTGACTTTAGGGAGGACAAGAAGAAGGACCTGCGTGGGTTGCTCTCGTCTCTACTAGTCCAGCTTTGCCATCAGTCCGACTTCTACTGCGACATACTTTCGAGTTTCTACTCGGAACATGGACGTGGTTCGGAACATGCTAGCGACAATGCACTTATCGGATGTTTAAAAAACCTACTCAAATTGCCAGGACAAGCCCCTGTTTACCTGGTTGTGGATGCTTTGGACGAATGTCCGATCACCGCTGACATGCCGTCGGCCCGAGAAGAAGTCATAAACCTCGTCAATGAGCTCCTCAAATCAGAGCTTCCGAACCTGCATATATGCATCACTAGCCGGCCTGAGACTGATGTCAAAGCTGTCCTCGATCCCTTGACTTCATATTCAATTTCCTTGCATAGCGAGAAGGGACAAATGCGGGACATCGACGACTATATCAGGTTTGTCGTTAACGCGGATCAAAGGATGCGAAGATGGATCGCGAAGGACAAGCAGCTTGTTATTGACGCCCTGACAAAAAGAGCGGATGGAATGTAAGACACGAATGCCATTTTGTTCTTCGCATATCTCACACATACTTGTATTGTAGGTTTCGGTGGGTGTATTGCCAGATCGCCTACCTTCGCTGCTGCCTTCCGGGACGTATCCACCAGGCTCTTGCCGAATTACCAGAAACGCTCGACGAGACGTATGAGCGTACCTTGCAAAGGATCAATAAGGTGAACTGGGAATTTGCCCACCGTCTGTTTCAATGCGTCTCAGTGGCCTCCCGCCCACTGAGTGTTGAGGAACTGGCCGAGTTCCTTGCATTTGACTTTGGAACAGCACCGATCCCAAAATTCAACGAGGGCTGGCGCCTAGAAGATTCAGTAGTCGCAGTGCTCTCCACATGCACCACATTACTTTCCGTCGTCAGAGTAAATCAGTCCTGCGTGGTCCAATTTTCCCACTTCTCCGTCAAGGAGTTCTTGACATCTGCCCGCCTCGCTGAAAAGCGTGACACCATTTGCCCCCGTTACCATGTTTCTATACCAGCCGCTCATACCCTCGTCGCACAAGCATGCCTGGGCCTTCTACTGCACCTAGACGGAAATATCACCGGAGGCAGCCTCAGGACATTTCCCCTCGCAGAATATGCCGCCGGACACTGGGTTAGCCATGCCAAACGTGCGGATACGTTGCTAAACCTACAAGATGGCATCAGGCTCCTCTTCGACCCGAGAAAGCCACATTTAGCCGTCTGGGTCTGGATAAACAGCCTAGCAGGCTCATGGAGCCAAATGTGGTGGGTGGAGAGGCCGTCACAGCCCAGAAGAACGCCCTTGCATTACGCAGCTCTTTATTGCTCTGACAACATTGTAAAGCTCCTGGTCACCGAGTATCCTGAGGACGTGAACGCTCAGTCTCCAGACGACAACTCCACTCCACTGCACCAGGCGTCGGACAGGGGACATGCGGAAATTGCACGCGTCCTCCTCGAGCGCGGAGCAGATCCGAACGCACAGAACAACAATGGGTGGTCCCCATTACATCGGGCGTCGGACGGGGGGTACGCCGAAGTCGTGCGCGTCCTTATCGGGTATGGTGCAGATGTATCTGCCCGGGACGCTCAAGGGTGGACCCCGTTGCATTGGGCGTCGGACAGGGGATATGTGGGCGTCACGCGCGTCCTTCTCGAGCATAGTGCAGATCCGACAGCCCGCGATGAGCAAGGGTGGACGCCGTTGCACCGGGCGTCAGACCAGGGACACGTGGAACTCGCTCGCGTCCTCCTCGAACGCGGTGCGGACGTGGCGGCTCCAGACAAGTACGGGTGGACTCCGCTGCGTCACACGACACACAAGGGACGTACGGAAGTTGCGCGCATCCTCCTCGCGTACGGCGCGGGTGCTATGGCCCGCGATGAGCGTGGGCAAGCATCGCGGGGGGGACTTGTGCGTCCCACTCTCCACGGTTGAGTTTGGCACGCGTTGGCGTGAGGTAGACAAGGATCGGACACCACCATCTCTAGAAAGCAGGCCATTGGGTACTAACGCCATCGCATTGTCGAGGATGCCAGTACTTTTGACTCGGATAAGTTTAGTATATTAGCAGAAATTATTGACAATTTGCATTACCGTTACTATACCGCCCGCTGGCCTACCACTAATTGACCCCTGATGATCTTGAATAATCATGCATCATGCAACGCCTCCAAAGTTTGTGATATTCTCGATATAACTATGTGCCAGCTACGCTACCGCTACAGTACTCTCTGATGAGGGCCATTGTCTGATGGTATGTCATCGTTCCCACACCAAATCACACAGGAGGATAATAAGTGAGAGGTAAGGATGCAGTAAGATGGCTTTCAAAGAACAGGTATAATTGATCTCCTTATTTTTGACCGTCAGTTCAAAGAATCACACAGTTAGAATATAACAGGACATCCGCTTGGTTGGTTGTTTACCCCGACGATCTTTGTTAGCCTTTGATTTATTTTTTAAGGTCGATTTCAGCAAGTGGTAGCCCTGGGACACTCAACTTCCACGCTGGAGCTGCAGCAATTTATCCGCAGTGACCACGTTCGAAGGCTGAGCGCTGAGCGCTCACTTTGCCCGAGTATCATATACTCCAGCATATTCCGCTGTTGCGGCATACCCGAATGTGATTGGATGTGTTGACGTGCCCTTGGTACATGCCCAGATACATGTTCTCCGAAAATTTAAAATCTTCGGTGAACATTATCTGGACGTCCACCATCTAAGCACGAGCAAGGGAAAAGGCGAGGGCGGACGAAGTGTCACGGATCACGGATGCGTCTGATGAGATAAACGACGCGACGCGCGGCTTATCCGGGTTTGGACTTGTTGACTTTTTCTCACGACGGGCAAGAACCGATGGTCCCAAGCTCTCGGAGAGAGAGGGAGAAGAGGAGCCTGAGCGAGAGGAGACAGAAAGCCACACAAAATGGGGGGGAAATCAGCATGCGTTACCTCTTTTTGATGAGGCAGTAGTCAGGGCTTTTAATACGACACTGGCAGTCCTGAGTGCTATGTACCTAGGCTAGTCATCAGGAAAACTGCATCTGAGTTTTCACACCTTATTGCACCTTATTGCACCTTAACACCTTTGTGCTAAGATGTGATAAGATCAAGAATTTTATAATAGCATTTTCTGCCTTATTTTTGCTCATTTGATGCAGAAGAGTTGATTTTTTTTTAATGTTTTTATGTGATAAGACATGCAATATGTAGATTCTGTCTTATCTGGTCTTATATCTGCAATAAGGTGCAAAAAGACATGATAAGATGTGAAAAGACACAAAAACTCAAATGTAGTTTTCCTGATGAATTGCCTGCCTTCAACAAGGCCAGGCAGGGGTCTTTTTATCTACACTAGTCAAGATAGTGGGCACAAGTATACTACAACAGAAGTGAACAGAGACAGGGGGATTTAAGGGGGAAAACAAGAAAAAAAAACAGAAGTTGAGCTCAGCAGTGACATCTGACTTGCAAGGGGCCATGCATGATAAGTGTGATGTTCAATGAGCTTTTTGAGGTGGTGTGCACTGTCCTTTACAGCACCTTGAAAGATAATTGCTTCAGAAAATTGTCTATGAACTATGACATCGCTATGTAGAACTAGAGAGATGTCAGGTGCAGCTATATAGTAGCATCAGGAAAACTACATTTGAGTTTTCACATCTTTTCATGTCTTTTTGCACCTTATTGCAGATATAAGACCAGATAAGACAGAATCTACATATTGCATGTCTTATCACATAAAAACATATAAAAATTTGAAACTTTTCTGCATCAAATGAGCAAAAATAAGGCAGAAAATACTATCATAAAATTCTTGATCTTATCATATCTTAGCACAAAGGTGTTAAGGTGCAATAAGGTGAAATAAGGTGCAAAAACTCAAACACAGTTTTCCTGATGCTACTATGAAGTGCTATCAAAAACATCAGCAAAAAGAAATTCATCTTATTCCACTTATTCCATCTTATTCCTTACTTATACCTCTTATCTTGGGGGTAAGAAAGGAATAAGTAGGAATAAGATGAAATTGTTTTTTCTGATGAAGTTCACTTGCTATGGGCAACTATAGACCTACTATGACACACTATACCACTATGGATTTCATCAAATGCTATGAGCTGCTTGTTGGAATATATGTGCACAGGAAAACTGAATGCAAGTGCACGGGACTCAGTCTTGGAAGAAAAGACTGCATTGGGGTGTAAGCTAACCTGAATGCGAGCGCACGGGACTGTGTGGGCATGAGTGCAGTACATACATGTGGAAGAGAAAACTACTAACCTCAGTCTCGGAAGAAAAGACTGAGGGACTATGTACAAGAAATTTCTTTGTTTTATGTACTCTGTATGTATGGATTCCATGTCCTTTTATGTTAATGCTTTCTCCTCTTTTGCTTCAACTCCTCGGGCCGATGTCTTTGTGGCCACGTGGTCAGCATCCTTCCAACACTGCTATGAAGAAATTCTGGTTTTGCTGATGGCCCATGCCACTTGTGTTGTGGACAAGCAGCAATATAAAATGGCAACTGCCAGTAATGCTGAGCAAGACCAAGGTTCATGT